>Ga0123356_10003827_pt1 | contig 15672 bp, 16 predicted proteins | sample TergutEmb28metaG_2_FD_92546 | JGI IMG/M metagenome (GOLD analysis project Ga0123356, IMG submission 92546) | Embiratermes neotenicus P3 segment gut microbial communities from Petit-Saut dam, French Guiana - Emb289 P3 | ecosystem: Host-associated > Arthropoda: Insects > Digestive system > Gut ... | reverse complement strand
TGCACTTCGGTCTCGTCGGGCGAGATCGGGGTGGCATAGCGGATGCTGATGACGTCTAGGTTGCGGGTGATGATCGTCACCGGAAAGAGGCTGACGATGATATTGTGGGGCGGCAGCCGGGGGTCGCGCCCTTCGACCACCGAACCGTCCTCGATGAAATCCGGCTCAGGCACCGCCAGCGAGACGCTGTTCACCTTGTGCGCGTGCGGCGTCATGAACTGCACGCCCTCCCCTTGCGCGAATTTGAGCATGCGGAATGCCGCGTGGAGCAGCGGGCCGTGATAGCCTTCGTTGTCGCTGTATTCCTTCCAGTTGCTGGCGAACGCAACTTTCTGATAGCCCAAGAGCCTCAGCCGGCCGTCGCCGCCCATTGCGCGCGCGAGATGCTCCACCGTATCGTCGAGATATTCCTCGAGCGGCGGCGTTTCCCCGCTCAGGGTGGCGAAGACAAGGCCGCATCGCTCGGCCGAGCGCAGCCTGCGCAGCCCGTAATCCTCCTTGCGGAATTCCTTGGGGAAATCACCCATGCCCGGCACGCCGAGCAGCTCGCCGCGATTGCTGAAGGTCCAACGGTGGTAGGGACATTCGATCTTTGCCGCGTTGCCGCGCGCGCAGGTCTTGAGCTGGGTGCCGCGATGGGAGCAGGAATTCTGAAACACGCGCACGATGCCGTCGTCGCCATTGACGATGAGCACCGGCACGGCGCCCACATAGCCGGTCTTCACGTCGCCGGGCTTCGGGATCTCCGCGATATGCGCGACCGGATGCCATTCGCGACCATGGAAGATGCGCTCCAGCTCCAGCTTGAAGACGTCGGCGCGGTGAAACACCTCCTTCGGTATCTCGTTGAATTTGGAAGGCCAGCGAAGATCGAGCGCGCTGTCGTTGCGCATCGCTACATCCTTTCGAAAGTCGGCACGTTGATGCCGGCGCTGAGGCCGCCGTCGACCACGAGGTTGGCGCCGGTGATGTACGAGGCGTCGGACGAGGCCAGAAAAATCGCCGGCCGGGCGATCTCTTCCGGCTCGGCCGAGCGCCGCATCGGCGCCAGCACCGCGATCTCGCTCTTTCCGGTTGGCGATTTCTGCCAGTATTTTTCGAGGCGGGGCGTCCGCGTCGAGCCGGGGCATACCGCATTGACGCGGATATTGTCTTTGGCAAAATCCATCGCCAGGTTGCGCGTCAGCAGCATCACGCCGCCTTTGGACGCGCTGTAGGCGCCGCATCGATTTTCGGCAAGGATCCCCGCGACCGAGGCGATGTTGACGATGGCGCCGCCGCCGCGCCTGCGCATCTCGGGGAGCGCGCATTTGCAGGTGCGGTAGATCGAAGTGAGATTGGTGTCGAGCACCGCATACCACTCGTCTTCCGCCATCTCCTCGATGTTGCGTGCAATGTTGATGCCCGCGACGTTAAACAGCGCGTAGAGGCCGCCGGCGGCGGCGGCGGCGGCCACCGCCTCGCGGATCTCCTCGCGGTCCTTGACGTCCAGCTTCATCGGGCGCGCGGCGCCACCGATCTCCGCGGCGGCGCTCGCCGCCGCGGCAGGGTCGATGTCGGTGACGATCGCGGTGCCGCCGCGCGCCGCCCACTCGCGCGCGATCGAGCGGCCGATGCCGGCGCCGGCGCCGGTAACCAAGGCGACTTTCCCGGCGAATTCGCTCTCCGTCATGCGCGCCGCCTCATCTGACGGCGCACTGGCTCCTGGCGGCCCTCTTTCATCAATTGCCACAGCCGCGTGCGCGCAACGCGGTTCTGGTTGAGGATCGCGTCGTCGATGTTCTGCTGCATCGATGCCAGCGTGCGCTTCAATGCGACGATGTCGGCATCGTCGATATTGCGCAGCACCGCGTCTTCGATCGCGATGATCGTCGGCGTCATGACCCGGTTCAGCGCGCGCCCCTTCTCGGTGAGGAACACGCGTCGCTTGCGCCGGTCTTCCTTCGCCCTCACGGTCCTGATCAGCCCGCTTCGCCGCAGGACACAAAGCGCCGTCACCGTCGTCGCCGCCTGACGGCCGACCCGGTCGCTCAATTCCCGTTGGGTCAGGCCATCCTCCTCCCACAGCTCGCGAAGGTAACGCCACTGCGGGAAGGTGCCGCCGAGCGGACCGAGACGGCGCTGCAGCAGGACACTCCATGTCTCGGTGAGCGTACGCAAATGGTAGCCTAGACTTCTGGCCAGGGGGAGCGTCGCCGCGCCGTCACTCTTGCCCGGACTCGCCATAACCGCTCCTCACTTCGCTGCCCATCAGAACGGATCGTCGCCCGGATCGGATCAAATTGCAATCTGTTCGATATCTAATTATCGACATCGAATCCCCCGATGTCCGGTGGGCGGCTGCCGCTCAATGCGGCTGACGTTCCTCGAGGACCCGGGTCCCGATCCGGACCGGCGCCGCCTCGATCAAAACGAAGACGATGCGGCACGGTGTGTCGGGGCTGGGATTGCGCCACAGGTGATTGGTGCCGCGCTGCACCACGATGTCCCCCGCCTTCAGGCGCTGCACGGTGCCGCTGTCGAGCTCGAGCTCCAGCTCGCCGCTCATGACGATGCCGAAATCGAGCGAGTGCGTGCGGTGCATCGGCGACTGCTTCCCCGGCAGCATCTCGACCACCCGGACCGCCGAGCCGCCGCGCAAGGTCAGCCCGACATCGCGCAGCGCGCCGTCGGTCTCGTCGCTATTGTCGGCCGGGACCGTCGCCGTCGTCCACACTTGTGCGAACGCGGCGTCGCCACTGGGAATGAGCTTCGGCGAAAGCGTATCAACGCTCTTGACGATGGCCGCGCCCTTCGAATCGTGCCCGGTGACGACGCGGCGAAAGGCTGTCGACATGGCGTTCAGCTCCACATCTCCGGCTGTTGCACGAACTCGAGCAGGTTGCCGGCATTGTCGCGGATGAAGATGTTGGCGCCCATCTCGTGCTTCCTCACAAATACGATGTCGGCGCCCTTGGTGCGAAGCTCGCGCTCGACCGGTGCGATGTCGCGGACGGCGAACGCGGCGTGCTTGTTGCCGTGCGTCCAGGCGTCGGTGTCGGGATGACGGCGCTCCACCCCGGCCGCTTTCGCCCCGGCAACCCGAAAAAGCTCGATCCGCAGGCCGTCGCGCGTCAACATCGCGCAATCGGCGGGGATCGCCGGAATTGAGAAGCGCCGTTCGAGCTCGAACCCGAGCACGCGCTCGTACCAGCCGATGGAATCCTCCAAATTCGGCACACTCATCGCCGCGTGATGGTGCTTGATGTCGAACATTACCGCCTCGTATGCCTGTCGAAGTCGATCTTCAAATCCTCGCACATTTTGATGGGCCGTTGCGCGGCCGCCACCCTCGACCCCGCCGCCCGGATGCATGTCCTCATATTGGGGCGACGATCGCGGCCATCGCCTCCCCCATCAATTTCGTTTGTTCCTCGGCCGAGCCATGATTCATTTCGAGCTCGCCGATCTTCAGCGAATTGTTCACCACGAGCGCCGCGCGCGGATAGCGCCGCGTCATGAAGCGGTCGAGCACCTGGTCGAGCGGCACGTTGGTGTCGAGCAGCTCGGTCAAAACCAGTCCGTCCTCCACCGCAAGCCCCGCACCCGAAGCGAGATGCGGGGTCGTGCCGTGCGCCGCGTCGCCGATCAACAGCACCCGGCCGCGGCACCAGGGAGACGGCATCAAAATCGCCTCGAGCGGCCGGTAATTGATGTCGGAACCGGGGCCCAGGTTTCGGCGGATGTCGCCGACCGGGCCTCCGAATGGCGCCAGTTGTTCGGCAAGAATCTCGTGCATCCCGTCCGGCGGCATGCGCGGATTGTCCGGCACGTGCTGCAGGTAGAACAGGTACATCTGGTCGCGCGAGACCGGTGTGATGCCGGCCTTCAGATCCGTGCCGAGAAACATCTGACCGGTGTCGACTTCGCGCGGACGCGGCACGACGACCCGCCAGCAGCCCTGTCCCGTCAGCGCCGGTTTTGGCGCACCGGAAAAGACCAGGTCACGCACCTTCGAATGCAGCCCGTCGGCGCCGATGACCAGGTCGTATGTGCCGTGGCTGCCGTCGGTCATCGTTGCACTGCCGTCGGTTGCGACGGTCTCTGCCGTTATGCCGAGCCGCACGGCGGCGCCTGCGGCCCGAACCGCGTCGGACAGGATCGCGTGCAGCACCGGCCGCAGAATGCCGCCATTGCCGGGACTGCCGGGTCCCGTGAGGCCCGGCGTCGGCATGACGGAAAGCTCGGTCCCGCTCGCATCGCAGAACTTGAGGGTGTATGTGACGTTGCCTTCGGCCGCGATGCGGGCGGCGATGCCGAGCCTCTCGAATGCCCGCAGCGACGGCGCCGTGAGCGTGATCCCGGCACCATAGACCTTCCAGTCGCGATCGATATCGACCAGATCGACCGCGACACCAATCCTGCGCAGGCCGATCGCAAGCGACATGCCCGCAATGCCGCCGCCGACGATAAGGGCGCTCCTTACCGCAGCCACGGCGCTACTCCCCGATCGAAGCGACGTCGCGGGTAAAGATCTTCACGTCCCAGGAAGGTTCCTTGGGCATGAAATGGGGCGGGTCCGTCATCCAGATCGCCGTGCCGAACATCGGCTCCCAGTCGCGCGGGATCCAGTGGTCGTCGACATAGTCCGAATCGGCGTGGTATTCGGCGTCACCGCCTGCGGGGCACGGCATGTAGTAGAAGAGTGCCGAAGAGATGCGATGTCGGCCCAACCCGTGGAGCCCGCCGCGGCCGTCGAGATTCCAGCCTTGCGCCCGCATATGGTTCGCACCGACCATCAGTTCGTCCACATCCTGCACGCCGAGCGCGATATGGGCGAAGCCGGGCTTGCCGCCGGGAATGCGCTCGCAGTTCAGGAAATAGATGTTGTGGTGTTCGTGGGAGCCGTCGGCGCGCGCAAAAATGCCGAATCCCCGCTGATAGTCCGACAGGCGGAAATGGAGCTTGTCGCGGAAGAACGCGAACGACCTCTCGAAATCCTTGACGGTGAAGACGACATGGTCGATCTGGCGCGGCTGGGCACGGCGGCGCCAGCGGCGCGGCTGGTTGAGCCGGCCGACATGGCCCGGCGCGTTGAGCGGATCGAGCACGGCCTCGAGCGGCCTCGGCTGGAACAGGCGCAGCCCCTGCGGCATGCCGTCGTCCGCGATAAAATGCACGCTACCGTCGGCGTCGCGCCGGACTTCGCGGTCCGACAGGCCGCGCACCAGGTCTTCCAGCGCTGCGGCGCTATCGATGCCCCAGATCGTTTCGCGGATGCCGGGCCCTTCGTACCAGCGCCGCGGCAACGAGGGATCATCGCTCCGGCGCAGCACGACCTTGGAGCCGTTTGCCAGGGCGAAGACGCTGCCGTTCCCATCGCGCGCCGTGAGCGGCAGGCCAAAATCCTCGAAGAATTTCGTAGAACGATCGAGATCGTCGACGCCGTAAAGTGCGGTCTCGACTCCGACAATGGGCATCACGTTACTCCGTTTCGGCGACAAAGGGATTGCGGTTGCGGCAGCCCGTCCTGCGATCGCGCCTCCGACGGCGGCGCCGGATGTGCGGAAGCCCGACCCCGTCGCCGCTTGCCGCGCCGGGAAACCGCGAGTCCGCCGTCTTCGCGAGAGCGGACGGCGTCGAGAACAGCAGGCACCCCAACCTCCCCGATGTTCGCTAGAGTTAGCGGCGGCCCGTGGTATAGGTAAAATCGTTTGTGCAGATAAACAGTATCCACGGCGGCGATACCGGATGAGGTTCAACGGGCTCGATCTCAATCTGCTGGTGGCGCTCGATGCGCTCCTGAGCGAGGCAAGCGTCAGCCGCGCCGCCGACAGGCTCAACATCTCTCAGTCCGGCATGAGCGGCGCGCTGGCGCGGCTGCGCGGGCATTTCGAGGACGAGCTGCTGGTGCAGATCGGCGGAAAGATGCGGCTGACATCGCTGGCGCAGGCCCTGGTCGAGCCCCTGGCCGACGTGCTGCAGCGCATGCAGTCGATCGCGGCATCCCGTCCGCGGTTTGATCCCGCCGTGGCGCACCGGCATTTCACCTTCGGCTCGTCCGACTATGCCTCGACGATCCTGCTCGCCGAGGTGTCGCGCGCGGCGTCGCGGTGCGGCGCCGGCATCACCATCGGCGTCCGCCAGATCGAGACCGAAGTGGTCAACATGATGGAGAAGGGCACGATCGACTTTCTCGTCACCGCCCACCAGCAGCTCCTGCCGGACCATCCTTCCGAGATCCTCTTCGAGGACGAGTATGTGTGCGTGTGCTGGGCCGGCAACCGCGCGATCGGAAAATCGCTCACATGGAAGCAATATCGCGAGCTGCCGCACGTCGTTGCCGAGTTCGGCACCGAGCCGCGCCCCAATGTGTTCGACATGTGGTTTCTGAAGACCCATGGCGGGACGCGGAACATCGCCGCGTCGCTCTTGAATTTCGGCGTGCTGCCGGAGTTCGTCATCGGTACCAACCGCATCGCCACGTGCCACAAGCGCCTGGCGAACCTGTGGGCGAAGCGGCTGCCGATCCGCGTCTGTCCCCTGCCCTTCAAGGGCCCTGCCTTCTTCGAATGTGCGCAATGGCACCGCGCCGCCGACCGCGACCCCGCGATTTGGTGGTTCCGCGGCATACTGCGGGACGCCGCGGCTTCCATCTGATTTGCCAAATCGCCGCCAGCGATAGCGTTTATCGCGACAAACGATTTCGTGAATATCCGGCCCTGCGGCACATTGCGCCGCAATTGAAAAATTCGGCTTACCGAAGCCCTAGGGAGGACGTTATGACCTTCGTCAGAACAGCGCTCGCCGCCATGGTGCTCGCAGGCATCGGGTCGTTCGGCTCGTCCGCTTTTGCCGCACCCGATTGCGGCATGAACACCGGCCGGGCCGCAGACGGGGCGCCGATCCCGATCGGAGCGATCGCAACCGCCTCTGGCGCCGCCGACCTCTCCACCGGCACCAAGGGCGCCAAGGCCTATTTCGATTGCGTCAATGCCAATGGCGGGATTCACGGCCGCCCGATCGACTTCAGCTTTGACGACGACCAGACGCGTCCCGACAAGGCGGCCGAGATTGCCAAGAAGATGGTCGAGGACAAGAAGGCCGTCGCGCTGATCGGCAGCTCCAGCCTGGTCGATTGCATCGCCACCAGCCAATACTACCAGCAGGCGGGAATCATCAGCCTGATGGCGGGCGGCGTCGCGCCCCAATGCTTCAACGCGCGCAACATCGCCACGACCAACGCCGGACCACGCTACGGCTTGCTCGGCGCGGTCAAATACGCAGTCGAAACCCTGCACGTGAAGCATGTCGCCTGTCCGCAGCCCACCGTTCCCGGAGCCGACTGGGTGTGCGCCGGCGTCGAGGCCTTCGTCAAACCGAGGGGCGTCGCCTTTTCCCGTTTCACCTACGATATTCAGTCTGCGGACTATGATTCGCTGGTTCAGCGCATCGTCCAGACTGGTGCGGATTCGACGATTTATCTCGGCTCGCCGCCGACCATCGTGCCGTTCCTCGCCGCGGCGGAACACGCGGATGTCGGCGACCAGATCAAGATCCTGGCACCGTCGCCGGTCTATTTTCCCGATCTGCCGAAAGCGGCCGGTCCCTACTGGAACGACAGATTCTGGGTCGATCTCGAATGGGCCCCGAGCAATTCGGGCGGCCCCGACATGAACAACTTTCTGGCGGTGATGAAGGCCTACAACGCAACCCCCGACAGTCTTGCCTCAGGCGGCTATCTTGCGGCACGCATTGCCGTGCAGGCGCTGATGTCGATCCCGCCTGACAAGATCGATCGCGCTGCCGTCACCGCCGCCTTGCAGAACGTCCAGAATTTCAAGAGCGACATTTTCTGCACGCCCTGGTCGTTCGGGGCCAAGGACGCGAACGCGCGCCTCGGCAACCGGTCCGGCTGGATCGCCATCATCCATGGCGGCACCTGGAAAGTGCTCCCGGGATGCGTCACCCTCGACGAAAAGGTGGTCATGAAATAAACCGCCAGTGCGGCCAGCGACGAGACGCGGGGCCGGTCGCCGGATGACCGGGTCCGCGCTTCCTCCGGCGGATCCGCAGCGCGGGAAGTGAGTCGTGAATCTGCTGCCCTTCGTCGCCACCGGCATCGGATTGGGCGCCGTCTATGCCCTCTCCGGCGTGGGGCTGGTCCTGCTCTATCGCGCCGCCGGAACCCTGAATTTTGCCTTCGGCGCGTTGGGCGCTCTTGCCGCACATTGCACCTGGACCCTTATCCAGCTTGACGTGCCGACGGCACCGTCCTGGCTCGCCGGCATCGTCGTCTCGGCTCTCGCCTCCTTTCTCTACGGCCGCTGCGTGTCGGCACGCCTGGTGGACCGTGACCGGACCGTGCGAGCGATCTGCACCCTCGGCTTCGCGGTCGCGATTCTCGGCTTACTGACGACGATATGGGGACCTGGGCTGCCGCGCCGCTTGACGCTTCCGACCGACAACATGTTCGTCGTCTGGCACCATCTGCGGCTTTCCTACACGCGGATCGCGGCGCTCCTGGTCTCGGTTCTTGCCGTCATCGGGGTGGGCGTTCTGCTCGGCCGCACCCGGACCGGTCTGGCGATGCGCGCGCTCGCCAGCAATCGCGTGGTCAGCCAGACGCTCGGTGTCCGCATCCGCACCACCGACGCTATTGCCTGGCTGATCTCGGGGGTGTTCGCCGGCGTGGCCGGGCTGCTGCTCGCGGATCTCGTGGTGCTCAATCCGCCGACCCTGACCTTTCTCGTCATTCCCGCGATGGCGGCGGCCATTATCGGCGCGTTGCGGTCGATGGTCGGCGCCTTCGCCGGCGGCATGTTGTGCGGCCTGGCCGAGGCGCTTCTGACCGGCGTGCCGGACTTCGCCGACATCCGGAGCGCCGCGCCCTTTGTGATCGCGATCGTGGTGATGGCGGCAATCATGCGGACCCCGGCAATGGTACGCGAATGAACGCGGTGCGCACCCTTGTTCTGGCGTCGGCCGGAATCGATGCCCAACCCGGCGGGCGCCTGCGCCAGGTGCTGGCGATGGCCCTCATGTTCGCGGTCCTCGCCGCCGTGATCGCAATCTTCGCGAGCGGGTTCTGGCTGATCAATCTCACGGCGGCCTACGCAACAATGCTGGCGCTCATGGGCACCAACCTGTTGTTCGGGCAGCTCGGCCTGGTGTCGCTATGCCAGTTCGCGCTCGTCGGCGTCGGCGGCTGGGTGACGTTGCGTCTCTATCACGGCTTCCACCTGCCGTTCGCCCTGACCATGCTCACCGGGGCCGCCATGGCCGCGATCGTCGGCGTGATCTGGGGCCTGCCGGCGCTGCGGTTTCGCGGCATCTATCTTGCCGTTGTCACGCTGATGCTCGCCGGCGCGTTCCAGGCGCTGATCGGGGCATGGAACTTTCCCGGCGGCGGCACGGGCTTCTGGGGCACCGAGGGCATGGAAGGACGGCCGCGCCTCCTGATGCAGCGGCCGGCCATCGCCGTCAGCGACACGCGCTACTTCCTTTTTGTCGCGGCGATCTGCCTCATCGGGCTGGTCGTCGTGGAGATCCATCGGCGCTCCAAGCCCGGCCGTGCCTGGGCGTTGATCCGCAAGGACCCGATGCTCGCCGCGGCGAGCGGCGTCAGAATCATGGTGTACCAGGCCTGGGCCTTCGCTCTCGCCGGATTCCTCGCCGGCATATCCGGGGCGTTGCTGGCGGCGCTTTACGGCCAGCTCGACGCCACCGGTTTCACCGCCTCGGAATCGATCACCCTCTTCGCGGCGTCGGTCCTGGGCGGCACCTCGAACTGGGTCGGAACCCTGATCGGCGGGATCCTGGTACGCGCCGTACCGACGCTGCTCGACGTTGTCGGCGTGTCCGCGACGCTCGGCATGTTCGTGTTCGGCGTCGGTCTGATGGGCGCCATCCTCGGCGGCCCGACCGGCATCGCCGGCCTCTTCGATCAGTTGGCGGAGCGCCTCTCTACCAGGCGGTAGCGCCGCCATCGATCGAGAGATCGGCGCCTGTCACCCAGCTCGCTTCATCCGAGGTGAGGTAGACCACCGCCCAGGCAATGTCCTCCGGCTGGCCCAGCCGCGCGATCATCTTCTTTTCCATCACCGCGGCCTTGAGCTCCGGTCGCTCCAGCACCGGTCGCGTTGCGCCGGTGACGATCAATCCCGGCGAGATCGTGTTGGCGCGGATCTTGTGGGGTCCGCCTTCCATCGCGAGCTGGCGGGTCATGGCGAGAACGCCGCCTTTGCCGGCGCAATGCGCCAGCGCGGCGGAATTCTTGAGCGCCACATAGGCGTTCGCCGACGCGAAATTGACGATCGCGCCGCCGCCCCGCGCCTTCAAATACGGCCATGCCGCCTTGCACATCAAAAAGACCGTGTCGAGCTCGGCCGTCAGGGTGTGGCGCCAATGCGCCTCGTATTCCATCTCTTCGATCCAGTGGAAGTCGGCGGTTGCGGCCGCATTGACCAGTATGTCGATGCCGCCGAAACACGCAACCGTGGCCTCAACCAGCCGGTCGACCGCGGCCGGTCGCGTCAGATCTGAGGGATGGACGCTTTCGAACGCCAGGCTCTCGCCGCGCGCCGTCTGCGCCGTCGCCTCGGCACGCTCGGCACTGATGTCGCAGCCCATGACCTTGGCGCCGTGTCGCGCCATCATCAACGCGCACCCTTGTCCGATGCCGCTGCCCGAGCCCGTGACGATGGCGACCTTGCCGGCGAGACGCTGTGACGACAACGGCATCGGTTATTCTTTCTCGAAGAGGGCGCGCATCGGCGTATAGCTCGGCATGTGTGACGCGGTGCCGCCGTCGACGACGAAGTTCTCGCCGGTGATATAGCGCGCCTCGTCCGAGGCAAGGAAGGCGACCATATAGGCAATGTCGCGTGGTTCGCCGAGATAAGGCGTCAGCGAATCCGCCTCGACGATTTCCCGGATTTCCTTCGGTATCGTGGTCTTGACCGCCGGCGTCAGCGTCAGGCCGGGCGAGACGGCGTTGCAGCGGATCCCGCTTTTGCCGTGTGAGGCGGCGATCGAGCGCGTCAGCTGGATGATCGCGGCCTTGGAGGCGGCGTAGGCGGACTGGACCAGGCTGCCTTGCAGCCCGAGATTCGACGCCATGTTGACGATCGCGCCCGCCTCCTGCCGCTTCATCGAACCCAGCACATGTTTGCAGGCAAGCATGGTGCCGCGCGCATTGACGCGGAAGGTGCGGTCCCAGACTTCCGCCGCCATCGTTTCGATGTCGCGGTCGCGGGGATAGAGATCCGGCGATTGGTCGGCGGCGATATTGCAGAGCGCGTCGATCTTGCCGAACCTCTGAAGCGCGGTTTTCGCCATGGCCGCGACCGAAGGCTCGTCGGCGAGGTCGAGATGGAAGGCGATGCCGCCGACCGCGCGGGCGACGCTCTCCGCCCCGGCGATGTCGATATCGGCGACGAGAAGTTCGGCGCCGCGCTCCGCGAGCAACGAAGCGGTCGCCGCGCCGATGCCGCCCGCCGCGCCGGTGACAATGACGGCCTTCCCCGAGAGGTCGGCCATGTCAGCCAACCTTGACGTCGAGGCCGGTGAGGATCTTGACCGCGATCGGTTGCGCCAGCAGATCGGCGATGGCGGCGCGATAGGCTTTGTAGTGCGGTGTGGCGCGATGCGCCTCTATGGCCGCCTCGTCGATATAGAGCTCGAACAGGTGGAACCCGTCCTGCGCGTCCTCATAAAGGTCGTAGATACGGTTGCCCGGCTCGCGGCGGGTCGGACCGGTCATCCCGCGCAGAATCTTTTCAACGTCGGCCTCGTGACCGGGCTTGGGGGAAAAGCTGGCAAAGACGGTGACAGTCATCATGCTCTCCTGCTCTCACCGGGCGCCGACCAGGCGGTTGCGCAACGTGCCCAGCCCTTCCATCCACAGTTCGACGACATCGCCGTCCTTGAGATAGCGGTCGCGTTCGAGGCCGCAGCCGTTGCTGATCGTGCCCGCGGCAATGAATTCGCCGGGATGCAGAGTCTCGTCCCGCGACGCGTAAGAGATCAGATCGGAGAAGGTGTAGAGCCCGTCGGCCATGGTATTGTCGCTCCAGATTTCGCCGTTGATCCTGGCGGTCATGCGCATCCTGGCCGGATCGGGCATCGCGTCGGCGGTGACGATCCAGGGGCCGATCGCGTTGCCGGTGTCGAAATCCTTGCCCTTGGCGGGGCCGAAGCCCGTCGGCATTTCGTAGGATTGTTCATCGCGCGCGGAGAAATCGTTGAACAGCGCGTAGCCGAAAATGTGGTCGGCCACTTTCTCCGGCGGAATGTCGACGCCGCGCCTGCCGATGAAGGCGCCGCATTCGAGCTCGTAGTCCATATATTTGCTGTAGCTCGGCCGGCGCACCTCGGCGTCGGTGCCGACGACCGTGAGCGTATTGCCCTTGTAGAAGAGCTTGCGCCGGCGCGGCGTCTCCGGAACCTCGGTGACCGGCGGCAGGTTCGGCACCGGCTCGCCTTTGAGCCGCGCCGTCAGCATCCGCATGCCGCGCCCGGCATTTTTCAGGTGCTCGGGAAACGAGCTGAAATCGCGGATCGAGCGAGGCACCGGCACGGGCGACAACAATGTGCCGGCCGCGATCCTGGCGTTAAGCGCCGGCTCGCCCGAGAATTTCTCGAACAGGCGATGCGCGCGGTCGAGCGCCGCTTGTCCCGCGTCCATCAGATCGAGCATCGAGCGGAACGCGGGCTCCGGTTTGCCCTCGCGTTCCGCAGCGGCGGCGAGGTCGAAAAGCGTGTCGTCGGCGCCGTGGACGATGGCGACGCGATTGCCGTCGCCGCTTTTGAATGTTGCGAGCTTCATTGCGCCCTCCCAGCGTGATTCTCCGTTATGATATCCGATCGGCGAAATCGTTTGTTGCGATGAGCCCTATCGCCGAAGCCGATTGGAGCGCAGTTCGACACCCCGGATCAATCGAAACCGTCCGGAAATGTGCCGCGGGCCGGAGCTGGAACAGTTTTGGGGCTGGGACGAAGACCTGCTTGGAAGAGGCGGCCCTTTCGGCGCCGAGAAGGATTGGTTGGGGCCGCGGCTCGATCGGGCGGCAAATTGGCCACCGGATCGAGCGCGAAACGTCTCCTTTCCGACGAAGCCGGGATCTTGCGACGGAAGATGACGGTGCCAACGAGCGTTGCGCGGGTGAGGTGCCCTTCGAGTTCGCAACTCGTTTCATGCACTCAAAAATGACACGCGCAACCGGCGGCGATGGGCAGCAGGCCCGCTTGGCAGATTCAGTCAACCCGATTGAACGTCGTCGTTGCAGACTGCCCCGATTCATCTTGCAACGTCGCCTCGAGGTTCTGACCCCTCAGCGTATATCCGAGATGACCCCTTGTCGGCGTCGTGTAAGACAATGTCCCATTGCCAATGATCGCTGTGTCGAAGCTGATAAAAACGGCTCCGCCCGATATATAAGTTGTGACAACGTCTGCTGTACTTGCGTCGGAGAGGTGGATGCGAATTGCCGAGGGGGAGCCGTTCCAAAAGCCGCACCAATCCCCTTCAAAGGCGTTTGGCGTGGTTTTCGGGTTGGTGGGCCATGTGTTGAGTGGGGCCAGGATATTGGCGGGGCAGGTTTGAGTTTCAGCCGCCTTGGCAACCGAAAAACTTCCTGCCATGACGAGTGACGTTGCCAAAGCCATCACCAAGGCACGGACCTTCATCGTTAATCTCCTCTAAGCCAGAGCCATACTTGAGGGTCGTACGAAACGACCTTTTGTTAGACTATTCTGCCGGTGCGGAATCGCCTTGACCCAGGTCAAAGCCTGAACGCCCAAACCCGTCCGCATGGCACTGGATTGGCATCGTGCTTTCGGAGCGAACGAAGCGTCTTGAGGCAGGAGGGAGTGACTATTGGGACGAGTCCGCCCCGATTCGGGCAGCACGTCTCCACCGCGGACAACGACGTGTTCCTGAAAGCGATTCCGCGATCCGTCCGATGCGAAAGGTTTCTCTCGCCTTCGACATCCGCCATCCCATTGCCGCCGCGTCACGCGCGTGCGCGCCAACACTTACCCTTTGAGCCTCCAATCGGGAGTCGATCCAATGCATAAACCGCACCCAATATCCTGCCCCTGCTGCGGCACCCGCCACGGGATCTACGACCGCCGCCATTTCCTTGCCGCCGTCGGCGGCAGCGCTGCGGCGCTTGCATTTCTCCCTCATCCCGTGGAGGCCGAGGCGGCGCCGATCATCCCGTTCAACTCGGTTCCCGATCCCGTGCGGCTGCCGTCCGACATGTATCTCGGCGAATGTTCCGGCGTCGCCCTGAACTCGCGGGGCCATGTCTTCGTCCTGTCGCGCGGCAACACGGTTGGACCCGCGTACGGCGCGGCCGCCACCCAGCTTCTCGAATTCGGACCGGGCGGTACATTCATCCGCGAGATCGGGCACAACCTCTATGCCTGGTCGTTCGCCCATACCGTCAAGGTCGATCGCGAGGACAATATCTGGGTCACGGACAAGGGCTCGGACATGGTGATCAAGTTCACCCCGGAGGGCCGCGTCGCCATGGTGTTCGGACGCAAGCAGGAGGCGTCCGACGAGGAGACCGCTCCGCTCAAACATCCCAACCCCCCGCTTCCGGCCGAGCCGGGGCGCTTCCGCCAAGTGACGGACGTCGCGTGGGATGCTGCCGGAAACACCTATATCAGCGATGGCTACATCAATTCACGCGTCGCCAAGGTCGATAAAGACGGGGACTGGGTCAAATCCTGGGGCGAGCGCGGCACCGCCCCGGGTCAGTTTCACACGCCGCACAGCATCGCGGTCGACAACAACGGCCTCGTTTATGTCGCCGATCGCAGCAACCGTCGCATTCAGGTCTTCGACGGTGACGGCACCTTCAAGCGTCAGTTTACGATTGACGTGCCGGTGCCGCGCGACGCGCGGCCCGCGATCGGCAGCGTTCCGGACCGGGCGGCGATCGCGGCCGGCACTCTCGCACCAGGCTCGCCCTGGGCCATTTGCATCTCGCCCGGGCCGAACCAGGTTCTCTACAGCGCCGACGCGTTTCCCGGCCGTATCTATAAGCTGACCCTCGACGGCAAGGTGCTCGGTGTGCTGGGCCGATCCGGCAAACAGCTGAAGCAGTTCGGCTGGATCCACGAAATGGCCTGTCCGTCGGAAAACACGCTGTTCGTTGCCGAACTGTTGAATTGGCGCATACAGAAGCTGGAGTTGTAAAGAGACTCGCCCCGGGCCCGGTGCGCTCGAGCCGCTTCCAGAGAACGCGGGCGAGCGCGTCGCCTTCCGGCCAGAGGTCGTGAGCGCAACGCTCGATCTTCCGAAGACGGGGGCCCGATACTTACCGAGCGGTCGCGGCTCCTCCATAGGCCGGGGGTGCCTGCACGACCGGCGCCGCGGCGGCGAGGATCTCCCGGCGTTGGCGCGACAGCGGCGGGTAGATGCGCTGGCGGTTGATCGTCTCTTTCGTGCGCTTCGCGACCGCGCGCTGCGCGACGACCTTGCGGTCCCACCCTTCCGTGTACACCGCTCCCCAGGCGCCAAGGTCCAGAATCGTGGAGTACCAACCAATCGCAAGCGGCAGCAGCGGCTCGCCGAGCAGGTCGAAGACCGCATTGTGGCCGGCGAACCGTCCCATCGGCCGGGCATGCTGGCAGGACATCACGCAGGGATGGGCGCCGTCGATCGCGAACCATGCCACG
>Ga0123356_10003826_pt1 | contig 15674 bp, 8 predicted proteins | sample TergutEmb28metaG_2_FD_92546 | JGI IMG/M metagenome (GOLD analysis project Ga0123356, IMG submission 92546) | Embiratermes neotenicus P3 segment gut microbial communities from Petit-Saut dam, French Guiana - Emb289 P3 | ecosystem: Host-associated > Arthropoda: Insects > Digestive system > Gut ... | reverse complement strand
ATCCTGCCGACGTAATGTGAATCAATTATATCTGGCAGACCGCCAATGTGGTCTTCGTGAGGATGCGTTATGACTAGGTAATCGATTGAAGCTATGTTCAGATTTCTGAAACAGTTCAATACCGCATCTCTGCTGGATCTGCTCCCGCCATCAATAAGCATAATCTGCGAGTTTGGTAATTCTATGATTATGCAGTCAGCTTGCCCAACATCGAGAAAATGAATTGTCAGTTCTGATGTATATTCTGTTGCATTTGTTCTTGGCATGGCACGGAAAACAGGAACTTCAGAATGAGCGTCACCTGTTTCGCCCGAGTCCTCGTTCGGTTGTATTCTCGGTTCTCCAGACTCTTCAGGTTGTTCATGACCATTATCGTCACTTGTTTGTGCTGGCGGGTGCAGAAGAAGCGCGAGAGGTTGCGGCGCAATCGGCAATGTGATTTGTTCATGTGGATGTGGCAGGGAGGAATCAGCAACCGTGTGTAATCCGGCGCATGACGACAGCAGCATTAGCAGCGCAACAACAAAAAAAAGAGATTTCTTTCTTTCCATGAATTTCTCCATTCACGAGAACCTATTTCATAAAAAGTATAACAAAACCCTTGATATTTGTGCAGATTTTCACAATCTGTTTACAATCTATTCAACAATCATCTCAAGTCTGTGAAGCAGGGGGACAGGTTTGCTGCTTTAAAAAGAAAAAGGCCCAGGCAATAACCTGGGACTCCTTCACAAATCGTAGTCGACGGATACCCGTGCCTACACACATCGCTTCTCAAATCATAAAAACCTCAGTCAGTACGATTCTCCTATTGATCTAGCACGCGCTGTATCATCTCTACGGACACTCGCATTCTATCACAAGGGAGCGGGAAATGCAATACAAAGAATAAAAATTTTCTGTAAATACGCACACCAATACGCACAAAAGGGCTACAATTCACGGCAAACAGATACGAATGCTGCTTAGCAAATAGCGAAGCTGCGGGGACGGTTATTCCTGCTTTGCTCCCCCGTGAGAGCCAAGCAGAAGAACCGTCCCCCTGCTTTGCGGGCGGTGTTGCTGCGGCACAAGGTATAGTCGACCGTGACCAGAATCACAAAAATGTTACTCGTTACCGTGCCGATTTCTTCTTCAATTCCTTTATTCTCGCATCAATTGCATCCGACAGATTATTATCGCTAAAAGTCCAGCCCTCGCTTTCCAGAGCCGCAGCATCCTCGCCGCTAAGACGAAGACCAGAAATCATCTCCGACACCTTTGTGTTAAGCTCATCCATGTCGACCCTGAGAAAACTGCTGCCATCAACGGAACCATAGCGGCTTCTCAGCTCAATGAACCCATAATGGCTTGCCCAAATCTTCTGCCCGCCACTGCTGTTTTCGAGATACTTTGACCCCAGCCAGTGATTAAGTTGCCGGTTACTGACCGGAATGCAGCCATCCTTAACACCATAAATCCCTGCATAACGCCTGAAATACACGATTAGCGCGGCAAGCCTGCATACGATTGGATCTTTGATAGGCTTCTTAGCCTCTCCGGCAAGCTTCAGGAGGTACATCAATTCCCCCTTGCGCAGCAAAGTTTCCTCACAGCGCCCATTAAGCGGGCCGTGATCCACAGCATCGGCGATTATCGAATAGAAAGTGTAACTGCGGCTTGAAAACTCAAAATCAGGCTTATTGTACCTCTCAAGTGCGCCAACCCTTTTCTTTAGATCTTTAGGATCCAGACCCGACGGGGCTTTATCGATGAAGGCAGTCTGGTAAAAGCTAGAAAGCTTTTCAGAAACAACCTTGACTCTTTCGTAATCTGTCTCTCCTTCAGGAGTCTCAAACCAGTAATGACGGGCTAAAATCCTCAGAATCCGGACAATGCTCTTGCTGCCTCGGCATCAGTCTCTTTTCCCTTTCCCTTTCCATTTCCCTTACCTTTGCCTTTGCCTTTGCCTTTGCCGCTCCGTGGAAGCCCGGCTTCCAGATACCCTAAGTATTCCTTGTTTTCCAGCACTTCGTTCAGCATTATACAATCTCCCTCTTGTCCGCAACATAGTCTTTATACAGATATCTGTACATCTTCTGCTTGCCGGCATCAAATCCGTCCGCTTCTTTTTTAATCAAGGGAAGCGAATAGCAATCAGCCTCGTTATACCCCACCAGCAAGTCATGCTCCAGGACAGCCTTTCCGGCAACAGTCCAGAAAAAAGCATGGCTTTTGTCATAAACGGAACCGGCTATTTTATCGGACATGGCTGCATAAACGATTTCTGCGGGGTTGCCTTCAAATATCTTTGCTGCAATTTCCGTTGTGTGCTGATTAATGCTCTTGCCGCCGCTATAAGCGTTACGCAAATCAACGAAATACTTTTTGGCATATTCGCCATACTTCGCCGTATCATCCCCGAAGAACGAAATGAGCTTCTGCTTCTGTTTTAGCGCCGTAATAATGTTCGTGAATTTTTTTATTTCATCGGCATCCGCTCCAGCCTCCGTCAGCTTTTCCTTTGTATACATTGCATCATCGAGCGCCTTTTTGATGCCGTCGGCAGTGAGCTGAGTGCATATATCCCTGCTTAGCTTTAGCCACTTGGCATATCGGAGGAAGTAACTGAGCAAATTATAACCGCCAAGGGAAAAGTCGCAAAACACATCTGAGACGTGCTGCTGCCTGGCCTTGTCCTTGCCGATGCCGCAGCGTATAAACACGGATTCGAGCCGTTCCTGGCGCTTATCTTTTTCTGTCAGCGCCCAAATATTCTTTGTTTTAAGCTCCGTCATCTGGACGACCAGCTCCCGCGAATCCGCATTAGCAAAAACCTTAGTGATCCCGTCAACGGTAACCTGGGGATCGCTGTCCCCCTGCTCAGTGAGAATATGGAGGATCCTATCAAGATAATGGTATCTGCGCCCGTCCTCGTCATCATCTTCGCTTGCGTAATCAGACTCGTGATCATCGGCGTCGATAGCGCCGGTCTCTCCGACATAGTCTATGTCGTCATCGGTATCAGAATCGGGGTCTTCATATTCTACTTCGATTTTATGAGCAAAACCGTACTTGACGGCTTTTTTTATTCCGTCAAAGGCCAAAAGCAAAGCAAAGAGGTTTTTTACTTTATCGTCGTCTATTTCCATGCTCCCGGCATTCCTGCCGTCTTTAATGAGATCAGCCAGCGGCACGGTTTCAGGCTGTTTGCCTGCCACACCGCGTCTAAGCTCCTCAAACCTTTTCTCCAGCTTATTCAGAAAATGCTTGGCCTGGCTATCTTTCGGCTTTGGACCCTTGCGCTTTTTGTAATAGTCCTTTTTTGTCAGAAAATCCTTCTCGTTTTCCAGGTTGCTCAGTTCATCCCTATAACCCACCAGCTTGGGAACATCGGCGACAATGGCGCCTGTCTTTACCCGATCGATCTCCCGGCCGATGAACATGACCATCCTCTCAAGAAGCTCAGCGCACTTCTCCTCGCGCGCTTTACTCTCAAGAAGCTCGGCGCTTTTCTTCTCGCCCTTTTCGGAATTATTATCATCAGCTTCCACGCCGTGATAACCGTACGCCATTGCCGAAAGTCTGTAAGCATAATTACTGAATTCACCGACTCTTGAATTCATGCTCTTCTTGACAGTATCCCACTGAGTATCGGCATTGTTTGCTATAGGGTCAGTATTCGGGCTGCTGATTTTGATCCAGGGCTTTTCCATGCCTTTTTTTGCAGCCTTAACAAGTATTGGATTGCCCGAAATGCGTACCATATCGCCGTCGAAATCAGCGCCGCCAAGACGCTCGGCAAAAAAATCTCTCGGGTTTATCATGCAAACCCCGTCAAGATGATTCAAATACTTGTCCATCTTGCTGCCTTCAGGTGCATAAACATTAGCAGTAACGTGCTCGTTGATTGCAACATGCGGATTCCTTGTCAGCGAATAAGTATTGTTTCCGTCTGTGCTGGATTTAATGCCAGGGGCGAAAAAACGTCCCCCTCTCAGCGTGCCGCGGTCATACGCCCAGTTTTTTTCCGACTTATCGCCACGCAAGCTGTCATCCATCGTGTGACCGGCAATATAATACATCATCCTAATAAGGTCCGGACACAGATATCTCACCTTGCCTGAGACATATAACTGGCCTACGGCGGAATTTTTCCTGATGCCCTCGCAGGCATTGCTAAGGATCAGCTTTGCCTGCGTTTCACGGATGAGACGCGCATTCTTATATAACCCGGCGCCGATCGATTCATGCGCCCCCGAGCCGCCCTTTTGGGTGGTCTGAATATAACCGGAATCATCAAACACGTCTCTTTCGCGCGGGTTGATAAAGTTTAATAGTCTCGCAGTATCCTCGGTTTTGAGCTGCCTATATGGCTCAAACCCCTCGCTGACCAGTTTGTTGACGTCGTCATCATCTAAAGAAAGAGTGCTAAGGATTTGATAATTGAGCAGCGTAGCCCTTCCGCGGTCCACATCGGTTTTGTTTTGTCCGGTAATGAACAGCCTATGATGATGTTTCTTGAAGCGTTTGCGGTATTCATCCCAGGCAGTCCAGTCGGATGAAGGCTTCTCGAATTGAGGCATATCAAGCAAATCCTTAAACCAGGCATTTGCTTTGAATTGGGACTCGGTCAGGATGATATCTACGTCGTCGAGTTTATGACACTTGCCCCAAAGATCAACAATGACATCATCGTCAGCGCTTATGCCGCATTCATCCTTAAAAAACCTTTTGAAATCGACCTCATGCAGCATACCTTTGCAAAATGGCATCCTGAACTGGACAGAGGTGAATTCCCTGTCCGCGAAGACATATTTCCCGTCACCGTCCTTCAGGCTGCGGATCTTATTCATATACTCCGGCGAAATCAGGCCGGCGCCGTCAAACCAGTTTGTGTTCTGCTTACCACAACGTACGATGCGTTTGCATTCGTCGTCACCAGGGTCTGACGTTATGCACATAGCTTCATTATCAGCATCCTCTTTGCAATCACCGACGACAATTACTCTATCAATGAGATCTGACCCAATGTATTCCTGCACCTCGTTTTTCCCGGTGCAGAGTCCAGACGCCGGGATGCCGGTTGACAGGCAAAGCCCCTTGTACGAAAGCCATTTGCTGACAAAACACTCTTCAGGCTGCTCATCTTTATTAAGCAAAGTAATGGCTTCAGTCAGAGAGTCCTTAAACACGTTATTTACGAACATAAGGCGGCCGGTTCTCGTCATGCTGCCCGATGCCTCAAAACAGACAAAATGATTTCTCGAATCATCTTTCTGGTTTTCTACAAAAAAACCATTTTTGTAGACATCCTTGAAGTCCTCAAGACCCGCGTCGCTCAGCCTGCGCCCAAGCTCGTCGCACAGATCCAGACAAATAAAAATGTCCTTGAAGTCGGCAGTTCCGGTGTCGTCGAATTGCCTCAAGTTCATTTCGGAGACAAGCCTACGCGCCTGATAAAATGCTATGCAGGAGCCCTCTTCGAAGACATGGCCTTTTGAGTGGAAGTCCGCCCAGTTCTTCTTCAGGACGATCTTGTTCTCCGAACCGCCTTCAATTGGGTGCTTTTTTATCCTCCACGACGGAAAATGTAAAATCTCATACCTGTTCATCTTTTCTTACCTCATCTTATCGCAAAATCATGATGTATTTTATCATCTTGTCAATGGTCTTTTGGCATAGTTTTTGCCGTCGAGGGAACAGCGGCTACTGCACGAAGGCCCTCGGCGGCAAAAACTATGCCCAAAGACCATAAAATCAGAGTGCTGGATTTCCGTTAAGGCATATTGCCACTATATAATATTCTTCGGCGAAAACAACCGGCTATCAGATAAATCCCCGGCCGAAATATCAAGCAAAACAAAAAACTCCTCAATACTGGAAAACCTTCCTGTCTGCCTCAAAGCCTCACCAAGCTGCCCGAAATCGACTAAACCTGACTTCAGATTCGCAAACACCAATAACGCAGTGAGATATCCCACAACGTACGGATAGTTGTAGTAGGGCCTTTGCGGATAATAAAAATGCGGCTTATTTACCCAATCATAAGGGGCGGTATCGCTTTTTGCCAAAAACCCGTGAAAAGCGGACATCTGGGCATCGGACATGAGGCCGCAGGCTTGATCGAGAGTGATTGGCGCCGCTTCCCGCATCTCAAAAAACTTATCCTCGAACAAAAACCGGGAATAGGTCAGCACATTTGTCTGAATGATCTTCTTGAGCCACATTTCAACAATGATTTCCCTAGGGAACTCCCCGCTGCGGATCAAGTAATCAAACAGCATAAGCTCACTCAGATTCGAAATGCACTCGCTGATAACAGTAGGCGAATGATGCTCCAGAATAGGCTCGTCGAACAAACAGTGATGGTGGAAAACATGCCCCATCTCATGCGCAAGAGAAATCAAAGCTCTTAGGCTTCCCTCGTCATTGCATAAAGTGAAAGTCTTCCTGATCGAATGAACTGACTGCATGCAAGCTCCGGAGCGCTTTCCGTGCCGGGGTTCATTGTCGATAAGATTAAACCTGACCGACTCGCCCAGCAATTCGGCCAGCCTCGGAGATCTTTCGGAAAAACACTTTCGCACGATATCGATGCAGCCATCATAATCAATTGTTATGTCATCAGCGGCGCCGCATTCAATACGGTCGAGCGAAAAAATACGGAAATCGCTTTTACCATCAGGGCCAAGCAGCATTTCAAGAGCGTCCTTGCCGACTATTTCTGCCATACTCATATACTTCGAAAAAAGCTCTTTTGTCAGAAGATTCTTTTCAAGCGAAAAAACAAGGGGGGAGTCCTTTTTATAAAGCTCTGTAAGAAAAATAAATTCTTTCTTAATATTGTTCATAGCTTCGAGGGCCGTAGGAGCCGCTTTTTCCGACACAACCGCAGTTTTTTCAAATGCGGCTTTTGCTTCGTCATAACTGCCTGTCCTGACCTGATTCTGCAGGATGCCAAAGCTGGCGGACATTTCTTTTTGCGTTTTGTCCAGGTAAAAATTATGAAACTTCCGCCACGCCTTGCTGCTTGTTATGCTCATTGCCGCAACAACATCCAGCGTCTCCTTGTTGATTGAAGCGTTTTCTTCCAGGCGCAACAAAAACCCCTTATATTTATCACGGATATAAGGATGGTCAAATAACCCGCTGTTTTGGGCATACATTTCGGACAGAACATTTTGCTGCCGTTTAACTCGCAGCTCCATTTCTTCGGCAGCAGAAAAGCGGTTTTTCAGCTCCTCATTGGCGTTATCGATATTCATCGCGACAGAAAGCATGGTTAAAATCTCATCAGATTTTTCAACAAGCAGATTATACTTGTTTAGCTCGTCCAGAAGAGCCTCGCCGGACTTATCAGGAAAATTAAGCAGCTCCAGCTCATCGCAGATGTTTTTGATCTCAGAATATATTGCAGGTTCGAAAATCCTTGGGCAAATCTCAGCCAAATTCCAGCGCATTATATATTGTCCCTTTCATTTACCGAGTTTGGAGGCGTCAATCCTTTTCGCACCGCCGCGCCCCCGTCCACTCTCTACACTCTACACTTTACATTTTACACTTTACACTTAGACGAGCCCTGCCAATGCGTCCTCAATCTCCTTAAGCGAATCCTTCATAGCCTGAATGGAAACAGCCCCGGACACGTCCTGCGATCCGATTCTCACCGAAATCTCCGCGTTTTGCTTTGCAGCGTGCAGCGCTTCGACATCCCCTCTATCTTCGAAGATCGCCAAATAAGCCTCAGCCAGCCTATGGTACGAGGACGCAATTTTGGGATTCTCACCCTGCAATATAGCCTTTCGTATCCTCAGGCCTTCATATGCATATTCCAGCGCATTATTGAAGTCTTTTTTGATTATATAATAGTACGCCAGATTGTTTATCGCAAATGCAACGCTTAATGACTCTGAGGACCAGTGCTCAAGTCGCATCTCATATGACCTTATCAAAAAATGCTTTGCTTCATCAAGATATTCCTGCAATGGCTCATGCTTATAGAGGCGCGAAAGGCTTATCCCAATATTGTTATAATCGATAGTCAGGTGAGAAGACTCAGGCCCATATTGCAGACAGACTGCTTCATAACTCATGCGATAATAACCAAGAGCCCTTTTCCTCATCTCGACCGTTAAAGGCCTGATGCGGTTGCAGGTCAGACCGATGCCTCTTAGCAGAACAATACGGGAATACATGAATTCCCGGTCATCAGTGTCGCTTAATAGCTTTGCGTCCATGTCTGACAGGAGTTCCAGTTGCTTTTCAAGTGTTTTTTCTGGATCAGTATTGCGGTGTGCTACCAGAATCCTGCGCCTTACCCTCAGAACGCGCAGATCATTTTCAGGAAAAATCTCTGTCGCGAGTTGGAGCAGCTTTTCCAGTTGTTGCATATGCTGCTCCTGCTTTTCAGACCTGGATGCGCCCATAATAAGTGAAAAGGCGACGTTATACTGAAACAGCACGTCATACTTTAGTTCATTGCTTTCAGGAGATAGTCCGCTATCATAAATCGCCTTATAATTCTCAAGGATATCGGTCGCAATAGCCATAGCTCTAGGCGGGTTACATTCGAAGTGGTTAACGATAGATAAATAATTGAGCTTCAGCCTGAGCATCGCCATCCTCGGATTGTCGCAGCTTTCGATGATTGCATCGGCAAAGTCAAAATACTTTACAAGGTACATATGGTTCCGCCTCTCAGACGGCGGGTAGTCAAAGAAATCCGCGACATTACCAATAAAGCGATCCAAGTCCTCCTCGCTGATATCGATCTGGTCTTTGAGCGCCGCATTGATAAGGCTATGGCACTGAAAACATACCTCGTCCGAGGAAATGGTATGGAGGAGCCAGCCCTTTTCATAAAGCGACCTGAACTCTTTCTTCAGGTTGACGCCCTTCGTGGCGCACCATTTCAGCAAAAACTTCTCCGGGATAGGTTTGACAGGAAGCGTCGTGAAATACGCAAGTATAGATTTGTCCACATCCGTCAGTTTAGAGGCGTCGAAGAGCGCCCTTGCATTATTGATAAAGTACTGGTAAATATCTTCGGAGCTATCTGCGCTTTTCATCATTTCGTATAGCTCTGAAACTGTATAATCCATATAGTTGCCTTGCTTGGCAAACAGACGGATCATATACGAATTGTGGCTGAGCGCCTCGATCAGCTTGTCAAGCTTCTGCTCGTCTTCCTGTTTTCTTTTATTATTGCCAAAATGCTTGTAAAACAGTTCCCGGCAATATTCGATCTCCAGTTCCTCAAGCGGCAGTACCCTTTCTTCAAAAGACGCGTCCTTCTTCACAGAGCGGGTGGTGATAAGCAGGTCCCATCCCAGCTTGGGAAGATGGCTTTCAATGCTGTCGACCTGGCTTTCAAGCTCGACCCCGTCAATGACCAGCAGCACTTTTCCTGTGAGCTTTCTGTGCTGATTTACAAACTTCATAAAGGAAACGTTTATGTCGGTCTGCTCATCATCTATCTGGCTGAACATGAACGCCGGTTCAGCCATTACGTCTGATCGGATATCGGGTGTTGAAGCGCTTACCCAAAATACGTAATTGTATTTTTCCGCATGTTTCGATGCGCAATAAGCCTGGGCTACCCGCGTCTTGCCGACGCCGCCGACGGCGTGTGTATATATCGGCCTGCCAGCGGCGAGCATCCCGTCGATCTTGTCATCTATCCCGAAACGGTCGAACATAACCTCGACTACGCCGTTCACATGCATATGGTTGCCCTCGGTCACCTTAGGTGAGGATTCGCCCAGGAGCGTGCCAAGCTTTCTGTCGATCTGCCCGATCATCTGCTTCCCGATAGAACCGACAGCAGATTCAAGACCGGAGCGCATATCCCCGATCTGGCCTATGACCTGCTCCCCCATAGTCCCGACGGCAGATTCAAGCCCTAAGCGCATCTCCCCGATGTGACCGATGACATGCCCCGCGGCTGATTCAACACCGGAGCGCACGCCCTCGACATCCTTTTTGATCCCGTCCGCCGACTGCTGCAGGGCAACAAGCCCTGATTTTATTTCCTCATAGCTCGACACGATCTCCTGCCATGCATCGTCGAGGACACGTGACGACTCTGCATCGTCGAGCCAATTGCCTGCGTCGCCGGATATAGCCTCCGAGATTCTTAACGCAGCTTCCCCGTATTTTCGCTCAAATCCCCCTGTAGTACCGCCGCACGCCTCAGCTATAGCATCCTCAAGGCACTTGATGGTCATCATGGCATGGATGAACTGCGCTTCCTCAAGATCCTTGAATTTTATCAGCTCGAACTTGTTGATATGGCTCGAAGCGTTTCGCTCAATGATTAGCAGCCTTGCATATGCGCCTATGCGCTCATTCTTGAACTCGTGTTTCGCATTAGCCCAGTATGACAGGATAATAAGGTAGTCAAGGACATCAATATGATCCAGGACAGCGACCCCTTGAGCGCCGTTTCTAGTCCATTTCTTGTCCAGATCCTTCAGCTTGGCATCAGAAAACGGTTTGCGCACGACGCGCTCAATCCAGTTTTTCCCGCCGGCCTCGCTATCCTTATTGAATTCGTGACGCAGGAAACCGCTCATGCTCTCAAGCAACTCTACCTGAAGGACTCTGTTTATCTCCAGCCTGTATTGCACAGACACTTCGCTCATAACGACCACCTCGCATTTTATAAATCACACACCGATTGAACATTCTTGAGTTCATATTATAATTCAGCAGAAAAGAAAAGTAAACGGAAATCGGGCAGGACGGCACAAAAACAATCGGGTCGACGCGCGCGAAAAAGCAACAGAAAAAAGAGCATGAAAACGCGACTATGGGACGCCCGGGTGTGCGTCCCCTACAATATACGGTTAATCGTTGGACTACAAACCGCAGTATGTAGGGGTCGCACACTGGGCGACCCGCGTGTTCTTCGTTTTGCTACAGCCCCATAACGGCATCAGTGCCAGACATTCTCAAGCAGTGACCAGCCATCCCAGATGCCGTCGCTCACAGTTCTGAAAGCCTGACTTGACAAAACGGAATAAAGACGCGTGCCTTGCCCGCTTGGAACATTGGATGAAAACTGCCCGATATACAGCCATGCGGCACCAGCGTCTGCAGGATAGTAGCTTACACCGCTTCCGCTAGCAAGGAAATGACCCGATGAATCGACCTCGCCGATATACCAGTCTCGGTCTGTCACCGTTGCCACTCTCCCCGCAGAGCGATCTGTGAGCCCGAACCATCCGCCGGCTCGGGAAATAACGCCGGAATGATTGGAATTCGGACCATTGAGATAAATAAACGATTCGTCGACGGAAGCGCTGGCATACGGTGCAGCGCCCCTGAAAGCAGTAAGACTTGCATTGATTGCCCCATCGGACTTTCTGAAATGCTGAGTAGCGGTAGACATGGAATAGCTATCGCCATATCCGCTCCACTCGATCACAAATCCTGCCGGAGCATAGCTTATCGAGCCACTGCCAAAACCATCACCTGAATAAACGGCATCGGGGACATCAGACGAACTTATCCGGACCCACGGGCCGAGCGTCCCGTCATCTTCGGATTCAGCAGCAAAGAAGTCAGTTGTTTCAAACTTAAGGCTGATCCAGCGTCCTGTGAACCTCCCCGACTCATAGCGGCCAAAGGTCAGAAACCCATCATTGACCCAAAAGGAATAACCATCGCGAAGGTCTGACTTGAGATGGACAAATCGAACATACCCTCCCCAGACGTCGGTGAGTATGGAACAAAATGATCCTGTAGCCGTATCGGATTCAGCTAGCCTGTACAAGTTGAGTTGCCCGTTGTCCTGGTCAGCCACAACCTGGAAAGGGATGACCCTGCTGTCAAATGACGACGGGAAAAAGCTATAACGGGGGATGAAGTCCGAACCGGTGGTATTGCTCAGAATGTAAATCCCCTCGTCCGAAAAGCTGTGGATCTGCACTATGCCCTCCGAAAACTGCATTATTCTCAGATCATACGGAGATATGAAGTTGTTTTCGGCATCATAGCTAAAGCGGTCATACAACTGAACGCCACCGTCGGGAGTCTTTTCGAGACGGGTGGCGTTGTAAATGCCTGTAGCATTAACGTCATACTTTTCGCCCATGCTCATAGTGTCATTTGAATAGTGATTAATGTAGTATCTGCGCTCTGCTTCGGCTTCTTCGATGCTCAAGCCGCTCCGCTCCGAGTAGTCGCGTTTCAGATGATCCGAAGGCATGACATTACCTCCGCCCCTCCCGGAATCTGAGCTTGAACCTGCAAAATGCACGCCTACTGCCACATAACGGTCTGTGTCGCCGATACGCCTTACGACGGGGCTGCCGCTCGAACCTGGGATCGGGACGATTTCCCCTTCGAGCACGATCGATTCAGTGCCCCTCCGCTCAAACAGATGCCTTTCAAGCACTCTGAGTCGGATGGGCTCATTTGCGGCATACTCTTCGCCGCGCTCTTCACGGTCGCTCGGATGGCCGATAGTAAAAACTTCATCCCCGATTCTGAGAGAACCGGAATCACCAAGCGGAATGGGTATCAGGTCGATTTCTGCCCCGGAGATGTCGATCTCCAAAACCGCAAGGTCATATGCATTTGAATATGCGATGACGCTGATTAGCGGCAGCTCGAAAGACCAGTCAGCGCCGTAACCAAACACAGCACGCCAATGCGTAAAGCCAGATGTTATACTGTTGCCGAAAATACAATGTGCGTTCGTAGCGAAAAATACTTCTCCGTCATGGATAAACAGGAAGCCGCTCCCCTTTGGCACCGCTTCGCCGGTCGTGCTGCTGGTTGCGAATATCCTGGCCGTAGAGCGCGTAGCTTCATAGAGCGTCACACCGTCCGCACAATCTTGCACAGCGCTGGTGTAGGTGATTGGGCCGAAGCCGGAACTGTTTGCGTGTTCAGCTGCCGGTGCAGCCGAATATGAGAGATTGCTGAGAATTACGATATGCGCGGGATCGGGTTCGGTTGATTTGTCCTCTGCCGTGACATAGCTGCCTGAGCAAGCGCTTACAGTGAGAACCAGCATCAGGATACAAGCAAGGATAACAGAGACACCGACGGGTTTTGTTGTTCGTTTCATAGAAAAATACCTCTTTCTTTCTTTATTTTGGGTTCTATCCAAGCAAAAAGAAAGAGGCTCATCGAAATCATCTATCAGAGCCCTGCATTCGCCATAGCTACATCTATTATAGCTAAGTGGTCAGTTTTTAAAGTAAATTCGACGTCTCCGAACATGTCGTTTTTTCCCGTCCGCACGGCATTTTCCGCATTTTCCTTTGCCGCGCGCAGCATGACGGCATCTCCGCTGTCCTCATAAATCGCAAATTGAGCCTGCGACAGCCTATGATAAGAAGCTGAAGTCGCCCCGTTATCTTCTTGATATATCGCTTTCCTTATCCTCAGCCCCTCTTCTGCATAGAAAAGCGCTTTTTCAAAATCTTTTTTTATCCTATACAAATGCGACAGGTTAGTTATGGCCTGAGAAACGCTCAAAGTTTCGTATGGCAAGTATTCAAGCCGCCGCTCATACGACATGAATTGTGGCAGAGCGCCCCAAGAAGCAGGTCGAGAGTTTCCGCATCTTCCGGCTCTCTTTTTTCATTGCCGTAATGCCTGTAGAACAGATCGCGGCAGTAAATATTTTCCAGTTCCGATAGAACAAGGACCCTTTCTTCAAAAGACGCGTCGTTCCTAACAAAACGTGTGGTTATCAGCAGATCCCATTCAAGCTTCGGAAGATGGCGGTCAATACTGTCAAACTGGCTTTCGTTCTCGACGCCGTCGATGACAAGCAGTGCTTTACCTTCTAACTGCCTGTTCAGATAGACAAATTCCTTGAAAGCCGCATCAATGTTCTTTTGCCCATCATAAATCCGGCTGAACCCAAAGGCCGGTTCCGCCATGACGTCCGCCCTTATGTCATCGGATAAAGCCTCTACCCAAAACAAGCGGCTGTATTTCTTTGCGTAACTGGACGCGCAATATGCCTTAGCCACCCGGGTCTTTCCTATGCCGCCTAAGGCATGGGTGTATATCGGTACGCCCGGAGCTAGCATACCGTCGATTTTCTCTTCGATCCCGAAGCGGTCGAACATCTCTTCTTCGACACCGTCCACCTGCATGTGGTTGCCCTCGGCGATCCTCGGGGCAGAGCCGCCCTTGAGCGCTTCGAACCTTCTGTCTATGTGCCCGATGAGCTGCTCCCCCATGATTCCGACAGCAGACTCGATGCCGGAATGCATCTCCCCGATATGCCCGATGACCTGTTCCCCCATAGTCCCGACAGCAGATTCAAGGCCGGAGCGCACGCCCTCGACATCCTTTTTGATCCCGTCCGCCGACTGCTGCAGGGCAATAAGCCCTGCTTTTATTTCCTCATAACTTGACAAGATTTCCTGCCACGCATCGTCGAGTAGACGTGACGACTCGTAGGAGACTTGCCCAAGGCCTGACTCGTCAGCTAGAGCTTCAGTGATTTCTATTGCGGCTTTTCCATATCTGCGTTCAAAACTCCCGGGCTTTCCGCCGACTGCCTCGGTGACGGCGTCGCCAAGGCACTTTATCGTCATCATGGCAAGCCTGTACTGCGCATCATCAAGCTTCTCGAAATCATTTATATGGCTTGATTCATGCCGCTCGACAAGCAGCAGCCTCGCGTATGCATTGATCCGTTCGTGAACATCCCCGAACACTTCGTTCTGATTGCGATATCTTTTTGAAAGTATGTAAAGGCAAGCAAATATGTCAAGACATTTAAAGCTTTCGGCTTCCTCAATGGTTTTTTCAGCCAGCATTCTATTCAGCTTGGTTTTTGCACTGTCGGGAAGAGTTTTGCGCACGATATAGTCGTACCAGTCCATTTCTGTTTCTTTGTTATTTTCCCTTACCTTGACAGTTGTTTCCCTGCAATATTCGTGTCGCAGGAAATTCACTATGTTTTCGCGCAACTCCCCCTGAAGGTACTGATTGATCTCCAGCTTATACAGAGTCGAGCGGGATAATTCGTTCATAATAAACACCCTCGGATAATGTCTGAGATTTGAAAAATTGTACTATAAATCTACCGCGGCCCGATAAACATATCTCCATTAAAATGAATCATGTGATCAGGGTTGTCAGCTATCCAAACTTCAGTTTCCCAGGCTAGTTGATCAACGAAACGCTTGAAGATTCTGTTATCGTTAAATGCAGTAACAAAAACCCTCCCGGTTTTGCAATTAACTGTCATCTGCTCGATTTCTTGCTTTCGCTTCACGGAAATTGGGCCAACGCTTGTAACGGCCTCTATAAAGAACAACCATTCTTTTTCTGCGTAGTAGAGAATAATATCGGGGAGTTTGTCATGGTCTGTTATCTCGACGCCTAATTGCTCCAAAACCTCTCTGTTCTTAACTAAATCTTTTGTCTCAGTATCTCCAATGTAGAGAACCTCCGCGCCACGAGCAAAACGCGGTGCAAACTCCTCAATAATTGCTTTTTGAAGCGTATTATGGTCGCCTGCGCTGAAAATAAACTCTTGTCCATTTACAACCACAGGCACACGCAACATGTCTCGCTGTTGCATATATAACTCCATGAGCATGCCTTTTTCAGAAATGAAATGTTTTAGTTGTGCTTGCCATTTTCTTGAGCCATAAGAGTGCACTAGTTTTAGCATTTCGGAGGTAAGGCAGTAACAATAGTTGGGGCTGTTT
>Ga0123356_10003824_pt1 | contig 15678 bp, 9 predicted proteins | sample TergutEmb28metaG_2_FD_92546 | JGI IMG/M metagenome (GOLD analysis project Ga0123356, IMG submission 92546) | Embiratermes neotenicus P3 segment gut microbial communities from Petit-Saut dam, French Guiana - Emb289 P3 | ecosystem: Host-associated > Arthropoda: Insects > Digestive system > Gut ... | reverse complement strand
TCGGGCTGCCTTGCGGCTGTATGACATTGTTCGTATCGACCATTTCCGCGGCTTCGAGGCATATTGGGAAGTACCAGCCGGGGAATCCACCGCAGTGAATGGGCGCTGGATCAAGGGTCCCGGAGCTGAGTTCTTTTCTGCCCTTGAAGAGCAACTCGGCGAGTTGCCCATTATCGCCGAGAATCTCGGGGTCATTACACCGGAAGTGGAGAATATCCGTAATCAATTCGGATTCCCGGGAATGGCTATTCTCCAGTTTGCTTTCGGAAACGATCCTCAGGGTCCTAGCTTCCGTCCCCACAACTATGTTCGGAATCTGGTGGCTTATACCGGGACACACGACAATGACACGGTTGTGGGCTGGTGGGACAGCAAAGGAGGTACGGACAGCATCCGTACGCCTGAGGATGTGGTGAAAGAACATGCATTCGCCAGAACCTATCTGGGTTGCGGCAACGAGTCAATCCACTGGGCACTGATCCGTGCGGTGCTCGCCTCGATCGCCGACACCGCGGTCATTCCATTGCAGGATGTTCTCGGCCTGGGGAGCGAAGCCCGCATGAACCTGCCGGGAACTGCCCGGGGAAACTGGCGCTGGCGCCTCTTGCCCGGAGCGCTCAATTCCGATTTGGCAGAGCGGTTAAGGGAACTCATCCGGGCTTACGACCGCTGATGGGGTTGTTATCCTATTGAACCTGACGCCCACGAGGGCGATCCCCCTGGGGAGTAGTCGAATTGCCAATACAGCGCCAAGTCGGCTGGTACAAAGAAGCCATCATCTATCAAGTCCACGTCCGCGCTTTCTTTGACAGCAACGGCGATGGAATCGGTGATTTTCAGGGTCTGGCACAGAAGCTGGACTACGTGCAAGAGCTCGGAGTCAGTGCAATCTGGCTCATGCCGTTTTTTCCATCACCCTTGCGAGACGATGGTTATGACATCTCTGATTACAGATCGGTTCATCCCAGCTATGGAACGTTAGAGGATTTCAAAACCTTCCTTGCCAATGCTCATGATCGCGGCATCCGCGTCATCATCGAGTTGGTGGCCAACCATACTTCAGATCAGCATCCGTGGTTTCAGGAATCTCGCAGCTCTCGAGACAATCCCAAACGCGACTGGTACGTGTGGAGCGATACCGACGCCAGGTATCGTGGAACCCGAATCATCTTCATCGACACGGAGATGTCGAACTGGGCCTGGGATCCAATTTCCAAGTCCTACTATTGGCATCGTTTCTTCAGTCATCAGCCAGACTTGAACTACGACAACCCCGCCGTACGCGAGGAAATGTGGAACATCATGAAGTTCTGGCTGGAGCTCGGTGTCGACGGGTTTCGCCTGGACGCCGTTCCATATTTGATCGAGCGGGAAGGTACGTCTTGTGAGAATTTGGCCGAAACCCACGAAGTGATCCGGGAGCTACGCCGGAAAGTCGACGAGCAGTTCCCCGGCACGATGTTGCTGGCGGAGGCGAACCAGTGGCCGAGTGACCTTCGCCCCTATTTTGGCAATGGCGACGAATTCCACATGGCTTTTCACTTCCCTCTGATGCCGCGGATGTTCATGGGCCTGCGATTGGAGGACCGGAAGCCGATCACTGAAATCCTGCAGCAGACGCCGGAGATTCCGCCCTCGTGCCAGTGGTGCCTGTTTCTTCGCAACCATGATGAATTGACCCTGGAAATGGTCACCGACGTGGAACGCGATTACATGTATGACATCTATGCCAAAGACAAGACCATGCGTCTTAACCTGGGCATTCGACGCCGCCTGGCTCCGCTGCTCGACAATGACCGGCGGCGAATCGAGTTGATGAATGGAATGCTGATGTCACTGCCCGGTACACCCATTATCTATTACGGGGACGAAATCGGCATGGGAGACAACATCTACCTGGGGGATCGCAACGGAGTACGTACTCCGATGCAGTGGAGCGGCGGCTGGAATGGCGGCTTCTCGGCGGCTGACCCCGAGAGTCTCTATTCACCCTCGATCCTTAATCCTGTCTTTGGCTACCCGGCGGTAAATGTGCTGTCGCAGAGGCGCACTCCACATTCGTTGCTGTCCTGGACGAAGCACCTCCTGGGCACTCGGCGTTCCAGTCCGGTGTTTGGATCGGGTTCAATCGAGTTTTTGTTTCCGGTAAACCATCGAGTGCTCGCTTATGTCCGGCAACTGGGCAGAGAAACGATCCTTGTGGTGAACAATCTCTCCAGCGCTGCCCAGGCGGTGGAACTCGATCTGCGCCGCTACAAGGGAAATATTCTGATTGAAATGTTTGGCAGGAATATCTTTCCACGCATCGGTGATCTGCCTTACCTTTTAACCATGGGTCCCTATCAGTTTTACTGGTTCCGGCTGCGGCGGATCTGATCTAGAACTGTTTCCGGGCTGCTTATTCAGACTGGTTAACAGTTTCGGAACTTTGTGGGGAGGTCGAATTGGCGGAAGAGATGCTTTTGACAGATGATTTTCTTCGCCAACTCATCAATGTCGGCGAGGTGGATATCCTTGTAGGCCTGCCTACTCACAATAACTCCAAGACCATTGCGCCGGTCGTCCGAGCGATACAGACCGGCATCCTCAAATGCTTTCCCCGTGAACGTGCCGTGATCATTAACGCCGATGGAGGATCGCAAGACGGAACCCCCGAGCTGGTCACCAGTGCTTCCATTGATGATGTGTGGACCGCTTCCAAAGTGTATACGTTGCGGACACTCCATTGCATCAGCACCCAGTATGCGCGCACTCCCGAACCCGGGACCGCATTGCGGACCATCCTGGCCGCCGCCGACTTGTTGCGAGCCCGGGCCAGTATAGTGATTTCGCCCGACGCGACAACCATAGAACCCGACTGGCTGCAGCGGCTCGCCCGTCCGGTGTACGATGACGCGTTCGACCTGGTTTCGCCCGTTTATTCCCGACCGAAGGTTGAGGGCGTTCTTCTGCGGAACCTCCTCTACCCCATGACGCGCGCCATGTATGGTTTGCGAGTGTATGAGCCCTATGCTTCCGAGTTCGCCGTCTCGGGCCGCCTTGCCACGGATGTCCTGAGTAAGGAATTTTGGAACGAGGAGTGGGGAAGAATCGGTGCCGAAATGTTTCTGACGATCACCGCCATGACTGGGAAATACCGAATAGGCCAGTCACTCCTGGGTATGAAGGCGCCGCCGGCAAATCGGGGTGGCAGTGATGTGGTTGCCGCCATGCGGCGGACGGTGGGTGCTCTATTCTCTTCTCTGGATGGCAATTTCACAACCTGGAGTGCGATCACCGGCTCTCAACCGGTACCGACCTTGGGAACTCCATCCGAAGCAGTATGGGAACCTGTCCAGTTGAGCCGCAAACGGCTTCGGGACTTGTTTGCTACTGGCGTTACGCAATTAGAACCCGTCTTCAGTTCCATCCTTTCGCTTTCTACGCGTGCTGAGTTGCAGAGAATCGCGTCTCTCGAAGTCCGTAACTTCGAATATCCGGCAGACCTATGGGTAAAGACCGTGCTTGAGTTCGCGGCTGCTTATCATCGGTCGGTCATCAATCGCGACCACATCATCCAAGCAATGGTTCCCCTCTATCGAGGAAGGAGCCTGGCCTTCTTCATGGAAAATCGAAATGGCAACGGGAAAGATATAGAGAACAGTGTGGAAGCACTGTGCGACGAGTTCGAAAGGATGAAACCCTATCTGCTCGAAATATGGGCCGACGGAAAGTGAGGCGTCCATGCGCGAAATCATCATCTCCCAGCTGAGTCAGGCTTGGCTGGAGTTAGTCAAAGGCTTTGCGCACTATCTGCCACGTCTGATCGTCATGCTAATCATTGCCTCTATCGGATGGCTGGTCGCTTACATATTGAAGGCGTTCGTGCGCAGCCTCCTTCGGGTGACCAAGTTCTCCAAGCTCTCCGAAAGTGCGGGGGCGACCCGACTGCTGAACCAGGCGGCATTACCCTCATCCACAGAATTATTGACCAAGCTCGTGTTTTGGCTGGTCTGGGTTGGTTTCATTCTGCTGGGCGTAAATGTTCTAGGGATTGTGGGTTTGCAGGAAATCATCTCACGATTCTTTTTGTTCCTGCCTCGCCTGCTGGTTGGGCTGACGATTCTCTTTTTCGGGTCGCTGGCAGCCAGCTTCTTCTCACGGGCAGCGCTGCTGGCAGCGGTCAACGCCGATGTTCGGTCGTCGCGGCTCTTGAGTGTCGCCATCCGAATCATCATTATCATCTTCGCACTATCCATGGCGTGCGAGGTGTTGGGAGTTGCACAAGAGACCATGCTGATCGTTTTCAGCGCAGTATTTGGAGCGACGATGTTTGGTTTGGCCCTTGCGTTCGGCATCGGCGGAAAAGACCTGGCGAAGGCGTTCCTGGAGAAGAAGTTCGCCACTACAAGGAAGGAGGAGAGGGAAGATGAATTGTCCCCACTTTGAAGCACTGCCGTTTTCCGGGAGGCCGCGTCCAAACCAGTTTAGCCTGCCGCGATACTGGCCAGTGGTTTTTGGATCCTAAGAACCGCCGGAAGCGTTCCATGCGCTGACGCCAACTACGCCCCTTACCTTTGTCCTCGAGAAGGTGAATCGCGCGCGCCACCGCCGTCAACGCTTTCGCGGACCTCCTCATGCGTCGGTAACAGTTCGCGACGTTCGACTGCGCGGACCCAATTGCGCGAACCAGCTATACTCCCCGGACGGTTCTTCAGAGTATGAGAGGGCCGTTGACACCGGCAGCTCGAGGTTCATTGCATCGTGCTTGCCACACTGGAAAACACGTTGTTCGCACTTGATCCGACCAACCGAATCGTGCCCACAACGAGCACCAAAATTACGGCCAACATCACCGCATATTCCGCAATATCCTGAGCTTGTCCTCGCATTTTTGAAGTTGCACCATCTGATATTGAGTAGCAGAAACATACTTGTGAATCGGCTATTGATTTTGCACAGCTCACAGAAGAGCGCAACCCGTACAACCGCGATCACGAACAACAGAAACGGCACGCTCATGCGTCTTCCCTGGCCAGAGGGGGAATAAAAGGATCAGAGATCGAAGCTTCACACCTTCGCTTTGATGTCTCAACCGGCTTCGTAAATTCCGACTCCCTGGGTAGCCACCGATCGCACACATCAAGCGTTTCCAGCTCGAAGCAGAACGCCTGGTCTGCGCATTTCATCGGACCTTCCGATACTGGACGGCTACACGCTACCCGCCCTGCCGCGCCTCGCAAGAATCACTTCGACGATCTATCTCTACAGACGAGTAGCCAAAGGCGGGCGGACGCACTCGACTGTGCATAACTTTTCATGTCGCTGTAATCCTTGCGCAATATCTCTCGTTTACGGTTCGCCCAGCTGGTATTCCAAGCACTTCTCTTCGTCTGCGTCTCGACTACCTGAGGCCGTCTAACCGAATTTCTTTTGGAGGATGAACGTATGCGGATCAATCGCTTGCTTCGCGGATCGAGCGTCGCCGCTGTGTGGGCGGTGGTGGCGATCCTTGGAGCCAATGTCGCCTTGGCTCAAACAGTGCTGCCGACTGGCGCGACCATAACTCCGAACGCTGCACCAGGCTCCGTCTTTCAACCGCTACAACTTGCCTTGCCCGATTACTCCAACTACTCACCGGATAGCGCCGAAAGTACTGCTGTGAGTCCTGACGGCAAGACGCTGCTTATTTTGACCAGCGGCTACAACCTGAATCGAGATTCCAACGGCAACTATCAACCGCAGGATTCGGGTGAATATGTTTTCGTATACGACATCTCCACGCCCCGCAAGCCCGTAAAGAAGCAGGTTGTCCAACTCACAAACCAGCGAGCCTTCGGCGGGATCGTTTGGAACCCGAATGGTTCAGCGTTTTACGTTGCCGGCGGGCCTGACGATGCGGTTTATACGTTCACCCAAAGTGCCGGCCAGTGGATGGAATCGCGCACCGCCATTCCCCTCGGGCATATTGGCGACCTCATGCAGCTGGAAACGGAAGTTGGTCCGACCGCGGCGATCGTAGGCATCACCGCCGACGGCACCACTCTGTTCTTAGCCAATCACGAAACCGATTCGATTACCTCCGTGAATCTGATGGCAGGTGCCGTCCAACAGGAGTTCGATCTTCGGCCCGGTATGATTGATCCCGCGCAAACCGGCGTCCCGGGCGGGGAGTTCCCATATGGTATCGCGGTCAAAGGCAGCAACACCGTCTACGTCTCCAGCGTGCGCGATCGGGAAATCGATGTTCTGACCCTGTCCAACGGTGTTCTATCCCTCAGCACTCGCATTCCCGTCTCCGGTAACCCCGGCAAAATGATTTTGAACAAGGCCCAGACCGAGCTTTTCGTCGTGGCCAGCAACTCCGACGAGTTGATCATCATCAGCACCGCGACCAACAAAGTAGTCGGCCACGTCAACGCCACGGCACCGTTCGGCGCATTCGGCCGCACGAAAAATATCCCGAAGGGAGCCAACCCGAACAGTGTTGCTCTCTCGCCAGATGAGCTCACGGCATATGTGACCGACGGCGGCACGAACTCGGTTGCCGTGATTGGTCTGTTCGGGACCATCCCAATCGTCTATGGACTCATCCCAACCGGCTGGTACCCCAACGCGGTCAGTGTCAGCTCCGATGGCTCCACCCTCTACGTGGTGAACGGCAAGAGCCTTGAGAAAGCGAATCCGTTGAACTGCCGCTTCATTAATGATGACCCCGGTGGCGGCTTCGGATCGGGATGCCAGAGCCTTTTTTTGCAGGATGGAGGAGCGAACGAGTACGCCTGGCAGAATGAGTATGCCGGCTTTCTGACCCTTCCTGTCCCCAACTTCTCCGATCTAGTTGGGCTTACTTTTCAGGTGGCACAAAACAATGGCTTCAACCATCGGCCGGATTGGCAGGATCGCTCCACCACGGCGTTTCTGAAGCATCACATCCAGCATGTGATCTACATCGTCAAAGAGAATCGCACATTCGATCAGATCCTGGGTGACCTGACTAACGGCGCCAATGCCGATCCGTCATTGACTCAGTTCCCCAGCAGCGTCACTCCGAATTTTCACAACTTGGCCAACAACTTTGTGACCTTCGATAACTTCGACGACTCCTCGATGGTCAGCATGGACGGATGGCAGTGGTCGACCGCCGCACGCGCTCTCGATATCAACGAGAAGTGCGTCACGGTGAACTACGGAAAAGGCGGCTGCAACTACGACAGCGAAGGCACGGCCCGTAACATCAACGTGGCGCTTAGCGGTGTTGCCGCGCGCAAGGCCTGGCAACCGCTCTACCCAAACGATCCCAACTTGTTGCCGGGAAATGCCAACGAAGTCGGTGCCGATGGTCCGGAAGGGCAACAGGGTCTGGGCTACATCTGGGATGCCGCGCTCAACGCCGGCCTCAGCGTACGGAACTACGGTTTCTATCTCGACCTCGGGGCGGCCGAGGTTATCAACTTCCCGCCTACGCTAACTGCCCCGTGCGCGACGACTCCGCCGACCCAGGTTGCCTTCCCGGCGCATCCGGCTCTGCTCAATCTGACCGATTTTTGCTATCGCGGCTTCGATCAGTCGTTCCCGGACTTCTTCCGCGTTCAAGAGTGGCAGAGGGAGTTCAGTCTGCAGGAGCAATCGAATACCTTCCCGAATCTCGTACTGCTGCGCCTCGAGCATGACCACTTCGGCAACTTCAGCACGGCATCGTTCGGAGTAAACACTCCCGAATTGCAGATGGCCGACAACGACTTCGCTGTGGGAGAGGTGGCCGACACAATCGCTCACAGCCCGTATGCGAACAACACACTCATCTTCGTGATCGAGGACGATCCGCAGGATGGGGCTGACCACGTAAGCGGCGACCGCAGCCTGGCCTTTATCATCGGCCCGTATGTGAAGCAGGGAGCGGTGGTATCCCATGCCTACAACACCGTCAGCATGGTCCGCACCATCGAAGACGTTCTCGGCGTCTCGCACCTTAGCGTTCACGATGCTGGTGTTCCACCGATGACGGCGGCTTTCGACATCAACGAGAACTGCAGTCCGATCTCGGGAGGCGGATCTTCGTGCTGGACATACTCGGCGACTCCGGCGCAGGTTCTGTACAACACAACATTGCCGCTTCCCAATGCGGGCAACGTCAACAAGGCGAATTTGCCGCGCACTACGCATGATGCAGCGTGGTGGGCAGCGAAGACCCAGGGTATGAGCTTCAGAAAGGAAGACCTGAATGATCCGGCGGCGTTCAACCGGATTATTTGGGAGGGAATGATGGGAGGCAAACCGTATCCTGCCACGCGCTCGGGCGACACCATGCGGGGCGGAACACCCCAGCCGGAAACCAGGAAAATCAGCAAGACCGCCGCATCGCTCGAAAAAGACGACGACTAGGCTACGGTGAAGGTCGAACAACGGGACGAGGCGCAGTCCGCACGATGTGACCTTAGTCTTGCGGATTGGCTGGAACAGCAACGCGTTCAAGCTGCAGATTCCCAGATTGGGGAATGCAGTAACTGCTATGGCAAACGGTAGCGGCACCAAGGGGTCGCCAGTACCTCGCAGGAGGAAGCGACCCCAACTGCTTGCTTTCTAGATTCTAGACTCTGTGTGAGAGGCGAGATCTCCCAAGACTCGGAGGGATTTGTTCAATCCGACGATGACGGTAAGGCACTTATTCGCGAACGCCCTCGAAAAGATCAACGTCCTTCCGGGACGTCAACCGAGGCGAAGGAACGGGATAGGTCCACGTAGAGGAGGTGTGGCCAGGTTGCACAAAGCCTTGCCCGCCGATTCGCCGACGAGGTAGTAGCGAAACCGGGGCCCCTGGTTCTCATTGGCCCACGGGCGGTTCCTTCTATCCTGGACAATAATTTTGTTTAATTCCACGGGCTATCATATCGCCCGAGAGGTATTGCCCCGAGCTTTGCCCGTAAACGGATCACTCGTTCGCGGATGGCGTCCTGTAGTTCTTCTGCAAGCACCGCGGTTTTACCATCATCTTGGCAGGCAACAATTTCGTCCGCAAGTTTGCGGATTCGGTCCTCAACTGACATTATGGCGCTCCTACAAAAATGGGCTCAGAGGGCCCCGAGTCGGTGGGCGTACCGGGGCCTAGAGAAGGGGAAGTGTTGTCATACTTTCCTCTCCGCCGCAAAGGAATATCTACTACTGTCTTAAGTTTGTCAATCGAGGAAAATGTGGAAAACTTGGCTGGCGATTTGCCAAGAAAGGAAGCACGGAGCGCCTCCGCACGTTTCACGTCATTCTGCTTAACGAAGCCGCCAACCATCCGATGATGATGGTGTTACGGACCGAGGTTCCGAGCGACCTGCGATCGAGGACCTGATCGAGCGAGCGCAGGTTCGGTTGGTGTCGCAACATTGAATCCAGTCTTCCTCTCTGGGGGAAGGAAGCCAGTAACATTCGCACGACGATAGCTGATCCGGCTTTTGCTACTTCACCGTTTTCTCAAAACCCTTATTTTGTAATGCCAACGCCCGAAACTGCTCTCATGTAGCTCATCAATCGCTGTTGACCGTTCACCGAAGTAGTCCATATCGACTTTGCCCTGTGGGAATAAATCTCCGATGACAAAATATCCACTCGATTTGAGCGCATCGAAAACGGTCTCGTATGCCTTGAATCGCTTCTTTCGCATGTTGTGGAACACCAGATTCGACACTGCGAGATCGTACTGCACGTCTGAGTTCAATGGCTTCGTCAGGTCATGCTTGAGGAACGACGTCCTGGAATCCATTCCCAACGACTTCATGTTCTTCATTGCCTTGTCCATGGAAAGCTCAGACATGCTGCCGCTCCGGAATAGGTCATCGCCCGTGATGTTGGCTTTCGGAAAACAAGACGCAGCAACAGAGGTCAGAAACCCCAGTCCGCACCCAGCGTCCAAAATCCTGAGAGCAGCACCGGAAGGATAGAGAGGTCGCAACAACTTGGAGAACGCCTTTGCTGCGTCCTCCCTAATTTGTTTGGACTCCTCCGGCGTCGAATGATGATACGTCCCGAAATCTACAACCGCCATCGATCACAAACCGCCTTCACCTCTACGATTGTAAGTCGGGCATACGCCTGTTCTTCCAGAAATGCTTGGAATGCACCCGCACAAAGGCAAGGTCCCCCCATGGGGCGGCAGGGCCGAAGGGTTAGCACTGCTCAGGGCCGAGGGGTAGGCAGGTCAGAAACCCGAAAACAAAATTGAAGGGGGAGACGGGGTTTGAACCTGCGACTCCGACCTGGGCAAAGTCGCGATTCCCAATCCCCGCCACAATTCAGCTCAGATAGAGTCTAGTCTTTCACCCTCGAATCCTGGTCCGCGCTTGAGTTCCCACCGGTGTATTATGGGTCCCTCTTTTCAAGCCCGGCAGAATTCCGCAGCGAGAATCAATTCGTTGGTTCGAAAAATTGGGGGGACTGAGTGATGAATCGGTGTGGATGGCTCCATACGGCTGTCGTGAGATTTCAGCGTCGCTTGTTCTGCATCCTAGACGCGGCACTCCTCCTGAGTCTCGCCGCTATTTCTGCGCATGCGCAATCGTCGCCGAGCGCATCGGCAAATGACGAGGGATACACGAAGCAGATTCGCGAGTACACAACCGAGTCTTTCTTCACCACCAATCTCGTCGACCATCTTCCTGCTTCCTCGACGGTCCCAACCCCCGAAAAGATTCTCGGCCACATCGTCGGCGCCCCGGATTTTCTTACCTATTCAAAAGATATCTACCACTACTACGATGAGCTCGCGAAGGCCTCGCCCCGGGTAAAGGTTTTTCGCGTCGGCAAATCCGAAGAAGGCCGGGACTTTCTGCTGATCGCGGTGAGCGACGAAGCCAACATCGCCCAGCTGGATCATCTCAGGGAGATCACGGCGAAGCTCGCCGACCCGCGCAAGATTAGCGACGCGGAGGCGCAACAGCTCATCGCCACCGGCAAGCCATTCTACTGGGCTTCCGGTTCGATTCACTCACCGGAATCCGGATCTCCCGAAATGCTCATGGAATTGGCCTATCGACTGGCCGTTGAAGACACTCCGATGATTCAGAATGTCCGCAAGAACATCGTCTTCCTGATCACGCCAACCGTCGAGGTCGATGGCCACGATCGTATGGTCGACTGGGCGAACTATCGGAAGGCATTTCCCGACAAGCCCCAGCCTGATCTGGTCTATTGGGGACATTACGTGCAACACGACAACAATCGCGACTCGATTGCGATGGGGCTCAGGCTGTCGCAAGTCATGATGAAGGATTTTCTTGATTGGCATCCGCAGGTGTTGCACGACCTGCATGAGTCGGTTCCTTATCTGTACATTTCGACAGGCACCGGTCCTTACAACGCGTGGCTTGATCCGATCGTCGTAAGCGAATGGCAGAAAATGGCTTACAACGAGATCGAGCAGCTCACCGAAAAGGGAGTGGTTGGTGTCTGGACGCACGGTTTTTACGACGGGTGGGCGCCGAACTATATGTTTTACGTAGCCAATGGACACAATTCGATCGGCCGCTTCTACGAGACTTTCGGCAATTTGTATCCGCAAACCGAAGAGCGCACGCTGCAGCTTTCGGCGACATCACGCTCCTGGTACAGACCTAATCCGCCGCTTCCGAAAGTGAAGTGGTCTCTGCGCAACAACATCAATATGCAGCAGAGCGGACTTCTTCTCGGTCTCGACTACATGGCGCAGCATCCCCAGGAATTTCTGAGCAATTTTTACGTCAAGAGCAAACGTTCCGTAGCCAAGGCCAAGACGGAAGGACCGGCGGCTTGGGCGATTTTGAACGATGGACGCCGTCCTGCGCTCGCCGCGCAGTTGGCGAATCTCCTCGAGCGGCAGGGCGCGGAAGTAGACAAACTTGATCACGACTTTGAAGCGAAGCCGGCAGAGCCCACGAGGGGTGCTGGCAGCGAGTCGAAAGGCGAAGCCAAGACCGACGATAAAGCGAAACCTGAGAAGTCTGATGCGTCGGGCAAAGATGCATCGGCGAAAGATTCTTCCAGCAAAGACGAAACTCCGGCCAGGAAGGAAGAGAGCAAAACCGTCAAGATTCCGGCGGGAAGTTACATCATCCGCATGGATCAGCCCTATAGCCGTATGGCGGACATGCTCTTGGACACGCAATTCTACTCGACTTCCGATCCGCGTCCCTACGACGATACCGGATGGACCTTGGGTCCGCTGCGCAATGTGAAGACGCTGCGCATCACCGACGAATCCATTCTGAAAGCACCGATGACTCTGATCGACGGAGCCGCGCGCGACAATGACGGCGGCATCCGGACGGCGCATCCCCTGAAAGGCAAGGTCGTTGCGGCAAAGTGCTACATCGTTCAGGCGAATGCCGAGCCGAATCTTGCAGCTCTACGCTATCGCCTGAAAGACACCAAGATCTTTGCCGCTGAAGATTCTTTCGAAGCAGCGGACGAGAAGTTCGCCGCCGGTTCGTTCATCATTCCGCTGGAAGGGAACGCCTCCGATCTCCAATCGCAATCGCAATCAGCCGCACATGATCTCAGCGTTACCGTTGTGAGCAGCGCTGACGAGCCCAAGGTCTCGCGCCACGAACTCAAACTGCCACGCATTGCAGTCCTGCACACATGGACCAGTACGCAAAATGAAGGATGGTTTCGTCTCGGGCTGGAAGAAACCGGTGTGCCCTACTCCTACATTTCCGACACGTCAGTGCGCACGACGCCCAACTTGCGCGACAAGTACGACGTGATCCTTTTTCCTCCAACGTTCTCCGATTTGCCCGAGATTCTCGCTGGTTTACCCAAACGCACGTTGCCCGATGGCACAGATTCAGGACCGATCCCGTGGCAAAAATCGGATGTGACACCAAATTGGGGAGGCATCGACGAGTCCCCTGATATTCGCGGCGGTCTGGGATTTGAAGGCGTTGCGCACCTGAAACAGTTCGTCGAAGATGGCGGGTTGTTCATTCCGGTGGGCTCGAGCACTCGTTTGCCGGTGGAACTCGGCTTGACCGATTCCGTGTCGATCACGACAACGAAGGCGTTGCAGGTGCGCGGATCCATCGTGCGTGCGAACATCGAAGATGGGAAGAGTCCGATCGCGTACGGCTATGACGATTCGCTGGGCGTGTACTTCAATCAGTCGCCGGTCTTCAAAGTGTCTGTTTCCGGGAATGGAGGTTTCTTCGGTGGCGGAGAAGAAGCGACGCGGCCGAGCGGCCGGGGATCGGCGACAGATCCGGACATTCCGCAGGGCCGCGCCTGGACCGCACCGGAACCGCCCCCAGATCGCACACGCGCCGAAAAAGAGCTGTATGTCGACCCGCAGCTTCGCGTGTTCTTCAGCAGTGAACTCCCGCCTGCGTCGCTTTATCCCCGAGTCGTGCTGCGTTTCGCTGACGAGAAGAATTTGTGGATCAGCGGCATGCTGGCTGGAGCGTCGGAGCTGGCCGGGGCTCCTGCCGTCATCGACGTTCCGCTCGGCCGCGGACATATTGTGCTTTTCGCGAATAATCCGATGTGGCGGCAGGAAACCCAGGGCAGTTTTATGCTCGTGCTGAATGCCGCCCTGAACTTCGATCATCTGGATGCCGGGCGCAAACTACCCTCCACCGGAAGCAAATCCGGCAGCCCCGTAAGTACGAATTAGAAATGGATTCGACGCGTATGGAGCGCGTCACTGAGGGATGTGTGGTCGGCGGACCCGATGCTGGTCATGCGGAACCTCCACCACTCCAACCCGAAGATGACCATGCATTACAGCCGCCTCGATCGGAAGCCGGGCTGGCGCAGACAAATATCCGCTACTTGGAGAGCAAACGGGCGGCAGGCGGGTAAAAACAAAAAGCCCCTCGCGCAGGAAAGGCGCATGAAGATCTGGAGCGGGAGACGGGATTTGAACCCGCGACTTCGACCTTGGCAAGGTCGCACTCTACCACTGAGTTACTCCCGCCCGTCCTCTCATTCTACAGCACTTGCGCGTTTCTGCAAAATCACAGCTCCCGCTCTGCACTCCCGCCCGGCACGATTCCCAACTCAGCGATGTACTGTTCCTGAGCATCGCGTGCCTTCGGGTGGATGTAGTGCATCGTCATATCCTTGCTACTGTGGCGCAACATCCGCTGGATGACCATCGGGTCGGTGCCTTGCCCAGCCAGCCAAGTCGCCAGCCCGTGCCTCAGGTTATGGAAGCCGAACCGGATTACGAATTCACCCTCGTAATAACATTTTCCGTCCCGTTGTTCCAACGCCCCGGCAACGATGGCCGCAGGACGAACATAGTCCTCCACGATCATGCTGCCAAGCCGGGGCTGCTTTCCATGTTTGCGGTAGCTGACGCGCCGGGCGGCATTGCCAAGAGGGTGTCCGGACTTAGCCGCTTGATCGGCGTCCACGAAACCTTCCAGAGATTCGGGGTTCATGCAGTAGCCTCCGTTTCGTTTTCTCGATAATCGACTGCAGTGAGATGGGAGAAGGGGAATGGCGAATGGATGAAGGGAGCAGGGTCAGGGGAATGGAGTCCGTCCGCCCTGTGGTTGTGGGGAGCGGCCCCTGGGCCGATCTCGCCTGTGGTATCTTCCCGATCGGACGGAGCTAGGGATGAAGAGGGGACCCGCCAAGCCAGAATTCCGGCCGCGATTGCCCAGTATTTGCTTAGGGAGTGCGGGGTGCGCTTGCGCGCAATTTCCGTTTAAGTACTCGGCGGACCGCACTCTCGCACTTTTGCAAGTTGCCCTTGGCACTGTCACAACTCGATTTAATGCCAAGATTGGGCGAAAGCGCCACGAACGAACCCGAAACGGAGGCGCATTCTGACGCTGGCCGTTACATCGCGCAACGGACCTGCTCTGTCGAAATCTCTTGAAGTTTGTCTGCCCGCGTCTCGCGGATGAGGACCGCGACCTCATTGTCAGTTGGAGCGCGGCCACGCCTGTGAGTGAATTCCTGAATCGCGGCATCTCGCTGGGCACTTCGCCTACTGTACTTGTCGAGGATCTCCTGGGACAGGCGGGCGATCTCAAATCCCTTGTCTTTGCCGGCAACGTCGCGACGGTTTTCAATTTCATAACCTAAGGCGCGTACTTCGCGAGACAGCGCATTTCGATAGACCTCGGTGAGATAGCTGCGACGCTCATACAAACCGGAGGCTTGGAGTGCTTTCCATCGAGCCTCTGTTCCATCGTAAGTAAGATTGGCAGCTACCGCATGCGTGTGCAGTTGGGGATCAAGTTCCCGGCTTGTGTCGTGCGTGTAGGCAGCAACGACCCAGTTTCGGGTGGTTCGATTTTCATTAAGGCCAGCCAGGCGAACCCGAGTCGCAGAATATCTCTCCGCCTCCTGCAGGGTTTCGCGAACAGCGGTTTCGTGTGCGGCAAGCAATCTCTCGTCACCGCCTACAATTGCCATGACAGAGACTAACTTTGGTGCTGAGAAAGTCATGTCATAGAGAGACCGCGCCTTGCTTTGCTCGGCTCCATCAGCGGAGATACGATCGGACCCTTGGCGCTGCCGGAGAAATTCCCCAGTTCCCGGATCGAGACCTTGCCGTAGCGATTCGAAATCTTCGGACGAGACCCTTCCTGATAGGCCTAGCAGTTCAGCGCCTCGGCCGTGCCACTGGCCTTCGACCGTACGCTTTTGATCGTAGTAGTCACTCTGTTGGAGATGTCTCTGGGCGTATCCGTCCCCGCCGGCCATTGCGCGAATCGTGAGCACAGC
>Ga0123356_10003823_pt1 | contig 15679 bp, 10 predicted proteins | sample TergutEmb28metaG_2_FD_92546 | JGI IMG/M metagenome (GOLD analysis project Ga0123356, IMG submission 92546) | Embiratermes neotenicus P3 segment gut microbial communities from Petit-Saut dam, French Guiana - Emb289 P3 | ecosystem: Host-associated > Arthropoda: Insects > Digestive system > Gut ... | reverse complement strand
TTCTGCTGAAAAACCATCCACCAGCTCGGGCACTCGAGGCTGCGGTTGCGAGGTGCGGTAACTTGTGCGGCATCGTGGGCTTTACCCACCGCCATCGGGTTCCTGATCCGGATCGAATTCGCCGGGCCGCGGCTACGCTGATTCATCGCGGACCCGACCAGCAGGGAGTGTTCGAGTCACGGATCGTCTCGCTCGGCGCGGCGCGGTTGAAAATCATCGATGTCCAATCTGGCGACCAGCCCATCATCAGTGATGACGCGGATACCGTGATTGTCTTCAACGGCGAAATCTACAATCACCTGGAACTTCGCGGCGAACTCGAAAGCCTCGGCCATCGCTTCCGGTCGCACTGCGATACGGAAACCCTGCTGCACGCGTTCCTCGAGTGGGACGTCGGCTGTTTCCCTCGGTTGCGCGGCATGTTTGCGGTCGCTCTGTGGACGGCATCTACCCGGCGTTTGCTATTAGCCCGAGACAGAGTCGGGATCAAGCCTTTGTACATTGCGCAACGCGGCGAGGACCTCTATTTCGGCTCCGAGCTGAAGGCGATTTTCGTCCATCCCGAGATCGAGCGGACCCTGAGCCTCAAAGGGCTCGATTGCTATTTATCCCTGAATTATGTTCCTGGTCCATGGACTTTGGTGGAAGGCATCGAGAAGCTCGCTCCCGGGACCTGGCTCGAGTGGCAGGACGGCAAAATCGCTACTGGACCGTACTGGCAGCTGCCCGAGTCGAGTCCCCGCGCGTGGAGCATTCCGGAAGCATGCGGTCGTCTCGACTCGCTCTTGCGGCAGTCCATCCGCGAACATCTGATTTCCGATGTCCCGCTCGGCATGTGGCTAAGCGGGGGCATCGACTCCTCGACCATACTGCACTATGCGGCCACTGAATCGCGCTCTCGCATCAAGACCTTTTCGATTTCGTTCCGCGGCCGAAGCTTTGACGAGACCAATTACATCCGTCAAGTGGTGGAGCGTTATGGAACCGACCATCGCGAGTTGGACCTCAACCCGGATGTGGATCTGGCTGGCGCAATCGAAGAATTCGCCTACTTCTCCGATGAACCGAGCGCCGATGCGGGTGCGCTTCCGGTTTGGTTTCTCAGTAAGTTGAGCCGCACAGAGACTACGGTCAGTTTGAGCGGCGAAGGAGCGGACGAACTTTTTGGCGGCTACATCACCTATCGCGCCGACCAACTCGCCGGCCGGATCCGATGGCTGCCCCGAGCCTTACTCCGGCTGGCGCATACGGCAATCCAGCACTGGCCGGTTTCCGACGAAAAAATCAGCCTGGAATACAAAGTGAAGCGGTTCCTTGAAGGCGCCGCCATGGAACCCGCGCGCGCGCACGTGTTTTGGAACGGCACATTCTCTGAGGACGGAAAACGCGCACTTGTGACCAGGGCGCTGCCCCACGTCCTCAATGAACTTTTGGCGGAGTGCGATCGTGCGCCGGCTACCGATCCCCTTTCGCGTCACCTATGGTTGGATCAGAAGTATTTCCTTCCCGATGACATCCTGTATAAGGCCGACCGCATCAGCATGGCCCATTCGCTCGAAGTACGTCCACCGTTTCTTGATCATCGCATCGTCGAATTCTCGGCTACCCTGCCCTCGCACTTGAAGGTCGATGCCAAACAGCAAAAAGTCTTGTTGAGGCAGCTGATGAAAGATAAGCTTCCCGCCGCGGTCCTTCATCGCTCCAAGGTGGGATTCGACATTCCCGCACACGAATGGTTGCGTGGACCGCTGCGTTCACTTCTGAGCGATACCTTGTCTTCTGGAGCAACGGAGCATCGTGATCTGTTTCGGGGAGATGTTATCGCATCTCTTCTCGATCATCATCTCAAGCGTCGCGTTAACGTCGGGTACCACCTTTGGGGCTTGATGATCATGTTCTTGTGGATGAAGAAATGGCAAATACAGTCACCATCGGCCCCATGGAGCGAACCGCTCAGCGTGCAGACCTCGGAATCTCTGCTCGCCTAGGAACAGGGTATCTTTACCTTGGTATTCTGCTGGTCGCCTCGGCCGTATATGTGGGCACGCTCGTCTCGCCACCTTCCTTGATGGACGACGTGGATGCAGTGCAGGCGCAGATTGCCCGCAACATGCTGAACTCCGGCGACTGGGTCACGGCCCGGCTGGACGGCGTCGCCTATCTCGAGAAAGCACCCCTCATCTACTGGCTGATTACCATCTCCTACAAGATTTTCGGAGTGCACGACTGGGCGGCGCGGGTTCCGATGGTAGCGTCCGTGCTCGCCCTTTGCTGGTTGACGGTTGCATTCGGCATCTGGGCCTTCGGCAGGCGCGCTGGATTCTACGCCGGACTATGTCTGGCAACCTGCGTCGGACTCTTTCTCTTTACCAGAGTTCTGATTCCCGACGTGATGTTGACCTTCACTGTCGGGCTCGCCATGTGGGCCTTTTTGAGGTGCCTCGAACCGGACGAAGCCCACCCCGGCCTCTGGGCTACGATTTTGGCGCTCAGTTTGGCGGGGGGCTTGTTGTTGAAAAGCTTAATTGGAGTTCTCTTTCCCATAGCTGCCGGCTTTGTCTACCTGTTGGCCACCCGTCAACTCGCAGCTTGGAAGCGGCTTCACCCCTATCGAGGGCTGCTGATCATCTTGCTGGCAGCTGCACCCTGGCATGTCCTGGCCACGCTTCGCAATCCACCGTATTTTGCGTTCACGCTCCACAGCGGCCCGGGACTCTATCATGGCTTTTTGTGGTTCTTCTTGGTCAACGAGCAGCTTCTGCGCTTTCTGAATTTACGGTATCCGCGAGACTACAACACCGTTCCACGCCTGTATTTCTGGCTATCGCACCTGCTTTGGCTGTTTCCCTGGAGCGTATATCTTCCGGCGGCGACCAAGCTTTCCTACAAGCCGGTGGACCGGGCCGGACGAACCAGATTGCTCGCCTTGTGCTGGATCGGCTTCGTGCTTGTTTTCTTCACCTTTTCGACGACTCAGGAATACTATTCCATGCCCTGTTATCCTGCGCTGGCGTTATTGCTGGGATGTGCAATGGCCGACGGCGGGGCATGGATACGGCGTGGGACCATCGTCCTCAACCTGGTTGCGGCAGCCGCCGCCGCGGTAACCGCGGGGCTTTTCCTGGCGACTCGCCACCTCCCTGCGGCTGGCGATATTTCTCAGGCGCTGAGCAGCCGACCGGGAACCTACCTCCTCTCTCTGGATCACATGAAAGACCTTACCTTCCCGGCTCTAGCCTACTTGCGGTTTCCGCTGGCCTTCGCCGCGGTGGCTTTCCTCCTGGGCTTTCTGGTCACTCTGCGAGCGCGAGGGGCGCGCGCCTTTTTAGGCGCGGCGCTGATGATGGTTCTGTTTTTTCACGCCGCGCGGCTGGCGATGGTGGTTTTCGATCCCTATCTCTCATCCCGGCAGTTGGCAGAAACACTCGAAAACTCGCCCCCGGGGAAGTTGATCGTGAACCACCATTACTACACGTATTCGTCGGTCTTTTTTTATACCAATCGCACCGCGCTTCTCCTGAATGGGCGATTCAACAATCTAGAGTACGGTGCATACGCTCCGGACGCTCCGCATGTTTTCATCGGAGATGCGCAATTTAAGCGCCTCTGGCTTGAACCTGAACGTTGGTATATTGTGGTCAGTCAGGCAGCCGCGCCCCAGCTGGAAGCACTGGCCGGAGAGCAGTCGTTCACGCTCGTCGCACAAAGCGGGGGCAAGCTGCTCCTGACCAATCATCCGCTCGCCGCCGCGTCTAGATCGAATGCACATGCCTTGCCGGAGGGAGTTCGGTTTCATGCGGCAGCCATTCCGCTCCTGCCATCCCGCAACTTTTCAAAAACCGGCCGTGCACTTTGATTCAAACGTTTGCACAAGTTTACACAGCAATCTTTTAAGATGACTGGAAGGGGGATTTCATGAAGATTGGCGTGCTTGGAGGAGACGGCTATTGCGGTTGGCCGACAGCGCTGTATTTATCCGCAAAAGGTCATTCCGTTTCCATCGTTGACAATTTTCTGCGCCGGCAGTGGGACCATGAGCTGGGAGTGCAGACGCTCACCCCCATCCGCCCACTCTCCGAGCGGCTGGCAACCTGGTATGAGCTCACTGGCAAGCAGATTGAGTTGTGCGTAGGCGACGTGACCGATTACGAATTTGTTTCCTCTTTCTTCCAAAACTTCGAGCCGGAAGCGGTCATCCACTTTGCCGAACAGCGGGCGGCTCCCTATTCCATGATCGATCGCAAGCATGCCGTCTTTACGCAGGTAAACAATATTGTGGGCACGCTGAATCTATTGTTCGCCATCCGCGAATTCAATCCCCAGTGCCACCTGGTGAAGCTCGGAACCATGGGGGAATACGGCACCCCCAACATTGATATCGAGGAGGGCTACATCACCATCGAGCACAACGGACGCCGTGACGTGCTGCCCTACCCCAAACAGCCAGGGTCGTTTTACCACCTTTCCAAGGTACATGACAGCCACAACATCATGTTCGCCTGCCGGGCCTGGGGTTTGCGCGCCACCGATTTGAACCAGGGAGTGGTATACGGGACTGTCACCGGCGAGGTGGCCCTCGATGAGGTGCTGATCAACCGCTTCGATTACGACGAGGTATTTGGAACCGTACTGAACCGATTTTGCGTTCAAGCCGCAATCGAGAAGCCGCTGACGGTCTACGGAAAAGGAGGACAAACCCGGGGCTTTATCGATATCCGGGATACGGTTCGCTGTATCGAGATCGCCTGTCTGAATCCAGCGCTCGAAGGCGAATTCCGGGTCTTTAATCAGTTCACCGAACAATTCTCGGTCCTGGAGCTGGCTCACATGGTGCAGTCGGCCGCCTCGGAGATGGGTTTCAGAGTGGAAGTCAATCACCTTCCAGACCCGCGCGTCGAGGCGGAAGAACATTATTACAACGCCAAGCACTCCAAATTGATCGAACTGGGGCTGCAGCCCCATCTTCTGTCGGATTCGCTTCTGGATTCACTGATGAACATTGCGGCGAGATATGGCTCCCGCATCGACCCCTCGGTCATGACTCCGCAGGTCAACTGGCGCCATCCCAGAAATGTTCGTTCGCGCATGGCTCGAGCCGCTGCGCTGTGCTTGTCAGACTAAACTCGGGACCGAGAGCCTAGGAAGCCACAACCGGAGGTTGGCGGGGGTTCGGTGTTCTGAGCGCCGTACCCGAGAGGAAAACTTCGGCAGTTCACGAGCCGGGCACTACCGGCTCGAGCAGCCCGTTGCGTATAAAGTACTCCTGATTCCGCCAGCGAATGGTGCTTCGGGTAAAGCTGGCCAGCCATAAGCAAAACGCCAGCGCGTCCCAGACGACCACCAGCGGCATGCGGCTCCAAACCCCGGGTTGTTTCAGTCCCCGGACACCGATCATCCAGGTGATGGCGCACCGGAGAAAGAAATAGGTTCCGAGACAAGCCACGGCCAGGGTCGGGTGAAATGCCACGGCCGCAAGCGACCACGGCAGTCCCTGCGTAAGCAGCAACCCCAAATGGCCCCAGGGCCGCATGTGACGCATCACCACAAACCACCGCATCCGTTTGTGCAACAGCTCCCGAACCGATTGATAGTCGACCACGGTCGAAATGGTGTAGGGAAGAAACTTGACCTCGTAACCCTGCTCGGCAATGAATCGCCCCACCAGCAAATCGTCGCCGGGGCGGTTTTCAATCGCCTTGTACCCGCCAAAGTTTTCGATGTATTTGCGCCGGGTCGCAATTGTCGTTCCCAGGGCAAATTTGATTCCGTCGAGCTGCTTCGCCACCAGGACACCCGCGTAAAAATCGGACACCATACTGATGTTCTGCAGGGCTTCGGCGAAGCCCTTCTCTTCGATTGGCAGATAGAAGCAGGTGACCGCACCTACTTTGGGATCGGCAAGCGGCGCGACCACGTTGCGCAGGTAGTCGGGGCGGGCCCGCACGTCGCTGTCATTAATCACGACGATTTCATGTTGCGCTTCCCTTACCAGGCGGTCGAGTTTTTTGACTTTGTCGTTGGTTGCGCCGCCCCCGCTCTCAAACAGGATGCGTATTTGACGCTCGGGAAAATCAAGCGCCAGTTTCTCCAAGACCGGCACCGCCGGGTCATCGGGACTGCCCACGCAGAACAAGAGCTCGTATTCGGGATAATCCTGGCGGCAAAAACTGGCGAAATTTTCGTAGGCGTCCGGGTCAAGGCCGCGGATCGGCTTCAAATTGCTGACGGGAGGGGCGAAATTTGTCTCGGACGCCGGGGTCTCGCGAAAAAAACGCCAGGTGCTAAACAGGACAATGAGGTAGTACGCAAACGGGCAGATCAATATCGCGAGCAAAACATCGCCGAAAATCCTCATCCGGTAACCTTACAGGAAAATGCAAAACAGCTGTGCCTCGACACGCTCATCGCCGTTTCAGTGTGGACCCACGCGCAGGACCCAAGCATTCATCGCCAGACTCTAAAACTGATTTGAAAAATATTATCAGATTGAGATAGGCAAAGCTTTGACCATGAACGATTCGCTCCCCGCGGGGTTGCATCTCTGCATCGATAGCGGCCGTCGACCTGAGCCTCTTCGGCCGGCGAGACTAGCTGCGGATACAACCGGAAGCAGCCGCCGGTGCAGGCCTTTCGGAAGCTGCGGTAGGGCAGACGCACAGGCAAGGAGTATCCCTATAACCGCGCAACGCAAACACCTCTCCACCGCCAGGCCCAACCCATCGCTCGCAGGAGTCATCGCGAAGGCTCGCGTGAATCGACTCTGCGGTGGTCCGACAATGGAGAGGATTCAATCGGCAAAAACAGCCCCTATGTGTTTCGAGCGCCGCCATCTTTCTCTCCTTTCGGCGGACTCTTCTCTCTTGCTGCTACGCCGTTCCGGGAGCGCTTCACCACCACCCCCTGCTGCCAGCTGTCTTTCCAATCGATACCGTTTTCCTCCAGCCAATTTCGAGCTTCTCCGATCGAGCGGCGCCATTGCTGCGCAGTTTTCAGCCGGTACACCTTCTGCCCGTCCAACTCCTTACACTCCACCTCATGGGGAACCATGCGGCGAAGTGTGGTATGAATCGATGCCAAAGGGTTTGCCCTGTATTTGTCGAAGTTGAATCCGATGCTCTTGAGGTGATCCCTGACCTCGATCGGCGTCAGCCACTCCTTCCCAGCGGTGAAAGCGCGCCGCACCCAGGTAGTCAGTCCAGGCGGGCGGTTATCGATTCGTTCCAGCAGTATTTCGCAGTCACACCGCGACCGCTCGTCGGGGGAAAGCATCTTGATCGTCGAGCGGATCAGCTCGGAAAGGCGCGACAGCTCCCGCTCGGCTTCATCCCTTTTGCGCAAGCAAGCGTCGCGCTCTTCGACCAGATCCCGCAGCAACTGCTTGTAATTGATTGCCATAGCGCTGATTGTAAGACATATGTAAGACATATGTCTAATCCACGCGTGGGCGAGAAGCGGACAAGATCCGGGCGGGCCGTGCCCGGAGGCCTTAGGCGACACATCTGGCTATGGAGTTTTCGAGAGAAGACGGTGAGCGAAAGCGGCCGCCGCCTGGGGCGAACAACCTGGCTCCCCCCCCAAAACACCTTTTCTCCTCGGACACTCAATGCGCAGGCGGAGCGCACACCGAACCGCCATATCACCACAATGGAGGACCCCAATTTTGCCGACAGGGGGCGGGCCAAGCTTCGGCCATTGGGTTTTTCTGTATTCGAGATCGTAAACGTAATTTGGCGGCAGCGAGCCACCTCGCGGCGATGTCGTTCTTTGACGCTCAACCGCGAATTTGATACAAACTTCCGAAATGAAAGATAAATCGAGACTGCTCCTGGAATTGAACTCGCATCGCTTAATTGTTCCCCTAGTGCTTGGACTTGCCTGCATCGCGACGAGTGCCTTGGCGCAACAACGAAATGCGCCGGACCCCGAACTGGTCGCCAAGCGCAATGCCATCGAGAAGCAACTCGAATCCATCGCCATTATCGAGCGCAAAGTTATGGTGCCGATGCGTGATGGGAAGCGAATGGCAACCGATGTCTACTACCCAAAAGACGCGTCCAAGAAATACCCGATTATCTTCGTGCGTACTCCCTACAACTTCAACTTCTGGGATGTGCGGAACGGAGCTCCGCGCGACCTGACAAACGAGCTTGAAGCCGTAAAGCGCGGCTACGCCTACGTCGAGATGAACGAGCGCGGCCACTTTTTTTCCGAAGGCGAATACGACATCCTCGGACCGCCTCGGAGCGATGGTTACGACGCCCTCTCCTGGATGGCATCTCTGCCATGGTCAAACGGTAAGGTCGGCACGATCGGCTGCTCTTCAACCGCCGAGTGGCAACTTGGCGTAGCCGCCCTGGGAAACCCGGCCCTTGCCGCCATGATCCCGCAAGGATTTGGAGCCGGTGTAGGCCGCGTGCATCCCTATTTCGAGCAGGGAAACTGGTATCGGGGCGGAGCCGTTCAAATGCTGTTCATTGCATGGCTCTACGGCGAACAGAACCAGGTCCGGCCGATGTTCCCGCCCGACACCTCGCAGGAGGATCTGATCTCCGCCTCGAGGGCCTTCGATCTTGCCGAGCAGCCACCCCCCGTGGATTGGTCGCAAGCACTTCGTCATCTCCCCGTAAAGGACATCATTAAGGCTGTCGATGGGCCGCGCGGCATCTTCGCCGACCCCATGCCGGTCCCGACCGGCGGCGCCATGATCAAGCGAACTCCGAATGATCCAGCCTGGTATCGCGGAGGATTATGGCACGACGATATGCCGATCAACGTTCCCGGCCTCTGGTTCATGTCTTGGTATGACGTGTCGATCGGGCCGAATCTAGCTGCCTACAACCACGTGCGCAAGACCGCCAAGCCGGAGATCGCGAACCAGCAGTACGCCGTTATCGCACCCACGCTTCATTGCGGGTATAAACGCGCAACCGAAGATACGGTCGTGGGCGAGCGCCATCTAGGTGACGCGCGGCTCGATTACGACGCGCTCACTTACGGGTGGTTTGACCACTTTCTCAAGGGCGAAGACAACCAAATACTCGAAAAGACACCCAAGGTGCGGTATTACACCATGGGCCTGAATAAATGGCAGACTTCCGATCGATGGCCGCCCCCGAGCGCACAGCCACTGACACTATTTCTTTCGAGCCAGGGCCGAGCCAACAGCTTATTTGGCGACGGCTCGTTGATATCTTCTCCCCCCGACTCCGATAAGCCGGACGCTTTCACCTACGATCCGGAAAATCCCGTACCCTCTCATGGCGGCAACGTTTGCTGCACCGGGAATGCAGTGACCGGAGGCGCTTTTGACCAGCGCGAAATGGAGGCACGCCAGGACATTCTGGTCTACACTTCTGCGCCCCTCAAAGAAGGGATTGAAGTAAGCGGCCCCATGGAACCGGCTCTCTACGTATCTTCAGACGCCAAGGATACGGATGTAACCATCAAGGTCATCGATGTCCTACCGGACGGCACCGCCTACAACCTGGACGAAACCATCCAGCGTCTTCGGTATCGCGAAGGATATGAGAAGCCTCCGGTTTGGATGGAACCAGGCAAGATCTACAAAGTAGTACTTCAGCCGATGACCACCAGCAACTATTTTGCCGCCGGCCACCGCATTCGGATTGAAGTTTCAAGCAGCAACTTCCCTCGTTTCGACCGAAACATGAATACCGGGGGCAACAATTACGACGAGGTAAAGAGCGTGATAGCGCGCAACGCGGTGCATCACTCCCGTCAATATCCGTCCAGCATCACCCTGACGGTCATTAAGCCCCAGCCGGCGGTTACGGCTGCTGGCGTGTTCCAAAACAGTCCGACAACGACCCGCTAAACCCGCAATTTCGAGCCGAGGCTCAACCAGCTTTTCAAAGCGCTCACAATTCGTCTTGTAGGATGTCAGAGAAGTTTGAGTCAGCGAAGGGTGACGCAAAACTTCTCAGATTTGATGACATAGGCCTGCGGTCCTACTCGGCGAGAGACCCGAAGCCGATTTCCCCTTTCTGGATCCAGGCCAGGTTCCGGATGGCGTATGATCCACTAGCCATCCGACGAACTGGAAGCGTAGCACCAGGCGGTGGCTCACTTTATGCTGCGGATGCCAACGGCTGGTCCCTTGCGCCCATAATCAAAAGCCACAGAATGAGAACCGGTTCGCCCAGCGTCACGGCGATGCTCGCAATCCGCCCCACAACATCTTCGTAACCGGGTAGAAGTAACGGTGTAATACTGTCCGCCACGTAGCCTACACCTGCGGCAATCAGCAGAACGCCAAGGAATCGGGGGAGGAACCCAGACTTAAATATAAGAATCCCGAGGGGGAAAAACCAGATGCCAAAGATCCACCCGATGAGGTACCCATAGCGACGCAAATCGAGGAATAGCATGGCTAGGGCTTGGCGTCGCGATGGGTCGAACACGGACAGGAAATCCGCGCCGCGGACGAGCGATAGGGCAGCGATCCCGTTCAGCACGTTCACGCACATAATCGGAACAAACGTCAAACCCAGGATCACCATCAGCGAGGCAAGCGTCTTGTTCACGCCGACGAGTAATCGGTAAAGAGCCCAAATGACGAAGACAAATTCGACTGCGCAAATCAGTTCGGAGGTGATGCCGAGGCGGAAAAGCCTCTCGGAAGCGAGGATGTTGTTGGCGGTTGCGGCCGGATTGCCAGTTACGATTAGCCTGCCAGGAACATAGATGATTCCGAAGAAGCCGGTCACTGCATTCACTAGATAGAGTAGGCCCGCGATCTTCGCTATCCGTTTGGCTGAATTCATAGTCGCCTCTTTTTGCTCATGATTCTTGCGTGAGATACGGCCGTGACGCTCTCGGCTGCTGTTCCTGTGTAGCGGTAAACCAAGTTCCGAAGCTCGTCTTCGAATTGTGGAATAGAGCTAGCCCTTGGATTTGGCGTATCCTAACACTCCGACTCTCGTATGGCGAAGACAACCGAAAGTTGGCATGAAAGGCGGAAAAGCGAGCCAGGATGCGAGCGAATATGCCTATAGGCTAGCCGCTCACATGAACCTTCACGTCTATGTATGTCGAAATCGAAGTAGCGGACAGACCTCCCAATGTGCTGTAATCTCGCTTGTGCGCGCCTTTTTAACGGTTATCCTGCTCGCTCTAACCGCCTGTCAACGAGCCCCGAACGCTCTCGATCGCCTTCACCCGTGCAAGATTGATGAGGGACCTAGCGACGCATTCTGCGGCCAGTACAATGTGTTTGAGAACCGAGCGGCAAACACCGGCCGCCAAATTGCGCTTAAGATCGTAGTCGCGCCTGCACTCAAACGCGATCCTCAGTCGGATCCGCTGTTTATTTTTGTGGGGGGACCGGGCGGCGGGGCAGCTACTTTAGCCAATTACGAACTGCCGCTCTTCCACCGCTTCCAAGTGGACCGGGACATTGTCCTCATCGACCAGCGCGGTACGGGCGGGTCAAATCCCTTGAGCTGTGAACCGGAGGATCGCGACGAGGAGGACTTCTCGAAAGTCGACAACTACCCCGTCGAACGGTTCCGCACTTGCCTGGCAGGACTTAAAGCCGACACTCGTTTTTACACCACCGAAGCCGCTGTGGATGACGTCGACGAGGTACGGCGGTACCTGGGCTATGGCCTAATAAACCTCTGGGGCGGCTCCTATGGCACGCGGGCAGCGCTCGTGTATTTGAAGCGGCACGAGGACTCCGTGCGCAGCGTTGTTCTCGATGGCGTCGCGCCACCTGACATGCGATTGGGGCTTTTCATGGCGCGCGACGGCCAACGGGCGCTCGATCTCATGATCGAGGACTGTGCCAAGGATGCGCTTTGTGCAAAGTATTATCCCCATCTGCGCGAGTCCGCAGCCACTCTTTTTGCGCAGACTAAGGCCAGACCGCGGGTTACGATCTTACATCCGCGCACCGGCAAGAAAGTCGAGATCACCGTCTCCGAGCGCCTAGTGGCTTTTCTTGTTTTCAGCGCTCTCTACGATCCAACTCTTACTTCCCTGCTGCCGCAGCTTATTACCGATGCGGCTCAAGGGAACTATCAGGGTTTGCTGACGCTGGCTTTTTCCTCTCAACTTCCCAAAGGTGCGATCAGCGAGGGTCTATTTCTTTCGGTGGTTTGCGCCGAGGACATGCCGCAAATTCAACTAGAGGAGATTCAGCGTGAAACCAAGGGCCTGTTCATGGGAACCGCCTTTTTCGACACGCGGATGAAGCCGTGTGAGTTCTGGCCTAGGGGTACGGTCAGCCAAGATTTCTACCAACCAGTGGTTTCGACGAAACCGGTAATGATCCTTTCTGGGCTTGACGACCCGATTACACCGCCGATCTGGGGCGATCGCGTGGCCAAGTTCCTGCCCAACTCGAAGCATTTCGTTGTACCCGGGGCTGGACATGGGAGCACTCCCCGGGGATGTGTGCCGGAACTCATCGCCAAATTCCTCGATCAGGCAAGCGTCAAGAATCTCGACTCGGCGTGTTTACAGTCCCAGCACCGGCCGCCATTTTTTGTTAACTATACGGGGGCCGGCCAGCCGTGATTGAAATCCTGGGAGTGAGGAAGACATTTGGAAGCGTTCAGGCGGTGCGGGACGTGAGCTTCCGTGCCGACGACGGTACCGTTGTAGGACTCCTGGGACCGAACGGCGCGGGCAAGACCACAACCCTGCGGATGTTGTCGGGACTTATGCGGCCGGATGCGGGCACGATTCGAGTGGACAACGCCGACGTGGTGCGAGATCCCATCGCGGTACAGAAACACATGGGCCTTCTGCCCGAGTCGCGCGGACTTTATCCGCGCCTGACGCCCATCGAACACATTGAGTATTTCGGCCGGTTGCACGGCATGGAAGGGCACGCTTTGAGCCAACGCGTCCGGGACCTCCTGGAATTGCTCGACCTCAAAGACTTGGCGAATCGGCGGGTTTCGGGGTTCTCGCATGGCGAGCGAACCAAGGTGGCGCTTGCACGGGCACTGGTGCATCGACCCCACAACATTATTCTCGACGAACCGACGCAGGGACTCGACGTAATGAGCACGCGATCGGTGCGGGATTTAGTCCGGAAGCTCCGGCAAGATGGCTGCTGCGTGGTGTTTTCCAGCCACATCATGCAAGAGGTATCCGCCCTTTGCGATCGCATCGTTATGATCGCGGAAGGAAGAGTGGCCGCGGACGGAACGCCTGACCAACTTCGTTCCCTGGCCGGACAGGCCAACCTGGAGGACGCTTTTATGATCCTTTGTAGACTCGAGAGGGAGAAAACGTCGTGAGTACCCTGCGGCAGCTTGGCATCGTATTCTGGAAGGAATTGCGCGACGGCCTCCGCGACCGGCGTTCGATTATGTCCGTAGTAGTCGGCGCGGCGCTTATGCCAGCCCTGTTTGGAGGCATGTTTACGGTCATGGCAACCCGCGCCAAAAATGCAGAGGATATCAGGCTCCCGGTGGTAGGAGCCGAGAATGCACCGGCCTTTGTCGATTGGCTGAAGCAGCAATCTGGTGTCCAAATCGTAGCGCCTCCGAGCGATGCCGAGAAAGCTGTCCGGGATCGAGCCGAGGATGTGGTTCTGGTTATCGATAAGGATTTTTCAAAGAATATGGCGCGAGCGCTGCCTGCGCCCGTCAAGCTGGTCAGCGACTCGACTCGGGATACTTCGCGCGAAAAGGTAGAGCGCGTGCGATCGCTCGTAACTACCTACTCCAGCCAATTGGCAGGTTTACGCTTGATCGCCCGCGGAGTGGCGCCGGCATTAGCCCAGCCGGTGCGATTGGAGGATGTGGAAATTTCAAGCGCACAGGAACGATTAGCAGGCGAACTTAACATTCTTACGCTCCTGCTCGTCATTGCCTCCCTGACGGGAGGAATGCAAGTGGCCATCGATACCACTGCCGGAGAGCGCGAGCGAGGTTCGCTTGAGCCGTTGCTCTTGAACCCGGTTTCCCGCGTGGCCTTAGCCGGCGGCAAATGGCTAGCGGCGGTGGCATTCGCCTGCAGCTCGATCGTCTTTTCCATGCTGCTCACCGTCAATGTGCTGCGGCGCGTTCCCTGGCAGGATTTGGGAATCCGGTTCCGCGTATCGGACGCAGACTTGATGAGCTTGTTGCTGCTGGTAATGCCGCTCGCATTTTTCTTGAGTGCGGTGCTGATTTTCGCATCCACTTTCGCCCGCTCGTTCAAAGAGGCACAGGGATATATGGGCATGGTAATCTTACTCCCGCTTTTACCGGGCATGATCGCCACGCTCTATCCCTTATCGAACCGCCGCTGGCTGGCGCCGGTACCCCTCTTCGGCCAATATGCGCTGGCGGCCGATGTTTTGGGGGGAAAGCCCCCAGGGATTATTTTCTACGTACTCGCGGGCTTATCCGTGCTGACCTTGGCGTTTGTGCTGGTGGGACTCACTTCACGGCTTCTTGAGCGGGAGGCGATTATTTTTGGACGTTAAGCCGCACTAAGCACGCCGCGAGAAGAAGAGGACAAGCAGGCAAGCGATTGCCAAGATGCGATGAATGTCTCACCCAGGTAGAGTCGCGCTCTAGGCCGCTCTCGGAAATCCTTCCGCTGATGCCTTCTCGCTGATTCCGAGCACCACCCGGCCCTCAACTGTTCCGTTCCTGAGCCTCTCGAAAACCTCATTGATGGATTCCAGGGGCACGGTTTCGATCGTCGCCTTCACCTTGCCTTCGGCGGCAAACATGAGCGCCTCCTCTAAATCCAGACGGGTGCCAACGATCGAGCCACGGATGGTATGGCGGTTTAAAACCACATCGAAAATAGGAATCGGAAATTCTCCGGCCGGGAGGCCGACGAGCACGCATGTGCCACCGCGGCGAAGCATGCCAAGGCCTTGCTTAAAGGCATCGGTCGAGACCGCCGTCACCAGCACTCCGTGGGCTCCGCCAATCTGTCGCTGGATTTCACTGGGCGGATCCTGACTCTTCGCATCAATTGCAATCTCAGCTCCGAGCTCTTTTGCGAATCGGGTTTTTTTTGCTCCCAGTTCGACCACCGCAACATGCAGCCCCATGGCCCTTGCATATTGAATCGCCACATGGCCCAGGCCGCCGGCTCCGGAAATCACGACCCACTCTCCCGCGCGGACCCCTGTCTCCTTGAGTCCCTTATAAGTTGTGACGCCGGCGCAGAGAATTGGCGCCGCGTCAACCAAGGAAAGCTGGCGGGGGATCACGCCCAGGTAATCTGCCTTCGCCAACGCGTACTGGGCGAAGCTGCCGTTAACCGAATAGCCGGAGTTTTTCTGCTCCAGGCATAGGGTCTCCCATCCCGAAATACAGAACTCGCAATGACCGCACGCGCTATAAAGCCACGCTAACCCGACTCGGTCACCTTCCTTCAGGCGGGTGACGCCCTGCCCCAGCGCGGCGACGAAGCCCGTGCCCTCATGTCCGGGCGTGAAAGGAAGTGTGGGCTTTACAGGCCAGTCACCATCGGCGGCGTGCAAATCCGTATGACACACTCCGCTCGCGACAAGCTCCAGCAACACGTCACCGGGACCTGGCCTAGGAACGGGAACTTCCCGGATAGAAAGAGGAGCGGAATACTTCTCGACAACCGCTGCTTTCATGGTTTTCGGAATCATGCGCTAGTCCTCCACAAGGTTCGAGAGGCTCTGGTCGAGTCCAATGCTTGCGCGAGAAGGCTCGGCGCCTGCATTGGT
>Ga0123356_10003822_pt1 | contig 15682 bp, 13 predicted proteins | sample TergutEmb28metaG_2_FD_92546 | JGI IMG/M metagenome (GOLD analysis project Ga0123356, IMG submission 92546) | Embiratermes neotenicus P3 segment gut microbial communities from Petit-Saut dam, French Guiana - Emb289 P3 | ecosystem: Host-associated > Arthropoda: Insects > Digestive system > Gut ... | reverse complement strand
CGCAGCGGAAATAATCGGCCGTGCAGAAGGGCTGGAAGGGCACGCACAAAGCGCTATTATTAGAAAGACATGACTTTTGAATTTTAACCCGTTACACCTGCGCGTTTTATCTTCTTTGTCGTGGTCATCTCCATTGCTTCATCCAGAACCTGAACTCTGGCAATTTTTTGGTAAGGCTGCAGTCTAAGATTTACCTCTTTTATAATAGCATCAATTCTGGCTTTCATTTGATCTTTGGACGGAGTTTCTCCTTTTGCATTTTTAAATTCTGCATTGGGAAATACAAGCGCTTCTATACGCTCAGTTCTCAATTTTTCGTCATGAATATATCCGCGGATTAAGACTTGTTCAATTTCTTCGAATAACTGGAATTCGTTTTCGATTTCTTCGGGATAAACATTCTTGCCGCTTTCTGTGACGATCATGTTTTTTGCACGGCCTGTAAGGTACAGATATTTTTCGTTATCAAGATAACCCAAATCACCTGTTTTCAGATAACCATCGCTCGTAAATGTTGCCGCTGTTTCTTCCGGCATATTATAGTAACCAAGCATTACCTGCGGGCCTTTTACAATCGCTTCTCCAACTCCGCGCTCATCCGGATCGAGTATCTTCATATCTACACCTGGGCAAATGCGACCTACACTGGTTTCCTTGTACTGTTCAATTGGATTTATGGCAATAATGGGAGAAGTTTCTGTCAGACCATAACCCTGAACAAAGTCAATGCCGAGCTGGTTGTACTTTCTGAATACACTTGGAGCAAGCGGGCCTCCGCCGCTTATACAAATACGCACCGATTTAAGGCTTGCTTTGTCCAGAATAAACCCGAACATTTTTTTGCCTGGATTCTTTTTAAAAACTTTTTTTATAAAACCGGAAATCGCCATCAGGAAAGATATAATTCCGTTTACTACAGGACCTTTTGCTTTTAATCCCCGCATAATGCCTGCAAGTACTTTGTTAAAGAGCATTGGTACGCCTAAAAACATCGTGATTTGCGCTTCTTTTAAGTCTTTTAAAATTTGGCTAGTTACCAATTTTTTCCCAAAAACAACTTCTGCGCCTACAGAGATTGCTTCTATAAATACTGCCAGCATTGTGTAAGAGTGATGAATTGGAAGAAGGGCATAAAAAACATCAGTATGATAAATACGCAAAGGAGTTCCCTGCGCTAAATAACAACAAGCAACAAGGTTTCTGTGAGAGAGCATAACTCCCTTTGGATTTCCTGTTGTGCCGGATGTAAAAAGGATTGCCGCAAGATCAGTTTCTACGGCTTGTTCAATTATTGCCTGCGGTCCATCCAGGTCATAGGTATAGGTTCCAATTCCTTTTTTAAGGGAAACCACATTTTCAAGCCCTGCAGGTTTTGAAGAAAAATAATCGTATTTTTCTTCATCTACAAAAAGCGCGCGAGCGCCTGCAGTTTTTATCAATAATTCTGTCTCTTCGTTTTTGAGCGCATAATCAATTGGAACAACAACGCCGCCTGCAAAAAGTACGCCAAGATAGGCAACTGTCCATTCAGGGGCGTTTTTGCCGGTTACCGCAACTCTGTCGCCTTTTCGAATACCCTTATTGTGAAGCCATCGGGCAACTGCTTCAACCCGATTAAGAGCTTCGGCATAGTTTAAGCTGATCCTGTCAGGCTCAAAAATAGTGAAGCAAGGGCGCTCGGAATAGCGGGAAACGGATATTTTAAACATTTCTGGCATTGTGGGCCATTGCCCTGCAAAGTTTTTTCCCCGGTAATCCTTTAAAAATTCCCAAGGTTTTTCGGTGTACGGAACAGACATTATTTCCTCCAAATTTATGATTATTTTTAGAGTATAGAGCTACCCTTAAGATTTCGACACAAAAAATAAGTCTAAGTTGCACTTGTTTTGACATTTTTTGAAAAAATGTTTAGAGAAAGAAGTATTTTACCCCTTGTGGAGAAAGGACAGTAACTTTATCCAGGCTTTGTGTTATATTATCTATATGAAAAGATTTTTTCCTGTTTGTTTGGCTATTTTTACACTAATTTCATGTACTGCGCGGATTGATGGGTCTTTGGCGGCGGACGGCTCAGCGGTTTTATCTGTCAATATGTCTCTGGAACCAAGAATGACCGCTCTGATTCGTTCTCTTTCCGCCGCTGGAGGGCAGTCTGATGGCCCGGTACTGGACGGTCAAGCTATAGCCATGTCAATGTCTGAAACGCCCGGCATTTCTTATGTAACATTTAGAAATACATCTGCGGCGGCAATTGAAGGGCAGATTCGTATTAATAATGTAAGCGATTTTCTTGCTGCGGCGGATTTTATCACTTTTGAACAGGGAGCTTCCGGCGGAAGATGTCTGATCGGTATTAACCGTGACAACGGCCCGGTTATAGTAGAACTTCTTTCAGAAGAAATCGCAGATTATTTAAACGCACTAATGGCGCCGTTGGCTACAGGTGAAGAAATGACAAAAAGCGAATATCTTGATCTTGTCGCTATGTTTTACAATAGAACAATAAGCGAAGAAATTGCCGGCTCAAGAATACGCGCTTCTTTCGAATTTCCCGGTCCTGTAACAAGCGTCAGCGCCCCAGGGCTTGCCCAAGAGCGGGGAGGAGCTTTCTCCGGCAGAAGGGCGACCTTCGATATACCATTACTTGATCTTTTGGTTTTGGAAACACCTCTTATTTATGAAGTAAACTGGAACTAAAGATCGAAAAAATCGTTACACGCCATTCTCTTCTGTTTCATCTATTTCTTCTATTTCATCCGAAGTTTCCGGTACGGGCTTGCGTCTTCGTTTTAAGAAAAACTGTACCACATAAATTATCAAGCCCGATATCGCATATATCGAAAATATGATAAAGATTATATTTTGAGGATAAACAACAATAAGAATAATCAATACAATTACCAGAGAAAATAATTCGATGGTTCTGACTTTGGATAATTTAAGTTTTTTGAAGGATATATAGGGAATGTTGGAAACCATCAAAAATGAAAGTACGATCATTACGATGGGCATAATATCAAAAAATGTCGGCATAAGTTCCATCAAAGCCGGAATGGTATTAAAATTGAGGATATAATCATCCGGCATTAAAAGCTGGTAGCTCAATACAAAGGAGATTATAACGCCGGCGGAAGCTGGCGTAGGAAGCCCGACAAAATGTTTATGGGCATCGCTTGAGTTTGCCAGTACGTTGAAACGCGCAAGACGCAAACCTGTGCACAAAACAAAAAGCACGGCAATAGCAATGCCAATTTTGTCCATTGTGTTCAGTACCAGCATATACATCATTACGGCGGGCGCTACACCAAACGAAACAAGATCGCTAAGGGAGTCTAACTGCATTCCAAACTCGCTGGTTGCTTTTGTCATTCTTGCGATCATGCCGTCTAGAATATCGCAAGCCAGAGCGCCAACCAAAAACCATGCAGCCGGAATAAAGTATCCCTGAATGGAAGAGATTATAGAAAGAAATCCGAGAGTCATGTTTCCGCAGGTAAAAAGGGAAGGAAGGATATATATTCCCTTTCTTAGTTCTTCTTTTTTTATTATTACTTTTTTAAACTGTATTTTTTTTAACGGCTTTCTTTTTGCAGGCGGTCTTCTTAACGTCAACTTTCTCATTTTGTGCCTAAAACCGTAATACCGGCCTGGGTTTTATCGCCGGGTTTAACTTTTACTTCCGCCGTTTTTGGCAAATGCAAATCTACCTGCGAGCTGAATTTTATCATACCGATTTTATCTCCCGCTTTCAGGTTATCGCCGGTTTTTACCCATGATACACACCGCCTCGCTATTAGCCCCGCTATTTGCCGCACCACATATACGCCATCTTCGCCTTTTATCGTAATAATATTCTGTTCGTTCTCGATATGCGCTCTGCTGTCCCATGCGGCAAGAAATCTACCGTCTTTATGAGTTACGTCAGTTACAGTACCGCTGACAGGAGAACGCTGCAGATGAACGCTAAAAACAGAAAGAAAAGTGCGGATTACTTTTTCTTCTCCTTCTTCTGTCACTTCCATAACTGTTCCGTTACACGGCGATAGAATTAATCCTTGACCTTGAGTAATTGTTATTTTTGGATCCCGGAAAAAGAACATACAAAAGACAGAAAAGGTGATTAAAACAAAACCAAGGACAATGCAGATTATGGAAACAGGCAGCAATGTGATAAACCTTGATGCTGCTGCCATTAAAATTCCTGCTGCAAGAGACGGGAAGATAAAGGGATACCCTTCTTTAAGTAAACGCATATTAAACCTATGTTGAATATTATACTATAGAAGGGAACTTTGCAAGGATTTCGCGTATTCCGAGTAAAGTATCTGGTACTGTATTAAGTGTCAGGCATTGTGCTATATTTTAAACCATGAACAAATCTTCTTTTGGCGCTGGAGTTTTTTACGCAATTTTAGCATATTTTTTGTGGGGACTTTTGCCGTTATACTGGAAATTGCTTTCAGATATAGACCCTTTCCATATTGTTGGTTTAAGAATTATTTTTTCCCTTGTTTTGGTTGGCGGTATCCTTCTTGCCGCAAAAAATTATACCTGGCTTAATTATTTTAGGGATAAGCGGCAGGGACTCTCTTTACTTCTTGCCGGATTACTTGTCAGTACTAATTGGGTTATTTATATTTGGGCTGTAAATAATGGATACACTATTGAAACTGCATTGGGTTATTATATTAACCCGCTGATTTCGGTTGTACTAGGACTGATTATTTTCAAGGAAAAAATAAATCTTCTGCAAAAGCTGGCATTTGCTTCGGCAGTATTGGGCGTTCTGTTTAAATTATTATTCACCGGTGCATTACCATGGATTTCTTTGGTGCTTGCAGTAAGTTTTTCAATTTACGGTGTCTTCAAAAAAACTGTAAAACTTTCGGCTTTGGAATCCCTGGGCGGCGAAACTTTGGCAGCGATTCCTGTAAGCCTTTTCTTGCTTACAGGTTTATTCGGACAAGACAAATTTCCAAATCTACAGGAACTTAATTATCTTTCAGAATTGCCGGTTATTACATTGCTTCTTCTGCTATTTTGCGGGTTAGTAACGATGCTTCCGTTGTTTTTATTTGCAAAGAGCGTAAAAATACTTCCGCTTTCGACCATCGGCTTTTTACAATTTTTGGCGCCAACTCTTACTTTTTTAACAGGTATTTTTATTTTCCAGGAAGAATTTCCGAACCATAATTTTATCGTTTTTGGATTAATCTGGGCATCGGTTATTTTGTATATAATTTCTCTTAAGCGTGATGCAGTTGTTAAACCCGAAGAAAGTGTTATAAATAAAGAAGGAGATGTTGTATGAAAAATCTGATAAACTGGAAATTGTTTTTTATTCTGCTTGCCGCGTGTGTCATAGGATCTGTGCTTGTGCTTCCTTATTCACTTGAACTTACTCAGGTTGAAATTGAAGTTCCTATGTTACTTGTTTTTATTTCGGCAGCAGTACAAAACCTTATTTTGTTTGCAGTTGTAACATTTTTAGGTTTGCTTTTGTCAAAAAAGATTGCTCTGGAAGCCGGCGGTTTAAGGCTTCCCATATTAGAAGGGATTCTTAATCAACAAAATAAAACAAAGGAATTTAAATCTTTATTATTGCTTTCTATTGGATTAGGCGTTCTGGCAGGTATTTTAATTATTTTATTAAGTATTCCTTTTAATAATGCAATTCCGGAATTTAAAAACTTGGAAGTTCCAACCCCTGCTGCCTGGAAAGGATTCCTTGCATCATTTTACGGCGGAATTGCAGAAGAAGTATTATTAAGACTTTTCTTTATGTCTTTATTGGTGTGGATTGGTTTTAAGATAAAGAAAGCCGAAGACGGAAGTCCAACTGTTGTTGGAGTATGGATCGCAATTGTATTAGCGTCAGTTGTTTTTGGCCTGGGTCATTTGCCGGCAACCGCTCAAATAGCTGAGTTAACCATAATAGTTATTCTGCGTGCCATTGTATTAAACGGTATCGGCGGAATAATTTTTGGCTGGCTTTATTGGAAAAAAGGTCTCGAAGCTGCAATGATATCGCATTTTTCTTTGGATATTGTTTTACATGTTATTACGCCGCTTGTTGTGTCGTTATTTTCTCAGATGAACGGAGGATAATTAACCACAAAGCAGTTATTCGACTCTTTGCCCAAAGCTGCTTTGTGGGGTTCCTTGTTCCTATTTTCCGTATTTAACCAGTACCGGGTTCGAATTTGTTCCTGTCGCTGTCCCCGTCGCTGTTACGCTGTTTCCGTAGTTATAGGTTCCGTTTCCTCTTTGATACCCCGCGACATACATACCGCCGCTGTCAACAGCAATACCGAAAAAAATTGCTCCTGCAGTGCCCGCCGTAATGGTTCTTGCCCATTGAGCTGTTCCGGATGTATTGTACTTTACTAATACCGGATTCAAATTTGTACCTGTTGCTGTTCCTCTCGCTGTTACGCTGTTTCCGTAATTGTAGGTTCCGTTTCCTTGTTGACGCCCCGTGACATATATGCCGCTGCTGTCAACGGCAACACTGTTAAACGTTGCTATACCAGTGCCTGCCGAAATGGTTCTTGCCCATTGGGCTGCTCCGGTCGTATTATTGTACCTAATCAGTATCGGATTTTGTGTACCTGTCTCTGTTGCTGTTACTCCTCCATAGTTATAAGTCCCGGTTCCTCTTTGCATCCCCGTGACATACACGCTGCTGCTGTCTACGGCAACATCGTAAAACGATACAAAATCAGTACCCGCTTCAATGGTTTTTGCCCATTCGGCATTTCCAGCCCCATCATATTTTACCAATACAGGATTTCCAAGGGTTGATGTTCCCGTTAATGTTACGTCGTTTCCGTAGTTATGTTCCTCATTTCCCGCTTGCCATCCCACAGCATACACATTGCCGCTACTATCAACAGTAACACCGCCAAATACTCCTATATCCCCCGTAGTTTTTACCCATTGGGCTACCCCTGATTCATTGTACTTTACCAATATCGGAGTGAAGTTATTTATTCCATTTATTGTTACGCCGGTTCCAAAGTCATAGGATCCGATTCCATCATGAACCCCCGCAGCATACACATTGCCGCTGCTGTCAACGGCAACACTGTAAAACGAAAACGCCTCTCCTCCAACAGTACCTGCAGTAATAGTACGTGCCCATTGGGCTGCTCCAGACGTATTGTATTTAACCAGTACCGGATTTTGGTCTCCTGCTGTCCCTGTTAATGTTATGCTGTTTCCGTAGTTTCTTCTTCCGGTTCCTCGTTGCCACCCAACAGCATATATGCCGTTATTGTCAGCGGCAACAGCGGTAAATTCTGCCTCTCCTGTGCCTTCTGTAATGGTTCTTGCCAAAAGTGCTTTTCCTTGTTCACTGTTGTTGGTTGGCGTGCTGGGTCCGCTGCCACCGCCGCCTCCGCCACCGCTGCCACCGTCACCGCAGGCAGCTATGCTAAGTCCGATAATTGTTAAAAGGGAAAAAATCCCTAAAATCTTAAACATTGTTTTCATGTTTTCCTCCGTGGAACTCAAAAAATACTACCTCGAATTATTAATTCTTGATAACAAATAATAAGCTATATGGTAAATATTATCAACATAAAAATTGCAGCCAATAGGTAATTGCTTGCGGTTATTTATCGCTATTAGCATATAAAAATGAATCTGAAGCAGATTTTTATCAGGAATATGAAGGAATTTCGTAAAAAAGAAGGTTTATCACAGATGAAACTGGCGGAACATTTAGATACCGCACCCAGTTATATTGGTCAGATTGAAACAGGACGAAAATTTCCCTCTATGGATATGATAGAAAAAATGGCAAACATACTTAGAATAGAGCCGTATCATTTTTTTAAAAGCCCAAAAGACGTTAATTCAGAAACCGAAGGTCTCTTTCCCCGTCTGCCAAATTCCATGAAAAAACAAATAAAAACTCAAATTAAAGCTCAAATTGACTTGTCAACAAGCGAAATAATTGACGAGATCCTGAACAAATATTAACTATAAGGATAAATATTTACTTCAAGGTACAACAACCACAGATGCCGCTCTGCCGTCTCTGGCATAAATCCGGCTGGGGTTGTATGGGTCTGTAAGGCGTTGACCGCGATGGAAAAATAAATATTGATATGTGCCGGAAGGCAGCGGAATAAGAAGACTGTAATAACCGGCAGGGCCTTCCCGCAGTTCATACATAAAAGGATCCCAGCCGTTAAAACATCCGGCTACTGTAACAATTTCTCCCGGCGGTCCTCTGAAAGAAAATCTTAAGCCTTCCGGCAGTCCGCTTGCGGGGTTTGGTCTTGATTGCCTAAACGGTAAGGGAAGTACAGAAAAAGCCAGACCCGAAACAGGGTCTCTGCGGGTTTGCGGATTTAGCGGGTCGGTTGTCCACAGACCGTTTACCACAATACGATATTCCAGCTCTATTATATGATTAGGAACCTGATACACAAAAAACTGCTTCCCAGAATCCCTGTACGGGCTGGGAACCTTTTCACCTGGCAAAATAATCGGGTTCCTGTTGTCCTGTGAGACTAAAAGCTGGCGAAACCAGTAAATATTTGCAAAATTTTCATGGGCAAAAGCTACACCTACCCTTCGCAGGCTGGAATCAGCAGTAAAAATCACTGAATTTTCATGGATTACAGGCGCACTTGGCCCAGGGAGGGATAATAAACGGTCAACTACTTCATGATTTTCCCATTCATTTGCCTGTGCGATTATCCCGGGAAAAAAGGCAATAAATAGAAAAAGAACGAAAATTCTAATCGTTTTCATACATTCTTTACAATTATCGGTCGATATATAATTATCTTAATATGCCATCATTAAACGACCTTGGTAAGTTTAAGTCCTCTTTTAATAATATCGCAAATGAGAAAGACGATCTACTAAAAAGAAAATTGCCCTTTGACGATCTTAAACTTCCAACTACAGAAGCGCCCCCTTTTGATTTTCCCAGGCGAGCTTCTTCCCCTGCCGAAAGCGGATATGATTCCGATAGCTCAGATGATTTTGATATTAACGCATTTCTTAATGACATTCCTTTAGATGAAAGCCCGATGCCATTGGATACGCCCGCTGGCGGCGCTCTGTCTGTTCTTGATGATTTTCTTAAAGACATAAACCCTGGGTCTGATGAGGAACAGGTTGAAACTGATTTTATGTCTGCCGGAAGCTTCGATGCAAGTGATGAAAGCTTCGATACAGATACAGAAAGCTTCGCTGAAGATGCAGATTTCGGTTTAGATGCTCCTACTGCTGAAAACTTCGATGCAAATGATGAGAGCTTCGATGAAAGCGCCGGCTTCGATCTGGGTGATAGCGCAGAACCGGCTGCAGAGGATTTTAGTTTAGATGACTTTGGCGGCGCTGCTTTTGATGATACTGAACCTGAGAGTACTGCTTTTGGCGGCGATGAACTTGATAATACAAATTTCGATCTTGGTGATAGCGGTGCTTTTTCTAGTGACGAGCAAAACCTTGAAGCAGAATCAACTGCAGAGGACTTTAGTTTAGATGACTTTGGAAGCGCTGATTTTGGCGGTGCTGAATATGAGAGTACTGCTTTTGCCGGCGCAGATTTTGATGCAGGAGTTTCCGAAGAAGAGCCCACAGATGACTTTGGAATTGACTTGGGCGGCGAAAGTCCATTTATAGCACCTGGCGCCTCTGTTGAACAAGACGATCTTAGTTTTCACAAAGATTTTGCCGGTGGCGATTTTGAAGATGATAGCTCTTCTATGGCAGCCGAAGATTTTCCTTTGGATGCCGGCTCTGATGATGACGGAATCGATCTGGGCGGTGAATCTTTGGATGCAATTAATAATGAGCCGGACGATGATAGTGTTATATCCGATTTTGACAGCCCGCTGCCGGAACCGGATTTTTCCGGTATGGATTCCCAGGGTACAGATGAAGGTCTTGGTTCCTTGCCTGAGTTTGGAGACCTCGGCGCTGACTTTGAATCAGCTTCAATTGAGTTGGATAGCGAAGAGCCGGAAGGAAAAAATGTAGAAGTTTTTAACGAAACTTTTAGCAATGATGATTTTCACCTTCCGGGGCTTGATGATTTATTTGATAAAACCAAACCAGATACAATACAAATACCGCAGCCTAAAAAAGGTTTTTTTGGCAGAAAAAAAATAAAAACGGAAGATTTGCCGGATGCCGAAGACAGCATAGAAGAAATTGCTTTAGGACAGGAAGATGTTGACAGATTATTACGGACTTTATCTTCTTATCCGCTGAACTTAAGAATTATTTGTCAGGAATTAATTGCTGAACAGGTTATATTACCCCAGCAATTATCAAAGTTAATACGTCTTCTTGTAAATGGCGCTCATGTAAAAGAAACAGCGGCTCTTGTTGAAGAAATTACCGGTAAGCCGGTTGTTATACCAAAAAGTTTTGAAAAAATGACAGGCGCGGCATTTGAAGCCGAACAGTCAAGTTTTGCCTATATTTTTATTCATAATTTTCTTCCGGTATTAAGGTTGTTTGCTGTCATTGCTGTAATAGCGGCTTCTGTTTTTTATCTTGGATACCGTTTTATTTACTTACCCGTCAGGGCTGAGGGTTTATACAAGCGGGGATATGAACGCATTGCTGCCGGAGAGTATCAACGTGCAAACGAATTGTTCAATCAGGCTTTTACTGTTCACCGCAAAAAAGGCTGGTTTTATTCCTACGCCGAAGCCTTTATAGATCAACGCCGTTTTACGCTTGCTGAAGAAAAATATGATATGCTTTTAAGATTTTATCCTCGTGATAAAAAAGGCGTTCTTGATTATGCCAGTTTGAATACTTATTATTTAATGAATTTTGAAAAGGCGAACAGGCTTTTACAGCGGGAACTTCTTGATTATTCGCCAAACGATGTTGACGGTCTTCTTGCAGCCGGGGATAATTTTCTTACCTGGGCTGATTCCAACCCGGCAAGATTTTATGACAGATATGAAGACGCGCGTTTTTCTTATGCCCGCCTGCTTGAATTACGAGGCTGGCAGCCGTCGATTGTAGAACGGATGTTAATGTACTTTATCCGCACAGACAATCTGCGGGAAGTGATTTACCTAAGGAATTGGTTTGAAAGTAACAGCAAACGCCGTATGTCAACCGCGACCCTTGCAGAACTTGGCGGCTATCTTTTAGACAAGCAGCTTGAAAGGCCAACCGGTGTTCCAAATCCATATGTTGAAAACATAGAAAGCGTACGAGCTATGCTTTTGCAGGCAATATTTGAAGAGCCAACCTTGCCAGAGCCGCATTATCATCTTGCCCGCTATCATAATAGCCTTGGCAATTCTCACGAAGAACGGTTAACATTGGAAAATGCCATACGCGCTTTTGATATGGCAAAAACTGAATCTGTACGCCGCCGTCTTAGCCGTGTCGATACTCATTTCCGTTATGCCAATCTTCTTGTTAACAGCCGTGAATTCTTTCCGGCAGAAGAACAGGCTGTCAAAGGCATACAATTATTCGAAGATTTCCGTAACAGAAATTTAATATCCAATTCTCCTCAGCTTGGTCAGTTATACTCACTGCTTGGTGATCTGGAATTCTTTGTAAAAACAGGCGATATGCAGGCTGCATTGAGAAATTATCACACTGCTGAAAGATTAGGTTATTCACAGCCGGAAACTCAATATCGTATGGGCACAGCCTATTATCAGCTTGAAGATTGGAGAAATGCTCTTGAATATTTGTTCAGAGCTTCCGCAGAACTGCCGCTAAACAGGCGCCTGCTTTTTGCCCTGGGAAATGCAGCTTTTCAGCGCGGTGACTTTTTTGCGGCTCAGGGCTATTACAGCCGGCTGCTCGATCTTCTGGAAGTACAGCGTATAAGACTGCCGGTATTGCTTCCCAACGATAGTACCCAATTCATGGAAACAGGTGAACGCTTGATGATGGCGCGCAATAATCTTGGTGTTGTTTATGAAGCCATTGCCGATCAAACAGGCAACCGTGAATTCCGTAACAGAGCAATGGCTATGTATGCCGAATCCGCCCGTGCCTGGGATGCTATTACCCGCAATCCCTTAGAAAGAGATCCTGTTACTCGTGAACCTAATCCAGATTTCATGTCCAGAATGCGATTAACTGACAGCCCGGGTGCTCCAGGCATCAATCTAGGTTATCTTAATGCCAACAATGCCCTTCGCCCCAATACCGGCTACAGACCTCAAATTTTTGTCCGGATTGACAGGGATGTTCTTGAGCCTTCCCGCTGGGAAGAGCTTCTAAGATAAACGCTGGAAATGCAAATCTGGTACCATATATAATCTGGCACCACTTAAATTAATACAGAAAAAACTTGACCAATCTGTCTAATCGTGTAATAATTCAAGTATACCAGTTTGGTAATAGTCAAATATCATACCTTTTGGATAAGCTATGCAGTATTTTGATACTCATGCCCACTTAGGGCTTATCGTTGATGACCCTATTGAGCAGCTCATTGTTATACAGGAAGCACGCCAGGCTTCTATAACACGGATTGTCTCAATTTGTAATAGTCTTCACGATTTTGGGCAGGTTTATGAAAACCTGAGATCTGCAGCAAATGTTTATCATGCTGTTGGGGTAAGCCCTTCAGAAGTACAAAACCCCGGCAAGGACTGGCTGCAAAATATCGAGCAAAGCGTTCAATACGAAAGGGTGGTAGCTATTGGGGAAATTGGTTTGGATTATTACCGGAAATTTGGGGACAAAAAGTCCCAGATAGAACTTTTTATCACTCAGCTTGATTTGGCGGCTAAATTTAATCTGCCTGTTATCATTCACAACCGTGATGCCGGTCACGATGTACTTGATATTCTGCGTGATCGCCTTCCTCCAAAAGGCGGAGTGTTTCACTGTTATTCCGAAGATGCCGCATACGCCGAAAAGGCGCTGGATTTAAACCTGTATTTTTCTTTTGCCGGCAACCTTACATACAAAAACGCAAAAAATCTGCATGAAACAGTTACAGTTCTTCCTGTTGATCGAATATTGATAGAATCGGAAGCTCCATTCATGGTTCCGGCTGACTATCGAGGTAAAAGAAATATGCCCAAGTATCTGCCCATAACTGCCCGTTATATGGCAGAAATGCTTGATATGGACGAAGAAGCCCTTGCCGCGCAGCTCTGGGAAAACTCCTGTAAATTTTTCGGCTTGCCGACTGAATAAGAATAAAAATTACCACGGAGTACACGGAGTTACACAGAGGAAAGAGAAGTTTTCGTACAAAGAACTCCGTGAAACTCCGTGCCCTCTGTGGTTTCTATTTTGGGCTAGGTTATAAATGAATTTATTCCGTCCTGTTAAAATTGGCTCTCTGGAATTACCCGGTAATCTCTTTCTTGCTCCGGTGGCAGGTTACACCGATCGCGCGTTCCGTTCCATCTGCGCCGAAGAAGGCGCTTGTTTTTCTTTTACCGAGTTAGCTTCGGCGGAAGCTATATCGCGTAAAGGGCTTAACGCTGCCGCTCTTAATTTGATTGGACGCGGAGAAAACGAAAAGCGTTATGCGATACAACTTTTCGGCGGAGAAAGCGAATCGATCTACAAGGCAGCTTCTCTACTTGCTCCGTTAAAACCTGATGCGCTTGATATTAACTCCGGCTGTCCTGTTCCTAAAATCGTAAAAAACGGCGCAGGTTCCGCTCTGATGAAAAATCCGTCAAACCTGGGCAGAGTAGTAGAAGCCGCCGTCCGCGCTTCCCGTGAAAGTTTGGGTAATATACCAGTAACAATCAAAATACGTTCCGGGTGGGACAGTTCTTCCATTAATTACGCCGAGTGCGCGCGGATTGCTGTCGAAGCCGGCGCGGCAATGGTTACTTTGCACGCTCGTACAAGAGCGCAGAACTACAGCGGCACTGCCGCTTGGTCCCATATTGCGGATTTGGTTACGCGTATCAATGTTCCTGTTACAGGGTCGGGTGATCTTTACACACCCGAAGATGCGTTGAAAATGTTAGGTGAAACCGGATGCGCTGCTGTCATGTTTGCAAGAGGTTCGATGGGCAATCCGTTTATTTTTTCGCAGGCGCGTTCTTTCCTGGAAACAGGTAAATGGGAACCGGCTTCTTTTTCAGCGAGGATAACTGTATTCATGTCTCATCTGGAAATGCTTGCGGCCGATATTGGCGAACATATTGCCTGTCTTGAAATGCGCAAACAATTCTGCGCCTACACAAAAGGAGTTACAGGGGGAGCTGTTTTGCGGGAAAAAGCGGTTCATGCCGAAACAATTGAAGAATACCGGAAGATAGTTGCCGGCTGTTAAAAAAAACAGCCAAACGGTGATTCCCGTATATTGATTATATTTTATATTATCTCTATCCTGAGAGCATGAATTTGAATGTTATCAGACGGCCGTTCCGGTACGCTAACTATAATGCTGTATTTTGGCTTATAGGAATAAATATACTCGTTTTTGCAGCAATGTATTTTTTTGGACAGATTATTGTAGGCAGTGTGGATATTTCTGGTTTAGAATTTACTAGCAGATTAGGGCAGCGGTTAATAGCGCCTCCGGATTCAGTAATACCTTTAACATTATCACGTTCATTAGCGATGATGCCGCAAGCAATTGTGAAAAACGGAGCTATATGGACTTTTTTTACCTATATGTTTATGCATGGTGATGTTTTTCATATCTTTTTTAACATGTTTGGTCTTTTTATCTTTGGGCTTCATGTAGAAAGACAAATGGGCAGTAAAGAGTTTCTTCTATATTACTTAGTAACAGGCATTATGGCAGGAATTTTTTCCTTTGGTGTATATTATACTTTCTCAGATCCTCTTATCCCGTTAGTTGGTGCGTCTGGGGCGATTTATGCAGTGATGATTGCGTATGCTGTGTTCTTTCCTGATTCAATTATTTATATCTGGGGCATACTTCCCCTGCGTGCACCGATGATGGTACTTGGTTTTACTGCATTGTCGTTATTTATGACTTTTACTGGAAGAGGCGGCAACGTCGCTCATCTTACACATCTTGCAGGTTTTGGCTTTGGCTGGCTTTATTTTTTGATTCGATTTGGTATAAATCCCTTGCACCGGCTTCTGAGGCGCTATTAAATGAAAAAAATCGGAATCCTTTTTGGCGGCAAATCTGCAGAACATGAAATTTCTCTTTTATCTGCAAAAAATATTTTTGACGCTATTGACAGAACAAAGTTTGAGCCTGTTCTTATCGGGATTGATAAAACCGGCCGCTGGCTTTTGAATGACGCAAAGCAATTTTTGCTTAATGCTGACGATCCCGCTCTTGTCAGTCTGAATCCTGATGGCAAGCCCGTTGCGTTGCGCCCCGAGTCTACCGGTTTGCTTTCTGCAGAAGGCAGCGGGAATGTTAAGCTTGATGCGGTGTTTCCAATTTTGCATGGCCCATTCGGCGAAGATGGCACTATACAGGGCTTTCTTAAATTGGCGGACATTCCTTTTGTCGGACCCGGCGTGCTTGGCTCTGCGGTGGGCATGGACAAAGATGTAATGAAACGTCTTTTGCGTGATGCCGGAATCCCAATCGGGAAATTTCTTGTATTAAAAAGCCATGAAAAGGCGCCGGCTTTTAAGGAAATAGAAACTGCGCTTGGAGCGCCGTTTTTCATTAAACCTGCGAACATGGGTTCTTCTGTCGGAATTAATAAGATTCGCAGTGAGGCGGAATATGCCGCTGCGTTAAAGGACGCTTTTT
>Ga0123356_10003821_pt1 | contig 15688 bp, 18 predicted proteins | sample TergutEmb28metaG_2_FD_92546 | JGI IMG/M metagenome (GOLD analysis project Ga0123356, IMG submission 92546) | Embiratermes neotenicus P3 segment gut microbial communities from Petit-Saut dam, French Guiana - Emb289 P3 | ecosystem: Host-associated > Arthropoda: Insects > Digestive system > Gut ... | reverse complement strand
GCAGCATCGTCACAGTGTGCAACCTCGGGAATCCGGCTAGTGTTCACGCGCGCGCCATTGGAGGTTCGTGGCCGGCCATCCGGCACTCTGGCGGATATCTGGCACCGGAATAGACCCTGCGCTTAGTGGTAGCGGGGGCAGGATTCTCGCATATCCGCAGGAGCAGGCCCCTGCGGCGAGCGGCATAGGCTCACCACGTGAGCCACCGCGCCGCCGGGGGCGGCCGGCCCACAGGGGGGTAGGGCCAGGGGTAGGGGTCGATGCCGAATCGCCGCGCCGTCCCTGCCTGCTGCAGCCCTGGCGCGATTCTCAACGGTGACCCGCCGTAGACTACGCACCCATGCGCCTCCCGCGCCCGCCGCATCTCGACGTCCCGCACCTGGTGCGCACGTTGCAGCAGCACGGCGTGCACTCGAGCGCGATCGTAAGGGAGCTGCACGTCTCACCCAGCGCAGTCGGCCGGTGGCTCGCCGGAGACACCCGCCCGGGCTTCCGCAATGGCGTCGAGCTCCTCACCCTGCTGCACCGGACGGCGCCGGACGCCGTGCCGCCCGAGCACGCCGAGCTCCTGCGGCTGCTGGGGCCGCCGCCGGCCCCTCCTGCAGCCGCGGTGTCGCGCGACGCTGCATCGGTGTCAGACGCCGAGAGCCGCCGCTACGCGCTGCTGCGGGCGGGCGGCACGAAGTTCGGATCCAGCTAAAGCCGGAGTGATCGAGGTGTCGCACTCACCGATGTATGACTCTCGACAGTGGAAGGTGCTGCGCCAGCAGGTGCTCAGCGAGCGGCCCTTCTGCACCTTCTGCCTGCGCCTCGGCATACGTACCAAGGCGACAATCGTCGACCACATCAAACCCCATCACGGGCGAGCGGCGATCTTCTTTGACCGTGAGAATCTCCAGCCACTTTGTTTCCATCACCACAACGCCACCAAGCAAGCGATCGAGCGCAACAAGCGCAACGCTGGCCATACGGTTGATGGACGCCCGCGGTCGCGCTCTCATCCGTGGAACAGGCCGAGGGTGGGGTGATCGCGTTCGCTGAAGCAGGGGGGGTATGTGGATTTTTCGAGGCCTCGCACTAGCGGCCAGCGGGCTCGCGCGAGGATAAACGTCGAATTCCCGACTAAAAATTGCCACTTTTGTGCGCTGGCGGCTGGCGATTTGCACGCCCACGCGATAGCGGTATAACCCCTACACCATGCGCGGCAGAACGCCTCGGCCACCCTACCTGAAGGCCCTCCAGGGGCAGTACACCGGTGTGCAAGCGCAGTCGCAGACTTCCATAGGCCCGCCACCCGAGGATCTAACACCGGTGCGCAAGCTGATCTGGGAGGAGGTGGTGCAAGCTACCGCTCCCGGTCTTCTCACCCGCATGGATCGGTGGACGTTGAAGGCGTATGTCGTCGCCTGCGACCTCTGGATGCAGGCCGTTCGCAGTTGCGATGCGAATGGGCTCATCTCGCACGACGTCCGTCACAAACGGACCGCGAGAGTTGCACCGTGGGAGCGGATCGAGCGGGCGCGTGCGCGGCAAGTAGCGACGCTGGCGGGAATGTTGGGGCTCACGCCGATCAGTCGCAGCGGCCTGTACATTCCACCGCCGCCCGAAACGCGCAGCGAGTTCGAACGGCTGCTCGATAGCTACCCTGGCGGCTCCGGCGGGCCGTAACTCTTAACAGCAGTATCCGGGCGCATAAAAAGTCACAGTCTGGCCCTGTCCCAGGACGTAGAGTCGCAACCGAGCGAGCGTCGCTGCGCCAGAAGCCGTAACTGCGTAGGTGATATCCATACCCCCCGTTGGACCCAAGACTCCGTAGATATTCAGGAAAAGCGCAGTCGGACTATTAAAGGTCACGTCGTAGGTTTGAGTGTATACGTAACTCTGGCTGGTGATCGGAGTGGTAGAGTAGGTGCTAACCGGCCCTGACCGGCCCACCCTCACTTCAGGCGTGAAGGGAGTAAAGCTCGTGACGACGAGGGTATTCGTAACACCGTTGGTTGTTGAAACAACGCCCAAAGGTGAATACGGGTTCGACAGGTAGTATTGCGTGTTGGATACGGGTCCGAGGACCAAGAGACCGTTCTTTGAGACCGTCAATGTGTTGACGCTGGTATTGGCGTAATGCCCATTGAACGTCGCCATATCACCGGGCACGCTGCTGTACGTAGCGGTCCAGGTGTCGAAGAGCTCCCTGACCGTCAGTGTGGTTGTCGGGACATTTACCGGCTCAGACGGAGTTGGTGCGATTCCAAGATTCTGCGGCGGTGGTGGTGGTGGCGGCGGCGTTATCACGAGATCGTCGCCGCTGCCGCTACCACCCCCCGAGCCTCCTCCACCTCCACCGCAGCCGGCGACCAGCAGAGCCGAGACGACCGTGGCCACGGTGGTAATGGTGCCGGCGGCGCGGAAAGTTACGCTACCGTCTTTGCCCGTCATGATGACTCCCTCCATGACCGCCGCTGACGATAGGCGGCTATTGACTACCCCGCGGTTGCCCGGTGCAAAGGGCAGCGAGCGGATTATATGACCGCCGCGGCCATGTGGACGTCACGCCCACCCAGCTCGACTGCCCCGACCAGGATCCCGCCCCGCATAAGCTTAGCGACTCCGCTTACAACGGTTCCGTTCGCTGGGATCTGACAGCCGGCTGGAATTGCAAACAACCTGGGAGAATGACACCAGACGTTCTGTTACCACGCGCCCGCGCATGGTTCGTGCAACGTACCCATGGTTCAAACGGCGGCGGCGGGTCGGGCGTCGGGAGAGACCAACCGTCGCCAAAGGCTCACTTCGTCCTTTCCGCTTGGCAGCGTCGCAGCCGGTCCTCGCGGTGGCGGGCCGCGCTGTCGTCGTGCTTGTCGGCGCTATGATCGGTGCGGGTGCGGCAGGCCAATTGCAACAAGCGTAGACTCGCCCCATGCAGCTCGCAAAGACTCACAGGTCCCTCCGCTCGCTGCGGTCAGTGCGAAACCTGCGCGCGTACTACGATGTCCTTCGTATCCAGGCAGGGCTGCCCGTACGCGCTCCCGTGTGTCCGGCGCTGGCATTCCTGCACCGGCCGAAGAAGGCGAAGCCAAAGGCGTCGACTCCGATCAGGCCGAAGCGGCCCTCCCCGCGGGGTGACGTGGCTGCGCCGCGCGATGTGCAGCGAACAGACGCAGCGCGTGGGGCTCCGGACACTGATGAGGCCGTAGCCACTGCCTTGCTGCAGAAGATCGAGCAGCAGTACCGGGATGGCTCGCTCGTGCGGCGCAGTTTCAAGCTCGAAGACACAGATATGGAGACCTCTGACACAGAGCTTGTGCGTTGGTGGAACGAAGCCGACGAGCTGACGCGCGCATTCTGGATGGGCTGGTCACACAGCCTCTCGCCTGCAAAGGCTTTTGCCGCATTCCGTGAGACTACTGCGAGAGCCGCAAAGACGAAGGCCCGAATGGCGAAGGCTGCGGCACTGAGCGCAGCCAGGCGGAGCGGTGCCAACGGCACCCCCGCCCAACACTAGCGACGCGTTGGGTCCGGCGGACGACCGTCCCGCCCCGGTGATCGCCGCGAGAAACTCGTTAGGCGTGGTCTCCCCACTCCGGGGAGCAGGTGGCTACCGCTCGGTTGGGAACACACTGGTGCGCTCACTCGGAGAAGAGATGCCGTCCGACTTGGACGATCAGGAATGGTGCAGCGAACTCGACGTCCTTCTGGACCTGCTCAAGGGAGGGGATGACGATCGGCTGTGGGACTGGTTCCAGTCCCACTTCCCCGAATGCATGGGCCTCGTCCCCACGCGACGACGCGATCAGTTCATTGAGGGCGTGCGCGAGGCCTACAGAGATGACGACGACGTCCGCGACCTCCGCTGGTGGCATCTGATTGCGCCAGACAGTAAGGTTCGATGAGGGCGGTCAGCCCTGCTGTTTTCGGCGCCAATCCGCTGCGTCGCGACACCTTGCGAATGCGAAGTCCGGCTCTGCCCATGCCCAGGCCGCGGACACTTGGCAGCACCGGGGCATCGACCTGGGCGCGGAGATGGACGCCCGATCAGTTGTGATTTGAAGTGTCCTCCAAGCACTCCTCCGCGGCTCAACTCATACGACGAGGTCTATACGATGACCTTCATTCGTTTACGGAATTAGAGCAACGCATCAGCGTACTCGGCGAAGAAAATACCAAGATTGTTGGCGATGCTTTTGAGGTATTTGTTGAAGGATATCTCGCTACTCACCAAAAGCTTCAGGCTGATGCAGTCTGGCTCGTTGGACATCTGCCACTTGAAATTCGGCAAAAGCTTAATCTGCCGAGTGATGCTAAGGGGATTGACGGCGTCTTTCGGACGCGGACAGGCACACTTGTTCCGTATCAAGTTAAGTTTCGCTCACATCGCGCCTACTTGACCTTCACCGAGGTCGCTCCTTTTCTCGGACTGACCGAGAGAGCGACAGACCGCATAGTCTTCACCAACTCCAACGAGGTCGCCGAAGACGCGAAGAACCGCAATGCGATGCGGACAGTTCGTGGGATCGACTTCGATGAGTTGACCCTAGATGAACTCCGGGCAATCAGTGGATGGCTGAGACGACAACCGATCACAATTCCCAAGCCGACACCCGATGACTATCAGGTGAAGGCATTAACTGATATCGCTGACACACTCGCTCGTTATGATCGAGCCCATGTTGTGATGGCTTGCGGCACGGGAAAAACCCTTGTGGCGTTATGGGCGGCGGAGCACTTAAAACCGAAAACCGTTCTTGTCCTAGTTCCGTCGCTTACCCTGCTCCAACAAACTCTCGATGAGTGGAGCCGACACAACACCTGGGGCAGCGATTTTACTTACCTCTGCGTCTGCTCTGATCCAACCGTTGTGTCGAGGAACGAAGATGATCCCGTTCGATTGGAGCCAATGGATTTGGAGTTTCGGGTTGATACCGATCCCAAGGAGGTCCGACGATTCATCAAACAGCATGCTTCAAAGGTTAAGGTCATTTTCTCGACCTATCATTCCTCCCATATCGTATCAGAGGGCTTGCGTGGATTTTCCCCGGTAGACATCGCCGTTTTTGACGAAGCGCATAAGACTACAGGACCGCGAGGTAAATCCTTCGCACATGCACTTTCGCAACAAAAACTGGCCATACGAAAGCGGCTGTTCTTCACGGCAACTCCACTTCACCGCGACATTCGGCACCGCAATCGCGACGGCGATTTCGCAATTCAGTCGATGGACAACCCGACAGTCTATGGTCCTCGTGCACATACTCTGACATTCGCATCGGCTGCACGACAAGGTATCATTTGCAACTACAAAGTCGTGATCTCCGCTGTTGACGGTCAGGCAGTCAACGACTTTGTTCTCAGACACGGCATTACCCTCGTCCAAGGCGATCTCATCGCTGCGAAGTGGGTAGCGAATCAGGTTGCTCTTGAACGTGCCGTGGAGAAGACCGACGCCAGTCACATCATCACATTTCACAGTAAGGTGTCCACTGCCAAGGAATTCAGCACTGACGCTGCCCGAGGAATCAAACAGTATCTCCCCACGTTTTCCGTGTTTCATGTCAACGGTTTACAACCTAGTTCTGTGCGGAAGCAAATTCTCCGGGATTTTCGCCAAGCTAGGCGCTCCCTCATCACCAACGCTCGATGTCTAACTGAGGGTATAGATGTCCCGGCAGTGGATATGGTGGCGTTCATCGATCCGCGGCACAGCAACATCGATATCGCTCAAGCAACCGGTCGGGCGATGCGAAAGCCGCGTGGATCTGACAAGACGCTCGGATATATTGTCGTTCCCTTATTTCTTGAGCGCGAAGGCGATGATAGTCCCGAGCAAGCTTTAGCGCGGTCAGATTTTTCGGACATTGCCGCCGTGCTCAACGCGATGCAGGAGCAAGATGAGGACCTCGTGGACATAATTCGGGAGTTGCAGGAAGGCAAGGGTCGGGGCGATGTGTTTAATCCAAGACGATTGGCGGAGAGAGTTGAAGTCCTTGGACCAACGATAGATCTTTCGCAACTCAGACGAAACATATTTGCGCAGATCGTGGACAGTATCGGCGTTAGTTGGGATGTGTGGTTTGGGCGTTTAAAAGCATATAAGGAACGTGTCGGTTCTTGCCGCGTTCCGAGTGACTACAAGGAAGCAGACGGCTATAAGCTTGGTACTTGGGTGAGCAACCAGCGGTCACTTAGGACCAAGCTTTCCGATGAGCGCAGACGTCGGCTGGATGAACTCGGGTTTGTTTGGAGTCCGTATGAAGCGGATTGGGAGGAAGGATTTGATCACCTCGCGCAGTTCAAAGCACGGGTTCGCAATTGTCTGGTGCCGGCGCTATACCGGGGTCCAGACGGCTATAGGCTTGGTGCTTGGGTAGTTGACCAACGTCAACAAGGTCGCAAGGGCATCCGTTCCCCTGAGCGTAGACGTCGGCTCGATGAACTCGGGTTTGTTTGGAATCCGCGTGAAGCGGATTGGGAGGAAGGATTTGATCACCTCGCGCAGTACAAAGCACGGGTTGGCAATTGTCTGGTTCCGCGTGGATACCAGGATCCAGACGGCTATAGTCTTGGTGCTTGGGTAAAGACACAACGTCGACGCAAGAACATCAGTTCCCCTGAGCAGATACGTCGGCTGGATGAACTCGGGTTTGTCTGGAATACACGTGAGGCGGATTGGGAGGAAGGATTTAGTCATCTCGCGCAGTACAGAGCACGGGTTGGCAATTGTCTGGTTCCGGCGCTATACAGGGATCCAGACGGCTATAGCCTTGGTGCTTGGGTAACCACACAACGGCAGCGCAAGGACATCCGTTCCCCTGAGCATAAACGTCGGCTCGATGAACTCGGGTTTGTCTGGAATACGCGTGAAGCGGATTGGGAGGAAGGATTTAGTCATCTCGCGCAGTACAAAGCACGGGTTGGCAATTGTCTGGTTCCGTGGGGATTCCAGGATCCAGACGGCTATAATCTTGGTCAGTGGGTAAGCAACCAACGTCAACAAAGTCGCAAGGGCATCCGTTCCCCTGAGCAGATACGTCGGCTGGATGGACTCGGGTTTGTTTTGAGTACGCGTGAAGCAGATTGGGAGGAAGGATTTAGTCACCTCGCGCAGTACAAAGCACGGGTTGGCAATTGTCTGGTTCCGCAGCGATACCAGGATCCAGACGGCTATAATCTTGGTGCTTGGGTAATGAGACAACGTCAGCGCAACATCGGTTCCCCCGAGCGTAAACGTCGGCTGGATGAACTCGGGTTGGTTTGGAATGCGCGTGAAGCAGATTGGGAGGAAGGATTTAGTCACCTCGCGCAGTACAAAGCACGGGTTGGCAATTGCCGGGTTCCGCCGCGATACCAGGATCCAGACGGCTATAGTCTTGGTGCTTGGGTAGGCAAACAACGTGATCGCAGGGGCATCCGTTCCCCTGAGCAGATGCGTCGGCTCAATGAACTCGGGTTTGTTTGGAATCCGCATGAAGCGGATTGGGAGGAAGGATTTAGTCATCTCGCGCAGTACAAAGCACGGGTTGGCAATTGTCTGGTTCCCTTCCTATACCAGGATCCAGACGGCTATAAGCTTGGTGTTTGGGTAGGCAATCAACGTCAACGCAAGAGCGTCCGTTCCCCTGAGCAGATGCGTCGGCTCAATGAACTCGGGTTTGTTTGGAATCCACGCTGAACCTGTATCCGTTTCCTGCGGCTCGCCGCGTAGCACTGGACATGGACCCGCCGCTTTCGCAGGCACTCGGAACGCTGCCTGTGGTAGCATGCAACGCGATTACAACCATGTGGCAGGTGCGGAGTCGCTTTCGCGCAAAAGTGCTGGCGATCACGGCGAAAGGCACCGATGCCATTGAGAGCGAAGCGTGAGGCCGCCATACCAGCCGACTGAAGAAGACTGGAAACGGTTGATGCGTGATATCAATACGCGCACGTATCAGATTGTTGCGTGAGCCGCCGCCTTCACTGTGGAAATGGGCTATCGGCGGCTTTGTAATCGGCGTACTCATGCTCGCGATGGGAATGGCGCTCGGATGGTTTCTTGTGAGGCACTTGCGGTGAGTCGTTTTGTAGAGTTGACCTCGCGCCGACATGACGCCGAACGCGTACTGATCTCGGTTGAGTCGATCGCCTATGTTTGTCCGGTGGACAAAGGCTCGGATATTTGCCTCGCGAGCGGAGTGGCCTTCGGGGTGAGGGAACCGTATGCTGAGGTGCGAGCGCTGCTGCTGTCCGATCAGGCACCGATTGAAGGGCGCTTGGATGAGCACCTGGCGCGGAATCGAGGCGACGCTCGCCGACCACCTCTTCGAGGCGCAACTCCATCCGCTGCAGCACATGAGCCGTCGGGCAGGGTACGACGACCTGCGCGAGCGGGTGGAGCGGCTCGAGCGGCGGCTCGGGGAAGCGTAGCTAGTCTGTCAGAAAGGCAAATCGTCCTTGGGTCTTAGACGGGCCGGCGCGTCAGCCGGTCACGTTTGAACACGATGGTGACGCGGGGTGCGCTCTTGCCCTCCTGCTTGAGGATAATCAGTCCGGCTGTCGCCATCTGTTCGAGCGCACGGCGCTTGGCATAGCGGCTGAGGCCGAATATGCCCACGAGCTCGTTTGAGACCGAGATATCCCGATGTGCGCCGCGGACCCCGACCGCGTAGCAAATGGCCAGCGCCACGAGCACGGCGGCTTTGCCGCGCAGTTGGGTAACCGCGATCAGCCACTCGAGCGGGATGGGGCCTCGGATGAATCGGCCGCGATCTCGAGCTCTCGATCGGCGGACGTGCTTACCCCGAGTTTTGTCCCAGACCAGGTTCCTGACCGGAATGCCGTCTACTGTGTCCACAAGGGGGTACCTATAAGTTATATAAGAAAGATATAAAATAAGGGTCATCCGGACTTTGTGTGGGTGAATTCTGGTCATTTTTTGTTCAAAGCTTTGGAAGCATGCACGTGAGAACCTTCAAGCGCAGGTACTCCTCGTCGCGCAAGCCGTAGGCCCGACGCTGCAGGACACGGATCTTGTTGTTGAGACCCTCGACGAAGCCGAGTGAAACCTTGTTCTCGGGACGACAATACGCAGCGAGCCCATCCCAATGACGCTCGATCATCTCGGCGAACTTCTCGTAAGGCTTCAGACGCTGCCACTTGAGCTGGGCGCGCCAGTTGTCGAAGAACTTCCGCGCCCAGGCCTCGCGGCGATAATCCCACAGCTGACCGAAGGACTCCTTGAGCACGTAGGCGGTGTTGAGGCGCTTGTTGGCGGCGAGCAGGAGCTTGAGGTTCTTGCGCGCGGAACCTTCGAGGTTCTGCGGATGCGACAGCAGTGCGTACTTCTGGCCCTTGATGAAGGTGCGCGACTTGCCATCGAGGCGGGCGTACTCGGACTTCCTTACCTGATCGAGCGCCTCCCCGAGATGGCGCATGACGTGGAACTTGTCGAAGAGGATCGCAGCCTGCGGGGCGTTGCGGGCGGTGGAATTGCGGAACGCCTTCCACATGTCCATCACCGCCAGGCGGATCTTTTTGGCCTTCTTTTCCCCGAGAAACCGATAGAACTCGTCCAGGCTGGCCTCGGAGCGGTCCGTCCCGCCGAACCACATCGGCCGACGCCGCTCCAGATCGCTGACCACGATGCGGTAGCTGTGTCCTTTGCGGACGGAGATCTCGTCGATGCCGATGACCTTCGGCCCAGGCGTCCCGGCGCGCCGCAGCTGCGCGCGCATGTACTGCTTGTCCAGATCCTTCACCGCGTCCCAGCCGAGGTTCAGCTCGTCGGCGATCTCCTTGATCGTCGCCGAACGACAACGCCGTCCGACAAGGTGGGCGAAACGCCGCGTGTAGAACGGGTTGTCGGCCAGGAACTCCAGCCGCTCGCGCTTCACCGCAGCACATTGACGGCCAGGTCGAGGAAGATCCGAAACTGACCGCTCGGCAAGTCCCGCACCCGCCGCCGAGTGCGGTCGTAGAAGCTGCGATGCATCGTCGCGCACGTACCGCAGTACGTTTTTTTGTCCGCCGAGTAAGGGTGATGATCCGTGCGCACGGATCGCCAAACACTCCCGGTACCGTCGCGTGGGGACGGAAGCCGGGGAAAGCATATGCGTCGACCAATCGTCGCCGCTTGAGCGTCTTGGGCATCGCTCAATCATGCCAGATTTCCAAGGCCCCACGACCTACACGAAACCCTATGAAAATAGGCTTCGCAGCTTGATGGGTGATCCATTTTTACCCACACTAAAGCCGGAAGACCCTAAAATAAAAACATAAGAAAGACATTAGATGAACTGATGGGCGAATAGGAAAATATCTGTGGCGTTTAGAAAAGTGCCTGTAGCGTTTCGAGTACCCTAACCGCCCATGTTAGTTTCCTGTGGCGGTTTCACTACTCTAGGCGCCCATCAGGTACCACCTAAATACTGTCGTGTAGGTGTTCCGAAATGGTCTCATCGTGTTGGTTTGCTGTGGCGCTTTCGGTTCCACAGGCGCCCATCAGATCCTTACTAGATGTGTCGTGAGGCATACCTGTCGGCAGTAATCGCATCACCGTCAGCCACATCCGGGCGCCTCGAGGGTCCGAATAGCGGTCCGGAAACCGGATCACCTTGGCATCACTCCGGAGCTCGAGGGTGGCGAGCACAGCACGGGAGGCCGCCGCCATGTGGGCCTGGGCGACCCGGACAACCTCCAGGATGTCGGCGTCGGCGGCTTCGATCAGGAAGGCGTCATGAACCGGGCAGCACACCTCGATGCCCGCCTCGGTCATCAGGCACGCCGCGATCCGCATCATTTCGGCTCCGTTCGCCTGCATGGGGAAATTGCGAGCGGTGCGTTCGCTCTTACCGTCGTCATTGCGGAGGCGCCAGCCGAACACCGTCAAGAGCTCGCCGCACAGGCTCCAGTGGGCGGCGGCTGAGTCCGACCATCGCCAAAAATCGTGAAACACTTCGCGATGGTCACGGAGCAGGTGGCGCGCGACGATCTCCGTCTTGCCGATCCGAGCGGCGAGGGAGGGGGCCTCCATTCCGTACTGCACCGCGAGCGAACAGACCTTGTAGAGCTCCCGTTGCGCGCCGTGCGTGGCCTTTGTCGCCTCCAGCGGCACGGCACCGGCACGTTGAGCGAAACTGAGATAGGGGTCGCCGCTCCGGTATGCCTCCAACATATTCGCATCGCCGGACAGGGCGGCGGCGATGGCGAATTCCTGCTGACTCCAATCAATGTAGGCAATCGCGCGACCTGGAGGGGGTCGGATCAGGCCGCGCAGCCAAACACTAGGGCCGAAGACAAAGCGCGTGCTAGAAGGCGTATTACGGCCGCTACGGGCTCCAAAGGGCGAGAGCAGGGTACGGGCACGGCCGTCGCGGCCCACCGCCAGCTCGTTCAGGCGCAACTGTGATAGCGAGGCGCGCAATTCATGGAGCGGGGCGATCTCCGGGTGCGCCTTCGCCATTTGTCGGAAGGTGTCGTCTTTGAGATCAAGCTGCGCTCCGTTCTCGAGCAGTGGCCACGGGATCTCATGCGCGCTCAGCCACGCGGCGAACCGATCGCGCTTAAACGTCCGGCCTTCGTAGACGTGGTAATCCTGGTCGATCTCGCCCACTAAGCGCTCGCGGATCTCCGACCAGTGAGTGACCAGTCGGGCGTGTAGATCAGCATCGACCGGAACCCCGGTACGCTCCATCCGGGCGACGGCCACCATGTATCGACCCCGCAGGAGCGCCCGCGGTAGGTCGATCACCGGCAGCATCGCCGGCAGCAAGCGCTCGAGCGCCACCACGTCGGTCTCGCAATACTCGAGAACGGCTTGACGCTCGCTATCAGTCCACGGGCCGCCACGGAGCACCAGGGCGCGCATAGTGTCTTTCTCCGCGACGCTGATGCTCTCGAGCCCGAATGCCGCCAGCGCCCCCAGAAGGCCGTACCCGCACGGCACGCGCGTACCGGCGGTGTGCCGGCGAAATTCGGCGTAGAGATCGAGGACACGTTCCGGAACCGGCCAACCGAGCTCCAAGAAGCAACCTAACTCGGCGCTGGCGTAGAACGCCACAAACAGAGAGTCAGGTCCGACGGGGAAGGGCGGACGATCGCGCCGCCGAAGTTCGTCTTGCCACAGCCGTACGGTCGCGCCGGTCAGGATCTCCCGCGCAACCATGCACACCGGCACCGGGCGCTCACCATCGGCGGCAATAAACTCGAAGTCCGCCGCCCATACCTGCCGGAAGGGCTGGCTGATGGCCATGTCAGGCCAAACCGCGTAGCTGTGCGATCACCGGGTGGTCGATCGTGTCAATATATCGACCCTTGAACGCAATCCTCAGAAGGTCCGGCAGGGTTTTCCCGTCGAGCGCTTCCTCCCACCGCGGCTCGGGAATGCTGGCGGTCGCAACTTGAACGTCGTACGCGCCAGCATGCCGGTTGGCCTTCACACACACCCAGTGTTTTTCGGCCTCTTGGGCCGCCACCAGGGCGCTCGCGTTCCAGGTGTCATGCCGTCCGTCAGCGTCGGGCAACTTTATAGGCCACAGGAACAACATTCCCTGTCGGGTGATCGCCAACCTCAAAACCTTCGCCGCCGCCTCCTCGGAGATCTCGGCGCGGATGGCCGGGGCGATCAAATACGTCTCGCGCTGCTCCTTCAACTCGACCACCAGAGTCTCAAGGAGGATGGTCGGATGGGTCCGCACGAAGTGCTGGCGATCCGGCCGTTTTACAGGGAGGTGGACCAGCATCTTCCGTACGTCTAAGCCGGCCCCATAGTTCTGAGGCAGGCGCAAAGCATCGAGGTTGCGCGGGTCAAACGGGTCGGGGGGTGTAGAATTCATGTTTCCTCTCCTGTGTCGTTCAGCCGGACCGGGGGTACCAGCCCCGGCCGGCGCCTTCACTGATTCGGTTCTTTCACGGATCGCGCCGGCTTAGCGGCCTTGAGGATCGGAGGATCGCGCCGCATCGCCCGAGGTGTCGGCTCGTTACCGCCGGGCGTCGCCTGCTCCGCCTCGCGCAGCAGCTCCTCCACCAGCAGGTCAATTAGTCGTGAATAGCGCACGAGGCGAGACGGCAGGGCCATAGTCGGGCCGGTCCCGACTACCCTTCGTTGGTCTCCGGCCGCGGCGCGCGGCCCAGGAGCTTCTGCAGTCTGCCCGCAGCGCTGGGCGGGAACACACGCCGACCGTCACTCAGCCGCTTGTTGTCGAGCAGTCCCGCATCCGCGTACTTGCGCACGGTGCCCTGATCGCACTGCACTATGTGCGCTAGACCGCCGGTCGTGAGGGTGAATTCGTCCGTCATAGGCACCTCTGAACTTGCGTTCCCATGCTGTAACGGGTAGGGTGCTCCCGCACGTGTTACTAAAAAAGACGGGGGGTCCGGCGACGGATACTCGTTACAAAATGCTGAAAATCCCAAAGAGCCACCCTCCGCCTGAGTTAGCCGCACTGCTCACTCGGATCGGTCACCTCTCCGTCCGGGGTGACCGAGCGCCGTTGTCGGAGCTTGAATGGGTGCAGCGCGTCTTGGCGCTGGTCCAGAGTCAGGCAGAAGAGGCGTGGATCGAGCCGCGATATTTCAACTTCACCATCCCTGCCGCTTTTCGCGCGGAGTTCCTCGGTCAACTTGAGTCGCTGATGGAGTTTCGCGCCGGAAATCGGCGCTTATTCGCGCCCGAGCTCGAAGGAAGCGTCCTCCGATTCCAAGGGCTGACGGTTGAGCCGTTCGCGCTGCTGCAAGGAGGGCGGATCTACCTGCGCAATCGAATCAGGGGAGGCAATCCGAGGGCCGCCCTCGATTACACGATCTGCCTAATTCTCCGCGATGATCTGGGAATGCTCGAGCGGCTGGCGCGCTGTCCCAACTGCCGGAGGTTCTTCATCAAAAACGGACAGCACCGCCGCTACTGCACCAGCGAATGCACCCAACTAGCGAACCGCCAAGGCACGGCGCAGCGCGTGGCCGCGATGCGGGCGGGTATGAGCGTCGCGCAATTCCGTGCGAAACGAGTGAAACGAAAATGAAAGCGTGCGCCCTTTACGCCCGATACTCGACCGAGAGGCAATCCGAGAGCAGCATCCAGGATCAGCTTCGGCTCTGCGAGCGCATCGCAGAGCGCAATGGGTTCACCGTGGTCGCGCGTTTCACTGATCGCGCGGTCTCAGGCGGCACTATCGAGCGGCCTGGGTACCGGGCACTGTTGCAGGCCGCGCGACAGCGCCAATTCGAGATCATCGTGGCCGAGGACACCAGTAGGCTGTGGCGTTTGCTCGCGGAACAGGCGCCGCGTCTAGCGGAACTCGCCGACCTTAATATCGAAGTCGTGACGCATGACCTGGACACGCGCCAGGAGAGTGCGGCAGTGCTCAGCGCCGTCGTCGGCAGCATGGCCGAGCAGTACCGCAAGGAGATCGGCCGTCGCACGCGTCGCGGCCTCGAAGGCGTCGCCCGTGCCGGGAAGTGTGCCGGCGGGCGCAGCTACGGCTATGTCCCACAGGTGCGATCCGAGAGCGGCAAGATTGAGATCGACCAGGCTCAGGCGGAGGTGGTGCGGCGCATTTTCGAGATGTACGCCACGGGTATGGCGCCACGTTCGATCGCCGCCGGACTGAACGCGGATGCGGTGCCGTCGCCGGGATCTTTCTGGAACCGCACGCTGCGCCGCAAGACAGGTTGGCTTGCCTCCGCGATCCACGGCGATCCGCAGCGCGGCTCCGGCATTCTCAACAATGAGGCATACATCGGGCGGATAGTGTGGAACCGCGTACGGTGGGTACGGTCGGCTACCGACTCCTCCAAGCGCCGCTGTGTTCCGAATCCGCCGAGTGAGTGGGTAGTTCGCCAGGAAGATCGGCTGCGCATCGTGTCCGATGATCTGTGGCAGCGCGTGAAGGTGCGCCAGTCGCGCATGAAGGCGGCCGAACCCACCATGACCGTGCGTGGTACCCGGCGCAAGGGTGGCGGAGGCAAGCCGGGAAGATATTTGTTCACCGGCTTGTTGCAGTGTGCGGAGTGTGGCGCGAGCTTCGTGCTGCGAAACCGCGACTACTACGCCTGTAGCTCGCACTGGCACGGTGCGAACTGCTCAAACACGCTGAACGTGTCGCGCAAGCTGGTGCAGGAGATCATCCTTGCCGGCATCCGCGAGGATCTCTCTGATCCCGCAGTGATCCAGGAGGTCGAGCGGGCCGTGCGCGCCCTGGTGCGGCAACAGACCGGCCGGAAGCCAAACCACGGCAAGCGGATCGGCGAGCTCAGGGGCGAGATCGACAACCTGACGGACGCGATCGCCTCCGGGATGCTGAAGTCATCTCCGGCGCTGGCGCAGCGCCTCCAGGCAGCGGAGGCGGAGCTCGCGCGGCTTGAGGCGGCTCAGCGGGTAGCACCGGCCTCGATCATGGTTCCGGACGTCCGCAAGCGCTTTTTGGGAATGGTGGGGCGCCTCGAGGATGTCTTGATGCGGGACCCGGAGCGGGGTCGAGAGAGTCTGCGGGAAGTGCTCGAGGGCGAGCGGATCAAGCTGAAGCCCGATGAATCCAGGAGCTTCCTGGTAGCGGAATACGCCCTGGGGATCAGGGCGTTGTTACCTGCGGATACTGTGGTAGCGGGGGCAGGATTTGAACCTGCGACCTTCGGGTTATGAGCCCGACGAGCTGCCAGACTGCTCCACCCCGCACCAGGAGGGGCGCGCATTCTACAAGCGGCCACCGTGCGCAGCAAT
>Ga0123356_10003820_pt1 | contig 15688 bp, 12 predicted proteins | sample TergutEmb28metaG_2_FD_92546 | JGI IMG/M metagenome (GOLD analysis project Ga0123356, IMG submission 92546) | Embiratermes neotenicus P3 segment gut microbial communities from Petit-Saut dam, French Guiana - Emb289 P3 | ecosystem: Host-associated > Arthropoda: Insects > Digestive system > Gut ... | reverse complement strand
ATCGCCGACTATATGTTCCATTACTTAAAACCACCCACTCAACATAACAACATTATACCAAAATATGACGGATTTTGCAAGCGTTTAAACGTAAGAGTTTTTCCCCAGTCTGACGACCCGCTGACAATATTTATCGTCACTGACGATTACGCCGTCGTCCAACCGGATGACGCGGGTAGCCTCGGAGGCGACGCGCTCGGAATGGGTGACGCAAATCACGAGCTTACCCTCATCGGCGAATTCTTTTAAGAGCGCTAAAATGTCCTCTGCCGAGGCTTTATCCAAGTTCCCGGTCGGCTCGTCGGCCAAAATGATGTCCGGATGGTTGGCAAGGCTGCGTGCAACCGCCGCCCGTTGGCGCTGGCCGCCGGACAATTGATTGGGGTAGCGGTCTGCGTGCCCGGCTAGCCCGACGCGTTCTAAAAGCTGTGCGGCACGGCTTTTGCGCTCACCCGCCCCGACGCCGCTCATCGCCATCGCAATTTCCACGTTCTCCTGTGCCGTCATGTGCGGCAGTAAATGGTAGCTTTGAAAAACGATGCCTATGGATTTTCGGTAACCGTCCATCTCTTTTTCCGAAAGCTGCGATAAATCCGCGCCGTTAACAATAACCTCGCCGTCATAATCGGAATCAAGACCCGACAAAATGTTTAAAAACGTCGATTTGCCGCAGCCGGACTCCCCCAGCACCGCGACAAATTCGCCCCCGCTAAAGGAAGCGTCCACCCCGTGCAGCACCTCTTGGGTTTGCGTGCGCGTAACAAAATAGGTTTTGGATAGGTTTTTTACGCTGATCATTACTCTATTATCGCGTCGACGAATTGGGCTGCCGAAAAGTCTTCTAGGTCGTCGATGCCCTCGCCGACGCCGATGTAGACGACGGGAACCGCCAGCTCGCCCGCGATCCCGAGCACCACGCCGCCCTTTGCCGTACCGTCGAGCTTGGTTAAAATAATGCCGTCGAGGTCTACCGCCTCGTTAAACACGTCCACCTGCGCGATGGCGTTTTGCCCGGTCGTCGCGTCGAGCACGATAAAATTGTAAGCCGTCATCGAGGCTGCCTCGCGCTCGATGATGCGCGTGATTTTTTTAAGCTCCTCCATCAGGTTTTTCTTGTTATGGAGCCGACCCGCCGTGTCGATTAACAAAACGTCGCTCCGGCGGCTTTTGGCGCTTTGGATGGCGTCGTACACCACCGCGCCCGGGTCGGCGCCCTCGGCGTGCTTGACTATGCGCACGTCCGCGCGCTCCGCCCATACCGTGAGCTGATCGGCCGCGGCGGCTCTAAAGGTATCGGCGGCCGCGATGGTGACGGATTTGCCCTCTTTTTTAAAGCGGTGCGCTAATTTTCCGATGGCGGTCGTTTTGCCCACGCCGTTTACGCCGACAATCATCATCACCATCGGGAATTCAAACTTCGGAATCTCGTTTTCCTCCAAAATTTCCGCCATGATGCGCCGCAGCTCCTCTTTGACCGGTTCGGTGGTGCGGATGTGCTTTTTATCGACCGCTTTGCGCAGTTCGTCTAAAAGCCGCTCCGTCGTCTCGGCGCCGATGTCGGACGAGAGCAAAATCATCTCTAGCTCGTTAAAAAAATCGTCGGTGAGAACGCCGCCGGTAAAGAGCTTATTGATTTTGTATGCGATGGCGTCCTTGGTTTTTTTTAGCGCCGCCTTGATTTTTGCAAATAAACCCATGGGTAAAACGCTCCTTGTAAACGCCCCGCGTTTACGTTGACAGTTGACAGTTTTCAGTTGACAGTTGACAGTTTGGCGTGTGCCTTTCCAATCGTTATTCTAACCCGCTTTCTCAAAAATGATAATCTTATCGCTGCCGCCGATCGGGCTGCCATAAAATGCGCCGGAAGAGGCGAGGATACGCCCGTCATCCAATAGCGACAACGTAAAGTGCGTATTGCGTGTAGCCGGCCGTTCAATGCGTTGAGAGTCCACATATTCTTCTATCGACGTGCTTTCGGCAGCAAAGCAAATTAAGCCGTAGTTACCGTTTGAGCCGTTCCCCACCCACGTTCCGCTTCTGATCCGTTCCTCATCCGCGCCCAGGCTTGTCAAAACATACGTCTTGTCGGACTTTATGTTCAGCAAAAAAGAAGGCGTTTTATAATTGACGGATTCGTCGCTATAGGCGCCCTCCACCCACGTCGAATTATACGTGCCGATAAAGGCCTCGGGCGACAGTATTTCGATCGTGATACCCGGGGTTTTATCGTCGCAACAGGGGCATTCCACGGTGAAAGTCGGGGGCTCGCCGCTGCAAGCGCAATTACATTCCCCGCCCGGATGGTTGCCGCCGCACGCGGAGAATAAGAGCGCGGAGGATATTAGGGCGCAGACAGATAGGCTGACAGTAAATACGATCACGGCTTTCTTTCTCATGGGGTTATAACCTCTTTGGCTTGAATTTGATTTGATAATACGATAGCTCTTGTAGGGGCGAGGCGCGCCTCGCCCTGAATTATGAGTGTGCAAAATGGATTTTTTGTGCAAAACACATCATGTTCTAATACAAACCGCCTAGGCGAGGCACGCCTCGCCCCTACGGAAATCGGTTACAATTGTATGCGGCGCGGGACGATGTGGGCATCGTCCCCTACGATTAATAAAACCTTCCCTTGCGTTTTTACCCACACAAAATCCGAATTTGTAATTTGTACATTGTAATTTGTAATTTAGCGTTGCGGAATCGGCTTAAAACCCCCAACCGTCAACTGCGAAGCCCGCTACGCGGGCTCGGCGGCCGCGACCGCGTCGGCAAGTTTGACCGAAACGATTTTTGACACGCCTTTTTCTTCCATCGTGACGCCGTAGAGCGTGTCGGCGAGCTCCATGGTGGGCTTGCGGTGCGTGATGACGATAAACTGCGTTTCTTCCGAAAAGCGGCGCAGGTACTTGGCAAAGCGCGTCGCGTTGGCGTCGTCTAAGGCCGCCTCGATTTCGTCCAAAACGCAAAACGGCATGGGCTTTAGTTTTAAAATGGAGAACAATATCGCAATTGCGGTCAGCGCGCGCTCGCCGCCCGACAGCAGCAGGATGGACTGCAGCTTTTTTTCCGGCGGCTGGGCGACGATTTCAACGCCGGCCTCGAGCGGGTTTTCGCTGTCCACCAGCAATAAATCCGCCGTGCCGCCGTCGAACAGCTCTCTAAAAACCCGCGCAAAATTCCTGCGGATAGCCTCAAAGTGCACGGTAAAACGCTGCAGCATCTCAGTTTCAAGGTCGGCGATGATACGCTCTAGGTCGGTTTTTGCCTTAAATAAATCGTCCCGTTGCAGGCTAAGCTCGTGATAGCTCTCATACACCTGCTTTGCCATGTCGATGGCCTCTAAATTGACGTGCCCGAGCGAGCTCATCTGCCGCTTTAGCTTTGCCGCCTCCGCGCTGCCCTCGGTAATGTCGTACGCCTCTTCCTTAAACGGCAGGCATGCGTCGTACGTAAGCTCGTATTCCTCCCATACCCTGCCTTGCATGTATTCGATGTCCGTGTCGACCTTTAAAAGCAGCATTTCCTCTTTAGACTTTTTCTCGTGCACGGCCTGAATCTCTTCTACCAGACTTTTACGCCGCGATTCGGTTTCGGAAAGCTTGCACGCAATCCCCTGCTTAAACTCGTCCATGCTGCAAAGCGTGCCGCGAATCTCTTTAATGCGCTCCGTGTCGCCCTCGCGCGATTCAATCGAAAATGCGGACAATTCACGGTCAATCCCGGCTGCGGCGGCAGTATTTTCGGACAACTGCCGGTGGTTATTCTCGATGCGTTCGGCAATGCCGAGGGCGCTTTCTTTAAAACGGCGAATGTCGGATTCGAAATTGCGGATGTCGGCCTCTAAGACCGCAATTGTCGTTTTGCCGGACACGAGCTTGTCGTTCAGCTCGTCGCGCGCGGCGCGCAGCAGCTCGTACTTTTGACGCTCCTCCTTGCCGGCCTCGTCGCTCATCGCGCGCTCGCCTGCAATCAGGGTTTCGAGCTCGGCAACGGAATTGATGTCGGCGTCGATGCTTTGGATGCGCCCGGAGGCATTTTCAATCTCCGCGTTCAAAGAGGCAAGGCCGGCAGAGCCGCTTTCGCACATGGCCTCCAGGCTTGCGTAGACCTCCCTTTTGGAGGCGGCATCGATGTCGATGGCATGGATGCGCTCACCCAGTTCGGACATTTTAGCGGAGGCGGCGTCCTTTTCGGCGGCTTTTTGGTCGCGCAGGGCGTTTTGCTCCTTCATCTCCTTGTCGATTGCGGCAAGCTTGCGGGTCAAAGTGTCGATTTCACGGTCGTAGCCGAAAATGTTGGTGAGCTCGCTCTTTTTACTGCCGCCCGTAATCGAGCCCGACGTTTGAATCACATCGCCCTCGAGCGTGACGATTTTAAAGCCGTAGCCCGATTTTTTGGCTAGTGTTACGGCGGCGTCCATATCGCGCGCGACGACCGTACTGCCCAAGAGCGAGCGCATCACCGCCTCATAGCGCGGCTCGAAGGTGATGCAGTCCAGCGCCGTACCCATGCAGCCCTCGCCCGACAGCAACGGCAAAAACCCGGGCTCCAGCCTGCGCGGCTTTACGGACGTCATCGGCAAAAACGTAATCTGGCCGTACCGTTTTTCTTTAAGGTAGGCGATTAAGTATTTTGCCTCTTCCTCCGATTTTGTGACGATATTTTGCGCCGACGCCCCGAGTGCCGTCTCGATGGCGGCCTCAAAGCCGGGCTTAACCTTAACAAGGTGCGCGACGATGCTTTCGATGCGGCTTGAAAGCTCCTTATTTGCCTTTGCGTCCGTGACCAGCTTTTTAAGCGCAAAGCCGAAGCTCTCATTAAGGTCGCGCATCTCGGTAAACATCTTGAGGCGCGTGCTGACTGCGTGGAATTGGGCGCTTAACCCGTCTAATTTCCCGGCGCACTCGCCTACAACCGCCAACGCCTCGTTGTGGCTACCCGTCGCCGCCGCCCGATGTGCAAGCAACGATTCTTTTTCCGAGGCGATGGCGTCGATTTCTTTTTTTACGTGCCCGGCTTGGACGCCGTCCGCGCTCAGACGGTCGTCTAAGAACGCGGCGCGCTTTTGAAGGTCTGCGACGAGGGAAACCAGGCTTTCCTTTTCGGCCAGTAAACGGCCCATATTCGCCTTGATTTCGCCCAATTTGCCCATCGCCGCGACCACCTCGACGTGGCGCTTGTCGGCGTCGCCCTGCCCGCGGGAAAGCTGCTCGGCGACGGCGCGGAACTCCTCCGTCAATTTGTCCACCTCAGCGCGCGTCACGGATAGCTCGGCGCGGCGCAAAGCCAGCGCCTCCTCGCCCTCTTCGACCAAGCGGACCGTCGCGGCGTGCTCTAAATCGGCCTTGCGGTTATCCTCGCTAAGCCTTTGCCCCTCCGCCGTAAACCACCCGAGCCGCTCGTTTAAAACCTTGATTTCGCCGGCCTCTAAAGCGGCGGATTCGGTCAGGGCCAACAGTTCCTCGCGCAAGGACTCGATGGTGCGGTCGGTATTGGCCAGGCTTTGCATCGCCTCGTTGTATTCGTCCGACGCCTTCTCGGATTCCCGGTTCCGTAGGTCAAGCTCCTCCAAAACGCCGTCCAGGCGGTTTTTGATGACAGTTTTTGCCTCGGTTGCGGTGTCGTATTGATGAATGTAGAGGTTGATTTCGTGATGGCGCAGCCGATCGCGGTAGGACAGCCACTTGCGCGCGGCCTCGGATTGGCGCGTGAGCGGTTCTAATTGCTTTGCCTTTTCGTCTAAGATATCGCTAATGCGCGAGAGGTTGTCGTCGGTGCGCAAAAGCTTCCGTTCCGATTCGATTTTTTTTGCCTTAAACTTGGAGATGCCGGCCGCCTCCTCAAAAATGGCGCGGCGATCCTCGGGCTTTGCCGACAACAGCTCGTCGATGCGCCCCTGGCCGATAATCGAATAGCCCTCGCGCCCCATGCCCCCGTCTCGAAGTAGCTCGGTGATGTCTTTTAGGCGGCAGGTTTGCTTGTTTAAAAGGTATTCGGACTCGCCCGAACGGTAGAGCTTTCGGGAAATAACGACTTCCTTATAGTCAAGCGCGGGAAAAAGCCGCACGCCGAGCTCGTCCTCGGCGTTGTTAAAAATAAGCGACACCTCGCAAAACGAGAGGCTTTTTCGTTTTTCCGTGCCGGAAAAAATCACGTCCTGCATCGAGGAGCCGCGCAACAGCTTGGCGGACTGCTCCCCGAGTACCCAGCGCACCGCGTCGGCAACGTTGCTTTTACCGCAGCCGTTGGGGCCTACGATTCCCGTAATCCCGGAACCGAATTTAATTTCTAATTTGTCCGCGAACGACTTGAACCCGGACACCTCTAAGCACTTAAATTTCAACGGTACGTCTGCCTTTCCTTTTTTTACACTATATGTGGTATTTCGACATATAAATCAAAGCCATATATAGTATATCAAATCCGCAAATATAACGCAATTAAATCGCACAACCTTTTTAAAAGAAATTTTAGGTTGTCACGGGGACGTAGTACTTGGCATGTCACGGAGACGTAGTACTTGACCAGCCACAGGTGGCCAAACTTTCATCCCCGTGACAGCCCTTTGTGGTCAAGTACTACGTCCCCGTGACAAGTACTACGTCCCCGTGACAACCCTTTGGGTGGCGACGATGTGGATGCCCTCTAAAACGTCCTTGACGATTATATCGCCGATTTCAACGGGCGCGGCAACTTCGATGTCACTGAGACGGGAAAGAACCAAAAAAATTTCGGCTTTTTTGACGGGCGCGGAGGTTTTGACGGAAACTGTGCCGTCCCCTTTTTTTTGCACCGTAGAGGTTACCATACGCACAGGGTTGGTGATTTCGCTTTTAGCATACGCCACACCGCGCGGGCAGAGGTTGCCGGTGACGGTGACGGCATCGGGATTCGGGGCTCGGGATTCGGGGTTCGGGATTCGTGCATGAGGAATGAGGAGTAAGGAGTGAGGAATGACGGATGGATTTGGAAGCGGGGCTTCGGTGGGAGTCGCCTGTAAACAGCCACTCTGACATTTCTCACTCCTCACTCCTAATTCCTCACTTGCGGGCGGATTACCATCCGCCCCTACGCTGACCCCTGGCCACTGACCCCTATAATCGGGCTTCGCGTCGTCGTCCCCGGCAATTGTGACCGTCAACCGGCATCCGACGGGGCAAGAGATGCAGGTTAGGTGTTTTTCTTGGTTCATTCTTCTACCTCTATCTTAAGCGCACCGCTTTGCCGTACGGCCTCTAAGTCCGCCGGAGAGAGGGTGAAAGCTTCCATTTCCGCGGGCAACAAAACCGTCTTTTTGCGGCGCGACAAAAATTCCCCGCCCGCCGACACCTTTATACAGGCGTTGCGGTAGATCTTGTCCACGCGAAAGCGCAACGTGACGGAATCGGGGTTCGGGGCCCGGGGTTCGGGATCCGGGGCTGTATGGGAATATTCAAAAACAACTCCGGCGTTTTTCGTTTCTCGTTTTTCGTTTTTCGTTATGTCTATCTCCAGCTTTTGCGGCACGATATAGCGGATTCCGGCACCGGACTCTATAAATATTGTCGGGGGGACGGTGGTGTCGACCATATTGTACTTGCGTGACTCTTCGAATACGATACCACCGTCCCCCCGGCAATATTTCGCGTAATCGGCGGCACAACGCCCGGCCAATTCGGCCTCTTCGCTGACGTAATCCACCAAATCGTGCACGTGCAACATGTTGCCGCAGGCAAAAATACCGGGGACGGAGGTCTCCATGCGGCTGCTTACAACAGGGCCGCCGGTGATAGGAGACAGCACAGCACCGGCGATTTTAGATAATTCGTTTTCAGGAATGAGCCCGACGCTCAGTAGCAACGTATCGCATTCAAAAAACTGTTCCAACCCCGGGACAGGTTGCCACTTTTCGTCCACCTTTGAAACGGTTACGCCGGTAAGCTTTGGGTAGCCGTGAATTTGCGTTACAGTATGGCTAAGCAAAAGCGGGATGCCGAAGTCGTCTAAGCACTGCACGATGTTGCGGTTTAGGCCCGAGGAGTGCTGCATGATTTCCACCACCGCCAACACTTGCGCGCCCTCGAACCGCATACGCCGCGCCATGATGAGACCGATGTCGCCAGAGCCCAAAATCACCACCCTTTCGCCAACCTTGTAGCCGAGTTCATTGACGTACTTTTGCGCCGCGCCCGCCGTGTAGACGCCGGAGGGGCGCGTGCCGGGAATGGAAACCGCGCCGCGCGGCCTCTCGCGGCAGCCGCAACAGAGCACGACGGCGCGGGCGGCAAGGGTGAGCGGGCCTAATTGGGCGTTTACGGCGGAGACGGCGATTCGGGGTTCGGGATTCGGGGTTCGGGATTCGGGATTCGTGATTCGTGAATTAGGAAGTAGGAGTGAGGAGTGAGGAGTGTCGGACGAAGTAGGAAGTAGGAAGTAGGAAGTAGGGAGTACGGAGGGATTTGAGTATTCGTTTTCCGTAGGGGGCGACCCATCGGGCGCCCCGCCAATATCCATATTCATATTTTTCGGCTTATCTTTCGGGGCGCCCGATGGGTCGCCCCCTACGGACTCGAACGAATTACTATCCATCCCTACATTATCCCTAACCCCTGCCCCCTGACCCCTGACCCCTAAAACCGTGGTTTTCAGCAAATACGGAATCCCGAGCGCATCCACTTCGTCAATATAGCGCCACGCGTATTCAGGTCCCGTCAATTCCTCTTTGAATCGGTGCAGCCCGAAGCCGTTGTGGATGCACTGGTTTAAAATGCCGCCCAAAACCTTGTCGCGCTCAATTATGAGAACGCGCTCCGCCCCACGTTTTTTAGCGGCACAAGCCGCCGCCATGCCGGCGGGACCGCCTCCGACGACGAGAACGTCGATTATATCGGTATCGTAAGTGATGTTGTTTTTCATAAAATACTCGCTACCTAACGCACAACGCACAATGCACAACGTACAATGTCGGATGACACAATTCTTAAAAATCTATCATTGTGCGTTGTGCATTATCACTCCTTGTTCCTCGCTTCCAGCACCGTCGCACCGCCCGCTTTCTCCACTTCCAATATCTCGATTCCCCTCTCGCGGGCAATAATTTCGACGATTTCCGGCGCACAGAAACCGCCTTGACAGCGCCCCATTTGGGCGCGCGCGCGGCGTTTGATGCCGTCTAAATCAACGGCGGGAATGTGGCTATGCAAGGCGGCGACAATTTCGGCCTCTGTGACGGATTCGCAGCGGCACACAATTTTTCCCCATTGCGGGTTTTTTGAGACGAGATCTCGCCGCTCGACATCATCCAGTTCGGAAAATCGCGGCATCCTTTTGCGGGTATCAATGAACTGACGGGGTTCGGGGGTCGGGGCTCGGGATTCGGGATTGTAGGGCGGGGGCTTGCCCCCGCCAAATTCTTTTCCCAAATCGTTTTCGGCGGGAGCAAGCCCCCGCCCTACGGTCTGCGAATCCACATCCACTCCTTCGTTTTTCGTTTTTCGTTTTTCGTTTTTCGTTATCCTTAACCCCAACTTTTCCGCAATCAGCCCCGCCAAAAATTCCCCGATGGCGGGCGCAGCCGTAAGGCCGGGGGAATCGATTCCCGCCGCATCAAAGAAGCCCGGGACTTCTGTCTCTCCGACTAAAAAGTCGTCCGATTGCAACAAATGCGCCCTTAATCCCGCGTATTCGGCGATAATTTCGCGCCGGTTTATGCTGTGGACGCTACGTGCGCCGCGTGCTAAAACGGAATCTAAAGACGCGCGGGTCGTCGAAACATCGTCTTTATCGTCGATAATGTCGGCGGAGGGGCCGATTAAAAGGTTGCCGTCCACGGTGGGGCTCACCATGATGCCCTTACCCATTTTATCGGGAAGTTGAAACAAGGTTGCTGAGGTTAAATCACCGCTTGTCCGGTCAAATAAGCAATATTCGCCGCGCCGCGGAATAATCTCGATTTTGTCGGCGCAGGCCATGTTGTGGATTTTATCCGCGTAAATCCCCGCCGCATTAACGACGGAGCGGGCGCGGTAGAGGGTATCAGAGGTTGTTTTGACAAGAAATTGCGGGTTGTGAATTGTGGATTGTGGATTGTGATTTTCCCCGCTCTCCAAACCATCGTTTTTCGTTTTTTGTTTTTCGTTTTTCGTTCCACCTAATCCCTGACCCCTGACCCCTAACCCCTCCTTATCACTGACAACTGAAAACTGATAACTGACAACTTCACATACTTCCTGTAAAAAGAAAAACTCCGCCCCGTTTTCCGCCGCGTTTTCCGCCAGTGCGAGCGTCATCTCGTACGGACACACGATGCCGGCGCTCGGGGCGTACAAAGCGGCAACGACTTCAAGCGAGACATTCGGCTCACGTTTGCGCACCTCGTTCCCGTCTAAAATCTCCAACCCCTTTACGCCGTTTACTTCCCCGCGTTTTTTTAAGTCCTCTAGCGCCGACATACCGTCGTCGGAAAAGCACAACACATACGCGCCTGTCTTGCGGTAATGAAAGCCGAGTTTTTTTGAAAGCTCGCTAATCAGCTCGTTCCCCCGCAGGTTAAAGCGCGCCTTAAACGTGCCCGGCTTTGCGTCGTACCCCGCATGAACCAGCCCCGAATTCGCCTTAGACGCGCCCAAAGCTACGTCGTTCCCTTTCTCGAGCACCGCAACGGATAAATCGAAGCGGCTTAACTCCCGCGCGATTGCGCATCCGACCACGCCCGCGCCGATAATGATTACGTCGTAGACCATGAAAATAGTATACCGCATCGGAGCGGAAATAACAAGCGATTTTGAGCTTTTACACAAGGGGGCGGGGAACTTTGTGTTACACAAAGTTCCCCGCCCCCTTGTGTAAAAGAAGTGTCAGTACAACTTCACTCCGTACTCCTTGAACAACGCATCAATCTGCAGCAAATATGCGAAGGCTTGGGGGAGGCGCATGAGTTGGCCGTACCACGGAGGGGCGTCGGAGGCCTTACCGTTTAATAAGGTTTCAAGGTATTCCGCGTTTAAGAGATCGCCTAATATGCTTGTTTTATCGCGCAGGAGCGCCCGCACGCCACTTTTGACATAGCCGAAATACCACGGGTCGAAGGTTTTGGGAAACGGGGATTTTTTGCGATTCACTATCATGTCCGGCAAAACCCCGCGAAAGGCGCGGCGCATAATCCCCTTTTCGCGCCCGTCTGCCGCTTTTAGGTGCCAAGGCAGACTATAGGCGTATTCGACAAGCCGGTAGTCGCACAACGGCACGCGTACTGCTAAACCGCTTTGCGCCGCCATGCGATCGGTGCGGTCGAGCAGGTTTTGCATGAACCATTCAAAGTTCAGCATAAACATTTCGCGCATCCGTTTGTCGCGCGGGGAATCCGATTCGAGCGTATCAGTGGACTTGACCGTATTATCGTAATGGGTGCGGACAAAGGCTTCTGCATTGCCTTGTAAAACGCCGGGCTTTAGAAGCTTTGTGCGCATTTCCAGCGAATTGGACCACGGAAAAGTATCACGATTTAACAGCTCCTCGTTGTGGTACCATGGGTAGCCGCCGAAAATTTCATCCGCGCATTCGCCCGAAAAGAAAACCGGGAAATGCTTTTTTGCCTCCCGGCAAGCCAGCAGCATCGACGAATCGACGTCCGCCATGCCGGGCAAATCCCGCGCCAACGCCGCTTCCGTGAGCGTTTCGGCGACGTCCGCCGTTTTTAATAGCCTGTGCGTGTGATGCGAGCCGATAAAGTCCGACATGCACTTAATAAACGCGCCGTCGCGCTCGGGCTGGAATTCGTTTTTTTCAAAATGCGTATCGTTGTTCTCGTAGTCAATCGAGAACGTGGAGAGCGTTTTGCTTTCGCACCCTAATGCCTCCGCCGCGATGTATGAGATGATGCTGGAATCCAGCCCCCCCGACAAAAAGCACGCAAACGGTTCGGCTATGTTTAATTGGGCGCATACCGAGTCGGTAATGAGTCGGCGTGTGTGCTCCGCTGCCTCCGTCATCGATTCAAGATTTTGCCGCGCCATTAAACTCCAATATTTTTGAGTTTTTAGCCCGTTCTTGCCAAAAATCAAGTACTCTGCGTGACGTAGCTCGCATATTCCCCTATAAATGCCGCTCCCCGACGGTTTTCCCGGCCCCAACAGAAAGATTTGTTTCAGGCCGTCGTTGTCAATCTCGGCGGGGCACAAAGGATTGGAAAATAGCGCCTTAACCTCGGAACCGAACAAAAGCCCCCCGTTATACGCCTTATAATATAAGGGCTTTACGCCGATTCGGTCGCGCGCGAGAAACAACGTTTTTTCACGCGAGAGCCATACTGCGAACGCGAATACCCCGTTTAACTTTCCTAAGCACTCCGCGCCGAACTCAATAAACGCACACAAAACCGTTTCCGCGTCCGAATTGTCCAAAAAATAATGGCCCTTTTGCGCAAGCTCGGAACGCACGTCCGACCCGTCAAAAAGCTTGCCGTCGAGCACAATCGAATACTGCTCGCCGCCGACCGTACGCTTCATCGATTGGCGGCCTTCGCTCCCGCCTAATGAGCCCCTATGTAACAAAATACACTCTGGCGTGAAAAACTCTCCCGGGTGCTCCCCGCGATGGCGGATGGCCGCACTCATTTTTTCCGCAACTGTCGTGTCGCTGCGCAAGTCCCGATTAAAGTCTACCCAGCCGGTGATACCGCCCATGTGAATACTCCTCTCAAAAAAATATAAAATATAAAATTTTATATGAATATCGGCTGAAGCTGCCTCCCCTCCAATGCCGCTTCCAACGTCTCGTACACCTTAGAGTAATCCGCCACCATCGAACGTTCCTTCGTAAAGGGGTCGTCTTGGCGCATCGGCACAAAAAACACGTTGCGATAGTTTAAGAGAGCTCCGATATTTTTGGCAGAGCCGCTAAGGGCGTCGTTGGTGGAAACCGCGATAACCACGGGGCGGTCATTGCGAATATGCGCTTTTGCCGCCATCAGAACCGGCGTATCCGTAATCGCGTTGGCGAGTTTTGAGAGCGTATTCCCCGTGCAAGGGGCAATTATCAACACGTCTAAAAGCCTTTCAGGGCCAATCGGTTCCGCGTCCACGATGGAGGTAATCGGCCGCTTTCCCGTGATTCGCATGACGTCCTCAAAAAAATCCGCGGCCTTATAAAACCGCGTGTCCGCTTCCGCCACGGCGTACGAAAAAATTGGGATCACCTCGTTTTCTATGCTGAGCCGCTCCATTTGGGGCAAAATGCGGGAAAACGTGCAGTACGATCCCGTTACGGCAAAGCCTATTTTTTTTTCTTTCATGGGTGTGTTTACCTCCTTGGTTTGTTGGTCGGAATCCGGGATTCTTTTTACCTCGAGATTCGGGATGGTTGTCACGGGGACGGTGGTATTTGACAACTTCTCTGCCATGCCGGGGGTTCGGGGTTCGGAGTTCGGGATGGATGATTTATTTGAGTAAAACAAAAAATAGCAACCGCTTACGAATCTCGAATCCCGAACCCCGAATCCCGAGACATCCGCTTCGGCTAGTGCAGTAATCCGAGAATCTTTAAGACACTGTCCTTAATCGCAAGGCCTGCCGAGCGCGGTGCGGTTTTGCCCGGAATGCCGAGTTCGTGCGCCGTACAAAGCCCAAGTTCCGCGGCGCGTGCAAAATCCACGCCCCCGGGCTTGGAGGCGAGATCGAGAATCAAGCAGTCCTTTTTGACGCGCTCTAAAGTATCCCCCGTGAGAATGACTTTGGGCACCGTGTTGACGATTAAATCGAATTCGTGGACGCGGGCTTTAAAATCCTCAAATAAATAAACCCCGTCGGAGAAAATCGAGGCGTAGGCGTATTCTTTTGCGTCGCGCGTGGCGACAAACACGTTGCAGCGGTTGTCGTGCAAAAGTTTAGCGACGGATTTCCCTACCCGGCCGCCGCCCAACACCAGTGCGCGCATGTCTTTGACAGAGCGGTCCGTTTTTAATATGATGGCGGCCAACGCGCCTTCGGCCGTAAAATAGGCGTTTTTCATCGCCAACAGTTCGTCGTCGAAGTAGTAGTGAAGTACGGCGCCTTTTTGTGTGAGCGCATCCGCAACCTCTTCGCTGCATCGGGTGCAAAATACGCGGCTGTGTGCGGGGATGCGGGCGGCGTCCCTTCCCGACAACTCGGCAGAAGGTGCAAAGAGGAATATTTTTGTGGATTGTGGATTGTGAATTGTGAATTGTGATTCGAGTTTTGTCAAATAGCCCCCCTCACTTTCCCTGACCCCTGACCCCTGATCCCTGTCCCCTAACCTAGACACCGCATACCCCTCGTCCTTCAGCGCATCAAATAAAAACTCATTGCGCCTATCGGAACAATCAATTACAAAATGTACGGCACATCTATCCGGGAATCCCATAGTTTCATACTATGAGAAAAACGGGGTAATGGTGCGGGTTATCGGGGCACCCCGATAACAAAAAAACCGCCCCACAAAAAGCGTGAGGCGGAAGCTGTCTTGTCACGGGGACGTAGTGTCACGGGGACGTAGTACTTGGCATGTCAAGTACTACGTCCCCGTGGCATCGGATACAGCCACTGTGGCATCTGTGGCAGGCATACCTATCACTACACCTGCCACGGATACGGCCAGTAAAATTAGCCATGTCTTTGTGAGCTTTTTCATAAGCCTCTCAAACCTCGAATCACCGCTTTCGCGTCCGGTGCGGAAAAGACGGTGTTGCCGGCGACGAGAATTTCGGCGCCCGCGTCTATGATAGTGGGGGCGTTCTCGACCGTGATGCCGCCGTCGATTTCAATGAGGATGGGGGGATTTTCGGATTTAGCTATGGCGGTAAGCTCGGCAAGGCGTTCAATTGATTTTTCGATGAATTTTTGGCCGCCAAAGCCGGGGTAAACGCTCATTAATAGCGCCAAATCGCAAACTCTCAGGATGCCCGCAAGCGCGGAAACGGGCGTGTCCGGGCTGATGGCGACGCCGCATTTTGCGCCCGCTTTTTTAATGGCGGCGAGCGTTTCGATAAGGGCTTCGGGATTCGGGGTTCGGGATTCGGGGTTCGGGATTCGGGGCTCGGGACTCGGGGTTCGGGATTTATTTTTTCCGTCTTCAAAAAGCTGACCACCGGCCACTGACCACTGGCCATGCCTTCTCTGTTCCGGCGGGTCGCCGAGGACGGCGACCCCTACGGGGAAGAGGTAACCACTATCCACTGGCCACTGACCACTGACCAACGCCTCATAGTGAACCGTTATAAAATCCGCGCCCGCATCGATGAAACGGTTAATATAACGTTCGGGCTTGGCAATCATTAAATGCACGTCAAGCGGCAGCTTTGTAATGCGGCGGATGTCCGCGACGAATTTTGGACCGAACGTGATGTTGGGCACAAAATGCCCGTCCATCACGTCTAAATGGATGAGGTCCGCGCCGGCATCCTCCATGCGGCGGATTTCGCTCTCGATGCAGGCAAAGTCCGCGCTAAGAATAGACGGGGCGATGCGGGGGGGAGGTGGTTTAGAATTCATTTGCGTGTTCCTTTTTGTGATACAATATTGCTGACAGAAATATAAATGATAAAATATTAAATATAAAAGGTATTAAACCGCAGGGCAAGCCCTGCACCCGCCGCCCTGCGGCGGCTTCCGCGCCACCTCGCCTCTCTGGGCTTTGCTATCGCAAAGCCAGCAGCCGCAAGCGGCTGTCGGCTCGGCCGCCGCGGGGTTTT
>Ga0123356_10003818_pt1 | contig 15688 bp, 16 predicted proteins | sample TergutEmb28metaG_2_FD_92546 | JGI IMG/M metagenome (GOLD analysis project Ga0123356, IMG submission 92546) | Embiratermes neotenicus P3 segment gut microbial communities from Petit-Saut dam, French Guiana - Emb289 P3 | ecosystem: Host-associated > Arthropoda: Insects > Digestive system > Gut ... | reverse complement strand
TCCCTGTTGCGCTCCACAACCACGTGCGCGGGATTATACTTATTATGCCGCAAATACTCCAGCAATGTCATTGGCGCGAACTCTGCTATTTTTCCGTTGACTATCATATCATCTCCTGTGGAACAATGGGCCATTCGGCACGTCATAATTTGGCTTTTCTTTGAGCAGCCGCGTCAGCCATGCCTTCGCCCGCCGCACGCTTTCTTCCATCGTATGCCCCAGCGCGAGGTTGCATGCGATGGCGGAGGACAGGGTACATCCCGTTCCGTGCGTCTCCCCGCATGGCACCCGCTCGCCATGGATCCAAACGGCTTTGCCTTGATAGTATAGCAAATCGTTGGCGCTTCCCTCATTTAAATGCCCACTTTTTAGCAATACATTCCCGCCAATCAGCTCCGCCGCGCGCAGCATATCCTCTTCATCGCGAATATGCATGCCGCTTAGGGCTTCCGCCTCAGGGACATTCGGCGTAATCAAAGCAGCCAGAGGAAACAGCAAGTCGCGCATGCAGGCAACCGCGTTGTTTTCCGCAAGCCTGGCCCCGCTGGCGGCCACCATCACGGGGTCCAGCACGATGGGCGCGGCGCAGCCTTCCAGCGCCGCCGCCACAGCGCGCACGCACTCCGCGTTTGGCAGCATGCCGATTTTAATCGCCTGCGGCGCAAAATCAGTCAAGACGCTGTGAATTTGCGCCGCCAGGAATTCCGCCGGTGGCGTGTGGACGGCCGCAACGCCGCGGGTGTTCTGCGCGGTAAGCGCCGTAACAGCGCTCATCCCGTAACAGCCGTGGGCCGCGAAGGTTTTCAGGTCCGCCTGAATGCCCGCCCCGCCGGAAGAATCGGAACCTGCTATGGTGAGAACGATGCGTGGATTCATGGCTGCCCTCCTGTCATTACCTCAATTATAACGCAAGCTCCTATCAAAGTCAAGCATAATTGAACCGGGGTCCCCACAAACCCGCAGGTTTTGTGGGATGGTAAACAACAACAGCCGGCGCAAAACACGCCGGCTGCTGTTGAAAAAGAAAAAGATCAAGCATCTGGAGAGGTCGTTGTTAAGCGGTCATCACATAGTATCGCGCAACGTTTCACTTTGTTAAATTAATGATATCACAAAAAAAGGTGCCTGTCAAGCTTTTTTTGCAAAATTTTGAAATTTTTGAAGATTATTTTTCCAGAATGTTCCGAATGGATTCGATCGGTCACTTCTTCTGCACATACAGTGTCCTATCCTTCTGCAGCTCGGCGTACAGCACTTTTTTGGCGCTGTCGATGCCCTGCCTGCGCAACTCGGCTTCCAGCTCCCGGCGGGAGTAGCCAAGTTCCGCCAAATTCTTCTCCACCACCTTGCCGTCCGTGATGATCTCGCTGGGCATCCCCACCGGCTCCGGCGGGATATGCATATCCCCCTTCGTCGCCGGGTCCAAGCCCGATTTCTTCATGACGGTCAGCGCGCCGTTGGGCTCGAGAATCGCGTATTCCACATCCATAATTGAAAACACCTGCTGCAATCGCAGCTGCATGGCCAGGTCGTCCAGGTTCAGCCGCTGCTTTTTCAGGGATTTCGCGATGATTTGTCCCTTCTTGACGACGATTTCCGGCTCGCCGTCCATGACGGCGCGGGCCTTGGCGCTCTTCATGCTGACGATCTCGATGACGAACACCAGCGCGCTCCAGAGCACCAGCGAAATCACGCCGTCGACGACGGGGATACTTTTGTCCAGGATGAGCATCCCCGTCATTTCGCCCAAGACAATGCCGGTAATATAGGTGAAGATCGTCAGCTGGCTGAGCTGCTTTTTGCCAAGCAGCCGTGTGAGAATCAGAACAATGGCAAATCCCAGCAGGGTCCGTAGCACGGTTACAGGCATGGGCGGCTCCTTCCGTACGAATTTGCTTTTAGCATTCCCCCAATTTCTTGTATCTTGCATCTTGTTTCTTGCCTCCGGTAATGCTATAATAAAACTATCGACAATGGAAGGAGCAACACAATGCGGCAACGAGCGTATCAAAAGCTTCCCTTGACAGCCATCGAGCCGGAAGGCTGGCTGCGCAGGCAGCTGGAGCTTCAGGCGGCGGGGCTCACCGGGCACATACATGAAATATGGGAGGATGTATCGGAGGACTCCGCATGGCTTGGCGGCCGGGGCGAGGCCTGGGAGCGCGGGCCGTATTATCTCGACGGGCTGCTGCCGCTGGGCTATCTGCTACGCAATAAGGCCCTAGAAGCCCGGGCCATGACATGGGTGGAAGCGATTCTTGAAAGTCAGCGGGAGGACGGCTTCTTCGGCCCGGCCCGCAACCTGGACTGGTGGCCGCGCTTTGTCGTGCTAAAAACCCTGGCGGAGTATTATCACGCAACAAACGACCCGCGCGTTTTCACGTTCATGGACGCTTTTTTTCGCCGCATGTACCGGGAAATCGACGCCATGCCGCCAAAATTCTGGGCCAGCGCCCGCGCCCTCGAGGCCGCCGGTGCCATCGAGCTGCTATACCGCGAAACCGGGGCGGGCTATCTTCTGGAATTGACGGAAAAACTGCATGGTTACATGCTCGACTGGAACGGCTTTTTTTCCGAACTACCGTACCCGGAGCCAACGCATAAAAAAATTCCGGGCTGGCTGTTCAATTTCGCCAAAAATGTGGGCGAGCCCTTCGACGCCATGGCCAAGCGCAGCCAAAAAATCCCGAAACCGCAATCCCGGGAAAACATACTGAAATTCAACGCCTCGCCGCTGGTGCGCTTTATCATGATGACCCACGGCGTTAATATCGCCATGGCGCTGAAGTATCCGGCGGTTTACGAGATGCTGGCAGGCAAGGAAGATAGCGGTTCGCCCGCGCGCGGGTACGAACAGCTGATGGCGTTCCACGGGCTCGCTTATGGCCTCTGGACCGCCGACGAGCACCTCAGCGGGCCAAATCCCGCGGGGGGCACCGAGCTTTGCGCCGTGGCGGAGGCGATGTATTCCTTCGAGGAGCTGCTGGGCATAACGGGCGAAGCCGCCTGGGCGGACCGCCTGGAACGGTTGGCCTACAACGCCCTGCCCGCCACCTTCACCCCGGACATGCACGCCCACCAATACGTCCAGCAGACTAACCAGATCGCGGCCGACCGCAGGCCCCGGCCCTTCTATGACCTGCACCGCGACGCCAATACCTTCGGCCTCGCGCCAAACTTCGGCTGCTGCGCGGCGAACCTGCACCAGGCGTTCCCGAAATTCGCGGCCAACGCCTGCTACCAGACCGAACGCGGCCTCGCGTTTTTGCTCTACACGCCCTGCACCGTGCGCGTCCCGGGACTTGCTGTCCGCGAAGTGACACAGTATCCCTTCGGCGACACCGCGCGCTTTGAAATATTAGAGTCGGATGATCAAACCCGCACAATTTCGCTGCGCATCCCCGGGGGGACCACTGGCGAGATCAGCTGCAACGGCGAGGCCTGCTTCCCGGAGCAAAGCCCCGGCGTTGTGGATATCACACGCGCGTGGGCCGCCGGGGATGTTCTGGAACTGCGCCTGAACATGCCGGTTCGCATTGAGTATAATCCGGACGGCAGCGTCAGCGTATTTAGGGGCCCGCTGCTGTTCGCGCTGCCTGTTGAAGAAGAGTGCCGCAACATAGGAGGCGCGGCGGCTCCTTTTCACGACAGGGAGTTTTTGCCCAAAAGCCCGTGGAACTACGCTCCTCTGCTGAAAGACGGCACGCCGCATGTCATAGAAGAAATCCGGCGGCCCTTGCCGGCAATGCCCTTTGATCCCATCGCCCCACCAATCGAATTGCGCGTGACCGGCGTGCGGGTGCGCAACTGGAAGAAACGCAAAAACAGCGCGGGCCCGTATCCGCAAGACCCCATCTGCGGCCCGGCAGAAATTATTTCTCTCGTGCCTTATGGCTGCACGAATCTGCGAATCGCGCAGTTTCCCAAAATTAACGCTTGACAAGCAGCACCCTTTCTGATATAATATTTTGTGCCGCTTGCGCCGGGCTTTTTTTAAGTGAGGAATTTCCTCCGCCCGTTGCAGCGAGACCAAACCGAAAGAGGAACCGAATGTACGCAATTATCGTCACCGGCGGCAAGCAGTACAAGGTCGAGGTCGACCAGGAACTGTTCATCGAAAAGCTTGACGCGCAGGAAGAAAGCGAAGTCGTCTTCGACCAGGTGCTTTCCGTATCCAACGACGGCGTTTTGGCCGTCGGTACGCCCTATGTGGAGGGCGCTTCCGTGAGCGCGAAGATGCTCAAAAACGGCAAGGGCAAGAAAATCACGGTGTTCACCTACAAGCCCAAGAAGAACCAGAAGCGCAAGATGGGCCATCGCCAGCCCTACACCAAGGTGAAAATCACCGCGATCAACGCATAACCGCGTAGCTTAAACTAGAGAGGAAGATGCTTTATGGCGCATAAAAAGGGAATGGGCTCCACCCGCAACGGGCGCGACTCCAATTCGCAGCGTTTGGGCGCCAAACGCGCCGACGGCCAATTCGTTCTTTCCGGCAATATTTTGGTTCGCCAAAGGGGCACCAAAATCCATCCGGGCACAAACGTTGGCCGCGGGAAAGATGACACGCTCTTCGCCACCGCCGACGGCACCGTTCGTTTCGAACGCCTTGGCAAGGACCGCAAGAAAGTCAGCGTTTACCCCGCCGAATAAAAAGCCACCAATTTTTCCCTCCCGGCCACCGGGAGGTTTTTCATGCCACAAAGATTATTTAAATATTCATGCATATTCTATTGACTTTATTCTTTGTTTTGTGTATAATTGTTGTATAATCGTGTGAAACAGGCCGAGAGGAGAGGATTCTATGCAGCGTACGCGCTATCTGGCGCTGGAAAACGGCAGGATATTCCAAGGCTTTGCCTTTGGAGCGGAACCCCGGGGAGATGGGGCCATGGGGGAAGTCGTGTTCACCACGAACATGGCGGGCTTCACCGAGACCGTGACAGACCCCGCCTATGAAGGGCAAATCGTCGTGCAAACCTTCCCGCTCGTGGGGAACTGCGGCGTGGACCCGGCCGACATCGAAAGCCTGGGCAAAAAACCCCACATCAAGGGATATGCCGTGAAGGAGCGGTGCGATATGCCCTCCCATTTCGGCTGCGAGGAAACCCTGGATGCCTTTCTGGAACGCCATGGCATCCCCGGCATTTGGGGGATCGACACCCGGGCGCTAACCAAGCTCATTCGCAGCGAAGGTACGCTGCGGGGCGTGATCCGCGATGATCTAAATCATGTTGACTTCGACAAGCTAAAAGCCTTTACAATCACAGACGCTGCGCAACGCGTGGGCATTGACGCGCCTGCGCTTTTTTCCGCTGTAAAAAGCAACGGACGCAAGGTTCTGCTTTGGGATTTCGGCGTGCGCAACAGCTCCATCCAATGGCTCACAGGCCGGGGCTTTGATGTAAAGGTCGTTCCCTTTACGTGGACGGCGGAGCAGCTCTTGGCTGGAAAGGCCGACGCCTTACTCTTATCTGACGGGCCTGGGAACCCCCTTGATTGTAGCGATATCATAGATGAAATCACGAAACTGCTGGCGGCAGGCGTAAAAATCTTCGCTTTTGGGCTGGGGCATCAACTGCTTGCCCTTGCCAACGGCGGCGCAACGCAGGCGCTGCCCTACGGCCACCGTGGCGGTTATCCTGTAAAAGACCTAGTCACCGGGCGCACGTTCATCACCGGGCAGAACCACGGCTACATCGTGAGCGAAATCCCGGCCGGCGCCGCGGCCCGGTACGTCAACGGAAATGACAGTACCTGCGAAGGCCTGGATTACGCCAACGGCAATTTCAGCGTGCAGTTCAAGCCGGAAAATTGCGGCAACACGCGGGACACAGAAGCTTTATTTGAACGCCTTGCCGTTTTGATAGATAGGGGGAATGCGTCATGCCATTGACCGAAGGCATCAAAAAAGTGCTTGTGATCGGCTCGGGGCCCATCGTGATCGGGCAGGCGGCCGAGTTCGATTACGCGGGCACGCAGGCCTGCCGCGCGCTGCGGGAGGAAGGCCTGGAAATCGTGCTGATCAACTCCAACCCCGCCACGATCATGACCGACAACGAAATGGCCGACAGGATATACATCGAGCCGCTGACCCTGGAGACCGTCAAGCGGGTTATTCTGAAAGAAAAGCCGGACAGCGTGCTTTCAACTTTGGGCGGGCAAACGGGGTTGACATTATCCATGCAGTTGGCCAAGGAAGGCTTTCTGTCCCGGCACGGCGTAAAACTGCTAGGCGCGAATCCCGAAACGATTGACAAGGCCGAAGACCGCCAAATCTTCAAGGACACAATGCTGGGCATCGGCCAGCCATGCATCCCCTCTGTTGTTGTAAACGATGTGGAGGCCGCTGTTGATTTTGCGAACGAAACCGGCTACCCGGTGATCGTGCGGCCCGCGTTTACCCTTGGCGGCTCCGGCGGAGGCTTCAGTTATGATGAAGCGCAGTTGCGCGAGATTTGCTCCGGCGGGTTGCGGCTGAGCCCGATCAATCAATGCCTTATCGAAAAAAGCGTGGCCGGGTGGAAGGAAATCGAGTTCGAGGTCATCCGCGACGGCATCGGCAATATCATCACCGTGTGCTCCATGGAAAACATCGACCCAGTCGGCGTGCACACCGGCGACAGCATTGTCGTGGCGCCGTCGCTTACCCTCGCCCAAAAAGAGTTCCAAATGCTGCGGGTGGCGGCCATGGACATCGTGACGGAGCTTGGCGTGGAGGGCGGCTGCAATGTGCAGTTCGCGCTGCACCCGACGTCTTACGAGTACGCCGTCATCGAGGTCAACCCAAGGGTTTCGCGCTCCTCGGCGCTTGCTTCAAAAGCCACGGGCTATCCCATCGCGAAAGTCGCGGCGAAAATCGCCATCGGCTTCACGTTGGACGAAATCGCAAACGCCGTCACGGGCGTGACCAAGGCCTGCTTTGAGCCAACGCTCGATTACATCGCACTGAAATTCCCCAAGTGGCCCTTCGACAAATTTATCTTCGCCAGCCGCAAGCTCGGCACCCAGATGAAAGCCACAGGCGAGGTTATGAGCCTTGGCGAAAGCTTCGAAAACGCTTTGATGAAAGCCGTGCGCGGCGCAGAGATTTCCCGGGACACATTGAGAATCCCGCGCTGGAGCCAAGCTTCCACGGAAGATCTGCTGGGCATGATCACAGAAGCGACCGATGAGCGCCTGTTCCAGGTATACGAGCTCATGATGCGTGAAGTCTCTACTGCACAGTTGCACGAGATCACCATGATCGACAACTACTTCCTGGATAAATTGCAAGCCATGGCCGCGTTCGAGCGCAGCATTGAAAATAGCGCAATGAGTGAAGGCCAGTATAAGCAAGGCAAGTTGTACGGCTACCCGGATGACGCGCTCAAAAGAATCTCAGGGCATCCTCTCCCTTCCTCCCCCCTTCCCCCTGTGTTCCGCATGGTGGACACCTGCGCGGGCGAATTCAACGCGACCACGCCCTACTTCTACTCTGTGCGCGAAGGAGAAAACGAAGCCACTGTTCAGGAAGCGGGCAGCGGGAAGCGCGTTGTCGTATTGGGTTCCGGGCCCATCCGCATCGGCCAGGGCATTGAGTTCGACTATGCCAGCGTGCATTGCGTACAGTCGCTGCGCAAGCTTGGCTATGAAACGATTATCATCAACAATAACCCGGAGACTGTCTCCACGGATTTCGACACAGCCGATCGGCTTTATTTCGAGCCTTTGACGCCGGAGGATGTCGACGCCATCCTCAAGATTGAGAAACCGGTGGGCGTCGTGGCGGCGTTCGGCGGACAGACGGCCATCAAGCTCGCGAAATTCCTGCACGAGAACGACTACCCCATTCTGGGCACGAGCTTCGAAGGCATTGATAGAGCCGAAGACAGGGAGCTTTTCGACGCGCTGCTGGAAAAAGTAAACGTGAAGCGCCCGGAAGGCCGCACCGTCATGACGATGAACGAAGCCGTTGCTGCCGCCAATGAGCTGGGCTACCCCGTACTGGTGCGGCCAAGCTACGTGCTGGGCGGGCAAAACATGTCCATCGCCAACAGCGACGGCGAAATGCGGGAATTCATGGAGATCATCCTGTCCAGGGGAGTGGAAAACCCGGTGCTTGTCGATAAATATTTGATGGGTACCGAGATTGAGGTCGATGCCATTTGCGACGGGAAGGACATTTTGATCCCCGGCATCATGGAGCACATCGAGCGCACGGGCGTGCATTCGGGCGACTCCATCGCGGTCTATCCCGCGATTCATGTGGACGACGACATGGTGGAAAAAATCATCGAGGCCACCAGGCGCATCTCCCTGGAGTTGGACATTAAGGGCATCGTGAACATCCAGTACATCATTTATCACGACGATCTTTACGTGATCGAGGTGAATCCCCGGGCGAGCCGCACGGTGCCGTATATCAGCAAAGTCACGGGCGTGCCCGTGGTGGAACTGTGCACTCGCGCCATGCTGGGCGAGCGCCTGGACAATATGGGTTACGGCACCGGGATCTACCCCACTTCGCCTTATGTGGCTGTAAAAGTCCCGGTGTTCTCCTTCGAAAAGCTTCATGGCGTAGATACGCAGCTGGGACCGGAAATGAAGTCCACCGGGGAGGCCCTGGGCATCGGCAAAACTTTGGAGGAGGCTCTGTTCAAGGGACTCCTTGCCGCAGGGTTCCGCATGGAGCACGCCGGGGGCGTTCTCATTACCGTGCGCAAGCAAGATAAACCCGAGATCCCAGACCTTGCGAGAAAGTTCCACAACCTGGGCTTCAAATTATACGCGACAGATGGCAACGCCAAGGTATTGCGCGCCGCCGGCATGGAAGTTACGCCTGTTGCGAAAATCCATGAGGCAGACGAAAACACAGCCACGCTCATCGACAGCGGGGCCGTGCAGTATGTGATTTCCACATCGGCAAAAGGCCGGGACCCCATGCGGGACAGCGTAAAAATCCGGACGCTGAGCACGCGTTTGGGCATCCCGTGCCTGACTTCCATCGACACCGCGAACGCCCTGGCCGACAGCCTGCGTTCGCGCTACAGCGAAATCAACACGGAGCTTGTGAACATCAACAGGATGCGCACGGAAAAGCAACGCCTGCGCTTCACCAAAATGCAGACCTGCGGCAACGACCATATCTACTTCAACTGTTTCCGGCAGCAGGTGGAAAGCCCGGAATCCCTGGCCATCGCCTTGAGCGATCGGCATTACGGCGTGGGCGGCGACGGCGTGGTGCTCATCGAGCCCAGCGACCATGCCGACGCCCGCGTGCGCGTGTTCAACCTGGACGGCAGCGAGGGCTTCGTCTGCGGCAACGGCATCCGCTGCGCCGCCAAGCGTCTCTACGACGACGGCTACATCAAGGCCAGGGAGATGACCGTCGAAAGCCCCGGCGGCGTCCGCCCCGTGCGGCTGCACACCAGGGAAGGTGGGTGAGTACCGTTTCCGTCGGCATGGGGCCACCTGGCAGCCTCGCCAAGAAGAGCGTCGCCGTGCAGGATGAGGTCTACGATGTCAACTGCGTCGAGATCGGCAGCTACGGGGTACTGTTCTTTGACGAAAATCCCGATATTATTGAAGTCGAGCGCATCGGCCCCATCCTGGAATGCAACAGGGATTTGTTCCCGGACCGCGCGAATATCGGCTTTGCCCACGTGGTGGACGCCGCCAATATACGCCTGCGGGTGTGGGAGCGGGGTTCCGGCGAAACTTTGGCCTGCGGTACGGGGGCGTGCGCGGCTGTTGCCGCCGCCGTGGAAAACGGCTTTTGCCCCAAGGATGCGCCCATCCGCGTGCAGCTGCCCGGCGGCGACCTGACCGTGCGCCGCACCGACGACATGGTCTATCTTTCCGGCGACTGTGTGACGGTGTTCGAGGGGACGCTGGTAATCTAGACGCTTAGACATTCGACTTCAGATATTAGATTTGGTGGGATGATGACTGATTTGTTATGCATGCTGAATCACCATTATCCCATGCGGTTCGACAATATCGAATTCGCGCGGGAGGGCGGGAGCAAGTCCTATCTCGCGTTTGCGGGTAAGCAAAAATATTTTTTACGCAGCGTAAAGCCAGCTTTTATGGAAGCGGCAATTCGCGGCGTCGATGTGCAATTGTTCTTGCAAGAGCAGGGCTTTCCCGTGCCAAAAATTGTTCTGACAAACGATGGCGCGGCTTATACTCAAGATGATGGGCTTTTTATCTTGTATGAATATATCGTGGGCATTGAAGCGGACCCCATGCGGGACGGGCAAGCCGTCGGTGCGTTGGTTGGCCAACTGCATCAGTTCATGCAAAAATATCCCGGCCAGTTAATCCAGCGGGATAGGCAATATTATATCGGCAATTATGTTAATATCCTAAGAGAACGCAATTACCCAGAGGCGGAGGAATTCGCGGCGCATGGCGATGCGCTGTGGCAGCGGGTGAAGGATTTGCCGCGCGGTTATTGCCATGGCGATTTATACCGGGGCAATGTTTTGAAAACGCCGGAGGGCAAATTTTATCTGCTGGACTTTGATACATCCTGCGAGGGCTTCCCTCTCTACGACGCGGCGCTGTTTTGTAATATGACAGATTACTTCAAGTTCAAACGGGGCGATTTTTCGAAAACCCGCAAGGCCTTCGAGAAATTTATGCCTGGATACGCTGATTTCAATGTACTCTTTGATTTGATAGCCGTGTATCACTTCGCGCTGCAGGCGACTATTATGGAACTCTTCGGGCCCGGCTGCGTGGACCACCACTTTTTTGACAAGCAGCTGGACTGGCTGGCCCGCTGGTCAAACGAATGCAAATGAGGCGCCTTATGTTTTCTATCTTTCCCATTATTTTTCCATTGCTGTTCGCGGCGGTCGTCGCGGTAATTGCCGTCGTGGCGGTCAGGGGGCTTGGCCAATGGCACAAAAACAATCAATCACCGGTGCTCACCGTGCGGGCCGAGGTGGTTTCCAAGCGCCGCCACAATTCCACGCATGTGCAGCAAATAGGCGACGCAAGCATGCCTATGACGGACACGACCTACTACGCCACGTTCCAGGTGCCAAGCGGCGACCGCATGGAGCTGCGCCTGAAGGGGCGGGAATACGGGCTGCTGCGGGAGGGCGACCGGGGGGAGCTCACATTCCAGGGCACGCGGTATCTGGGGTTTGAGCGGTGATGGTTCCATGGGCCAAATTGTTTCACGTGAAACATGCACACAAAAATGCGCGAAAAGCCGTCATTTGCCTGCTGCTTTTATGAGCGCCCTCGCCTCCCCCGCCAAATAAAACGAACCGCATATTAAAACAAACTTGGCATGCCCGGCCAGCCGCAGCGCGTCCTGCACGCTCCCTGCGGCTATCGCTTTTTGGCCCATCGCCTGGATCCGTGCCGCCAGCTCCTCCGCCGGAATGGACCGGGGATTATTTGGCCGGCATGTGATCCAATCCCCCGCCACGGGCCACAGTTCCTCTAAAAATTCCGGGATATTTTTGTCCGCCATCATACCGCAAATGGCAGTAAAACGCCGCCCGGGCAATAGCTCTGTCAGCGTGGCGGCAAGGGCGCGCGCGCCGTCGGGATTGTGCCCGCCGTCCAGGATAACCAGCGGCTCGCTGCTCAGCACCTCCATGCGCGCGGGCATTGTTACACGCTCTATGCCCTCCAGAATCGCCTCGGAGTGGATACCCAATACCTGGGCCGCCTTCACGGCTGTCAGCGCGTTGCGGGCCATGTGAAGCCCCAATAAGGGCACCCGCACCGGCAGGCCCGCGAGGATTGTCCGCGAACCCATAATCGAGATATCTAAAATATCGCATTCGCTGACCTCCGGGACGGTCAGGGCGCAGCCGTGTTCCCGCGCTGTCTTTTGAATTACTCGCAGAGCCTTCGGCTGCTGCTCGCATGTCGTGACGACAGGGCTTCCGGGTTTAATGATCCCGCATTTCTCATACGCGATTTTTTCAATGCTGTTTCCAAGAATGTGCATATGGTCCATCGCGATTTTTGTGATCACGCAGCAAAGCGGTGCCCGGATGATATTCGTAGCATCCAGGCGGCCGCCAAGGCCCACTTCAAGAACTACAATATCGCAGTTTTGCTCCGCGAACCAGACCAAGGCCATGGCGGTGACGAATTCGAACTCCGTAATTTCCACGGAAATTTTTCGCAGGCATTGCGTCAACCTGCAAAGATCATCCTCTGGAATCATGCTGCCGTTGATTTGCATGCGTTCTCTGAAATCATTGACATAGGGCGATGTGTAAAGCCCGGTTCTATAGCCCGCCGCACGGAATATTTCCGCGAGCATCGCGCACGTGGAGCCCTTGCCGTTGGTGCCCGCCACATGAATGAATCGCAGCTTGTCCTGGGGATTGCCCAGGGCTTCGCACAAAAAACGCACCCGCCCGAGCCCCGGTTGAATCCCGAAGCGCTCGAGCGAGTGGATATGTTGTAATGCTTGCTGATATGTCACGGGGCCGGAACCGTGGCGGGGTCAGGGTATTCAAGCCCGAAGGTATCGACCGATATGGCGGCAATCGCGGGCTTGGTGACGAGCGAATCCCCGTTGGCGGGCAGCGTCACAATACGCTCCACGATATCCATGCCTGAAGTTACCTTGCCGAACGCCGCGTAGTCGCCATCCAGGTGCGAGGACTCGCCATGCATGATAAAAAACTGGGAGGATGCGGTGTCGTAATAGGGTGCGGGGTCCTGTCCATAAGGAGCGCCCAGGCGCGCCATGGAAAGCACGCCCGGCGTATGTTTTAGATCGTTTTGCGCAAAGCCCGCGTTGGCGAACTCCGCCGGAATCGCGTATGGAAAGCCGGTGGACATGCCGTCCCCGCCCGGCGAGCCGCCCTGGATCATAAAGCCCGGCACCGCGCGGTGGAACACCTTGCCAACAAAATAGCCGTCGTTGATAAGAGAGATAAAATTGTGCACGGTATTGGGCGCTTTGTCGGGGTAGAGCTCGGCGGTGATGGCACCGCCCTTGAACGCGCCGTTGTCCGCGATGGTGATGGTAACCACCGGGTAGGGGTCGCCTGTATTCCAGGGTGTCATGGTACTTTCTCCTTTCCCGTCACCGCATGCGCCGAACAGCGCAAGAAATAGTGCGCCAGCCAAAAAAACGGCCGGGATTTTTATTATCTTCATCTGGAAACTCCTCTCATTCTATGCTTGTACGCACTGTATTATACCGGATTAAGACGATAAAGTCAAGCAATATTTGGATGCCATGAATTTTGAGGATGTATATTTTAATATCAGCTGAATAAACTATCCTTGCACCACATCAAATTTTGCAAGGAGTGTAATATTATGCTGGATCGCATCGCACTGATTCTGGTCGTGCTGGGCGCGCTGAACTGGGGCAGCATCGGACTGTTTCAGTTCGACGCCGTCGCCTGGATTTTCGGCGGCCAGGGCGCGATTGTCAGCCGGATCCTCTATACGCTGGTCGCGTTGGCGGGTATCTGGTGCGTATCGCTGCTGTTCCGCGAGCGCTCGCTGCTCACGGCGGACGACGACATTGACTAAGTCAAAGGCCAGGAAACAGAAATCAGGGATCAGGCAGTGGACCTGGTCCCTGAATTTTTTGTTGCGGCCCAGCCGATTTCATGCTATAATAAGAGTGGGTGTTTTATTGCTCCACGACTTCGCCCTCTCCCGGCCCCTGGCTCCCGATCCCTGATTCCTGAAGGTTCAGGCCTTCCTCGGCGAAAACCTCCAGAAGCTCCTGCCTGGTGTGCAGGCCCACGAGTGTGCGCCGTCGTTCCCCATCCACAAACAGAATCAAGGTGGGCAGATTCATTACCTCATAGGCCAGTGTGGTGCGGTGTTTTTCCTTGTATTCCTCACGGGTTTCTCCCCGCTCGCGGTCGGTATTGAACATATAAAACTTCATCTGGCCGGCATATTCTTCGCTGAGCTCCGCCAGAATGGGGCGGAGCATGCGGCAGGGCATGCAGCGCTCGCCGAAAAAATCCACCAGGACGGGTATCTTCGAGTGCAGGATCTCGGCCTCGAATTCTTTGGCCTTAAGCGGCATTGGCATATGATCTCCTCTTTCTGATTCGTCTATCCTAATTGTATGCATAGGAGTGATATAATGAACCAATTCGACGCGTTAATTATCGGCCACGGCCCGGCGGGGTGCTCGGCGGCGCTGTACCTGTGCCGCGCGGGCAAGCGGGTGGCCGTGGTGGGCAAAGACCCCGGGGCCCTTGGCAAGGCCGAAGCCATCGAAAATTATTACGGCCTGCCGCTGGCCATGCGCGGGCGGGACTTGGTTTCCGCCGGGCGCAGGCAATGCGCCGAGCTCGGCGCGCACATGGTGAAGGACGAAGTGCTTTCCCTGGATTGGCTGGAGGACGGCACGTTCGCGGCGGAACTCGCGGGAGGAAGCCGCTTTGAGGCGAAAACGGCGCTTCTGGCCACCGGGAAGGTGACGCGCGTCCCCAATATAGAAGGCATCCGGGACTTTGAGGGCAAGGGCGTGAGTTACTGCGCCGTATGCGACGGGTTTTTATACCGGGGGCGCGAGGTCGCCGTTTTGGGCGGCGGGGCATACGCCAAACACGAGATGGAGGAACTGCTGCCCCTGGCCAAAAAGGTGACGCTCTTCACCCACGGCGCGGAGCCGCAGTTCGACCCGCCTTCGGAAGTCCGGGTCCGCACCAGACGGCTGCTTCGCCTGCACGGAGCCGAAACCCTGGCGGCGGCGGAGCTGGAAAACGGCGATAAACAGGACCTTCAAGGGCTGTTCGTGGCGCTTGGCACCGCTTCCGCCGGGGACCTGGCGCGCAAGCTCGGGCTGCGGCTCAAAAACAACGCCGTGCCTGTCAACTCCTTGCAGGAGACCACGCTGCCTGGCCTATTGGCCGCCGGGGACTGTACAGGCTCCTTCGCCCAGGTGGCCTTTGCCGTGGCTGAGGGCGCGAAGGCCGGCCTTTCAATGATCGCGTACCTTCGGTCAAATGAGAAATTATAATGCAATGCAGAAATATGCAAAACATTTCTCAGTTCTGCATTCTCATTTCTCATTTATACCCAAGGCTTCAGCAAGCGCCTGGGAAAGCTGGTCCGGGCAGGAGGATCTCTTTGCGCCGCAGCGAGTGCCCCTGAACTTTTCTATGACTTCGCCGGCGCGCATGCCCTCCACAAGCTTGGAGATGCCCGCGAGATTGCCCGCGCAGCCGCCGTGAAAATTCACGCGGCGGATGATGTCGCCTTCCAGCTCAACGGAAATCTTGCGCGCGCAAACTCCCTTTGTTTTGTAATCGTAGGTCATAGTCATGCCTCCTCTTTTTTTCTAGTATAACAAATACTTCGCGAAAACGCAAGGAGTAATCCCCATGAGCCATTATTTTGTTGACGACCCCGATTTGGCGGACAACTGGCGCACCTTCCCCTATTATTACCGGGATTTCGCCTTCCAGTTCACCAGCAACAGCGGGGTGTTTTCTCCCGGCCATGTGGATATTGGCACCGACCTGCTGATTAGGAGTATCCCGCCGCTGCAAGGCTCCTTGCTTGACCTTGCCTGCGGGTATGGCATTGTCGGGATCGTGCTTGGCAAGGCATATGGCTTGTCAATCACCATGGCGGATATCAATCCCAGGGCCTTGCACTGCGCGGAAATCAACTGCAAGGCCAACAATGTAAGGGCAAGTATCTTGACAAGCGACTGCTTCGAAAATATTTCGGACAAGTT
>Ga0123356_10003817_pt1 | contig 15689 bp, 11 predicted proteins | sample TergutEmb28metaG_2_FD_92546 | JGI IMG/M metagenome (GOLD analysis project Ga0123356, IMG submission 92546) | Embiratermes neotenicus P3 segment gut microbial communities from Petit-Saut dam, French Guiana - Emb289 P3 | ecosystem: Host-associated > Arthropoda: Insects > Digestive system > Gut ... | reverse complement strand
GAAAACGTCCGGCGCGTAAGACAGGAACGGCAGCTCGGCGCGCATTTTTTTACGATAAACATCCATTGTCTTCGTGTCTTTTTCGATCAGGTCCCACTTGTTGACCGCGAGCACGACTCCTTTGCCGCTGTCGTGGGCGAGCCCCGCGATCTTTTTGTCCTGTTCCGTGACGCCTTCGGTCGCGTCTATCATGACCAGGCATACGTCGCTCCGCTCTATTGCCGCTATCGCGCGTACCACGCTGTAACGTTCGATACTCTCTTTGACCTTGCTCTTTCGGCGGACTCCGGCGGTATCGATCAGCACGAATTCCTCTCCTTCCCATTTGAAAGGAGTGTCGATCGAGTCGCGCGTCGTGCCGGGTATTTCGGAAACAATGACGCGGTTTTCGCCGACGAGAGCGTTTACAAACGAGCTTTTTCCCACGTTTGGTTTGCCGACGATAGCCAGTTTGATACGATCGTCATCATCGTCCGGCTCCGCGAGAGAACCTGTTTCGGAAAGGCACGAAACGATTTCATCGAGCGCGTCTCCAAGTCCCGTCATATTTGCCGCGGAGACCGGAAGCGGATCGCCAAAGCCGAGCTCATAAAAATCGTAGTAATCATCAGGCAGTTTTCCGCCGTCGATCTTGTTGATAATAAGTAGAATTTTCTTCGTTGTCCTCCGAAGCAGTTCCGCGACTTCCCTGTCCTGAGCAGTAACTCCTTCTTTCCCGTCGACCATGAACAGGATCAGGTCAGCCATATCCATAGCGATCATAGCCTGCTCGCGCATTTGCGAAAAAATAACGTCGTCCGACTTTCCGTCGTCGATGCCGCCCGTGTCTATCAGGGCAAAACGCTTACCGCGCCATTCGGCTTCGGAATATATCCTGTCGCGCGTCACGCCCGGCGTATCGTCGACAATTGAAAGCCGCGATCCCACAATTCGGTTGAAAAATGAAGATTTACCGACATTAGGGCGGCCAACGACCGCCACTATCGGGAGCAGTTTGGCCATTAATATACCCCCGTGAAAATGCTGTCCGCGAAACGCGCGGGATCGAATGGTTCAAAATCATCAGGTTTTTCGCCGGTCCCGATGAATTTTATCGGCAGATCAAACTCGTCCGCGATCGTGATCGCGATACCGCCTTTTGCCGTGCCGTCGAGTTTTGTCAGAACGACGCCCGTAACGCCGACGGACTTCCCGAATTCCTGGGCCTGGCTGACGGCGTTTTTGCCGGTCGTCGCGTCGAGTATCAGCAATATCTCCCGCGCGCTTTCCGCGTATTCACGCTGCACAACCTTGTTCATTTTCTCAAGTTCGCTCATCAGGTTGCGTTTGTTTTGCAGCCTTCCGGCCGTGTCACAGATGAGTACGTCGACGCCTCTGGCGGCTGCCGCCTGAACACCATCGAAAATCACGGCCGAAGGGTCGGCGCCTTCACGGTGCTTCACGATAGGGACATTGACCCTTTCCGCCCATATCTCAAGCTGCTCGATCGCCGCCGCGCGGAAAGTATCAGCCGCCGCTACAAGCACGCTTTTCCCGTTGTTCTTATACATGTGAGCGAGTTTCGCTATCGTCGTAGTCTTACCGCCTCCGTTGACTCCTACCATAAGCAGGCATATCGGGTACTCTTCGCTCATCTTCAGCCGGTCACCCTTGTCGACAAGGCCTGTAATTATCTCTTTCAGTCTTTGCTCGACAGCGCCCCTGTCATCCAATCTCTCCGAGCGCACAGCTTCACGCAAAGCCTCGACAATGCGTAATGACGTTTCCATACCGATATCCGATGTTATGAGGATCTCTTCAAGCTCTTCAAGAAACTCATCGTCGATCTGAGGACGCATGAGGATCGCGTCTCCTATACGCTGAGCCAGCTTTCCGAAAAACCCTTTTTTCTGCTCGAATTCCATATCTATCCGTTCAGCGTTTCCGCGAACGCCTCGGTCTCCTTATCTCCAAGTAAAAGCGAAAGCACTGTCGTAACGCCCTGTTCCTGCATGGTAACGCCGAACAGAGCGTCCGCGTATTCCATAGTCGCCCTCTGGTGCGTCACGAGCGCGAACTGCGTACCGCCGAACCCTGTGACATAGTTAGCGAAACGGTGTATGTTCGTGTCGTCGAGCGCCGCGTCGATCTCGTCAAGAATACAGAACGGGGTAGGTTTCGCCTTCAGTATAGAGAACAGGAGCGCGATCGCTATCATTGATTTTTCCCCGCCGCTATAACTGTCGATACTCGCGAGGAGGTTTTTCCCGGGCGGCCGGATTTTGATATCGATCCCGCATTCGAGCGGATCGCTTTCGTCTTCAAGCAGTATTTGTCCTTTGCCCCCGCCGAACAGCAAAGTGAACGTTTCGCTGAATATCTCCGACACCCTCTCGAAAGTCTCGCTGAATTTTTCTCTACTGATCTTATCCATATCGCGCACAATATCCTGAAAGTCCTTCATTGAAGCAACGACATCATCGCGCTGAACGGTAAGGAATGAATAACGCTCGCTGGTTTCGTCATACTCTTTGATCGAGCCCGGATTCACGTCACCGATTTCTTTAAGGCGTTCTTTTATCTCGCGGTTTTCCTTTACTCCGGTGCTCATCACAAAACCATCTTTTTTAAACTCCAGAGCGTGAACATAGGAAAGCTCAAATTCATCAAAAAGCTTCTCTTTCCATGTAGCCAGGCGCGTTTCCTGTCTGCCAAGCTCAACTTCCATGCCGTTTCGGGACGATATCTGCCCTTCGATTCTCTCAAGTGAGCGGCCAAAGGAAAGCTCTTTGTCTTCGATCTGAGTTTGAACGCCGCCGCGCTCTGATAAAACAGTATTAAGATCAGCTTCAAGAGAGATTTTCGCGTCTGTCAGCGCTGTTAACTCCACAGCCGCCTCTTCGTCTGTAAGGTCCGGCAAAAAGCCTTCCGCCGCCGCGCGTTCCGATTGCAGCTCATCAAGTCTTTCGCGCATTTCCTCAATGTCGCTTTTCATCGCCTTAAGTCTTTGGTCGGCGTTTTCCTTGTCGCGCCCTGCCTCGGCGGCCATCAGTCGCAGCTCCGTAGCGGCCGCTTGCGCCAACTCGCTTTCTTCTTTTGCCGGCGCCATGCCCATTATCTCGGCCTCGACGGCCTCTGATACTTCTTTGATTTTCTCGGTATATTCTTTGATGCTGTCGCGAAGCCCTTCGATCATATCACCGCTGTTTTCACGGTCTTTCGCGATACCCTCAAGATCGCCTCGGCGCTTTTCCAAACGTTTGTCGAGTTCGGCAAGCATATATTCCGCTGATTTCCTCTCTTCCTGAGCTCGAATCAGCTCCGTTTCGCCGTTTCTCCTGGCAAGGTCCTTATCGCGCAATTGAACCATTAGCTCTTCGTTTTCCGCGGAAAGAGCTTCCGCCGTTGCCCGCGTCGTTTTTTCCTTTTCAATGAGCGATTCTATATCGTTTTTCAGAGTGTCTATCTCATTCCGCCGCTCAAGAAGGTTGGCGGTCTTGTTTCTGTACGCGCCGCCGGTCAGCGCTCCTGTCGGACTGATCACTTCTCCTTCCTTTGTAACGATACGCCATCCTGTCCCGTTTTTCGCGGAAATCGCTATCGCGTCGTCAAGCGTATCGGCTATTATTGTCCTGCCGAGCAAGTACAGGAAGACTTCGTTAAACTTTTTATCATATATGACGCGGTCCATGGCGTAGCCGGCGAAACCGCTCATCTTTTCCAGTTCCGCCTCCCGCGCGTAAGCGCTGGCCCTGAGTGAGCCGACCGGGAGGAACGTGAGCCTTCCCGCTTTGTTTGTCTTCAAAAACCCGATCGCTTTTTTCGCGTCGTTTTCAGTTTCGGTCACGATGTTCTGTGTCGCGGAACCGAGCGCGGTTTCTATAGCCGTCTCGAATCCCTGCTCCGCTTTTACGAGCTCAGTCACCGCGCCGAGAATGCCGGATTGCTTTTCCTGCATCAGGGCGCGGACGCCTGACGCGTATCCTTCGTAATTGCTTTCCATCTCTTCGATGGTTTTTTTCCTTGAAGCTTTTTTCTCTGTTTCGAGCCTTATCGTTTCAAGCCTTAACCTGCTGTCAGCGAGCGCTTTTTCGTTATCGTCATACTTCCCGCGCATTACGGCGGTTTCTTCTTCAAGCGACTTCACTTCGTCAGATTTTGACCCTGACTCCTCAGAAAGCGCTGAGACCCTTTTCGCGAGCGTTTCCCGTTCGTTGCCTCCATTTAAAAGTTCTTCCCTGATCGCCGATTCGGTTTCGTCAAAGTTGGCGACGAGTCCTTCCCCCGAAGCAAGCTCCGCTTCTTTCGCGGACCTTTCCCGTGAAAGCTCAAAAAGTTCCGATTTCAGTTCATCGATCTTAAGAGACTTGTCACTGTACGCCGTGTCTTTCGAGGCCGCCTCCGCGAGCAGTGTCGCGAGTTCGGGCGCGATCCGGTCAAGTGTATCGGCAAATCCAGCGTGCTTTGATTCGAACTCACTTAGGGCGGTCTCGCGTTCCGAGATTCTGGCACGCGACTGGCGGATCTCTTCATCCAGTCTGACCCTGTCTTTTTCCAGGCTTTTCAGTCTTTCCTCGGTCAGCGCGGCCGCGCCCGCGATACTCATCGATCGCGTTTGATTCACGGCGATTTTTTCACGCAGTTCCGTCGCTCTGCGCTCCAGCTCCGCGTCGCGCGCGCGTAAAGCGCCAAGCTTCACATCGGCCTCGGTCCTTTCACCGCGCAAATCTTCCAGGCGTTCGCCGGCCTCTTCAAACTGAACAGCCAGTTCCCTGTTTTTTGCCTGAAGGTTTTCTATATTTTTCAGCGTGATATTGATCTCGAGCTCACGGTATCTTTTGCTTAAAACCCGGTGTTCCTTCGCCTTTTCGCTTTCCTCGCGAAGCCCGTCGATACGCGACTCGATATCCGTGATCAAATCTCCGAGCCGGTCCAGGTTCGAGCCGGCGCTTTCAAGTTTACGTTCCGCTTCCGCGCGCCGCTTTTTATACTTAATAACTCCGGCGGCTTCTTCGAAAACTTCGCGCCGGGATTCAGGCTTATCGCTGACGATTTTTTCAACGCGTCCTTGTCCGATGAAAGAATACCCGTCAACTCCGATACCGGTATCCATGATGAGTTCGCGGATATCGCGCAGCCGGCATTGATTATCATTAATGTAGTATTCACTCTCTCCGCTTCTGAACAACCGGCGCTTCAAAGCGACCTCGGAATAATCGATATCCAGTATCCTGTCGTTGTTGTCAAGAATGAGGGTTACTTCCGCCATACCTTTTGAGCGCCTGTTGTCGGTACCCGCGAATATGATTTCGTCCATCTTGTCGCCGCGCAAAGTTTTTACGCTTTGTTCGCCAAGCACCCACCTCATCGCGTCGGAAATATTGCTTTTCCCGCTTCCGTTCGGCCCGACGATACAGGTCACGCCTTCTTTAAACTCGATCGTGACCGGATCCGCGAAGCTCTTAAACCCTTGAATTTCGACCCTCTTTAAATACACTTAAGTTCCTCCAATGCCTTCTTTGCCGCCATTTTTTCAGCGCCTTTTTTTGTTTTCCCGACTCCCGGCCCGAATTCTCTGCCGTCACAGACGACTGTCACGCAGAACGTCTTATCATGGTCGGGCCCGCTTTCGCTTTCGCACACGTAATTTATCTCCGCGGCGCCGCTTTTTTGCAGTTCCTCTTGTAACCGGGACTTATAATCTGTGTCAAACCTGTCGTTAGAATAGACCCGTATACTCTCCTCAGCCGCCTCTCCTAAAAGTCCGCGGATCAATCCGCGCGCGGCCTCAGTTCCCCCATCTAAAAACACAGCGGCGACAAGCGCCTCAAACGCGTCCTCAAGCATCGCGTCATTATCACGCACTCCGGTCTTTTCCGCGCCGACACCCAGCTTCAGATACCGGCCGAGGTCGATCGAGCGCGCGACTCCGGCGAGCCCCTCTGTGCGGACGAGCGACGAACGCGCCGCGGTCATTTGCCCTTCGCTCATGCCGGAACCCTTTTCATATATCAAAAACGCGACTTCAAGGCCGGTAACCGCGTCCCCGAGGTATTCAAGCCGCTCATTCGACTCCGTTTTCCCGTCGTCCCGCTCGTTCGCGTAAGACGAATGGATGAGCGCGCTTTCAAGCAGCTCCGCGTTATTAAATGTATATCCGATCTTCGCCTCGAGTTCGGATCGGACGTCCTGTTCCATCATTACGCTTCCGTCCGGCTTTCCAAGATCTCATCGAGCTCGGCCACTATTTTTTCGATCTCTCCGATGACGTTCTCTTCTACATATGGCACAGCTTTTAAGATCCCGCTTACCACGGCCTCATAGTTTGAAGAGCCATGGATTTTCAGGATAGGCGCGTTGACGCCGAGAATAGGAGCCCCGCCGTATTCGTTGTAATTGAACGCCGATTTCATTTCCTTAAGCTTGGGCTTCAGCAGCATTGCCCCGACTTTCGCCGAAAAACTGCTGAGAAAGTATTGCTTCATGAGATCCATTACGGAGATACCCATACCTTCCGTCAGCTTAAGAATAATATTACCGGTCATCCCGTCACATACTATGACGTCAACGATCCCCAGAGGAACGTCGCGGCCTTCGATATTCCCTACAAAATTGAAACCTTTCCGTTCTTTCGCCATTTCAAGCAGGTCATAAGCTTCTTTCAGTGTCGGGCTGCCTTTGCCGGGTTCGGTACCCATATTTACGAGACCTATGGTAGGCTCGTTGAATCCGAAAACTTTTTCCGCGTAAAGTCTGCCCATCGCCCCGAAATATAAAAGGTTATTCGGGCGGACTTCAGGATTGGCCCCCGCGTCAATGAGAAGGCCGACAGTCCCCTTGCATACAAAGGGATAAGGCGCGCCGAGGGCCGGCCTGTCAATATTGCCGATACGGCCAAGCAGGAGCAGCGCGCCTGTCATGATAGCGCCGCTGTTTCCGGCCGACAGGAACATATCTCCCTCTCCGTTTTTGACAAGCATCATACCCTTGACGATCGAAGAGTCCTTTTTGTGCCTTATCGCGCTGACCGGTTTGTCCTCGCTGGTGATGACCTCGGTCGCGTGTTCGATACTGATGTTTTTCGGCTCGTGGTCGTGCCCGGAAAGAGCTTTCTTGATCAGCTCCTCGTCTCCGATGATACATATCTCATGATTCACGAGCTTTGACGCTATAGCCGCGCCTTTTACTATTTCACCCGGCGCGTTGTCCCCGCCCATGCCGTCCAAAATTATTCTCATAAACCCCTCAGCATCCTTCCTTTCCTTTTAATCTAAACAATTATTTTATCATATTCGAGCGGACAATATTGTCATAAAAAGACTTTAAAGGGCTTGGCATTTGCCTTAGAGATGTGTAAAATATTGCTAATGGAATAATTACGCTATGAGTTTTTTCGGAGGTGAAAAATGGCAGGAGAAATGAACAGACAAGTTTTCGGACCGTCAAAGTCAAAAATCGGCGACATGGACGCGAAGTACGCGGTTTTGATCGTATATCTGGGAATGGGTATACTCGGAATTGCTTTTGGTTACATATCTTTTCTGGTCCCATTGATTATTTACTTTATTGACAAAGAAAACAAATTCATCGCCTTCCACGCTATGCAGGCTTTTCTGCTCGGCGTCACGATGACGATCATCAGCATCATACTTGGGATCATCAGCGCTATAGTGGTCGCGAACGCGATAGCCGGAGCGGCCATACTGAGTCCTTACGCGTGGGGCGCCGGAGTTGGGGCAGTCGTGGCTATAGGCGCTATCGGAGCGGTAATCGGCGTCATATTCTTTATCTTCGCGATTATAGCCCTGATAAAAGGAATGAAGTACGAGATCTACGAGATTCCGCTTTTCGGAAAAGCGGCGGAAAAAATCGTTTTTAAGACAAACTAAAAACAGCTAAATCAGGTATTTATCAGAAGGCGGCCCGGAAGAACCTCGATATCGAGCGGGAGCGGGTCGCCTCTTTCGCCGTCTACATCTGAATCTATTGTTTTACCGTCGGCTGACTCGATGCGCAAACGGTCTGTATGGAAGTATTCGAAACGCTTGTCTTTCGTGTGCTGCCCGGTAAGCACGCTAAGCAGGGCGGGCAGCATCGTCGGCAGTATGAGCCTGCGGACGACCAAAACGTCAAGCAACCCGTCGCTGACTTCAGATTTTGGCGCCAGCTCTTTGAAACCGCCCGCGGCGCGCCCGTTCATTACAAGCACGGCGCTCATTTTTTCGTCAAGCTCAAGTTCTTTGCAGGTGATCTTTATTCTGGCGGCGCGCGCGAAAGGTATTTCGGCAAGAGACCTTAAATAGTACGCGCCGAGTCCAAGCGTGTTTTTTATCAACGGGTCTGTCCGTTGACTGATATCGACAAGCATTCCTATCGCGAGCACATTTATGAAATATCTGTCTCCCGCTTTCCCGACATCAGCCTTGATATAGTTGTCCGAGAGCGCGGTAGCGACCATTTCGGCTGTCGTCGTCGGTATGCCAAGATAGCCGGCAAGATCGTTTGCCGTGCCGGTCGGGAAAATCGCGAGGGGGATATGTATATCGCTTTTGATCATCGCGTTCACGACAAGGTTGACTGTGCCGTCTCCCCCCGCGGCGACGATCTTGTGGTAATCGCTTATCGGAAGCTCATTAAATATCCGGCTTATATCCATAGCGCCGCCGAGCCTGAAAGGCACCACCAGCATATCCGCTTCGGCGAAAGTATTGATGATCTTGTCGAGATGGCTTTTGATAACGCCATTGCCCGCGTTTGGATTGTAAATCAGCAATACCCTTTTCATTTCATCACTTCGCCGATCATATAAAGCGACCCGGCGAAAACGACCGCGTCGTATTCACCGGCGACTGACATGGCAATGTTGTAGGCTTCTTTAGGTTCGCTGGTTTTCGCTATCAGCCCGCCGCCTGCGTTCTTGATGAGGTCCGCCAGCTCGTCCGCTGACAGCGACCGCTCGTTTGCCGCCGTTGTCGCTATAAAAGCCGCGGCCTTTCCGGCAAATATCTCAAGCATTTCATCCGCGGCCTTGTCGCGCAGTATTCCCGTCACGAAAAGCACGCGGCCGCCCGGCAGCAACTCTTCCAGAGTCTTTACCAGAGCTTTCGCTCCGTCAGGATTGTGCGCGCCGTCGTAAATAATAAGCGGTTTTTCGGACGCTATATGAAAGCGCGCGTCAAGGCGCGCCGCCTTCATTCCCCGGCGCAAAGCTTCGCCGTCGGCCTTTATATGCCCTTCCGCGCGAAGCAGATCCAAGGCGCAGAGAGCTGTCACCGCGTTTTGAACCTGATGCTCGCCCGCCATTGAAAGCTCTATGCCGCTGTATCTTTTGCCACCTATATCCGTGTCAAACGCGTAGCCTCCCGGCGATCTTCCCGTGATCCTGTATTTGATTTTTGACGAGTCGGTAAGCGGCGCGCCCAGCTCGTACGCCTGTCTCGCGATCACTTTCGCCGCGGCGCCTGTCGCTCCCGAGACAACCGGACAGCCCGCTTTGATAATGCCCGCTTTTTCCCACGCTATCTTCTCCTCTGTATCGCCGAGACGATCGGTATGGTCCAGCGCGATAAGAGTGATAATAGAAACAAGCGGATCCTCAATGATATTCGTGGAATCGCCTCTTCCGCCAAGCCCGACTTCAAGAATTGTGAAATCCGGAGCCACCTCCGAAAAGTATAAGAGCCCTATGGCTGTCACTATTTCAAACTCGGTCGGCGGATCTCCGAGTTCCTTGAGTTTTTCAGCGGCGGCAAGCGCCAGATCCGCTATTTCCTCCAACCTTTCCACGGAGATCATTTCCCCGTTGGCTTCTATACGTTCTCTGAAATCTCCAACATAAGGAGAGGTAAAAACAGCGGCGGTATAGCCTAACGAAAGCAGCGTTTCATAAATATACCGGCAAACCGACCCTTTGCCGTTTGTGCCCGCGACATGGATCACCCTGAGTCCTTTCTCAGGGTTTCCAAGCATTGAGCAAAGCTCCCGCATCCGCTCCAGACCGAGCTTGCTGCCGAAGCGCGTGTATTCATGTACTCTTTCACGGGCGGTTTTCATTGTTAGTTTTTTGTCTGTTCGATTCGGACCAGGACCTTTGACAGCGCTTCTTCGGCGGCCGTAAGTTTTACTCGTTCAGCGTCTACGACCTGCGCTGGCGCTTTTGCCGTAAATCCCTCGTTTTCAAGTTTCGCGGCGATACGCGCGATCTCGCCTTCAAGACGGGCTTTTTCTTTCGCGAGCCTTTCGCGCTCAGCCGCTATATCAACGAGATCATCAAGCGGCACATAAACCACCATGCCGTCGAGGATAGCTGTCGCGGCTTCCTCCGGCAGTTCATTTTCGTCAGTAGTAAGCCGGACCTCAGACACACCCGCTAGACTCATGATATGGCCGGAGTCAAAACAAATTTCCGCGTCGGCCTTGATGATTATCGGGAACCTGCGCGAAGGCATGGCGCCCGCGTCCGCGCGTATATTTCTCACAGCCCGAATTATCTCTTTCTCTGTTTCTATCCTCTTCGCCGCGGAAATAAACTCAGCGTCATCCGCGTATCCGCGCGGCTCAGGCCAGGTATCCCGAATCAGTTTTCCCGGATGACCAAGGCTTCCCCAGATCTCTTCCGTAATGAATGGCATGAACGGATGAAGCAGTCTGAGCAGATCCGAAAGTACCCGCACGAGCACATCGCGGCAGACAGCTTTTGTCTCATCGTCGTCCCCATACAGCCTGGGTTTTACAAGTTCGATATACCAATCGCAATACTCGTCGCGAATGAAGTCATGGATTTTTTGCGTCGCGAGCGAGAGCTCGAATTTTTCAAGGTTTTGTGTCATCTCCGACGCCACGCGCTCACACTCCGCCAGTATCCACTTGTCCTCGTCACGCAGATAGCCAATAGGGACACAAGGGGACGGACTGACACAAGGGGACGGACTGACACAAGGGGACGGACTGACACAAGGGGACGGACCTTTTGTGTCAGATGACACAAAAGGTCCGTCCCCTTGTGTCAGTCCGTCCCCTTGTGTCAGTCCGTCCCCTTGTGTCACGTCCAGATTCATTAATACAAATCGCGCCGCGTTCCATAGTTTATTAGCGAAATTGCGCGTTGACTCGACGTTTTTCATCACGAAGCGCATATCGTTACCGGCCGCGCTGCCGAAGAGCAGGAAAAAGCGAAGGGCGTCGGCGCCGTATTCGTCAATTACCTCGAGCGGGTCAACTCCGTTGCCCGCGCTTTTACTCATCTTCTGGCCATGCTCGTCACGCACCAGACCGTGAATAAAGGTGTATTCAAACGGCGATTCTCCCATTATTTCAAGCGAGCTGAATACCATGCGTATGACCCAGAAAAAGAGGATGTCATAACCGGTGACCAACACGTTTGTCGGGAAAAAGTATTTTAGGTCAGGGGTTGCTTCAGGCCAGCCCAGAGTTGAGAAGGGCCAGAGTCCGGATGAAAACCACGTGTCGAGCACATCTTCGTCCTGAACCAGCGACTCGTCTCCCGCGCCGCAAATCGGGCAAAACATAGGCGCCGGATCGCGGTCCACGAAAGTCTCGCAGCACGCTTCGCAATACCAGGCGGGTATCCTGTGTCCCCACCACAGCTGGCGGCTGATACACCAGTCGCGTATCTCTTCAAGCCAATGCAGGTATATTTTTTCAAAACGAGGCGGCACGATCTTCAGGTCCCCTGTTTTGGCCGCCCGGATCGCGGGCTTGGCCAGTTCTTCCATGCGCACGAACCATTGCTCGCTTATCATCGGTTCGACGATCGTATCGCAGCGGTAACACTGCCCGGTCGGTATCACGATATCCTCCGTCTTTACCAGATAGCCCGCCGCGTCCAACGCCGCTATCCAGCGTTTTCTGCACTCGAAACGGTCGAGGCCTTCATATTCACCCGCCTCGGCAGTCATCTTAGCGTCAAAGCCGATACATACCGGCTGTTCAAGCCCGTGCCGTTCCCCGACCTCAAAGTCGTTCGGATCGTGCGCCGGCGTGATCTTCACGGCGCCCGTGCCTTTTTCGGGATCTGGGTAGGAGTCAGCGATCACTGGCAGTTCTTTACCGGCGATCGGGAGCAGTACGGTCTTTCCGATCATGTCCTTGTATCTCGGGTCATCTGGGCTTACCGCTACGCAGACGTCCGCGAACATCGTCTCAGGCCTGGAAGTCGCGACCGTGATCCCTTCGCCGCCATCCTTTGCCGGATATCTGATATACCAGTACTTCCCCGCGAGGTCTTCATGTTCTACTTCGGCGTCCGAAAGCGACGTCCCGCATGTCGGACACCAGTTGATAAGCCGGCTGCCCTTATATATCAAGCCTTTTTCATAGAGCCTTACGAAAAACTCAACCACCGCTTTGTTGCAGCCTTCGTCCATTGTGAAGCGCTCGCGCTCCCAGTCGCAGGAATTCCCGAGTCTGCGCTGCTGTTCGGTAATTTTACCGCCGTAAATCTCTTTCCATTTCCAAACGCGATTAATAAATTCTTCACGGCCGAGATCGTCCTTTGTCTTTCCCTCTGTCGAGAAAATCTCGTCGGAGACCTTTACCTCAGTCGCGATACTCGCGTGATCGGTGCCCGGAAGCCAGAGCGCGCTGTATCCCTGAAGTCTGCGCCATCTCGTAAGGACGTCCTGCATGGTCTGGTCGAGCGCGTGCCCCATATGAAGCTGCCCCGTGATATTCGGAGGCGGCATAACTATCGTATAAGGCGTTTTCTCAGGATCTATATCCGCGCGAAAGTCGCCGTCCTTCTCCCAGCTTTCATAAATACGTTTTTCAAAACTTTTTGGATCGTATGTCTTCGCGAGTTCTTTCATTACTGTTTTATTCTTCCCCTTCGTACTTTTCTCCCAGTGTCACCCTTACGGCTCCAAGCCGTCCTGTGTCGCGTTTCCCGAACCCGTAACCGGTCTTTTCCGGCACTATTCCCAGACATGGCTCGAATTTCGCGCCCAGACCCTTTATTATACCAAACCCTGTCGGGGTTATCATTTCAGTGCTGACGTCTGACTCTATGATAATCGGTATCCCCGCGTTCTCCGCCATCTTCATCACGGCCGGCACAGGCACGGGGATAAGTCCGTGCTGACACTTGATTGTGCCGCTGCCGTCACGCGGCGCGGAGCAGTAAAAATCTGAAACGTCGAGCAGATCTGTCGCGATCGCAGTGCCGACTATGTCGATGATCGAATCCATCGCTCCGACCTCGTGGAAAGCTACCTCTTCTTTCAAGGCCTGATGCACGAAGGCTTCGGCTTCAGCTATCACATCGAAAATCGCGATCGCGCGTGATTTAGCTCTTTCCGATATCCCGCTGACTTCGATCATCGCCTTTATATCGCTGTAGTGCCGGTGACCATGTCCGTAATCTTCTTTTGCTTCAATGTCCAGGCTGATCCCGTGTATACCATTCCGCTCAAAAGGACGCGCCGAAAAAGAGTATTCACCGGGAATGATCTTATCGAGTTCATGCCTGATTTCGTCGGCGTTCACGCCCAAATCGATAAGAGCGCCGAGCGTCATATCGCCGCTGATTCCGTCAGGGGCTTCGAAGTACAATATCCTGCCCGCCATTATTCTTTTCCTTTTGCGATCATTGAAGCGAGATAACCCGCTCCAAATCCGTTATCGATATTTACAACGCTGACGCCAAGGCTGCAGGAGTTCAGCATCGTCAGCAGAGCCGCGAGACCTCCCATAGAAGCGCCGTAACCGATCGACGTCGGCACCGCGATGACAGGCACGTCCGCTACACCGCCGACTACAGACGCCAGCGCTCCCTCCATGCCAGCCACCACTATAATAGCCTTCGCCTTCCGGATCTCTTCAACCTTATCCAAAAACCGGTGTATCCCCGCAACGCCCACATCGTAATACCGCTCGACAGACGCCCCGTATGTCTCCGCCGTGATCGCGGCCTCCTCGGCTATCGGGATATCAGCGGTCCCCGCGCAAACGATCGCCACTGAGCCCTTTGTACCGGCGGACAGCCGCAAATTATTCGGAGATTTGTCTAACAGACTCCCTGACAAATCGGAGAAAATTTCGGTGGACGCCGCTGCCATGTACACTAATAGTCTTGCCTTCTCGTAGTAAGTAAGACCTTCGGTAATAACTTCCCTTACCACCTCATAGTACTCCGGCCCGACCTTTGTCGCGATTACCGGAGACGTGTCGGCTGACAATCTCTTCATGATCGCCGCGACCTGCTCAGGTGTTTTCCCGATGCCGAAAACAACCTCGCCGCGTCCTGTCCTGTGAGCTCTGTGCGTGTCGATGTTCGCGAAACCTATATCTTCGTACGGAAGTGTTTTTAGTCTCTCGGCCGCCTCGTCGGGAGTGATCTCTCCTTCCGCGACCTCGATCAGTAGTTTTTGTAAGAGCCTGGTCTCCATACCGGAGTTAACTCAGTTTTTCTTCAACGCCGTAGTATATGCTGTCGGCAAGCGGAACGCTCTTTTCCAAAAGCTCTTTGCCTTTGCTTTCTACTTCCTTCGCGAATTTTTCGTCGGCTATGAGTCTGATATTGATGCAGACGTTCAGCCATGCCGCCTGCAGCGCCGCCTTTGAAAGCACCGCGCCGCATCCGGCGTCGCTGACAGCGAGCGCGCTTCCTTTTTCCGCGAATTTCTCAAGAAGTACCAGCGTTTCAGCGCATTTTTCCATAATTTCGAGAGGGGCGAGCGACGCCTGTTTCAAACACGCCTGCATGACGCGCTCTTTTTCACGCGCCTCTTCTTTGGTCCCCGAAGCCATCCTGTAAGCGCCCGCGAGCGGAGCGAAGACCTCGGCGTCCTTCTGGACCAGCGCGAGCAGGTCTTTTTGCAGCCTGTACGCGGCTACCTTCAGTTCCTGTATCTCGTCTTCAACGTCGGCGTACTTCGGTTTCCCGATAGTCAGATTCGCTACCATTCCGCCGAGCGCCGCGCCAAGCGCGCCAGCCAGAGCCGCCGCTCCTCCGCCGCCCGGCACAGGGGCCTTCGACGAAAGTTGAAGCACGAATTCAGTTACCGGTAAATCACAAAATATTTCTTTCTTTCCCATAGCGGATAGTATACCACGAACCTAAATCACTTTTCCCGCCATTCGACTATGGCGTTGAAAACAAGCCCAAGGTCGCTCTTGCGGACACCCTCTACATAATCCTTCCAAAGATCTATTCTCTTTCTTCTTATGAACAGTAATTCTTCCGGTCCGATCTCGTTTACGTAGTGCACTTCTATCGCCTTGATGTCCCGCTTGATATGATTCGCGTACGGAAAAGTGTCCATGACAAAATCCACGTATTTCGCGTTGTTCACATGGTGATTGTAATCGATGTCGCTGTACATTATCAGCTTTTCGTATATCGGGCTCGCGCCCTGTATTGGTTTCAGACGGCCAACTCCGCCTTCTACCGCGCGTTCTTTTTTTGTTTCTATGCCGTGGTAATCAAGGAATCTGTCTCTCTTGATCTCGCGCGTTTTAAGATCCATGATGATCCACGTCGAAGCCGCGCGTACGAGTGGGATTCCGTCAAGGTCGCGAATAATATAGTCCCGCTCATAAAGAGCTCTGGGGTCCTGCGGCCAGGTCTCGAGCGTGACGCTCTGCCCTAGCAGAGGATAGCTGTCGATCTCAAGGCGAATGCGCATAAGGATCCACGCGAGATTCATTTCGTCCTTCAGCCACCTCACGTCCGCGCCGAGATCGCGCGCGTG
>Ga0123356_10003816_pt1 | contig 15691 bp, 13 predicted proteins | sample TergutEmb28metaG_2_FD_92546 | JGI IMG/M metagenome (GOLD analysis project Ga0123356, IMG submission 92546) | Embiratermes neotenicus P3 segment gut microbial communities from Petit-Saut dam, French Guiana - Emb289 P3 | ecosystem: Host-associated > Arthropoda: Insects > Digestive system > Gut ... | reverse complement strand
GCGGGGATAAAACGTCCAAAGCCGGTATCCACGCGGCAGATATCGATCATGGGACTTTTATCGATGTGCGTGATGGGAAAAAATATCGGACGGTCAAAATTGGTGAGTTGACTTGGATGACGGAGAATTTGAATTTCAGTACCGATGGCTCCTGGTGCTATGATGATGATGAGGGCAACTGTCAAAAGTATGGGCGACTTTATACTTGGGATGCGGCGATGAAGGCTTGCCCGGCGGAGTGGCGGTTGCCTGATACGGCTGATTGGAACAGTTTGGCTCGGGCTGCCGACGGGCAACGCTTGACTGACGAATACGGCGATTATTATTGGAGTACGGCAGGTGGCAGGCTGAAATCAAAAACCGGATGGAATAATCATCAAGACGGCAGCAGCGGCAACGGTACAGACGACTACGGGTTTTCGGCCTTGCCCGGCGGCCAACGATGGCATGAGTTTCGCGAGATCGGCACGAGCGGCTTTTGGTGGTGCGCAACAGAGGGCACAGGAGATACTACTGGCTTGTCCGCTTGGCACGCACCCTACCGGAATATAGTCTCCGGCTTCGACGCAGTAGCAGAGTTCAGCCACCACAGGGACAACGGTTTTTCGGTTCGTTGTGTTCGATGAATTCATAATATGCCTCAATAATTTTATCCCACAAAAATATCCCTGATATTATTCATCCCATATTCCTGCAAATCCAAAGTCTGCCCATCGTAAATCACCCGCGCTTTAATGAGCGACTCGCCAAGAGTGCCTTTAAGGTATTTAAGGGTTTTTGTAAAATCAGAATGAAAAGATTTGGCAGATTTTACCTCCCACGCCTGAAAACTCGCCCCATTGTCTTCGATGATGTCGACTTCGTGCTGTGATTTATCACGGTAGAAGTACAGGTTTGAGTCCTTGCCGCTGTTGAATCGTTTTTTGATGAATTCAACGACTGCCGCGTTTTCGAACAGGGTCGGGCGGATGGAGTGTGTTTCTAACTGCAACTTGTTTTCTATCCCGAGCAGATAGCACACGAGAGCGGTGTCGTAAAAGTAAATTTTTGGCGTTTTGACAAGGCGCTTCCCGATGTTTTTGTAAAATGGCGGGAGGCGGAAGAGTATGTACGATGTTTCCAGCACGCTGAGCCACTCGTTTATAGTGGGCGCCGAAACGCCGATTTCGTTTGACATCGAAGAGGCGTTGAACTCCGCCCCGATTCTTCCGGCGCATAAGCGGATAAAGGTTTGGAACTTGGTGATATTTTTCACGTTTATCAGTTGCCTGACATCACGTTCTATGTAGGTGTTATAGTAATTTTTGCAGAAGAGGTAGGGCGGGGTTTGCTTTGTCCGCAGGCCCGGAAATCCGCCGCCAAAAAGCAGGCCGTCGGTGTCAGACAAGTCAAAATCTTTAAGCTCGGAAATCGAAAGCGGCAAGAGCGTAAACAGTGCCGCCCTTCCCGCGAGCGATTGAGTAATTTTCTGCATGAGCGAAAAGTTGCTGCTGCCGGTAAGAACAAATTTGTACTCCGGGCGCTCGTCAACAATCACCTGTATGAGCGAAAACAGCTCGGGGTATCTTTGGACTTCGTCTAAGATTATGCCCTTTTCGGCGTATTTTTCCAAAAATGGCCGTGGTTCAAGCGCAATTTTCTCCCGGGTCTGCAAGTCTTCCAAGTTGAAGTAGGCGTATCCCTCAAAGTGGCTTTTGCAGAGCGTAGTCTTGCCCGACTGGCGCGGCCCAGTTACCACGAACACGGAATAATAGGCCATAGCGCTGTTAATTTCGCTGCTTAACTCCCTGTAAATCATAGACTTACGCCTCACGCGGACAGATTTGAAGTTGAACTTCCAATTTGTCCTAATATAGTATATTGCTACATTTTGTGTCAATAGGTATCTTAAAAAATCACCTTTTCTCTCGGCAGTACGGGGGCGGGATGTATATTTTTTTATATCCAGACTAAACGGAGACCACCATGAATACCGTAAAAATCGCCCTCGCGGTGATAACCGCGCTGATTGTCCTCGCGCTTCCCGTGTTCGGGCAGGCAGGCGCGGATGATGCAAAGACTATTCATGTATTTGTCGCCCTTTGCGACAATAAATTTCAGGGCATAGTCCCGGTGCCTAAGGCGATCGGCAACGGGCAGAACCATAATACCAATCTTTACTGGGGCGCGCTTTACGGCATCCGGACCTATTTCAGAAAGAGCAGCGAGTGGAAATTGGTATCCACGCGCGGGAAGAACGGCATTATACTCGAAAGGCTTGTCTTCAAGCACGCCACAAAAAACTATTATCTGATAGCCGACGCCTACGACGGGGAGTACATCGAGCGGTGCACCAAAGATTTTATGAGCGCTGTCAGCGGAAAGCATAAAGATACCTTGATGCTCGATGGCAAAATTTTGGGCACGGGCGGCAGCGCTTCTCTTGTTGCGTACATCGGGCACAATGGGCTGATGGATTTTGAATTGTCTGAAACTTATGCAAACGTGGATAACAAGACGCGGGATGTGATTATTTTGGCGTGTTACAGCAAGCGTTATTTCGCCCCGCTTCTGAAAGCGGCAAACGCGAACCCGCTGCTTTGGACGACCCATCTGATGGCCCCGGAGGCCTACACGCTGCACGCTGCTCTGAGCGGGTACGTTAACGGGGAGACTAGTGAAAGCATCCGCGAAAAAGGCGCCGCGGCGTACGCGCGGTATCAGAAATGCAGTTTGAGGGCGGCGCGGGGGCTGCTGGTGACGGGGTGGTAGTTGCTTTGTGTTTTGTGATATGATGATAACGCGGGATGTATATTTAATGATATTCTGCCTTAACGGAGACCACCATGAACACCGCAAAAATCGCCCTCGCGGCAATGACAGTCATTCTGCTGGCTCTCTCGCCCCTTGCAGCGCAAACGCCTGTTTTTGACTGGTACACCGCTAATCCCAAGGCAATTGATTTCACCATCTCTACCGCCGATGAACTAGCCGGATTGGCGCAGATTGTTAATGGTACGGCTGCCGGCATTGCGAGAGACAGTTTTCGCGGCAAGACTGTTACGCTCGGACGAGGCATCGACCTTTCAGGGTATGCGGGCGGGGAGGGGTGGGAGCCGATAGGGAGTTCTTCCAAGACCCCGTTCTCCGGTTCATTTGAGGGTGGCGGGTACGTCGTACGCAATCTCAGAATCAACACTCCCGATGGAGAGCGGAAAGGGTTGTTTGGGGTTATTTCCCGCGGGAAAGTGCAAAACCTTGGGCTTGAGCGGGTGAAAATCAAAGCCAAGTTCGCAGCAGGTGGCTTGACCGGACAGCTTACAGACAGAAGCGTAGTTGTAAACTGCTATACTGAGGGCGGCGAGGTCAGCGGCGTTACCCATGTCGGCGGCATAGCCGGGAATGCCTTTCGCAGCGTCATAATCAACTGCTACTCGTCTGCCAAGGTCGTCAGGATCCACACTAGACCGCACGATATGTATGTCGGCGGTATAGCCGGCTGTCTTAACAGCAGTATCATAACCAACAGTTATTCGACAGGCGAGATTGGCGGTTCCTCCCACGAAGCGGGCGGTATAGCGGGAATTCTCTTTCAGTTCAGCAGCGTGACCAACAGCGCCGCACTGAATCCTTCTCGGAGGCGCGTAGCCGGTCGGCTCAAGCGTAAATCTACGCTCGAAAACAATGTCAACTTCTCTAGCTCTAAATCATCCACCTCTCGATATACCTCTCTACATGTTTGGTTACCCACAACCGGCTACTCCATCTCCGCGGAAGAAATTATGGCGGATGGTACGATAGGCGGACGGTTTACGACCGGCTGGACGACGGAAGACGGGAAGTTGCCGGGGTTCGGGGCTGCGGTGGACATGCCGGAACATATCAGGGCGGTTATCAATAAAAAGAGTGAAGTTGAAACAATAGTTGTCAACGACACTTACGGAATTGATGAGATTGCAATTATCAATGATACAACGATAACGGATGATATTGCTACTGTCAACGAAACAACGGCAATAGATGATGTCGCGGCAGTTAGTGATACCGCGATAATTGATGACATCGTAGCTGTCAATGATACTGCAGTAATCAATGAAAATACAACTGTCAACGATACGGCAGTAATTGATGATATCGCCGCGGTCAATGACACAGATACAAGTGTTTCAAACATAACTGTCGATGACAATATTGCTGATAATAACGACAAATCCGTACTGATGCTGCATCTTAGCCTCGAAGTTAAAACGGACATGAATATTACCGGCAATACAGAAGACAGCAGCGACAATCCGCCGCCGCTGAGCCATCTTAACCTTGAACTTAAAGCGGACGTAGAAAAATTAGTTGGCACCGCTATAAAAATGTTAGACGCAACGGATTCAAAAAGAAGGTGGTACGAGGCGCGGAGGGCGACTATAGCATCTGCGGTTTCCCTCAGTTATTTGTGGCTTTCCTATTCCGCCAAGGAACACGAGTACCGTGATAATCCGCAAGACAATTGGGTCGGTTCGGTAAACGCTTATATGGCCGGCGCAATATGCCTAAGTGTTCTGGCTAATTTTGTGCTGCCCGCCTTGCCGCCCCAATGGATATCAGAAGATACAAGCATGAAGCTTTGGTCGGTAATAACGATGGGCGGGGCGCTGACATGGACAATATTGATGTTTAACAAAAAAATAAATACCGCCTTTAAAGAGAATCCCGGTTATTACTACACAGCGTCTGTAATAACGGCGGCTCTGCCGGGGTTTCTTGTTTACGCTTTTTAACGGCAAAACTAACTCATTCACCCACCGCTGATGACCGGCGGCGGCCAAGGAAAAATGTTATGAACAATCGTCAACACAATCAGCACCATCCAGCAGACGCCGAGCAGGGCTCCGCGCTTGAAAGGTTTTCCCGCGATCTTACGGAAGCGGCGCGGAACGGGAAGCTTGACCCTGTTATTGGGCGAGACGATGAGATCAGGCGCATCATACAGATACTGTCGCGCCGTACGAAAAACAATCCTGTGCTGATAGGCGACCCCGGCGTCGGCAAGACGGCGATAGTTGAGGGCCTCGCGCTGCGCGTTATCAAGGGCGACGTTCCGGAGGGGCTGAAGAGCAAATCTGTAATGTCGCTTGACATGGGGGCGCTCGTGGCGGGGGCTAAATTTCGCGGCGAGTTTGAGGAACGGCTCAAGGCTGTGCTCAAGGAGGTCGCCGACAGTGGGAACATCCTGTTGTTTATTGACGAATTGCACACGATTGTAGGAGCGGGGGCGGCAGAGGGCGCGATGGATGCCGGCAACATACTTAAGCCGATGCTTGCGCGCGGGGAACTCCACGCGATAGGGGCGACGACGCTTGACGAATACCGCAAGTTCATAGAAAAGGACAAGGCGCTGGAGCGGCGCTTTCAGACGGTTGTCATCAACCAGCCGACAGTTGAGGATACGATATCAATACTGAGAGGCCTGCGCGAGCGCTACGAGCTCCACCACGGGATAAAAATCAAGGACAGCGCGCTGGTAACCGCCGCCGTGCTCTCCGACCGCTACATAACCGAGCGCTTCCTGCCTGACAAGGCTATTGATCTTGTAGACGAAGCAGCCGCTAAGTTGCGTACGGAGAGAGATTCGAGCCCTGCTGAGCTTGATGAGGCGATGCGGAGGCAGATGCAGCTTGAGATAGAGATAGAGGGGCTGAAAAAGGAGAAGGATAAGGGATCGAAGGAGAAAATCGCCAAGCTGCAGGACGAGCTCGCCGTCATACGCGAAAGCGTTGCATCCATGAAAAATCGCTGGGAAGCGCAGAAGGCGCAGTCGGATAAATTGCAGGGTATAAGGGAGCAGATTGACAAGGCGCGAATAGACCTTGAACAGGCGGAGCGCGAGTACCGCTTGGACCGTGCCGCACCGCTGCGTCTTGGACGCATACCTGAGCTTGAGCGGCAGCGGGACGAGCTTGAGGAGCAGATTAAAAATTCGAACGAGGGAGACCGCCTGCTGAAAGAAGAGGTGGGCGAGGAGGACATCGCCGAGATAATCAGCCGCTGGACGCGAATCCCTGTCAGCAAGCTTGTCGCGGGGGAAAAGGAAAAATTATTATCACTGGCAAAACATCTTCATGAACGGGTGGTAGGGCAGGACGAGGCGACGAACGCGGTGGCCGACGCGGTTTTAAGGGCGCGGGCCGGATTGAAGGATCCGAACCGCCCCATTGGCAGTTTTATATTCCTTGGCCCAACGGGCGTAGGCAAGACGGAGCTGGCGCGGTCGCTGGCCTTTAACCTGTTTGACGACGAGCGGGCGATGGTGCGCATAGACATGTCCGAGTACATGGAAAAACACGCAGTATCGCGCTTGACGGGTGCGCCTCCGGGATACATAGGGTATGAGGAGGGCGGGCAGTTAACGGAAGCGGTGAGGCGGCGGCCTTATTCGGTGGTGCTTTTTGATGAAATCGAGAAGGCTAATCCCGAGGTCTTTAATATTTTGCTGCAGATACTGGATGACGGGAGGATTACGGATTCTCAGGGCAGGCTGGTTGATTTCAAGAATACGATTATCATAATGACGTCTAACATCGGCTCGCAGTTGATACTTGACAGGCACGAGGATACAAATATCAAAGACACCGTTCTTGCGGAGCTCAAGCGTCATTTCAGGCCGGAGTTTTTGAATCGGGTTGATGAGGTTGTCGTTTTTGACCCGTTAAGCGAAGAGCAAATCCGCACCATTGCGTCATTACAGATGCGCGGGCTTGTTGACAGGCTGGCTGGATTGAAGATAGTGGCGGAAATTGATGACAGCGCGCTCGACCTTATCGCGCAGAAGGGCTACGATTCGGTCTATGGGGCGCGTCCGCTTAAGCGTGTGATCCAGAGAGAGATCGAAACGCCGGTGTCCAAGATGATTATCGCTGGCGAATTGACTGAGGGAAAGACTCTGTGGATTCGTGGGAATCAGGGGCGGCTGGAGTTTGAATAATGTCCGTCCCCCGGCTTATCGCAGTGATTTGCCGGGGGCAGACTTGAATTGTATTGTTATGCTGCTTGCGCTAAACAGGCGCGTTTCAATTTTGGACGCAACGAACCGAGAGCCCGGTGAGCCTATCTCCGTTGATCTCGTCTATGAAGTTACTTTCCGAGTGCAAGAAGAGGCTCCATGGACCATTCACGTTATCATTTGTTGCGCTCCACCAATGGCCATCACTGCCGCGACAGTTGAAAAAGCTATCAGGCCACCTGCGGTAGCCGCCGGGCAAGGCTGAAAAACCAAGTTCATCCGTACCGTTTCCGCTAGTCGCATTAGCCTTATCATTCCAACCGAATGTTGTTTTAAGATTATTACCAGCCATGAGCACACCACCGGCAGCTTGAGTCAAATTATTCCAGTCTTGGCGTGTAGGCAAACGCCATCCCGTCGGGCAAGCAGTCATCGCGGCATCCCAGGTATACAGTCTACCGTATGTATCGCAATTGGAGTTCTCATTATCATAACACCAACTATTACTTGTTGTGTGATTGAGATTTTCCGCCATCCACCATAGGCTATCTATCTTAACGGTTTTATAGCTTTGACTGTTCCTTATATCATAAAGAGCGCCATCCTTAGTAAATCCAGCCCATAAAAACAAATTTCCAGTCAAGGTGACCGTTGTGTCCGCACTATACAGGGTGTCAATTATATGACTACCATTACCACTCGCACTACCTCCTAGACCCACCGTCCAATAAGTGAATGTGTTACCGCTTTCAGCGATAGCCGATATTCTGACCACGGTTCCGGAATCGTAACGTGCACTGCTCCGAGCAGGGGGAGTAATGGTACCGCCGTTGCCGCTATTTGGTTCTCGGCCATCATAATTAATACCCATCGAGAGCGCGAACGTCCGCATAAAGTTTGCGGTGACAGTAGCGTTTGTGTTTACAGTGATACCTGTGGTTCTCGCGGTACTGTCGAGAAACGTAACTGCACCAGGAGGATCCGCCGTCCAATTAATAAACCTGTATCTTGCTTCTAACGGGGTAGCCGTTATCGAAAGCCGCGCCCCAGCGTTGTGGAGCTCCGCACCGTCCGGGGTAACGATGTTGCCGTCCGCAATGTTTTGTTCTACTCTCAGCGTACATACGGTGTTTACCGGTACGAAGTTGGCGGTCAGCGTCATATTGTTGTCCATGGTAACCGATATCGTATCTTTTTCGGATGTTGACACCCCCGACCAGCCGATGAACGCGTAACCGTTGTTTGGGGCAGCGACCACCGTAACTTTCGTACCTAAGGCGTAGCTTGTCGAGTCGGGGTCTCGCTTTACGGTACCGCCGGCGGCCGGGTTGCTGTAAACTTCCAGCGTATGGCGAATCGGCCTGAAGTTGGCGTTTATCGTTATATTGCCCGTTATGGTGACGATCAATACGGTGGACTCAGATTTGGATTCGTCCGACCAACCCTCGAATTCGTGGTTGTCTGAGGGTTCGGCCGTCAGGGTTACTGTCATTCCGTTCTGATACTTTTCCCTGTCCGGATCGCGCTTCACGATTCCGCCGCCTTCCGGAAACGCGGCGGTTGTTAGCGTGTACGCCGCGAACTCATTGTTGCCGGCGTTTGGGTCGAGCGGATCGCCGCATCCAGCTAGTACGAGCGCGGTAAGGATAACGGCGGCAACTGCGCAGAGTGCAAGCATGCCGCGACGGATTTTGTTTTTTGTTGATCCTGCCATAATTCCTCCTTGTAAAGCCTACACTCCTAAAATTTGATTCCGGCCCCAACCTTCGCGGTCAGCCCGTGTCCGAGTCGTGCCGTTTCGTCCATCCACTCTTTTTCATACGCGTTGGATGTCCTAACCCCGTACATCAGTTCGGCGCGCAGGTATACGGATTCTTTAAAATTAAAGTCGGCCCCGGCCCCAAGTCTGCCCCACAGCGCGTTCAGTTCGTTTGCGTTTTTGGGCGCACCCAAAGTGAACGGGTTTCCACCTTGATCTGTAAACTTGGCGGAGAGGCACATCTCGTAGTCGCCCCCGAGCAACGGGAACAGCTTTATCTTCCCGTCCGCTCCAATGGACAGTTCCGGGTATTTCGCGTATATGCCTACGGCGAATGTCGAGCGCGTTATGTTCGCGTCTGCCTGCCCTGCCGGCGTTTCATAGATTCCGCTGCCCGCGGCGTAGGAAGCGGCTACATAGGCGTATCCGGCGTCGATGAACAGGTATGTGCCAACGACGTGGTACGGCATTGCCGCCTTGCGGTCCATCCCGCCGCCGAAGTCGTTCGAAAAGAGTCCTCCCGCGCCGACGCTTATGCCAATTCTCTTTCTTTCCGCCTCAAACCTCGGCCTTGCCGGCGCCTTGCCGAACATGACCGCCACCACCTCGTCCGACACCCGCGTCAGTTCGTCTATGGTTTTGAGCGTGCTGTTGGCTTCGCCGATGAAGGCGACCGCGGCGGTTTCTACGTCTATTATGCGGGCGGAGACATTAAATGCGCCGAGGGCGGGGGTGATGGCGGCGATACAGATGTACCTGACGCCAAACTGCCTGCCGAGTTCGCTGATTTGATTGTCATCAATCGCGCCGCTGCGCTGCCTGACGTGCTCTTCGTCCAGTTTGGCGAGGAACGACTCCGACCGCTCGATTCCCAGGTACCGTCCGCTGTTCACGAGCGACGCGAGCATGATCGTGCCTAACGCTTCCTTTTCGTTGCCGCTCGCGTCGCCGGTAACATAGACGGCGATCCGCGGCAGATCCTGGGCGGTGGCCACGGCGCAGATCAGCATGACAAGGAGTGAGGCCAGTCGTTTCATTATCTGAAACTCTCTACTCTGGGGGATATGGCCGTTAAGCATGGAGTGACACAGCCATCCACGGCAATACGGACTGTATTAATACAATATAACGTCATTTAGACTTTTCCGCAGCAACAAGTGTTACCAACAAAATAAAAAGATTTTTGTTCCGGATATCACTATGAATATATATTATGGGTGAGCATTATCGCTGAATTGTCTTATTTCGGATCGAAAAACCATGCAAAAAACAAACATAGTAATCACCGTACCCGAGGGGCTGAGCGCATATTTGAAGGCTGAGGTAGAGGCGCTTGGGCTGCCGGTAACGTCTGTTACGCCCACGAGCCTGACGACGATGGGGACCTCCGCGGACGCCATGATGCTCAACCTGCACATCCGTACAGGCCACCACGTCCTGTTTCAGGTAGCCGCCTTCCGCAGCCGCGATTCCGACGAGCTTTACAAGGAGCTGTCGAAGATACCCTGGGAAACCATCATCCCGTCAAGCGAGTATTTATCCGTCGTTTCCAACGTCCGCAACGCCACGATCAAGGACACGCGTTTCCCGAATTTGCGTACCAAAGACGCGATTGTAGACCGTATTCAGTCGCGCAAGGGCCGTCGTCCCGATTCCGGGCCCGACCAGACCGGCGCGGTGGTCAGTCTGTACTGGCGGGACGAGCGTTGTATTGTTTACATAGATACCAGCGGAGAGCCGTTGTCGCGGCGGGGGTACCGCCGTATCCCTCTTGGCGCGCCAATGCAGGAGACGCTGGCGGCGGGGGTGGTGATGGCTATGGGGCTCAAGCCCGGCGAGCACTTCGTCAACCCGATGTGCGGTAGCGGGACGATGGCGATAGAGGCAGCATTATCAGCGAGTTGCAGGGTTCCGGGGCTCACCAGGCAAAACTTTGGCTTCATGCACGTGATGGGGTTTGATCTGAGGGCCTGGGAAGAAATGAAAAAGGCCGCTAAGGCCAAGGTTATCAAGGCGTTACCGTCCCAAATCATTGCTACGGATACTAATGAAAAGGCTATTGATGCCGCCCGCAAGAACGCGATGACCGCCGGTGTGGAGCAGTTGATACGTTTCGAGGTTTGCGATTATGCCAATACTGTTGTCCCTCCCGCTCCCGGCGCGGTTGTTCTTAATCCCGGCTACGGTTTGAGGATGGGGGAGGAGGCGGAGCTGGTTGATACTTACCGCGGCATAGGCTCTTATTTCAAGCAGAAGTGCAAGGGTTACCGGGGCGCCGTTTTCACCGGCAACACCGCGTTGGCCGGGCAGGTCGGGTTGAAGGCCGGGCGCAAGATTCCGTTTGTTAACGGCAAAATTGAGTGCAAGCTCTACATTTATGACCTTTATTGACAAATATCCGCACCTTTTTGGGCGCCATTGATTATATTTAGTGTATGAATATTCTAAACGATTTTCTCGGCCCGGTTCCTATTCCGCTTTTGGCCCTTATTATCTTCGCCATGATTCTTGGCTGGTGTCTTTCGCGCTTTATGCGCATGCCAGCCAATTTCAAGATGAAAGAGGATTTGCGCGAGGAGATACGGTTCAGGCTTGCCAGCGAGGCGGTGTCGGGTACAGGTGACGACCAGCAGGCGCCGGCGGAAGCGGATGGCGCTGCACCTGCCGAGGGCGCCGGGGCGGAGCCTGCCGCCGACGCAGCCGCAAACAAGCCCTGAGGAGGCTACTTGTGGTCTGTCAGTTGGAAGTAAGCGTTGGCTTTCTGCCACTCCTTGTCTATATTGTCGAACAGCCGCACCAGATCTATGTTGTCTAATTTCAATATGTTCCACGCTTTTTCGCTTATCATTGGCACTTTGTTATCTCCGCCGCTGCCGTAGTCCATTGCCCGCGCGAATATGTCGGCGCAGTGCACAATCGCGGTTAGCGTGAACTCGCTGTCTGCCGGCGGGGTGTGGTGGTTCGAGACGGCGTGCAGGATGTTTGGCGGCAGGCGCCACTGCTCTATCAGCATGCCTCCGACTTCCTGGTGTTTGATGCCCAAAAGTTTGCTTTCCGAGTCGTGGTAGAGTGTTTTTGTCTTGTCGGCGCAGTCTATTACGCGCATGAAGTCGTCGGGCGCGAGCTGGAATATGATTATTTTACCGATGTCGTGTAGAAGGCCTGCCACAAAGCACTCGTCCTTGTTGTCGTAGCCGGTGGCCTGCGCAAGGCACTGCGCGACGATGGCGCATCCGAGCGAGTGCTTGCGGAACTCCAGCGAGGTGAACTTGCGGCCGCCGGTGTCCATCTTGAATATTTCGAGCACCGACGCGGTGAGCACTATGTTCTTCACCGTAGAGAAGCCGAGCAGCACGACCGCGTGGTTGATGCTCCCGATTTTTCCCGGAAAGCCGTAAAAGGCTGAGTTAACTAATTTTAGCACAGTGGACGCCAGCACCTGGTCGGTGCTTATTGCCTGCCCCAGTTCGTCGGCGTTAGTTGTGGGGTTTTGCAGCATCTGCGTAATTTTTGCTATTACTGCCGGCTGTGTGTGCAGGCTGTTGATAGACTGGAGTTTCTTTTTGATATCGCTCTGCAAGGTTGTCTGCATGGTTTACGCTCCGCCCTCGAGTTTTTGCAGTTTGTGCCTGCAAACCGCGTCGAATACCTTTTTCATGTTTGCGTTGTCGAGGGTTCCCAGGAATTTGTCGTACAGGTCGCTTTTGATTTTGAGCGGCGACGGGGTTTCGGCTTTCACGCAGTCCTCGGGGCTGTCATCGCCCTCTACAAACACCTCGGTGATTCCCCAGTTGCGCAGCCGCCGTCCCAGGGCGGGCGTTATGGACGCGCCCTTGTTGATGAGGGTGTTGCCGGATGGGCCGGTGATATCCACCGCCGCGATGCAGCCCGGTTCTATGTAATCGGTCGAAATTTTGCGCATGTTCAAATCGCTCCTAATGAGATAATATACAAAATGGCGAGGGTGTGGATGAAAATTAATTTTGCGAAATGCGGCTTTTGTGTAAAAAAATGTATTTGCGCGGTTGCCATATCATATATTATAGACTAATCTACGGGGGTATTTATCAAAACTCTACAGGAATAAGGGGGCAATAGTATGGCATTTTGCGGTAAATGTGGTAAGGAAGTGGCGGAAAACACGAAGTTTTGCGCCGAGTGTGAAGCGGCAGTGGAAACATCCATCCCGGCAAGCGCTCCTGCAGACAACGCGGCTGTGCCGGCACCGGAAGCGCCCGCGAACTCTGACGGGTATGTGCCGGATAAGAAAGACGCCGAAGACAACAAACTGATGGCGCTCCTGTCGTATATCGGGCCGCTGTGCATAGTGCCGTTGGTCACCGGCGACTACAAAAAATCCCCGTTCGTGCACTTTCATGTCAATCAGGGGCTGGTCCTGTTCCTCTCGTCCGTAATTTGGAGTATTGCTCAGTGGCCCGTGTATATGGTCCTTAGAACGATCAAGATGGGCTTACTGTCCCCACTGTTTTCTCTGTTGTCTCTTGCGTTTTTAATATTGGCCATCATAGGCATTGTGTCTGCGCTCAACGGGCAGGCCAAGGAATTGCCGGTGATTGGCAAGATTAAGATTCTTAAAAAGTAGCTGTTTCTGTTGATATGGACGCGAAAAAATTTTCTTTAAACACTAACTTGATGGGAGATGGTTTATGGGAGATGTAACAACAGTACAGGCCGGAGCACCGGCCGCAATACCGGGTGCGCCGGTGAGCGGGCCCTACGGCGGGCCGGCTGGCAGTCAGGTGGGCAAGCCGATCCCCAAAAATTTAACAGCGATGTCGCTGCTCAAGAAGACTCAGTCGTTTGTCGTAGTGCGCGCGATGGTCTACGCGGTCGTAACGTTAATCATGATTGTGGCCGGTGCGGTCGCTTTGGGGTTGTGCTGGTTAGTCATAAAGATGTCCAAGGCGTCCTCGGGTGATGAGATTGGCGTTATGACGTCTGTTTTTGTGTTTGTTATTGTAATGGGCACGCTCGGAGGGTTCTACGGATTCCTGCGCTTCGCCAAAAGATACTGCCTCTACATGATCAAGGCGGCGCACATCGCCGCTATCACGGAATTCCTGCGCACTGGCGAAACCCCGGTAACCGAAAAAGGGTACAAGGGCGTGCTCTCGTACGGCAAGGAAAAAGTCGGCAAGCACTTCGTTGCGGCGAACGTTGCCTTCGTGGCCGATGCGCTCGTAGCCAGGGCGACCCGGCAGATCATGCGCTGGGTCAACAAGGTGCAGAACGTCCTGTCGTTCATCCCCGGCTCCGACAAAATCTTCCCCATCGTCAACTTCATCCTCTCCACCGCCCTCAACTTCATAGACGAAGCGGTTCTCAGTTACGTGTTCTACCGCGTAGACGAGAAGAGCTCCTTCAAGAAGATGTGCGACGGCCTCGTGTTCTACGCGCAGGCGTGGAAAGGGATGATAATGGGCGCGGCGAAGGTGGCGGTCTTTGTGTGGGTCCTGCGGGCCATCTGCTTCGTCATCAGCTATGCGATTGCTATTTTCGCCGTAGGCCTCCTCATTGGCGGCAGCGGCTTGGGCTTCCTCATGGCGATCATTGTGGCCTCGGTCCTCACATACGGCCTGCAGACTGTGCTCATAGAGCCCTTCGCGACCTGCATGATGATCAAGGACTACCACATCGCGATAGAAGGCCAGGCCCTCAAGGCCGACATGTACACACCGCTCAGCAAGGCGTCCAAGAGCTTCATGGAACTGTTCAACAAGTCGAAGGAAGAGCAGGCGTCTCTGCCGGCCGGCGACGCGGCGGCAACAGCGGCCCCGGTAGCGGCGGAGGCAACGGTGGTGCAGTAACAGGCTGTTTGGTGTTGATATTGCAAAGGCGGATCAATCGATCCGCCTTTTTTTAATGTTCGTTGATTCGTAGGGGCGCGATTTATCGCGCCCTTTTTTCATCGACAATACGGAATCGATACCGCTACCGTATCACAACAGGCGCGCTGCCGACGCGCTTGCCGGTTTCCGCGTCCCTCATGTCAACAAGGTAGCGGCCGGCGGATATCTTGTTGACAGGGATATTGCCGCTGCCCGTCATGTTGAAGCGCGTTATAGTCCTGCCCCGCATATCAATAAGGCGTACCAGCAAATTTTGGGTTGATGACTGCGTTCTTACGTTTAATGTTTTGCCGCGGACTGTTACTGTCGGGGTGAAACTGTTTTTGTTGGCGCCGCGGGTAACGTGCCTGTTTGATATTGATGTAGCGATGTCGTCCTGCCACGCGAGGTATGGATAGCTGATATCTTCCTTTATCCGCCAGACATTCTCAAAATCCCAGTCGGCAAACGTGCTCTGCTTGTACATTTCGGCGGTAGTCTTGCCGGATGCTCCGTAGTTCATCGCTGCCTCCGTCCCGGAGATTTCGATCTCGGCGTCCCAGTAGCAATCGGGGAAAAAAGGAACATAAAGACCGCCTGCGGGAGGAGAGGATATGTCGCCGACGAAACCGTGCTTATTGGTGGCGTCTCCTGTCAGTACCACCGCCGCGTAGCTTCTTTGAACCATATTTTGCCGTGGATACACAACTCGTCCCACCAGCCCGCCCAATGATCCTACGCTGCCGCTGTTTGTTGTTATCGTACCGACCGCATAGCTGTCGGCAATTTCAATATCGGCGGCCACACCCACTAAACCGCCTATGCCTGATCCTTCGCCTGCACCGATTTGCCTTTTTAAGTCCACATCCGCATAACTTTTGGTGATAACCGTACTGCGGCCGCCGCAAGGGGCGATTTCATCATCGTAATCCATACCCGCCAAACCGCCTGTTTTCGAAAAATTGACACCCGTCTTTCTTTTCGAACTTGCCGCCGCCTGGCTTTGGGAAGGCGGAGCGCAGTCTGTTCCGGGCGGAACGGTGCCCACAAGGCCGCCTATATTAATAAAATCGATAGATGAATCCGTCGTCACCTTCGCGCTGCTTTTGG
>Ga0123356_10003815_pt1 | contig 15694 bp, 12 predicted proteins | sample TergutEmb28metaG_2_FD_92546 | JGI IMG/M metagenome (GOLD analysis project Ga0123356, IMG submission 92546) | Embiratermes neotenicus P3 segment gut microbial communities from Petit-Saut dam, French Guiana - Emb289 P3 | ecosystem: Host-associated > Arthropoda: Insects > Digestive system > Gut ... | reverse complement strand
AACAGCAATGGAATTTTCACAGTTATTCCCAAAACAAAACGGCGGGCAGCCCGCCCCAGGCGATGAACAGCCCCCCTTTGCCGCTTTCGCCGCCCTGTACACCGAACTGCGCTGGCGGGAATTTAAAGAAGAGGCGGAAAGAGACAGCCGGTTTTTGATGCTCAGGCAGGAGTATCAAAAAATTCTTAAAGTTACCAGGCGCCGCGGAATAGCAGGCTTTGTTATCCGCATATTCAGCTTAAAAGGGCTGGCTTATTTATGACAGAGAGAACAGGTAAATTTTTCAGGCTCGCATTAATCTGTATATGCTGCTTTTTAATTATCTTTTTCAGCGCCTGCACTCGCGGGACCGACTGGGTGCAGTTTCGCGGAGAAGGCGGGCGCGGAGTAAGCGCTGCAAAAATATCCCCGCCATTGGGCATCCGCTGGAAAATTAACCTTCGGGACAATAATTTTAATGAAGATAAAATACTTGCTCTTAACCCTCCGGTGGTTATAAAAGACACTATATACTTTGGTTCGGACGACGGAAATTTTTACGCTCTGGACGTAGAAAGCGGCTACATGCGCTGGGTTTTTAAAAGCGGCGCCGATATTAATTCCATTCCCTATGCAGATAAAGACCATGTGTATTTCGGCAGCAAAGACGGCAATCTATATGCTCTATCAAGAAAAGACGGGCAGGAAATCTGGCGTTTCCCCACAAGAAGCCAGATCAATTCCCAGGTAGAGCGTTACGGAGACAATGTAATTTTTTGCAGCGATGCAGAAGCAATATACTTTCTTTCTCCTAAAGGCGAAGAACAATTTTTTATTGAAAACCCTGGCTGGTATCATTTTACTTTTCTTATGTACAAAGATATAATGTATTTTGCTACAGGCCCCAGGGTGGAACTTATCGGCCCTTATGATATTAACAAAAGAGAATTTCTTTGGTATTTACCGTATGAGGATCTTGCCGCAAACTGGTATTCTTTCCCTGCAATTAAGGGGGATTTAATATACTTTGGGACAGCAAATGGTTACGGCGAAATGTCCCTTGGTTTTTATGCATATAACCGCCATACCGGAAAAAAGGTTTGGGAAAGCAGATGCGAAGGTGTTTTTAGTTTTTGGGATTATGATTATTTATGGGAGCTTTTTATAAGGAATGTAGAATTATTGGATTTTATGGCTCCTACAATCTGGAAAGATTCTGTAATCTTTGCCGGAGGAGACACTGTAACCCGCGCTTTTAACACAAAAACCGGCCATCTGCAGTGGGAAAAAACCTTTGATACGCCGATAAGCAGCGCCCCCACAATTGCCGGAGACAAAATATATTTCGGGCTTCTTGGGGACGATTATATTCAGCCCCGGCTGGTTTGCATTTCTGCCAGAAACGGAAAACTTTTATGGCAAATGGAAACCGACGGCTCCCTGTTATCCGCTCCGGTTATTGCCGGCAAACGGATTATCTTCGGCACGGATAAAAATATTTTTTATGTACTTGAGCAGGTGTTTTAGAACAGTTTTTTAAAACGATATATACTTATGCCGCGCCGGGTACTGGTAATATTATTCTTCCCTGCATTATACTGAATCCATGGCGCTGTTGACTGTTTCACATATATATAAACGCTTTAATCTTGAAGCTGGTTTTTTTGCCCGTTTCGGGCGTTTTGTCAATGCGGTTAATGATATATCTTTTTCGATAGAAAAGAACGAATCATACGGGCTTGTAGGCGAATCCGGCTGCGGTAAAACAACCACAGCAAGAATGCTGGTGCGAATGTACGAAGCGGATTCCGGCGAAATACTTTACTGCCGGGGGGACAGCGCCGAAACCGTAAATTTCCTAAAAAAAGAAAAACTGCGCCAATACCGGGAAAAAGTGCGTTATGTGTTTCAGGATCCGGCAAGATCCCTGAATCCAAGGATGAGCGTATACGAGGTTTTGGTTTCGGGCTGCCGCCGTCCGCTCAGGCGCAGAGGCGTAAACGAAAAAGAACTTAGGCAAAAAGCCGCAGCCATACTGGAAGAAGTAGGCCTGCAGGCGGCGGATCTTGAAAAGCGGCCTTCTGAATTTTCGGGCGGCCAGCGCCAGCGCATTTCCATTGCGCGGGCTCTTTTAATGGAGCCTGAACTTTTAATATGCGACGAAGTAGTCTCGGCGCTGGATGTTTCCATTCAGGGGCAAATTCTCAATTTATTGCTCGACATCCGCAAAAAAAGAAATATGTCGTTTTTATTCATTGCGCACGACTTAAAAGTAGCCTGCTATTTCTGCGACCGCATCGGCGTAATGTACCGTGGGGAACTGATGGAAGAAGCTCCCGCAGCAGATTTGTATTGCAAGGCTATTCATCCATATACTAAACTTTTATTTTCGTCCGCAGCCGGTATTGCAGACATAGCCAGCGGTGCAGAAGAGCAAAACGGCAAAGAATCTGGAACTTCTGCATCAAAAACTATGCAAGGCATAAATGAAAATTCCTGCTCCTTTGTATCACGATGCCCCATGGCAGCAGAAAGATGTTTCATGGAGCATCCCGCATTGACAGAAGCAGGCACGGGGCATTCCATCCGTTGTTTCAACCAGGCAGCGCTGAAAAAAATCGATTGAGGTTTAAAAATAATGCTGCCGCAAACATTCCATCCGTTAATTCGCAGTTGGTTCGCCGAAACATACGGAACACCCACTCCGGTACAGGCTGAAGCATGGCCGCTAATTGAGCAAGGTGAAAATGTTCTGGCTCTCGCGCCCACGGGCAGTGGCAAAACACTTACGGCTTTTCTTTCGGCAATTTCGCGCTTTTGTTCCGAAGGGCAGGAAAAATATCAAGCGGAAAAACTTTCGGTGCTTTATGTTTCGCCGCTCAAAGCGCTAAACGAAGACATAAAGCGCAATTTGCAGGAACCATTAGCTGCAATAAAACAGCGCTTTGAAAAAGAGGGGCTGCCATTCCCGCCCGTGCGGGTAGAAACCAGATCCGGCGACACGCCGCAGTCTGAACGCCGCCGCTTCTTTGTCCGCCCGCCGTCGATACTTGCTCTTACGCCGGAGAGCCTTGCCATTCTGCTTTTGAACCCACGCGGCAGGCAGGTGTTATCAAGCGTTAAATACCTTATCATCGATGAAATTCATGCGGTATTGGGAAACAAGCGGGGCACTTTTTTGTCCTGCCAGATAGACAGGCTTTCCCTTACCGCCGGTGAGTTTCAGCGGATAAGCCTTTCCGCAACAGTCCGCAATCCGCAAATAGCCGCAGAATTTGCGGGCGGAATAGGGAGGAAAGTTAAAATCGCCGCTCCCCCTGCCGAAAAGAAAATTGTTTTAAATATCGAATTTCAGCAGACAGAAACAAAGGACAATAAATACGGATCGCATTATACGCCATTAATAGAATATATTTTAAACAGGATTTGGGAAGGCGCAGCATTGCTTGTCTTTACAGAATCCCGGCGGAGAGCGGAAAAACTTTGCTATTTTCTGAATACCGAAGCTGCCGTTTTTTATGCGCGTAAAGGCAGCCCGGCAGGGCGCAGTTCGGACGGCGCTTCGTTAACAGCCGTCGCATTTCCACACCATGGCTCGCTTTCAAAGGAATTAAGGCGCGGCGTAGAACGAGGGCTTGCCGAAGGGAAACTCCCCTGTGTTGTAGCCACAGCTTCTCTGGAACTTGGGATTGATATTGGCAGCATAGACGAAGTTGTGCTTGCAGGCAGCACCGGCAATGTATCGCAGGCATTGCAGCGGATAGGGCGTTCCGGCCACAATGTAGGGCAGGTCAGCAAGGGCAGGCTTTTTACTTTTCACGGAAAAGATCTGCTGCTTGCCGCCGCACTGAAAGGCGCTGTTGATGAAAAAGACATCGAAGAGATTCACCCTATCGAAAATCCTTTGGATATACTGGCTCAGCTTATTCTTGCGCTTTGCGCCGAAAGAGACCGGAATGTTGACGAACTTTACGAGCTTATCAGAAAATTTTATATTTTCAGAAACCTTAATTATGATTCTTATAACCGCACTGTAAAAATGCTTGCAGGGCTTTCTTCGTGCGGAAAATCCGGCGGCAAATTACGGTTACGCGAAATAAAGCCGCGAATCTGGCTGGAATCTCAACCGGGCAGGAAAGGCGGAGAATCCGCCGGTTACAGCGGCGAAGAAACTGCCGGCGCACTGAACGGAACTCTTACCCTGCTTTATTCATCCGGCGGAGTAATCGCAAACAGAGGGCTTTATTCCCTAAGATTGACAGACGGCACAAAAATTGGCGAGCTTGACGAAGAATTTGTCTGGGAGCGAACCATTGGCGATTGTTTTGATTTTGGAGCGCGTGGCTGGCGGATAGTAAAGATCGGCGCAGAATCTGTGGAGGTTACCCCGCTTGAAAAAAGAGCGGATTACATTCCGTTCTGGAAAGGAGATACGCCTTTCCGCAGCCCTAACTTAACCGAAAGAATACTTGCCATTCTGGAGCACTTCAACAAAACTGCCAATGTAAATAATTTTCTTTTAACTGGAGAACAGCGCGAACTTAAGCCAAATATGCAAAGTATGCAAAGCATACAAAGCGAATATTCTTCTGTAGATTCGCTTAAATTTTTTTTTGATTCGCAGCGCATTGCACAAAAAGGGCTGCCGCTGCCGGACAGTAAAAACATCATCGTTGAAATTATCGAAAATAATGAACTTAACAGGGATTTTTGTTCGATAGTCTTTCACAGTTTCCGGGGAGGAGCTGTAAACTATCCTGTATCGTTGGCGCTTTCCGCAGAACTTTCCGAAACTGTCAACCTGCGTGTTGAAACATTTTCCAACGATGACAGCATTCTCTTTCTGCTGCCGCGCCTTGGGCTGGCAGACATGAATCTGCCAACGGAAGAAATTTTCCGCCGCGCTTTGGCTGCGCTAAACAGCATACCGGACAGTGCATCGAACAGCACGTTGAAGAATACGCCTGACAGTGCGCAAAGAAGCGGAAACTCAGGCGGCATTAACCGCGGAGAGCGGCTTTTCAGGAACCGGCTGGAAGCGTCCGGTATTTTCGGCGCAAATTTCCGCGAAGCGGCAGAACGCAGCCTGCTTCTTCCAAAAGCGCCGTTCGGCAAACGCACTCCATTGTGGATCATGCGCCAACGATCAAAGCGGCTCTTTGATGCCGTTGCAAATGAAGATGGTTTCCCTGTAACTGCGGAAGCATGGAGAAGCTGCCTTGTTGATACTTTCGACATGAACGGTTTCCGCGATCTGCTTGCAGAAATTAACGGCGGAAGCATTACTCTGTCATTTTTTCACACCAGCAACCCAAGCCCGTTTTCCAAAGACATGGTCAGGCAGGAAACCAACACCTTTATGTATGATTACGACGAACGGAAAGACATTGCCGGTTTTTCCAGCACTGCCACTCTTTCCGACAAAATTATTGAAGAAGCAATCGGCAGCGCTGCACTGCGTCCGGCTCTGAAAGCATCTCTGGTAGAAAATTTTGTTTCAAGGCTAAGAAGAGAACTCTCCGGCTGGGCTCCGGAAGACGAGCTTTCTCTTAACGAATGGGTAAAAGAACGCATTGCAATCCCCATAGACGAATGGAATCTCCTTTGCGCCGCAATACCGGAAACACCAGCCAAAAACATTGATAACGGAAAAATAAAATTTGTTACACGAAAAGGCGCTGCAATACAGGCGGCGGTTCACCGCGAATGGGAAGAGAACTGGAACAATGAACCGTTAAGCCTGCTTGGGCAGTGGCTGCGCTACGAAGGCCCTGTTTCAATAGAACGAATCTGTTCAGTTTTCGGCGCAACTGCCGCAGAAGCAGAAGATGCCGTTGCCGCGCTTGCCGAAGTTGAGGAAATTGTCTGCGATGTAACTGTAACAACAGGCACGGAAGGAGACACTTGTTCGCAGCTTATTTGTGACCGGGAAAATCTTGAAATGCTTCTGCGCCTTTCCCGTAAAAAAGAGCGGCCAGTAATAAAAGAGCGGCCTGCCTTGTTACTGGTTCCTTTCCTTGCGCTTCGCCAGGGATTAAACTGCGGCGGCGGGAACGGCAGCGGTGGGAACTTTGGCGGCGCTAATGCCTTCAGAAAAAATCTGTACGCATGGACTGCTCCGGCAAAATTATGGGAGACAGAAATTCTTTGCGCAAGAAACTCTGCCTATGATCCGGAAAAAACAGATCGCGAAATACGCGAAGGAAAGCTTGTCTGGTACGGCGCGGGCCTATGCGCCAAGAGCGCCGCAAAAAGCAGCCAGGAACGAATTGGTTTTTGCCGCCCAGAAGATTTAGACTTGGCAACGCTAGAAGCGGCGCCATTGGCAGCGCCCGCGGCGCACGGTTCACAAAAGAGCGCAGAAAATTCAGGTTTGTTTGCGCAGCTTTTGGCTTCGCCGTTTTTCAACCGCCCGCGCGATTTTTGGGAAATAAAGAACGAACTCTCTGCCGAAGGCAAAGCAGACAGCCGTTCTTGCGCAGAAGCATTGTGGGATGAAGTCTGGCGCGGCGCTCTTACAGCAGACTCGCTTGATCCTGTAAGGAAGGGAATTGAATTCGGCTTTATTCCAAAAGAGATTGATGTTTCGCAAATAACCGGATCCTTGCCGCTAAACCCATTTGGCCGCCGCCCCCGTATTCCGGGTGCGCTCAAGAACCGGTGGAAAAGCGGCGCGCCAGTACAGGGCAATTGGTTTTCCATTATTATGGAAGAACAGGACAACGGCAGCGTGGATCCTCTCGAAGAAGACGCTCTGAACCGCGATCGTGTCCGTCTTCTTTTGGACAGATGGGGAATACTCTGCCGCCCGCTGCTTGAACACGAAGCCCGCCAATTTTCATGGTCAAAACTATTACCCGCAATGCGGCGCATGGAACTTGCCGGCGAATTAACTGCAGGGCGGTTTTTTGAAGGAATCAACTCACTGCAATTTGCCTCTCCGTCAATCGCCGCAGAACTTGAACAAGCCGAAAACTTCAGCGGTATTTACTGGATGAATGCAGCAGACCCCGCAAGCCCTGCAGGGCTGAAGATCGAAGGGCTTGAATACGGGCGGGCATCTTCCCCCGGTGTCAAATACCCGTTATGCGCAAGAAGCGCAGGCAACAGGCTTTACTTTAGAGGCGTGGCGCTTATAGCCCTTTCCTGCAAAAACGGCAAAGAGCTGCAAATCTTTATTGAAGCAGGCGATCCTGACATGGCAAAATTAATTGCGCTTTTAAAGATACCGCGCACAAGAGCCGTGCTGCCGGAAAATAAAGTTCTTGTAGAAAAAATCAACGGCAAGGAAGCAGCGAAAAGCGGTTATGCGGAATGTTTTACATCCCAGGGATTTATAAGCGACAGAGGGAAGCTCACTTTTTGGTAAAGCTCTTTTTGGCAGCGGGTAATTGAAAAAACCTTTCAAAGACAATATAATTGCAAAATGAACGGACCCATAACCGAGTTGGATATTATTATCCGCCTTTGCCTGGGATTCCTGGCAGGCGGTATTATAGGTTTTGAAAGATCAAGCCGCCGCCAGGTTGCAGGCCTTCGCACTCATATACTTATCGCTGTTGGGGCAACCTGCCTGATGCTGCTTTCGATCTGGCTGCCGGAGCACATAGGCGGCCCAAATAAGGGCGACCCCGGAAGAATTGCAGCACAGGTTGTTTCGGGAATGGGCTTTCTTGGCGCGGGAGCAATCATCCGTCTTGGCAACAATATAAGAGGTCTTACCACTGCAGCTTCCCTGTGGCTTACCGCTGCAATCGGAATGACAATAGGCGCAGGAATGTATATCGCGGCTTTTACCACGGTAATCCTCGCCATCATTGCCCTGATGCTGTTGAATAAAGTAGAAAAAAAACTTTTCCCCGATGACTGGATGCCTCCATCGGACACAACATCAGATACAACACCGGGCACAAACAATAAAAATATCCATTAGGTAAAAGCAGGTAAAAGAAAATAACAATGAACGATAAACACCTGACAGTCAGCGAACTTACAGATCAAATACGAGATTGCCTTGAAGGATCTTTTTCTTATGTCATGGTGGAAGGCGAACTATCCAATTGCAGGCCGGCAAGCTCGGGGCACCTGTATTTCAGCCTGAAGGATTCAGGCGCAAAGATTGACGCAGTCATGTTTAAAAACAAACTGCGAACTCTGAACTTTGATCCTAAAGACGGAATGTTGCTGCGTGTGCGCGGCAGCCTTTCCGTCTATGCCCCCAGGGGAACTTATTCTATCGTATGCGAAGAAATGGAAATTGCGGGAGCAGGCGACATTCTTGCAATGCTGGAAAAAAGAAAACAACGCCTTTGCGCAGAAGGCCTTTTTGATACTGAACGAAAAAAACCGCTGCCCCGCTTTCCGTCGACTGTAGGCATTGTCAGTTCTCCTACAGGCGCTGCGGTTAAGGATATTCTTAATATTCTTGGCAGGCGCACATGCGGCATCAGGATAATAATTCTTCCCGCTGTCGTACAGGGCGATGAAGCTGCCTCTGTTATAGCATCACGCATAAGGCAGGCAAACCAGTGGAAACTTGCAGACGTTCTCATCGTGGGCAGGGGCGGCGGCTCACTGGAAGATTTATTGCCATTCTCCGACGAAGAAGTTGTACGCGCAGTTGCAGAATCGGACATTCCCGTCGTAAGCGCCGTCGGCCATGAAATTGACTGGGCTCTGTGCGATTTTGCCGCAGACCTGCGGGCGCCAACCCCTTCTGCGGCTGCGGAACTGGTCAGCGAAAATCATGCCGCCATTAAGGAAACAATAAGCTACATTGCCGAAAATCTTGCAAACATTATGCGCGCACGTATGGAAAGGGCGCGGCTCTTGCTTAAACCTTTCAGCCTGGAAGATATGGAATACCGTTTCCGCAGTATTTTGCAGCCGCGCCTTATCCGCCTTGACGATGCAAAGGACGAACTGGTAAATTCAATTTCGGACAGATGCGCTGCAATAAGAAAAAAACTTGAACTGACAACAGCAGTTCTTGAAGCCGGAAGCCCGCTTTCTGTTATGGAAAGGGGTTTTTCGGTTGTAACAGATTCGGATGGCAGAATTATTCGCGATGCTGCCAATGTAAAAAGAGGCGGCCGTCTTTGCATCAGGCCGCTTAATGGGACAATTCACGCAATAGCGGAAAATACGGAATAGGCTTGTCCGGCAGCTTCTAACCGAAGGTTCGCGGATTTTCGGTTCGGGTTAGCTGCCTTACAAGCCTTGCACTTTAAAGGGGGAAATAAAATGGCAAAAAAAACTACCGCAGCAAAAAGCGGCAGCGGCAACAGCAGCACTAGCGGCATGAAAAATTTTGAAGAAAGGCTCCAGCGGCTTGAAGATCTTGGCGCAGAGATTCGTAAAACTGATATTCCGCTTGATGAAGCGCTCAGAGCTTTTGAAGAAGGGATAAGGCTTGCAAAGACTTTGGAAAAAGATCTGGAAAAAATAGAAAACAGAGTCGAAATACTTATGAACTCAGGCGAAGCGCCGCCGGATGAATCCCCCGACCTGGAACTTTTTGACTCTGGAGATTAACATGCCGGACAGCAGATTGGAACCGCGCATAAAAGTACTGCCGCCCGGAGAAGCAAAGCGCATTGCCGCAGGAGAAGTTATAGATCGTCCGGCGGCTCTGGTTCGGGAGTTTCTTGACAATGCAATAGATGCCGCGTCTGTAAATATCGATGTCTCAATTGAAGAAGGCGGCTGTAAAAAAACAGAAGTCGCAGATGATGGCGAAGGAATGAACCGCGAAGATTTGGAACTTTGCTCACTAACCCATGCAACCAGCAAAATCAGAGGGCTTGACGACCTGGACACCGCGCACACTCTCGGTTTTCGCGGAGAAGCGCTTGCGGCGGCAGCGGCAGTCGCTCGCCTTGAAATTGTTTGCAGCGCAGACGGCAGAGAGGCTTGGCGGCTCGAAACAGGCCCTGGCGAAAACTATCCGCCCAAACTGGAACAGTACCGCCGCACAAAAGGCGTAACTGTCAGAGCATTAAATCTTTTCGAAAGCATCCCTGCGCGTAAACGTTTTTTAAAAAGAGAAGGAAGCGAAGCCGCTCTCTGCCGCCAGGCATTCATCGACAAGGCGCTTGCTTTTCCTTCGATTAATTTTCGTTTTGTTCAGGACGGCAAGCTCAGGGATTTTTTTCCGGTTGTTTCTTCAAAGAAAGAGCGCTTTGCCGCCGTGTTTTTCCGGCCTGAAGAGGAAGGGTTCCTTCATGAGATAAATGTTACAGGCAGAGGTTTTAATGCGGCGGTTGTCATTGGCGGGCCGGAGTTGTACAGGAACGACAGGCGGCAGCTTTTTGTTTTTGCAAACGGCAGAAAGGTTAACGATTACTCACTAATTCAGGCGATGGAGTACGGTGTACAGGGATGGTTTCCAAACGGAACGCATCCTGTCGGGGCAGTGTATATCGAAATCGATCCGTCTCTTGCCGACTTTAACATTCATCCGGCAAAACGGGAAGTCCGTTTCCGCGATCCCGGCGCTATTCATCATGCGGTAACAAGCGGGCTGCGGAGTTTTTCTCACAGTTATTTTTTATTGGACTTAAACAAAGAGGATGCAGGCAATGACACAGCCGAAGAAAATTCCCGCGCCCTGTTCCCCGCTGCTCACTCAACATTCCCTGCTCACGGCTCACTGGGTGCCGCTCAATCATCGGCTTACCGCTCGCCGTCTGCAGCGCCCTACTCACAGCCTGCAGCACTACACTCCCCGCTTTCTTCTTTTAACATCCCGCACCTTTCTTCTGTCCGCGAAAGATTCACAGAAATAAATTCTTCCGTAAAAGAAACTGCTTCTGCATACGGGAACATGCGTTATGCAGGCAGAGTGTTCGGACTGTTCATACTTATTGAATGGGGAGAAAGGCTTTTTATTATCGACCAACATGCTGCGCACGAACGCATACTTTTTAATCGTTTCCTTGAACAGCCAATTCCAAAACAGGAACTGCTTGCGCCCATTCCATTCTGCACAGAAAGCGAAGAAGAAGACTCATTTCTGGAAGCAAAGCGGGAAGAACTTAGCCGCCTTGGCGTAGATATTGAAAAAGACGAAATTGGCTGGCGCATTGAAGCTTTGCCTGCAGACTGGCGGCTAAGCGACGCGGCAACTGTAAAGGAAATTCTTGAATTGCGCACTGCCGGTGAAAACATGGCAGAACGGTGGGCAGCATCCCTCTGCTGCCGCGCTGCGCTAAAGGACGGCGATTACCCCGACGATGAAACTGCTTTTGCCATTGGTAAAGAAGCATTGGCTCTGCCGGAACCGCGCTGCCCGCACGGCCGTCCAATTTGGACAGAGATTAGCAGAGAGGCGCTTTACAAAGCCGTTAGAAGGGAGTAATGCCGCACTACATTTTTAAGGTAGTCTGTCTATAATGTGTCCACATTATAGACAGACACTACATACGCACAATCTTCTGCGCAATAATTAAAGCCAGGCGAAATCTTGATTCCGGGCTTATCCCTGAATCGTTTTCCAGAAAAGTATCAAACTCCGAAATAAACGCTTCGGGCAGCAAGGGAAGTTCCCGCACCTGTTTATAATAAGCGCGATGCGAAGGCTCAAAACGCCGGTTGATGCAAAATAAAGTAAGGCACACAGTTTTGATAAATCCGGCTGAAGCAATTAGATAATGAAATTTATCCCCCTGGAAGCAAGCTGCGCCTAAATCCGAAAGAAAATGTTCCATTTTTGATTGAACCGTATTGCGCATTTCTTCCCAGAATTGATTCCCTATATGCGTTAACCGTTCTTTGACGCCATTTATCCAATTTGTCCGTGAAAAAACAATATCGTTGTTTACAAGCCGGTAAAAACCATAAGTCCCGGAATCTTTAATTAACCATAAAGATTCATTTTTTGTGTCGGCAATTTGTATAAGCTCTTCAATTTTTGCAGTATTTTTATATTCCAGCCTTACCGGAATATCTCCAATAAGAAAACGGTCTTTTACATTTTGCCCGGAACTTTCAAAAGCCGCCACATCATCGCCGTATAAACGGCACCGTTCTTCTTCATCAGGAAGAGAAGCAGAATAGAAAACATCCAGGATAAGCGCAAAATACGGATCCAAAGTATCTGACAAAGCAGCTTCATTTAAAGTAATACATTCTACTCCCGGCCAGGACGAAAGAACCTCTGTAAATCGATCTACCAACAATTTAGTCTTATATTTCATTGCTATTTCCTTGTATGATTATTGTAACATGAAGGGCTTTAAAATTCAAGACAAACAGATGCTCCTGGTTCTTGTCCCTCACCAGGATGTAAGGGTTGAATTACGCAAGTACAGCGATTCCTTACTTAAAGCAGGATACCATGGTTTTTACAGCTTTCCCTGGGTAGCGCCATTGGCTTCTCTTTCGCAGCCGCTCAGCACTGAGGAATTGAAACATTGCGCACATTCTTTAAGGGAAGCGATTAACGGTGAAAAAATCATTGCGGAGAAAGAGTCCTTCACCGCGTTCCATGCAGGCGAGACAGAGATGGCGCTTTTCGGCCCGCAGCTAAATTTGATTTTTGAAAATCAATCCGGCTTGCCGCAAATGGGCGCACAGGCAATATTCGGTTCTCCTCTGGATGTTTGCCTAAAAGACGCTGCCCTCAAAATAATAAACATTTTTTCCCCCGTGATAACCGGCATTTATCTTTTGCCAAAAGATAAAAATTTGCATGATAAAAATCTGCAAAACAAAAACCTGCGCGGCGCTTCCCTGCCTGCGCACGGAAATTTTTCCTGCTTGCCGCCGCCTGAATTTTCGTTTCGGGCTTTTGCCATTGCCAACATGTATTGGCAACCTGTTCTGGTAGAAACAGAAGGCTGCACTGTTGGCTATAAATGGAAAATAGGTAAGCTGTGCTGGCTGCCCCGCAAGGCATCTGTAAAAAAACATGAGCAAACTTACACAGGGCAGCAATTATGACAGGATGGTTCCGCTTAACAGGAGATTCCATTTACGTGGAAATAAAGGCTTTTCCGGATGCTCCAAAAAATGAAATAACCGGGATTAGGGACAACCGCTTGTGCGTCCGCATTGCCGCTCCGCCCGAAGACGGAAAAGCCAATGCCTGCCTTTGCGGGTTTTTGGCAAAAAAGCTGGGCTGCGCAAAGAGGGACATTGTTCTGGTAAAGGGAGAAAAATCCAGGTTAAAGACAATTGCAGCCCCTGCAGCATATGGCAATAAGCTGGCAGAAATAGTAAAATAAGAAGTTGTTAAGAAACTGAAGTTTCCGAACAACTCTAATGACTTGGGGGTTTTAAAATGAAAAGAATTATGTTAATAGGGTTAATTTTGGGCGTAATTACCGCAGTTGGTTTTGGGGACGAAAGCCACGGAATATTTTCCTGCAAATTGGGAAAATTCGAAATCTACATGCTTGTCGAAGGCCAGCGCGAAGGAAATGCCGGCATACTGGTTAACGCAGGCGAAGATGTCCTGAAAAAATATATTCCCGCTGAAGGTTTTGAACACACAGCAAATGCATTCCTTGTAAAGACAGGCAAACAGAATATCCTTATTGATGCCGGAACAGGGGCAGGCGGTAAAATTGTCGAAAAAATAAAAAAGCTGGGAGTTAATCCTGAACAGATAGATGCCGTGCTTATAACCCATCTGCACGGGGATCATTTCGGAGGGCTTCAAAAAAACGGCAAGGCTGTTTTTCCAAAGGCAAAAATTTATCTTTCCGCCAAAGAGAAAGAATATTTTACAAAAACAAATGTTAATCAGGGGGCGGTAGATGCATTGGCTGCCTATGGCAAAAATGTTATAACTTTTGAACCAGAGGAACTTTCTGGCGAATCTTTAACACCGGCGGACGGTAAAAAATTGAAAGAAATTTTTCCCGGCATAATTCCAATCGCCGCTTACGGGCACACGCCAGGGCACACAATTTTTCAGATTGAAAGCGACAATGCAAAACTGCTTGTTATTGGCGATCTTTTACATGTAGCTCTTGTTCAGTTCCCCGTTCCGGAAATCAGCGCAACTTACGACATCGATCAAAAAACTGCCGCCTCAATCCGCAGGCTGGTTTTGGATTATGCGACAAAGAATGAAATCCCTGTTGGCGGAATGCACATTGTGTATCCCGGCGTTGGCGATGTAACCGCAGCCGGAACAGGTTTTAAATTTTCGCCTGCAAGGTAAATAGTGTCTGTCTACAAAGTCGGTTACTTTGTAGACAGACCTTGCATTTTCGCAGCCTTTAGGCTATGAAAATGCGTTTTTTAAGCAGATGCCAGTTCTTTCTCCGAGGAAAAAAGTTCCTTTACCCATGTAACGACTGCCTTTATCCCTTTCTTTAATATGTTGACTTCAATTTTATCGATGCTTAAATATGCTTGCACTTCTTCAGTAATTTTTTGGTACCGCGGCGGTAAAGAGCAAATTAATCCTCTTGCACTGCGGATATCGGAACAAAGGAATCCCTTTTTTAAAATAGATTCGGTTTTATCAATAACTTTGGTTTTTTTGAAAATAAAATATTTTCTGTATGTAAATACCCATTTGCCGTCTTCTTCCTTTAGCCTGCCAAGGCGCTTCTTTCCAGCTTTCATGCCCGGCTCGGAAAAAGCGAGTATTCCCTTCTCGTCTATGGCAGTTTTTTTCTTTTTGAAAATAAAATCCCGAATGAACACAAAGCCCATAGTAACTCTTCTGACAGACCAGGAAAACATTATGATAGATATAATTATTACAGGCAGCGTCAAGAGAAATGCCAGCGGCGGGTATATGAGGGACAGGGAAAGCAAAAAGGTAAGATAGGTTCCCCTGATTGTTTTAAGAATTGTATTAAGCCAGCCAAAGGGAGAAAGAAAAATAAAAATATCAAAAGTTGTGTTCATTATCCATATTGCAACATAAACAAAAAACATCATTATCGAAATAATTCCCTGCCAAATTTGCCCGGGCAGCGCAGCAAGAAATTCAATGGGAACTATCGACGCATACACATACATATCATTGGCGGCTAAAGCTGTCTGCACATTATTCGCCAACAGTTCCGAAACAGGGGTAATAACATTAAAAACTATAGGCGTAGTAAGCAGCAGCCCAAAATTTTTTTCAGTAAATTCTACAAGTTTGGAAGCCTGCGGCGGAAGGTTAATTAAATTGGTAGCGGAAGCAAAAAGCGACACTACTGAAAAAACAATGCATATAGCTATAAACCAGGGGCTATAATACCAGGGAAGCTGCGCCCGCGTACCTGCAGGCGTTCTGGCATAATTATACACACCAAATGCGGCAGTAACAAGAATTGGGCTTATTGCAGTTGCTGTCATCTTTGACACTGCATTGGATACATTCTTGATCTGGTTAAATTCCTGTTCATCCATTGTTACTTGTTCTTTTGCAAATACAGAAACCGGCAATGCAATTAAAATAACTAAAAAAACTGTAATAAAAATTTTCTGCATAATATTCCTACTAATTAATGATACAGCAAAATCGGAGCAAAAACAAGATTTTTTTTGAGTCTGCCTAAAATGTGAGGGAAGTACTATTACATATTCTTGCGAAGATCTGATTTTTCGGTTTTTTCATATTCAAGCAGTTTATGGAGCTGTTCCAGAATAAAATCCTGAAAAAACGGGTTTAGTTGTTTAAAAATCTCAATGGTCTCGGTAACTTTATAGTCCGGGGTGACATCTTTTTCGAACATCTCCCCCTCGCCGGTTCGCAGCCACGTTT
>Ga0123356_10003814_pt1 | contig 15696 bp, 18 predicted proteins | sample TergutEmb28metaG_2_FD_92546 | JGI IMG/M metagenome (GOLD analysis project Ga0123356, IMG submission 92546) | Embiratermes neotenicus P3 segment gut microbial communities from Petit-Saut dam, French Guiana - Emb289 P3 | ecosystem: Host-associated > Arthropoda: Insects > Digestive system > Gut ... | reverse complement strand
TTGCATCGTTTGGCCATTTCTGCTTGAGGCATGGGTTTGCCGGGGGTGGTGTCTGCTAGAAGGAGAATGTTGGCTCGTTTGCGTATGGTGTTTGATGTTGTGTGATCGTTTGCTATGTCTTGTATTTGTTTATGTTCCGTTGATGTAAGGGTTACAATATATTTTTGCTTCATATCTGATACTGTCCTTTTTTGGACAGGTACAATATAATACTAAAATATAACTTTGTCAATGCACTAGCTATAAAGCAAGCGTAAGTGAAAACGGCTTTGCATCACCCATAACAACTATTGATAGAAAAAGTCACAATAATACTGTAAAAAAGCAGTCTAACCCCAGGGGCAACAAAAGAATGGAACGTAGATACTACGCGTTCATCGTTAACTTTTCTGTGAATAGATGCAATGGTTACAATAAATAGGGCGTTGTATGCTATGTTAGCCGCCTGATCAAAACTAAACACGTACAAGAATTCAAGTGGTCAAGGGTTTGCTGGAGCCTGGCGCTCTGGGAAGAAAGAATGGAAAAATGCACTAAACCATTCTTTTTAACCGCGACGATTAGCGTCAATTCCAGGCTCACTCAGCCCCCGCGTGATCGGTCGTTATTGTACAAATGTGTGTGACAGTTTTCGTGGCTAATGAGAGCAGCAGTGTCGATATCGATGTGAGTGCCATTTCTTATTAAGTCTAAAAATATGCATTTTCATTTTTTCTCCGCGGTTGTACTCTCGTACGTTCAAGGTATATTCGAAAAATTTAATTAAATCAATGTGGTAAGCTACTAACGACTGACAAGTCAGTCTAGAGCTGACGCTGATTGATTTTAGATGAAACTATTAGAATTTTGGTAGAACTAGGATTGACTCATACTGAAGCAAAGCTGTATACTGCAGTTCTTGGTTTGAAGAGTGCCACGGCAAGAGACATCCACAGAGTCTCAAAAGTAGCCAGGCAAGATGTCTACCAGTCCTTATCTGACCTCCAAGAAAAAGGCTTGATAGAAAAAACTATAGAAAAGCCCGCGAGGTTTAGATTTACACCGTCGAGTTATGCTATTGATCTTTTGACCCAAAAAAGAAACGAAAAGAGTCAGGAGTTAAAGGACCGAGCAATCGAGCTTTGTAAAAACTTAGAAAAGCAAAACGAAGATACAGGCCCCCAGGAGATTCCGCAGTTTGTTTTACTTCCAAAAAGTGAAACCAACCCGATAAGCAAGATGGATAAAATTACCCGAGCAATAAGCAACGCTCAAAATGATGTGATGTATTCAATTTCACTACCAGTTTTCTTGAAATACAAATTTTGGTCGGAGAATACTTGGAAAAGAGCAGTTAAAAACGGAGTTAAATTTAAGATTCTAATATACATAGAAGATTACGAAAAACCGAAAGTCACCCTAGATCCGATCCTACAAAAGACAGATCTCTTTGAAATCAAGTGGACCTCTAGAGGCCCACCATATTGCATACTCATATTAATCGATGGCAAAGAAGCGTTCTACAGGATAGGAAGCGATGTTAACTGCCCCGTCTTATGGTCGTCTAACCCATATTTCGTCGCCTTAAGCAAAGACTATTTCAAAATAAAATGGGAAATATCACCAATGTATACGGAAACACCCTTCAAAAACACGTCAAACGCACATAAAACTAATATCTGTGTAGAACCGATTAAGGTTGATAAAATCACAAAGGGCACATAAACATGGTCAATTATTGTCCTGAATGCGGCGGAGAAATGCACTACATCTCACTTACCAAACAATATGTTTGCAAAAGCTGCGGTTTATCCTGCACGGGACAGGAACTAAACGACCTTCACGACAAAAACCACCCCGACTATGACGAAGAAGACCCCAAAGCAGCCCGCAGAAAAGAATACCTCAAATGGTACCTTAGCAAAAAATAAACCCGCCAAAAACAGAAACAAAGTTAGCTCAGCCTTGACTATCAGCAACAAAACTATGAAAACTAGTTTTCGGTTGAAAATTACATAAACACACTCTGCAACGCTGACTTCTTACTTTGCCTAAATATATACAACAAACACATTCAAAGTATCAAGATAAACACAACACTAGGTGCCGTATGCTAAACACAAACACCGGATCAACCACCCCATAACCAAACGGAACATAAACCTCACTACACACAAACAAAGGCTTATTATTAGCAAGATCATAATCCGCACCAGGGCCATAATCGGATCTCCACCCAGAGCATAGCCACTTGAAGTACCGCACGCGCCGAAGGCAGCATAGCCTGTTCCATCGCCTGATAGGTCTCCGCTTAGGACACCTCATCTTTTAAGAGCAAAACAAAGACATTATGAAGCGCTAATCGCACCTCGGGGTCATTGTAGAGGCGTTCGATGTATTTGTAGTTGATTTCTTCTCCTATTAAGATCTTGAGCAATAACTAAAAAAGAGACCCAATAGATTAACCATCAGAATCATATTCAAAACATCCAAAGAACAGCACAAACAATAGAGGGACCATCTTGACAACTGACGTAGAGATCATTTGCATAGGCAACGAGTTGCTCATCGGAAAAATAGAGAACACAAACGCCAACTGGCTCGTCAATCAAATCACCGCTCTAAGTGCAAACGTTAAACGCATAACCGTCATCCAAGACATCGTTGACGAAATCGCAAACTGCATCCAAGAAGTTGGCAGTCGCAAACCAAAATTCATCATCACAACAGGCGGGTTAGGACCAACATTTGACGACAAAACCTTGCAGAGCCTTGCCAAAGCCTTGAACCAGAAACTCGTCGTTAACCCAGAGGCATTGGAATTTGTTAAACAGCGCACTATTCAATACTACAAAAAAAGAGGCTTACCCCCAGAAGATGATATAATGACGCCCCCTAGAGTAAAAATGGCTATGCTACCTGAAAAAACTGATTTTGTCATCAACCCCATTGGAACAGCACCCGCAGTACGCGCAAAAATTGGCGAGTCGGTGTTGTTTACTCTACCGGGAGTACCCATGGAGATGAAGGCTATTTTTATAGATACCATCATGCCGATGATTAAACAGGCCGTGGGTTCAGATATTTTTTGTCAGCTAAGCATCTTTGCAGACATGGGGGAATCATGTTTGGCTCCATTAATTGAGACGGTGATGAGGGATAACGGGGGAATTTACGTAAAGTCACATCCACTAAACGTTGAGGGTAAACCTCAGGTTGAACTGCATCTAACCATAACAGCATACAAAGAACACCAGCCAGCCGAAACTTTAAAGAAAGCTGCGGAACAGCTAGGCAAATTGATCGTTGACTGTGGTGGCAAAGTACATTTCTAGATTGGGTAGTCTTTTGGGAATAGCCATTTAAACTATCACAGCATTGAAAGCGAGAATGGCTAGGCTCGCAGATGAAAAGTCCATCCTTGAAAACTGTTTACGTAACTGTAATAATAATGCTGGTCACTGTTTTCTTCACAGTGCCCATTGGACAAACCCAGAGCCAAACCCAAGATTATACAGCCTCGTTTCTACTTCTCAGCCAACCCAGCAACGACAAATCAGCCACCTATGAACTCAACATCACCATTCCCGCCAGCCTCTACCAATACTACACTAAACAGAGTCACACAGCATTCACTCAATCCGACTACGCCAAATACGTCACCCCCTACGCCCTAAAACCCATAGCAGATAGGCTCTGGCAAATCTACAACAACACCGAAGACTACGTTAACGGCGCTCTAGAAATTGTGCATCAAATAACCTACCAAGAAATCCTACCAAGCAGGTACCCCATAGAAACACTGGTTGCAGGTAGAGGTGACTGTGACCTCTTTGTATATATAGTTGCCTCAATATTGGAGGCAGGCGGAATCCACGCGGTTCTGCTACTCTATGAGGATCAGCAACATATGCAAATAGGCATAGATGTAGGGGACCAACCAAAAGACGCGAGATACCCAAGCTATAGTGTGCCCTATCAAAACATATCATACTACATCGCCGAATGCACCGGCGGAGCTTGGAGGTATGGCTGGCGCGTCGGTGAATGCCCCGACAAATACCAAAATGTATCCATCCAAGTTGTTCCGTTGGACCGCATGGAACAAACTTCAATCGGGCAAGTTGCAGCTAATCTAAGAGAACTGGATCATAGCACCTTGGCCATGAAAGTTTCACGAACTATGCTACTTGAAAACAACGCGATCACCATAACTGGACAGATCTATCCTCAATCGCCCAATGAAAACGTGACAATACAAGCAAAGATAAACAACAATATATGGAGAACCATAGGCACGATCACAACAGAATCGGATGGACGATTCAGCTATAATTGGACCCCCCCTGTGGGAGGCATAGTTGATGTTCAAGCCAGTTGGTCGGGTAACAGACAACTAAACGGAGCAAACAGCGCTGTTAACAACGTTGTTGTTATACCACTCTTCATTGTGGCATTGGTTACGGCTACTACCGTTGCAATAATTATTATAACGTTAGTATTTGTTAAAATACAGTGCAAAACACCCATTGTACCACCGATGCAGTTCCCACAAACAACACCCCAAAAAGACAATGAAACACAAACAGAGTTAGATAGTTAACCCGTGAAAAAAAAATAAAAATAGGAAAAAATAATTAGACTTTGTCTGCTTGTTCAAACTCCTTCTTGAGAAGCTCAGCTTTATCAGTTTTTTCCCACGGAAGCTCGTCGCGTCCGAAATGTCCGAAAGCTGCAGTTTGCTTGTAGATAGGGCGGAGCAGGTTTAGTTGGTCGATAATTGCGCGTGGGCGCATGTCGAAGTATTTGTTTACGAGTGCAAGGATTTGTTCATCGGGGAGTTTGCCGGTTTCGAACGTATTGACCAGCACAGAGATGGGTTGAGCGACACCGATCGCGTAGCTGATTTGGACTTCACATTGGTCGGCTAAGCCTGATGCGACGACGTTTTTGGCGATGTACCGAGCCATGTAGCAGCCGCTTCTGTCGACTTTGGAGGGGTCTTTACCGCTAAAGCATCCACCCCCGTGGCTTCCGACGCCTCCGTAAGTGTCAACGATGATTTTCCTGCCGGTCAAACCAGAGTCTGCCAATGTGCCGCCGATGACGAATCGGCCTGTGCCGTTGATAACGTATTTTATGTCTTCAGCAAGCAGGTTGGCAGGGATAACGTGTTTGATTATGTTTTCGATGATTTGTTTTTTGAGGACGGCGTCTTCAATGGAACCGTTGTTTTGGGCTGCAATAACGACAGCTTTGACGCATTTTGGTTTGCCGCCTTCGTATTCAACGGTTACTTGGGATTTGCAGTCTGGACGGAGATAGGGCATCTGACCGTTCTTTCTAACTTCTGCTAGACGCTTTACGAGTTTGTGTGCTAGCATGATTGGGAGGGGCATAAATTCTTTGGTTTCATTGGTTGCGTAACCGAAAACCATACCTTGGTCGCCTGCACCCTGCTCGTGACCGTTGTGTTCGTCTACACCCATAGCTATGTCGGGGCTTTGAGCAGTTAAAGATACGAGTATGCCGCATGTTTCCCAGTCTAAACCGTCTTTTGCGTTATCGAAGCCGATTTCCTTTAGGGTTTTACGGACAATTTTTGGGATGTCAGCGTAGTAGCAAGTGGTGATTTGGCCTGTAATCATGACTGTGCCCTGCATAACAAGGGTTTCGCAATCGACGCGTGCTTTGGGGTCGTGGCTAAATATGTCGTCTAAGACGCTGTCTGAGATTTGGTCTGCGACTTTATCGGGATGTCCTTCGCCGACTGATTCAGATGTGAACAAATATTTCCCGTTTCTCTTCATGTTCAGTCTCTCTTTTTTTCAATAACTATGGTTAAGTAACTCGGCGGTTTTCTTATATTGTTTTCTGACCAAAATATTCTTTTCAGAATATTGAACCGGCACCTCATTCGCTAAACCGCACACCACGCTAAACGTATAATCACCCAAACAACAAATCAACATAAAACTTTCACAAGCCAACAATTTGGTTAAAATTTCAGCGGTGACCTACCAACAATAGAATATATTATGATAAATTATAAAAACAAGCCCATGCTACATAGGGTAGATAGAAACATGGTGGCAAACCTAAAAAAGTTCATGCAGGACATCGCTAGCAAAAAAGCGCCTGGACCCTCAACATCCTTTACGATTTTTCACATATTCTACTCCTTAGAGTTGTTGTCGATAAAGCCGTTGGGAAGAAATAAACTCGCCGATCAACTCCAAGTCGGCGATGGCGCGGTACGCACAATAATCAGTAGATTACGTGGGTCAGAATTAATCGATACCTCGAAGACTGGCTGCACTCTCACTGAGAAAGGCAAAACTCTCTGGAAACAGTTCGAGAAAGTCTTCCCCAAACAGATAGAACTACCCAAGTCGGAGTTAAGCACCTCAGAGTATAACCATGCCTTTCTAGTCAGTAACAGCGCCCAAAAAGTCGGCTCTGGCATCGATCAACGAGATGCCGCCATCATCGCAGGCGCACGCCAAGCCCTAGTCATAATCTATAAAGACGGACACCTAAACATCCAAGCTGTCAGCAGCAACATAGAGAAACTCTACCCTAAAGCCGCCGCTCACATACTGGAATCGATGAAACCCGCAGAAAACGATGTAACCATCGTGGCTGGTGCAGAATCACCGTTAAAAGCCAAGCGGGGCGCATTTGCCGCGGCCTGGTCACTGGTCAGCGCCTAGGTTGTGTATTTTTCACCCTCATTTAATATGCGTTCGAGAGTGGTGTTAATGTTTACCATGCCTTCGTTAGTCTTCGACGATACAGGCATCAAGAGAAATTTTAAGCCCAACTTGTTGATGGCCTGCATCATGTTGCGACTAAAGATGCGTTTGGTATCTTCGAGTTTCTCTTCGATTGCGCCTTCAAGTGCTATAGGGTTCGCGGACCAAGATGCAATCGCTTGCACATCTTTTTTGGGAAGTAAATCAGTCTTGGAAAGCACGTGCAACTGGGGTTGGAAAAAACGGTTATACACTGCAGCAGAGAGGAACATATTCGAAACATAGTTAAGCGGATTAACGCTGAAAACAGCGTCAAAGAGGTAGATGAGCGCTTTAGGCTCCTGGGTCAGTTCGTTGACAATGTAGGGTCCACTGGCTCGAAAAGCAAAAAGCTCCATCTGCCCCGGAGTATCTACCAACACAATATCAGCGTGGGCTTCCTCAATATCTCGAGTCAGATTCTCAATTTCATCAGCTATGAGGTCTGCTGCCAGAATAAGGGCACCGTTTGGACCCAAGTTGTACTTCTCCATCAAATCACCAACATCCACGTAGTTACGGACATCAACATCGGGTTGATAGGGCAACTTGAGCACACCTGGATCTAGGTTGACTACTGCAACATCTTGTTTACTCATTTTTAACCAATCAGCAAAGGTAGCTGTGAAGAGCGATTTTCCGCTACCTGCTGTTCCAATGATGAAAGCCAGGGGCATCTGTATTCCTCAATACATGGTGTCACTACGGTTAGAGTAAAGAATCTTTCTGTACCAACACCGCCACGGGTCAATATAGGAAAAAGGCTGGAGAAAATGGGCAAACTAAAAAATGGAATATGGAGGTACCAATTGGAGTTTTATCCAGTTATTTTTTGGTAAGGGTTATCTCCATCGTGGAAACCATTCTGGACTTGTTCTCACCCTCACGAGGCGGCATTTCGGCTGTTCCGATTGCGATCTTAGTGACTTTGAGATCCTTTATGAAACGGTTCCGTGCGATTTCGGCGACATCAACTGCAGTGGTTATGGATTGGCCTCTTGCTTTGAGAGTGATTTCGTTCAAGTTGTTTGCGGAGAGACTTGTGATTATTGCCAGAACATAGGTCATGGGAGGTTTGTTACCGACGAAGATAACATCTGCATTTTCGGTCATACATTATACTTCCTTTTTGGTTGCTTCTGTGTGACGTTGCTGTTTCCGGCGCTCTGTTGGCACCAAACGTCAATGTCAAATATTACGGCACTCCCTAATAAGTCCATTGAAACGTTACCCTAACTTGCAACTGTTGAACAAACCGAGCAGAAGAAACTAAGAAAGCCTTTTCTACAGCCTACCCATAATTGCCTACCAACACTATATGAGACGCATAGACTGTGCTTACCCAATTCAAGAAAAAAATCCAAGCGATGCTCCAAACTGAAGCAAAAATAGCCCATAAGTTAGGTTTAACACCTAATCACATAAGTATAGTCGGTTTCATATTGGCAATTGCCTCGGCACTAAGTTATGCTCTGGCATCTGAGGCTTCGCTTTGGCTACTGTTTTTGGCAACGTTTTTCATGCTTGCGTCTGGATTCTGTGACACGCTAGACGGTATCGTAGCGCGAACTTTTCAGCAGACCAGCGCGTTTGGCGGCTTTTTTGATTCAGTGCTTGATCGATTCGCGGATGGGGCCGCCTATGCAGGCATAACCGTTGCGGGCCTGTGTAGTGTAGCGTTTGGTGGCCTTTGGGGCACAACCGTTGCACTAACTGCACTGATAGCATCTATGCTGGTTAGTTACACTCGAGCACGGGCAGAAGTGATTGGCGTAAAAATGGAGTCCGTGGGAATTGCAGAACGCGCAGAACGTATGCTGATTTTAGCAGTTGTGAGCATAATTGGGTATTTCAGGTTGGAAGTGTTTGGCTATGGAGTAGCTTTGATTGCTACACTATCGATCGTGACTATTCTACAAAGAGTAACGCATGTTTATAGGGAATTAAAGAAAAAAGCAGCAATTTAGCCGCTTAGAACCGTCTCTTATAGCCCTTTGAGTGCCGTTCGTTTTCAGCTCTGACCTTGACAATACCGCGGTGAACAGCACATGAAATGCAGTAATACTTTGTATCCACCCAAGAGGCTAAGAAAGTCCCTTTCTGACGGAGTTCTTTCGCAAGTTGAGGTTCGACAAATGACACTCTGCGAGTTGAACGCTTCGCCTTGTCCCGTGGCACCATCGCCCCACAATTCACACATTGTACTAGGGTACTACTTCCTTTGCTTCCTTTAGCTCTTCCTCGGCTTTTTCGCTTAACGGGCATTACTTTGTCCTCTTTATTTTTTGGTTCATTATTTGATTTAACTATCTTATATATCTGCCCTCAATTTCAATAGAGAAGCAATGTTTGCTTTTGAACTTATTTGCGGCAAAATTCGACCATCATATGAAGTCATCAACGTTACAACTCCTGGACCGTGGCCAGCAGTGACACAGTCAGTATGGACAACTACACCTACAGAGACCGCGCCCTGACGGAAAATTCGTCCAAAAGTGTGGTCAGCATCCATTATGGCAACTAAATCACCCAATCTCAAGCTGTTGAGCCCATACTGGGTAACTATGCCCTCATCAAAGAGTTGAATGTCATAGTCACCCGAGTTCACTTGATTAGCACCCAAACCGGAACCCATGATGGCGGCGGGAACAACATGCGTCACGGGCACTACCAGCGTCTCTCCATTGGGTTGTGGGTCCCATGCCTCAAGCAATGCAGGGTCCATGTTGAGTATCTTTATGTCAGGGTAATCCAGCAACCTTAACCCGACGCCGAACGCTTGAATTTGAATTCGGTCACCTAACGTCAGCTTCTCTAGAACCTCCGCTGAGAAATCAACCAATACATGCTCTATGCCGCCATGTTTTCCTGTAACTACTCCAATATCGCCTTTGGCATTGCCAGTAACAACCACGGCCTTGTTGCCGACACAGGAGAGAACATTTAGGGCGGTGTTTGGAGCTTGACCGCTGCGGGGGTCGTTTTCTTTGTTTTCTATACTCACAGCGGGCTCCACGTGGTCTGCTTGCCAGCCAATTGCTGGGTCGCCGACCCGCAGGTTATAGGTTATGCCGCCAACACCGGGGAGCACCTGGGGTTTACCAGTGGCGGAGACGTTGTAGACATTACGGATAGTTGGACTTGCTATTTCGCCGATAACTGACATTTTTATGAGTCTATCAAGGTTAATTCTCAGCATAAAGATGACCTCAGTGGATACTTGGTTATTTGCGGCATCTAATAAAAGCTTCATCGGGCGCGGTTTTGATATTGGGCAACTCTTAAATTACGCGCTCTTCTATTGTGAATTATACACCAGGCTAGATTTGCTTGAATTGACGAAAGTGAGTGTTATGGCTGAAATTGATTTGCGAACAAAGTTGATAGTAAGAGATGTTATGAGTAGTCCAGTTATAACTATGGATGAAGACGAAACTGTGAATCAGGCAGCCGTAAACATGAATACGAATGATGTAGGCGCCATAGTTGTGACCAATAAGGAAGGAAAATCCATAGGCATCATAACTGAACGCGATATAGTCAAGCGTGTTGTGGCTAAAAATCTAAAACCCGACACTGTTCAAGGCAAAAAAATCATGACTACTCCATTGGTGACCATCGAACCGGAAGCCAACATAACGGATGCTGCCAGACGCATGACTCATCTGGGTATCAGAAGATTAGGTGTTATCTACAAGGGTGACCTCATCGGCATCATCTCAAGCAAAGACGTCTTAGCGGTCATGCCTGAACTCATCGAGATAATGCAGGAGCGGCAACGCATCGAAGGCGACTCAGGAACCGAAGGCCTCGAGGAGGCACCGCTCTCAGGCCAATGTGACCGTTGCAGCACCTATTCAGACACCCTAAAAGAAAGCAACGGGCAAAACATCTGCGATGAGTGTCGCATTGAACTCGAAGAAGAAAAATAAGGCAACACTTCAGCACATACAGGTTTCTGAGTCTGAATCAATTCACCCATACATAGCAGGTTATCTCAAATTTTGGGTTGTACTATAGCATTTACTACGACATATAGTGCAAATTTCCGAGAAGCACCCTTAGCCTACAAACAAAAAGGCCACACCATAAAACAAACCTGTGAAACCTTCAACATAACAAAGAACCAAAGACACCTACCAAAACTGAACAAATCAAAAAAAGAAAAACGGCACCCTCAAACCCAAAAAAACAGGGCCATATAAAAGAAAAATTACCCCCAGCAACTAAAACACTACATAGAACAACACCCGACGCCCACCTAAAAGAATAGCCCATCCCCCTCAAAAACCCAAGCACATGGAACAGCATAACCAAATATGGGCTGGTCGCTCTGCTCATGGCAGCACTGCTATCTCTTACACCTCATAACCACAACAGTGTTCATAGCAATTGCGAAAACCGTCACTGGTCACACAAAGCCCAAACTCCAAGCAAACAACTCAATAACAGGCGAAAATTAATATGCACATAAAACCACCAGGAGTTAGCTACAGCGTTTTTAGGATTGAGGAACTTGAAAGAGGAATGCGGAATCTGCAGCAGAGTTATGCGCACAACCTACATGCGACAGTGCCAACATTGCAAAAAACTGTTCTGCCGTGATTGCATGACTCCTGATGTCGCCACAGGTGATTCAACAACAATGTTCTGTCTTCACTGCGCCAGCCGTATCGTATCACCACGAGTGATCGACAAGTACGCAGGGCTAGAGAATCACCTTAAATTCCGTGCAACCTTCACCAACACTGTCACTCTCAAGTTTGCCCGTATAGATGGTTTAATCGGCACCAACCTTCCCATGAGTGCCTATCAAGACCCGTTATGGTGGAGCAACACCTCATCGAGCAAACATACCAAAGCGTGGTTAAATGCAGGATGGGAAGTACAAGATATAAACCTCAAAGAAGGCAACGTCACCTTCAAAAAAGTTCACAAATTACCCCACCAGCGCAAAAAAAAGAAACAAGAAATCACTCAACCATTCACACCTGTACCCGTACGTCCTCTGCGCTCCAAAGTACCCTCCAAGACCAAAGTCTCTAAACTCTACGCTCGAATCAAAAACCTCGAGCGCCAAAGAAACACACCTCAGCCAATCCGAGGACTGAAGGCAAAAAAACAAAATAAAAACTATTTGACAAACAATAATAAACCATAAAGACCACATGGCGCATAATGGTCATAAAAGGCACCCTGAACAAAAGGTACCTTAAACCAAAACCTCTTGGAGAAGTAGCCAAATCAACTTGCATTGCATATAAACCAAGGTTTCATGGCGATTGGCGATGCTTTAGAAACAGCAGATAGATGATGTAAACACTAAAATCAAAAAGTTCACAGAACAAACTAAATAGTGGTTGGTTAGCTGAGTCGTTTGCCACATTTCCCACAGAAAACAGCATAATCCTTGTTGGAGGTGCCGCAAAAGACGCAGAATATAGCAGTGTCCGGGCGAGCGTTATCCGATGAAGCATCAGGTAGTGCTTGAAACTCTGGCAGGTCATATATCGAGCGCGGTCGTCTAATAGACCAAATGACAATTACAAAACAAGCCGCCACTACAAAAGCGATTATAACAAAGAGGGCAGGGTTTTCTGCAATCAGATTAAATGAGAGCGGCATCACTGGTTGGACTGTTGGTCCATTCATGTCGTCTGTTACGGTCGGCTGCGGCGCTCCCGTAGAGACTGCCGACGGAGCTGCTGTGGGTGTCATCTGAGTCGGCGCAGTTAACATTATTTTTGGAATAAATTGGGTGTTTTGGTCTATGGAATAAAGGTAGGCTTTTTTTCCTGTGAATTCGGCGGGTAACTGACCAATTTTAAAGTTGTCACCGGTGGTTTCACAGTAGTAGTAGGTTTCGTTTGAACCCTCAGGGTATTCCCAACAGGCACCACGTAAGTTGGTTCCTAAAACGCCGACGGCATAGTGATTAGGGGGATTGATGTAGATTGTACCATACCCCATGATAAGTGTTATAGTCGCAAACAGTATCGCAGAGTCTTCACAGTCACCCCCGTCATCTACCAATGTTTCAATGGGGAACCGTGGGTACTCATCGTATCCAGTGGTGACGGAATCAGAGGTATAGAGTAAACTTTGCACAAACGCCAACACAAAGCTAACTTGGTCGTATGAACCATAGCCTAAATCGCTGGTGGTTTGGTTGAGTTTCTGAGCTAACATACGCACATAGTAGTCGTCGGTTGTGGTTAGAAAACCGTAGCCTGCGGGTCCATTACGAACTCGGGTTGAGACTGGTACGGCTTTGTAGGCGTCGTAGAGTGTTTTTGGGATGTTGAGATCCCAGGTCCAATGGCGTCCATCATAGTCCCATGCATAGGATTTGCTGTAGTAGTCAGGGCTGGTTTGGGCTGCTGCCTCTTGGGGAATGACAAAAAACAGGGAACCGACTATAGTGAGAGCCATTAAAATGGTAATGAACAAATTTGTTTGCTTATGCTTTAGAGTTTTCTGCATTACGCTACCCTTTAACAATAGGGAATACCAGATTAGTGTTTAAAACTTCGCCCAAATTATACCTTATTGTGTTCTATTGAGTACGCTCAGTACAGAGCTAAGACCAGATAAGGCGGTATGAAGATCATTTCTGCTTGATTATACCATAACTCTGTTTTTTCCAGGCATCACGAAACTTGTTGTAGTAGTCGATAGCTTGGAAGACAGGGGCATAACTGAGCTCCCACTCTAGACCGCACTTGCAGATTGCATACGCTTTTTTGTTTTTGGGATCACAGTAGATCTGCAATAACTCTTTGCGACATTTGGGACAGTAGTAGGGTCCATTGACCATTTGTTTAGCGTCTTTTGTAAGTATTTTCATGCGACTAGCGGCGACTTTTTGTAAATCCTTGGCCGGCGGCTTCTCTGGCTTTTCTGAACTCATGGGTTTAATCACTGCGTTAGATAAAGATATAGTATTCCATCCAAAATTAGGATTTCGCACCAAGTTCAACCTACCGCTTCTTACTTTTTTTTATCTCTCATCAACTGAAGAATAAGTGCAAGTCAAAAACAACGGGTGATTTAATGGGTCTAAAAATCTTTCAGGGGAAACTACACCCCGGCAATCCAAAAATAGCATGCACCCGAAACGATTGAAATCATCAATCAAGTCTACGAAAAGGAGAGACATCACTTATAGATAGATAGTGCTGTTGTTTGAATTTTAGTGAACACCTCAGACGCAGTCAAATTGGTCCACAACTTTACCGAAGTATCAACCATAATATCACATTTGGAAACCACCTTGGTTCACCGCGTAAAACGCCCCAAATAATGACACGTATTACTATTATCCTGCTCAATGACAGTGGTGTGCTTTTTACCAATAATGTGGCAATCTTTGGGCAATACTTTAGCAAAAGTACCCCAATCATCAGAGTAGAAGATGCACTTTTCTAGATGTTTGACTTTGTCGTAGAGTCGTTTGAAGGTTGCAGTATCACGATTGCCAAGCACCCAGGCCACAACTCTCCGTGTGCCACAATCAACGGCTTTGAGGACCCAAAACTTGTTTTTTTACAACCTACAAAGTGCCACATCTCATCAAACTCCATCTCTGCGATTTCACCTGAGACTTCTTTGTCAGGTAGTTGGGCTCCGGCTTCTACAATCCAGCGATAGACCAAAGAGGGCCAGGTGTCAAAAATCTTGGCGAGCATGGTGTAGGAGGTTTTGCCCAGCGAGTAAAGCAGGGTGCACAGGGCTTTTTTAGCAATTATTTTGTCATTGGTGCGTTGGTCGCCTTCTACGAAGTTGTATGCGCATTTGGCGCATTTGTATCGTTGTTTTCCTCGGACTATCCCGTTTTTTACAATGTTTTCAGATAAGCATTTCTTACACGCTAGCATGATAATACCCCAATCAATCAAGGCACCGTACCTTTTCTATCTATCGGTGAAAACTCTCCGAAAAAGACGTAGATACTTACCAGTTTTTTCTGATAACCCTGCGATACACATCGACACAGCATCTTGTTATTCTCGGGCCATAGTGGATAAATGTCATTTCATTTTGTGACGATTCACTAATTCGTCAGACAAGCTAATACGGGTAGAACTGTGAAAACAATTTCTGGAGAGGATACGAAGGTTTAACCAGATAAACTTAAATTTCTCAGACGGATATGCGTATTCCAGCGCGGTTGTCGTCTAGTCTGGTTTAGGACTTTAGCCTTCCAAGCTCAGAGATTAAAACTCTTACGAAGAGAGCTAATGATCCCGGGTTCAAATCCCGGCGACCGCACCAAATTATTTGTGTATAGTGCAGATCCTCAAATTTTGGCTTTATAACAAAGCTATGCTTCTGCTCACTTGTTGACTGAATTACCTGACTTTTTAGTCGCTTTTATACTCTACGTCTATTGTGTCTTTTCGAACTTTTTTCAATACATTAGCTGCTTTTCGCTCAAAATCGTTATTGACTCGATGATGTTGTTTTTGGTTTTCCGTTTGTTCGTTTGAAGTTTATGGGTGCTATGTGGGCACCTTTGGGGAAAAAGTGTGTTGAATTGATTTTCCGTTTTAGATCTGGCGAGAATTGGGTTGTTTGTACTTAAATTATCGCGTATTTTGGATGCTTGTTGGTGCAAAATAATTTTTGACTGTTTTAGTGCAAACTGTCGGACGTGAGTCATAATGGTTTGTAGCGTAAATTTTATACACTACACCTTCAAAATTTTTTGGCCCTCAGTTATAGGCATGGAAAACTACCGTCAAAACCAACTGTTAACTGTAGTGTGTAAAATGGAGCTAAACTAAGGGAATTAGGCTACTTTCTACACGTCAAGGTAGTACACTGTAACATCTAAAACCACATATTTTTATGCTTGTGGCGACACCTGTTAACATGTGACACCTCATGAGCAAACATGCAAACATTCTACTAAGTGAATCAA
>Ga0123356_10003813_pt1 | contig 15697 bp, 12 predicted proteins | sample TergutEmb28metaG_2_FD_92546 | JGI IMG/M metagenome (GOLD analysis project Ga0123356, IMG submission 92546) | Embiratermes neotenicus P3 segment gut microbial communities from Petit-Saut dam, French Guiana - Emb289 P3 | ecosystem: Host-associated > Arthropoda: Insects > Digestive system > Gut ... | reverse complement strand
CGTTCATCATCTACCGGCTCGGGCACCGGCTCAACCTGGGCAAGTTCTTCACCGTCATCGGCGTTCTCCTGATGGTCTTCGCGGCCGGACTGCTCGCCGACGCCATCGAGAACCTGCAGCAGCTCGGCTGGCTGCCGGTGCTAGATCTGCCGATGTGGCACACTGGGCGGCTGCTGTCGGAGAGCAGCTCGTTCGGCGACGTGCTGCACAGTTTCTTCGGCTACAGCGACGCCCCGACTCCGCTGCAGCTGATGGTGTACGTCGGCTACCTGGTGATCGTCATCGCCGCGTACCTGGGTTTGCAGGCAGGCCAGCGATCGCGGCGCAAGCCCGCGCGGACCGTCCACGAGGCCTAGTCGCCGCGTTGCCCTGATAAGCCGCGTTGCCCTGATAAGGGGCGACGGCCATTCAGCGCGTTTTTCCGCTGGCCGGGACAACTGCGGATCCTGGCGGCAAATGGTGTAATACGTCTATGTCGCAGGAGATCGAGCAGCAGCTGGCCGCCGCAGCCCAGGCCGCCCGCGAGCATGATCTGTGCCAGCAGCAGTACAGCCAGCTGAGTGACCGCGCGCGAGCGGCGGCGGCGGACCTGGACGCGGCCCGGCAGCAGTACGCGGGCGATCAGAAGGACGTCGACCGGCTCGAGCACCTGTCACTGACCCGCGTGCTCGCCGCGCTGCACGGCTCCCGCGCCGACGCGCTGGCCCGGGAGCAGGCCGAGGCGGAGGCAGCCCGCTACCGGGTGGCGCAGGCGCAGCAGCGCCTGGACGGCGCGCGGGCCGATCTCGGGCGACTGGAAGACCGGCAGGCACAGCTGGCCGGGGCCCCGCAGGCTTATGCGGACGCCCTGGCCGCCAAGGAGCAGTACCTGACGCACTCCGAGGATCCGCGCGGCGCCCGGCTGCTGGCGCTGGCGCAAGAGCGCGGCCGGCTGGCCGCGGAGCTCCGAGAGCTGCGCCACGCGAGCGGCGATGCCGACGCGGCCGCCCGGGCACTGGCCGAGGTGCAGGATCGCCTCGGCTCGGCAGCAGGCTGGTCGACCTTCGATACGTACTTCGACCACGGCATGGTGGGCAACGCGATCAAACACGACCGGATCGACCAGGCCGCGCTGGCGGCACACGCGGCCGATCAGCGGCTGGCGGGGCTCCGCGGCGACCTGGCCGAGCTCGGCGGGTTCGAGCCCACGGCCCCACGGCTGGAGATCAGCTCGGGATTCAGGTTCGCGGACATCTTCTTCAACAACATCTTCACCGACTTGGCGGTCGGCCAGCAGATTCGCGCCGCGCAGGACAACGTCGGTCAGTCGGTGCAGCAGGTCGCCATGCTGCAGGGCCGGCTCAGGGGCCAGATCGGCACCCTCGGCGCGCGGCTGGACGCGATGGACGCGGAGCGGAAGCAGCTGATTACGCAGTAGCGGCAATCGTCCCGGAATGGGTGAACTGTGCGCGGGCGACGGTAGGCGCGGCGCCGCAGCGGATGCTACGATCATCCGCGATGAGAGCTTTTACCGACCTTCAGTGGTGGCGCCGCCGGTAGGCGGTGCTCGCTGCTGCGTCGTAGCGACCGCCCGGAGATGGCGGTCGCTTTTTCGTTTCCCCCGCCGGAAACCGGGCCAGACCTGAACCAGTGCAGACCTGACCCGAGAGGCCAAACGGTGGACACCAGCGAGACAGTCGGCGTCATGACAACAGGCGCGGGCGTCACCATCACCCGCACCGCCAGCCCGTTCGACGCCGCCGACCAAGCCGAACTCGCACGCATCGCCGCGCTCGTCGACCGGCACCGCGGCGGCGTGCTCAGTTCGGGGATGGAGTACCCCGGCCGGTACAGCCGCTGGCACATGGCCTACGTGAATCCTCCGGTCGAGATCGTCTGCCATGGCAGGCAGGTCACCGCCCGCGCGCTCAACGACCGCGGCCGCGTCATCCTCCCGGTGATAGGCGCCGCCATGCGCCGCGTCGGCCAGGCCCGGCCGGCGATCGCCGGCGATGCTCCGTCCGGCGGTGACGACGCTGGCGACGAGGTGACCGTCGTCGTCCCCGAGGGAGACGGCGTGTTCACCGAGGAGGAGCGGTCACGGCGACCGACGGTGTTCAGCGTGCTGCGGGAGATCGTCGCGGTGTTCGGCTGCCCGGACCCGCACCTGGGGCTCTACGGGGCGTTCGGATACGACCTGGCGTTCCAGTTCGAGCCGGTGCGGCAGCGGATCGAACGCACCGACGGCCAGCGCGACCTGGTGCTGCACCTGCCCGATGAGATCTGGGTCGTCGACCTGCGCCGCGAGGATGCCGTCAGGTACTCCTACGAGTTCACGCTCGGCACAGTGACCACCGCCGGCCTGCCACGGGAGACACCGGACACCCCGCAGCCACCACGGTTCGTTAGGGATGGAGATCTTCCCTCCCAGCCCGTCCCCGGGCGGTACGCGGCGATGGTTGAGCGAGCCAAGGAAAGCTTCAAGCGCGGCGACCTCTTCGAGGTAGTGCCCGGCCACGTGTTCCACGAGCGGTGCTCCTCGCCGTCGGCGTTCTACGAGCGGCTCCGGGAGCGGAACCCCGCGCCATTCGAGTTCCTTTTCAACCTGGGCGAGGGGGAGTACCTGGTCGGCGCGTCCCCCGAGATGTACGTGCGGGTCTCCGGGGACCGGGTGGAGACCTGCCCGATCTCGGGCACGATCGCGCGCGGCGCGGACCCACTCGAGGACGCGGTGAACATCGCCCGGCTGCTGGGCTCGGCGAAGGAGGAGTCCGAGCTGACGATGTGCACCGACGTGGACCGCAACGACAAGTCGCGGGTCTGCGTCCCCGGCACGGTTCAGGTGATCGGACGGCGGCAGATCGAGATGTACAGCCGGCTGATTCACACGGTCGACCACATCGAGGGGCGGCTGCGGCCGGGCTTCGACGCGCTCGACGCGTTCCTCACCCACATGTGGGCGGTCACCGTGACCGGCGCGCCCAAGACCTGGGCGATGCAGTTCATCGAGGACAACGAGGACGCGCAGCGCCGCTGGTACGGCGGGGCGGTCGGCAAGGTCGGCTTCGACGGCTCGATGAACACCGGGCTGACGCTGCGCACCGCGCGCATCCGCGATGGCATCGCGGCGGTCCGGGCGGGCGCCACGCTGCTGTACGACTCAGACCCGGAATCGGAGGAGCGCGAGACGCACATCAAGGCCCGCGCGCTACTGGAGACGCTACGCGAGGTGGAACGCGAGATGACAGCCGAGCACCGAGCCGCGAGTACGCCCGATGAAACCGCGTTCGCGGCCTCCGGATCCGCCGACTATCCGGACTTCCCGGTCTCGTCGGTGCCCCGGCCGCCCCGCCCGCTGAGCGTGCTGCTGGTGGACCACCAGGACTCATTCGTGCACACGCTCGCGGACTACTTCCGGCAGCACGACGCGCGGGTCACCACGCTGCGGGCCGGGTTCGCGCCGGGGCGGCTCGACGAGCTCGCCCCCGACCTGGTCGTCCTGTCGCCCGGCCCCGGCCGTCCGGCCGACTTCGACTGCGACCAGCTGCTGTCCGAACTAGACGCGCGCAAGCTGCCCGCTTTCGGCGTCTGCCTGGGGCTGCAGGCCATGGTGGAGCACGCGGGCGGCGAATTGTCGCTGCTGCCCGAGCCGCAGCACGGCAAGCCGGGCCGGATCATGGTCCGCGACGACCAGCGGAGCTCCCTGTTCGGCGGGCTGCCCGCGGAGTTCACCGCCGCCCGCTACCACTCCCTGTATGCGAAGGAGCCCGACGTCAAGGGGGGCTTCACGGTCACCGCGACGACCCCGGACGGCGTGGTGATGGCGATCGAGGACGCGGCGTCCGGCCGCTGGGCGGTGCAGTTCCACCCCGAGTCGATCCTCACCGCCGCCGGCCGCTGCGGCCACCAGGTCATCGCCAACGTCCTGGCCGCCGTCCGCGCCCGGACCAGCTTCCGCTAACGGGGTGGCGCGTGATAGGCCGCCCCGAATGACGGGGTCCCGTGAGATTGTCTTGAGGCAGAGTGTCTGAGTTGGACGCGGCCGGGAGCAGGCCGCCGGGACAGGGGGAGTCGTGGCATGACGCGGTACTTGATCTCGTTCGATGACGGCGCGATGGACCACATCCCCGAGGAGGACATGCCCGCCGTGGGCAAGGCCGCACACGAGGTGCTCCAGCAGGCCGTGAACGCCGGCGTGTGGGTGATCGGCGGCGGACTGGGAACCCAGCGGGCGAGCGTCGTGGCCACCGACGGGACGGCCACCGACGGACCGTATCCGGAGACCAAGGAGGTCATCGGCGGGTTCGCGATCATCGAGGTGCCCGCACGCGAGGCGGCACTGGCATGGGCTGCCAAGATCGCCGTGGCCTGCCGCTGTGCGCAAGAGGTACGGGAGATCATGCCCGACCCCGAGCAAGACGCGATGCTGCGCCAGGCTGACAGCCGGCGCTGACGCCCGGGAGGGCGCCGCAGTCAAGTGCTGACCGGCCCTCCCGGAGCCGTGTGGTGGTTATCGCGGCAGCGGCGATCACGTGGCGGCGTCGTGCGCGTCGTGGTAGTTCCACCACTGGTACGGCGCTGTTTGCGGGTAGCCCTCTGGCGAGTCCTCCCACGTCTCCTGACGGCCGAGAGCGGTGATGTCCAGGTAGTTCCAGGTGTTACCCATCTGCTCGTCGCCGCGATTGTTGATGAAGTAGGTCCGGAAGACCCGGTCGCCCTCGCGGATAAAGGCGTTGGTGCCGTGCCACTGGTCGACGCCGAAGTCCTTGTCGAAGTCGTCGGTGATCGTGTACCAGGGGATGTGATTCCACCCGTGGCGCTCCTTCAGGCCCCGGATCTCAGCCTGCGGAGCGCGCGAGGCGAAGACGAGCGTCGTGTTCCGCGCGTGCAGGTGACCAGGGTGCGCCACCTGATCCGCCCCGAAGGAACAGCCCACGCAGGCCCGCTCCGGGTACGAGCCACCCTCGGCATACGTCGTCACCTCGGGTCCGTAGAAGGCGCGGTAGACGATCAGCTGGCGGCGCCCCTCGAACAGGCCAGCAAGGCTCACCCGGCCGGAAGGGCCCTCGAACCAGTACTCCTTGTCGACTTCTAGCCAGGGCATTCGCCGGCGTTCGGCCGCCAGCGCGTCGCGGGTGCGGGTCGCCTCCTTCTCCTTGATGAGGAGCTGCTCGAGCGCGGCGTGCCACTCCTGGGGTGAGACGATCGGTGGTGTCTGCATTCGGTCGTCCTCCTTCGTGGTCAGGACTTGGAGCCATCACCAATACTGACTACCCGGCGGCGCCGAACTCACCGGCCCTGGACCGGGCAACGCGGGGTCCCGCGGAGCAGCCCGCGGTCAGCTCCCCGCGCGATCAAGCGGGCGCTCCGCCGGGCTCGCCAACGTCCCGATGCCCACCGCGTGGGGCGTGAGTGATCCGGCAGCGTCCGGAATCAGCCCGCGCACACCGCGTCGGCGAAGGCGGCGAACTCTGCCAGGGCACGATCGGTTTCGGGCAGGAAGTCGAACAGGATGAAGGAGTGGACGCTGTCGGCGACCGGGCTGAACGTGACCGGGACGCCGGCGGCGCGGGCCCGGTCGGCCAGTTGTCCCGCGCTGGGGAACAGCGCTTCGGGCTGGGCCGCCTGGATCAGCAGCGGGGGCAGGCCGGACAGGTCGGCGCGCGACGGCGACACCAGTGCCTGAGCGGGGTCGGTGTCGTGGATGTAGCAGGCGGCGAGTTGCGTCAGCGCGATGCGGTTGAACCACGGATCGGAGTCGGCGGCCGGTCCCAGGTTCTCAGCGGAGATTGCCAGGTCGCAGAAGGGCGAGACAATATGGATCCCCGCGGGCAGCCGGCTGACCGTTCCGCCCGGTCCGCCCGTCCCGCCTGGTCCGGCCGCGGCATTCGCGTCCCGCAGCGCCAGCGCGAGGCTGACGGCCAGGCCGCCGCCCGCGCACTCGCCGCTGACCAGGATCGGGGACTGCGGGTACACGCGGGCCAGCCAGCGGTAGGCGGCCAGGACGTCGTCCAGCGCAGCCGGGAACGGATGCTCGGGCGCCAGCCGGTAGTCGGGGACGAGCGCCCAGCCGCCGACGGCCTCCGCCAGCCGCTCCGCGAGCGGCACCGACAGCTCGGCCGAGCCCATCGTGTAACCGCCGCCGTGCAGGTGCAGCACCACCGGCGCCGGGGAATCCGACAGCGAGGGGACCCGCCCGACCTGCAGGGCGGGCGTCCCGTCGCAGCTGATCCCGACGACGGTAGCCAGGCTCTCGGCAGCCGGGTGCAGTTTGTCCCCGACGAACTCGGCGTAGCCGCGGCGCTCGCCGAGCCAGCCCGCGGCGCGGTGCTCACCGGTAAGCGCCGAACGCCACAGGTCGAACGCCCGCCTCGACTCCGGCCGGCGCATCGGGTTGCCCGGGACGAGGCGGTTGCGCTCGAACTCTTCGGGTGACTGCTCCGCCGCGGCCACCGGGTCGTGCGCGAGCAGCCACTCCTGCATGGGCGGGCCGACCGGGGACAGCCGCCGCAGTCCCCGGATGTACCCGTTGCGCGCCTGCACCTGGACCGGGTCGCTGGTCTGGCTGTTGCGCAGGTTCACCCGGGAGGACTCGAGCATCCGCGTGGTGCGGGCGTGGCGTCGCGATACGTACTGCCGCAGGGCTGCCCGCTCGTTCCCCGCTCCCGCCCTCTTCAGGCAGGCGGCAAGCATGACGGCGTCCTCCAGCGCCATGCCGGCGCCCTGCCCGGCGCTGGGCGGCGCCGGGTGGGCGGCGTCGCCAACCAGGACCACCCGGTCCGACCCCCAGCTCTCCAGCGGGTCACGGAAGTAGATCCCGGTGATCAGCGAGCTGTCCATCAGGGCGAGGAGATCGACCAGCGCCGGGCAGGCGTCCGCCAGGGACGCGTGCAGGTCGGCCAGGTCACCGGAGGCGGTCCAGGACTCGCGGTGCACCTCGGTGGCGGGCACGAACGCGCTGAGGCTGTAGACGCTGTCCGGGTGCCGGTCGTGCCGCAACGGGTACAGCAGCACGTGCCGGCGTGGCCCGTACCAGGACATGATCTTCCCGTCGTAGCGCTGCGGGACCTTCTCCCTCGGTATCAGCCCGCGCCAGACGACGACATCGGTGAACCTGGCCTCCCGCTCGCCCATTAGCTGCCTGCGGGTCGCCGAGCGCAGCCCGTCCGCGCCGACCAGCAGGTCACCGCGCAGTTCCTCGCCGTTGGCAAGCTCGACGCGCACGTCGCGGCTGGTCTCCTCGAAGCCGGTGACGCGGCTGCCGGTCCGCACGCATTCGGGCGGCAGCGCCATCAGCAGGCTGGTCAGCAGATCGGCGCGGTGCCCGCAGTAGTAGTGCTCACCGTACTTGGCGGCCTGCAGGTCAAGAGAGGAGGAGGTAATGAGCTCATCGTCACCCAGGCCACGCTGCTCGGAGGTGTCGATCCGCGCTACGTTCTGCCGCCAGTAGGCGTCGGCCCCGAGGTAGGTCAGCGCCTTCATGGCATTCGCGTACAGCCCGAGGCCCGCTCCGATGGCAGTGAACGCGGGTGCCTGTTCCAGCACCAGCGGCTCGATCCCAGCCATCCGCAGGGCGATCGCGGTAGCAAGGCCGCTGGTGCCCCCACCGGCGATGATCACGCGCGTTGCCATCCCCGACCCGGCCCTAACCCCGGCGCCAGAGGCGATCCGACGCGATCGCCGCGCCCTCGGCCAGTGCCGAGAACTTGGCCCAGCCCACCTTGGGATCAATCTCCCTGGTGGCCGCCTGCGAGGCGAAGCCGCAGTCGTTGCCGATCATCACGTTCTGGCGGCCGACCAGATCCGCGTACCGCACGGTGAGCTCGGCGATCAGCTCCGGGTGCTCCACCCAGTTCGCGCCGTTGCTGAGCATGCCGGGGATGATCACCTTGCCATCCGGCAGCTGGACGTCCTCGAAGGCGTGGTAGTCGTGCATGTGCCGGGTGTTCATCACCTCGAACGAGAACGCCTGGGCGTTGATCTGCAGCATCGGCTCGATGAAGTCCCGCAGCCGCAGGTCGTAGATGTGCGGGCCCTGGTTGATGCCGTAACAGGTGTGGTAGCGGATCTTCTCCGGCGGGATGTCCCGCAGCGTGTAGTTGATCAGCTCGACGGTCTGCGCGACGCGGCGGGACCGTTCGGCTGGCTCGGCATCCCGGTGGCCCCACAGGTTCGCCGCGGAAGGGTCATCGAGCTGGATGAGGAAGCCGGCGTCGATGATGGCCCGGTACTCTTCGCGGACCGCATCTGCCAGGGCGGTCACGAACTCTTCGCGGGAGGAGTAGTACTCGTTGCCGTGCTCGGCAAGGGCGGTGGGCAGCGCGGCGGACATGAAGGCCTCGGTGTAGTCCTTCCCGGCCAGCGCCGCCCGCAGGTTGGCGATGTCGGCGCCTAGCGCCTCCTGACCGGTGTACTTGACCGGTCCCCGGCACACCAGCCGCGTCGGCGGGCTCAGCATGGCCCCGTACATCGCGGTGGCGAAATAGCGCTTGTAGTACTCGGGGAACTCGGCCACTTCGCGCCATGAGCCGGGGGATTCGCCGGGTCCGTAGGGGACCGCCTCGAACCCCGCGAGCCGCTCGGTCAGGTACGTGGTGAATCCGCTCTTGCGCTGTTCACCGTCGTTGATGACGTCGAGCCCGGCCCCGAGCTGGCGGCGGACGCACTCTTCGACGGCCTGTGTCGCGCGGGCTTCGAACGTCTCCCGGTCATAGGGGAGGCCGTTCTCGCGGGCGCGCATGAGCTCGATCAGGTCGTCGGGCCGGGCGATGCTTCCCGTGTGCGTGGTCAGGATCCGGTCTGTACTCGTCTGCACTAGCGAGCCCTTTCGCGGCGAGGATTTTATAATATAAAGTTCTAAACCGAGGATGAGCGCGTTGTCTAGTGCTCAGCCGACCACAGTGCTGATCCACCCCGGTGCTCAGCCGAGCCCAGCCACCAAGGAACACCCGGACGCAGCATGACGTATGGCGATCTGACCCGTGGCGCGACGACGAAGGCCGACGGCGTCTACCTGGAGATGCGGAATCAGATTCTCCGCGGCGTGCTTGAGCCCGGGAGCCGGGTTGACTATGTACAGCTGTCGGCGTCCCTGGGCGTCTCCATCACTCCGCTCCGCGAGGCACTCCGCCGGCTCGAAGCCGATCACCTGGTGATCCGCAACGCGCACCGGGACGTGGTGGTCGCCGCGCTGAGCCGCGAGGAGGCGACCGAGCTCGTCACCGTCCGGCGTGAGCTCGATCTGCTCGCCGCGCGGCTCGCGGCCGCGCAGATGACGCGGGATGAACTTACCGGGGCGCGCAAGCTGGTCGCGAGTCAAGACGAGGAAGAAGCACTCCGCTACCTACGCGCCGCGCAGGTCCCGGTGGCGGCGGGCGGCATGCTGAACGTCAACCGGGCGTTTCACCGGATGGTGTACTGCGGGTCGCACAATCAGGTGCTGATCCAGTACCGGGACGCCATATCGACTCGGACCGAGCGCTACGTCATCATGGCGCGCCAGATCAGCACGATCCCGCCCGAGGACTACCGGTTGATGCACGAGCGGCTGCTGGCGGCACTGGAGTCCCGCGACGCGGAGGCCGCCGCGGACATCATGCGCGCCCACTACCGGGAACTGGACCTCGACTTCGCCAGCGTGATCTTCGGCGAACCTCCGGCGAGCTGAGCTGACTCACTCTCGCGAGCCGGCCGCCCATGGGCGGGCCGCCAGGACTGCCAGGTGCAGTGCCACGAGCGTGTCCTCGAGGTTGCCGAGCGCGTCGGCCTGTCCGTCACGGATGGCCGACCGGACGAGCTTCGCGATGGCGCCCACCAGCGCCAGGTACGCCTCGGCGGGAACCGATGGCCAGTCCGGATGCCGGGTTCGCGCCCGTTGGTGCCAGGTTGCCGTCATATCGGCGAAGTGCCGTTCCGCCGCCTCGACCCGCTCGACCGCACGCGGACCGGCGGCCTGCATGTCGGTGTAGAAGACCCGGGCGAAGACCGGCTCGTCGATGAGGAAGCCAAGGAACCCGCGACACGCAGCACGCAGCACCTGCTCGTCTGGTGCGCCGGGCGGCAGCGCCCGGGTCGCGGCCACCACCCGGCCGGCCATGAGCTTGCCGCCTTCCCGGGTCGCGGCGAGGAAGCAGCCCTCCTTGCCGGTGAAGTGCGTGTAGAAGGCGGCCCGCGATACCCGGGCGCGGCGCACGATATCGCCGACGGTGACGTCCGCGTAGCCGGCCTCGTCGACGGCGGCGATCACCGCGCGGCGCAGCCGCTCCACCTGCGAGGCCCGGACGTCCCGCGCGGGAAGCCTGCTGCGCCCCCTGGGCAGCCCGATCCCCCGATGGGAACCGGCGAGACTGCCCTCTTGCAGCGTTTCGGCCATGCGCCTACAGTATCGGGCAAATCACTAAAGTACACCAGCGTACTTTAGGCCGTGCGCACGTCAGGGTCGACGTGGCGCGGAAAGGGGTCGCAGTGACAGCCACCATGAACGCGCCGTCCCCGATGCGAGGCCTCTGGCGACGGCAGCTCGACCACTATCCGGACACCCGGCCGCGGTACATGTACCTGGCCATCGTGGTGCTCGCGACGATCATGCTCTACTACGAGTTCTACATCCCGAGCGCGGTCTCCCCGTCGATCATCGCCCACTACGGGATGACGTTCAATTACTACGTTTACATCATCGTGGTCGCGAACGCGGTGGGCGCCTTCGGCTCGCTCGCCGCCGGTCTCGCCGACCGCTGGGGCCGCGCCAACCTGGTGTCCTACGGCCTGCTCGTCACCGGCGTCCTGATCCTCTTCGGGGTGCCGAACGCGCCGAACAAGGCGACCTACATGACCTTGTTCGCCGTGGTCGGCGTCGTCGAGGGCATCATCCTCGTCGCCACGCCCGCCCTGGTGCGGGACTTCTCACCGCAGCTCGGCCGCGCGTCCGCGATGGGCTTCTGGACGCTCGGTCCCGTCGTGGGCAGCCTCGTGGTCGCGGTCGTGTCGAGCAACACGCTCAGCCACCTGACCGCCTGGCAAGACCAGTTCATCATCTGCGGCATCGCCGGCATCATCGTCGGCATTATCGCGGTGGTGGGGCTGCGGGAGCTATCGCCGCAACTGCGCGACCAGCTGATGGTCTCGCTGCGAGACCGCGCGCTGGTCGAGGCGCGAGCGCGCGGCCTGGACGTCCAGGACCTCACCCGCCGCCCCTGGCAGCAGATGCTGCGCCTGGACATCATCGGGTCGGCGTTCGCGATCTCGGTGTTCCTGCTCATCTACTACACCGCGGTCGGCTTCTTCACCGTGTACTTCTCCGCCGTGCACAACTACTCGCTGTCCACCGCCAACAGCATCGGCGACTGGTTCTGGGCGTTCGACGCCGGGGCGCTCATCATCATCGGGATCGTCTCCGACCGGCTCCGGGTCCGTAAGCCGTTCATGGTCTTCGGCGCGGTGGGCGCGATCGTGATGACGATCGTCTTCCTCAACCTCGGCGTGACCACCGGATACTCCACGTTCGCGGTCGTCATCTCCATCCTCGCGGTGTTCCTCGCGATCGCGTACGCGCCGTGGATGGCGAGCTTCACCGAAACCGTGGAGAAGCACAACCCGGCGCTCACCGCCACCGGCCTGGCCGTCTGGGGCTGGATCATCCGCGCGGTCATCGCGATCTCGATCCTCATCCTGCCGTCCGTGGTCGGTTCGATGACCCCGCTGGTCACCTATGGCTCGACCGCCATCAGCATCAACGCCCAGTACGGGACGGAGCTGGCCACCCTCCAGGCGATCGACCCGAAGACGCAAGCCACCCTGGCGGTCAACCCGACCGACCCGACAGCGGATGCGACGGCCGTCGGGGAGATCGCCAAGGCGTTCAACGTCTCCCCGACAGTCGCGACCGCCCGGCTGACCGCCGTCGGCAGTGTCCCCCCGTCCGACCTGCTCTTCATGCAAGCGCATGGCGCCCAGGTCGTCACCGCCGCGGCCGCCGCGCCCGGCCAGTGGCGCAACTGGTGGTGGGTCTGCGTCGGCGGCATGGTCCTGTTCTTGCCGCTGACCCTGGTAATGACCGGACGCTGGAGCCCGCGCCGCGCCCGGGAGGACGCGGAGGAACACGAGCGCCTGGTTCAGCAGGAACTCGCCGCGCTGCAGCCAGCCGACGCGGCCGAGCAAGAGGCATAGCGGCACCGCGGTGACGGCAGGCCTGGCGAGCGTGCCAGGCCTGCCGTCAGCAACCCCGGCAATCGCCACCCGGACGCGCCGAGCCGGGCACAGTCGTCAATTCACCGGCTCATCCGCCGCCCGCTCTGTCATGCTTTACCACGACTGGGTCCCATCGACGATGGGGAATACGGTGGCTGAGCCTGCTACCTCACCGAAGGCGCCCGCGGCGCCGAGCGCACTGACTTCACAGCAGCTGGTCATGTCCTACCTGCTCATGCGGGTTGTCGTGGGAGCCATCGGGCTGCTGCTGCCGTGGGTGATGCTGATCAGCGGCTGGCTGCTGGGGCAGGCGACACAGCCTTCCATCAGCGGCTACTACTACACCCCGATGCGGAACGTCTTCGTGGGCGCGCTGTGGGCGCTCGCCTTCTTCCTCATCGCCTACAACGGCTACGACTGGCCCGACCGGCTGATCACGAACCTGGCCGGCGCGTGCGCGCTCGGCATCTCGCTCTTCCCGACCACGCCGCTCGGGCCCTACACCAGCCAGCAGTTCGCGATCGGCATGGTCCACCTCGCGTTCGCCGGCATCACGTTCGTCCTGCTCGGAGTGATGGCGCTGCGCTTCGCGAGCCGCGAGCAGACCCCATCCGGGCTGCCGTTCGGCGGCCGCTGCAAGTACGCGCTGGGTTTCACCGGGCCAGGGTCCTCTTCCACGCCGAACTGGGAGCTGGTCACCTACCGGGTCAGCGGGTTCCTGATCATCGGCTGCGTCGCGCTCTGCTTTCCGCTGTCGCTGGTCAGCCAGTACTGGCTGCTTCCACTGGAGACGATCGTGCTGCTCGCCTTCGGCTCCTCCTGGTTCGTCAAGGGCAGGAAGATCCTCTCCGCAGACTGAAGCGGCGGCCCGGACGGTGCAGGCCGTCCGCGGACGATCCCGGCGAGAGGCATCCACGCGGTAGACCGCCTCCATCCGCACAATAGCCACGGCAGACCCACCGAGGCCGGCCACAATGGGGGAATGCCCGCAAACCCGATGCCTGCCGCCGAACTGGACGTGGCGGCGGACCTGGTGCGGCGGCTGCTTGCCGAGCAGCAGCCCGATCTCGCGCGGCTGCCGGTGACGCCGCTAGCCAACGGGTGGGACAACACGCTGTTCCGTCTCGGCGAGGGCCTGGTCGCCCGGCTGCCCAGGCGCGCGATCGCCGCCGCGATCGTGCTCAACGAACAGCGGTGGCTGCCGGTCATCGCCCCCCGGCTGCCGTTGCCCGTTCCGGTGCCGGTGCGGACCGGCGTGCCGGGCGCTGGCTACCCGTGGGCGTGGAGCATCGTGCGGTACCTGCCGGGGACGCCCGCCGCCGACGGTCCGCCGCTTGACCCCGCCGAGGCGGCGCGTGCCCTCGGCGCATTTTTCGGTGCCCTGCACGCCCCCGCGCCGCGGGACGCTCCCGCCAACCCGTTCCGGGGCCGTCCCCTCGCCGAGCGCGCGGAGAACTTCAGGAAGAACCTGGACATGGTCGAGGGCCAAGTCGACCGCGCGGGCGCCGCGGCCATCTGGGCCGACGCGCTGGCAGCTGCGCCGTACGGCGGGCCGCCCGTCTGGCTGCACGGCGACCCGCATCCGGCCAACATCCTGGTGAGCGGCGGGCTGGTCAGCGGAGTGCTCGACTTCGGTGACATCACGGCGGGCGACCCCGCCGCCGACCTGTCGATTGCCTGGATGCTGCTGCCGCGCGAGTACCACTCCGCCTTCCGCGCGGCCTACCGGCACACCGTGACGAAACCGCTCGACGACGCTCTCTGGCGCCGTGCCCGCGGGTGGGCAGTTGGCCTGGGGGTGATGTTCCTGGCCTGGTCGGCGGATAACCCGCAACTGCGGGCGGTGGGGCGGCGGACCGTGGACGCGGTGCTATCTGAACCCTTCGGCGGTTCTGGCTAGGATGGGCAGCGTGCACAGGCAGTTCCGGCAGGTCGATGTGTTCACCGAGGAGGCGTTCCTCGGCAACCCGGTCGCGGTGGTCCACGGCGCTGACGGGCTGACTGACGAGGAGATGGCGCGGTTCGCCCGCTGGACCAACTTGTCGGAGACCACGTTCCTGCTGGTGCCCGGTGACGACCGGGCCGACTACCGGGTCCGGATCTTCACGCCGGTGCGGGAACTGCCGTTCGCCGGCCACCCCACGCTCGGTTCCGCGCACGCCTGGCTCGAGGCCGGCGGGCCGCCGGCCAGGCAGGACGTGATCGTGCAGGAGTGCGCAGCCGGCCTGATCCCGATCAGGCGCACCGCCGAAGGCCTGGCGTTCAAGGCTCCGCCGCTCATGCGCGAGGGGCCGGTCGAGGAGCAGACGCTTAAAGAGGTCGCCTCGGTTCTCGGGATCAGCCGCGCCGGCATCGTCGACGCCCAGTGGGCCGACAACGGCCCGGGCTGGGTCGCGGTCGAACTCGCGGACGCGGCCGCGGTGCTTGCCGTCCGGCCGGGCCCGGTGCAGAGCGACATCGGGGTCTTCGGCCGGTACCCGGCGGGGTCGCCCGAGGAGTTCGAGGTCCGCGCGTTCTTCCCGAAGGACGGAGCGACCGCCGAGGACCCGGTGACCGGCTCGCTGAACGCCTCCCTCGCCCTGTGGCTGCTGTCGTCAGGCAAAGCGCGAGCCCCCTACACGGTCAGCCAGGGAACGGCCCTCGGGCGTCGCGGCCGGGTGCATGTCACCGCCGACGACGCCGGCGGCATCTGGATCGGCGGCGGCACCCACACGCTCATCTCGGGCAGCGTCCACCTGTAAGAGCGAAATCTTTAAAGACCCAGACCCTCGTCATCCCGAACGGTTCCGTGGCTTCGCCCCTCCCATCCGTGTCTGGAGTCCCTTCCGGAAGCCCCCGTCGTCGTGATCCGATAGGCCCATGCCCTCCCAGACAGGCGCCGGAAGCGCGAGCGGCGAGCCGGTCGGCGGCGAACCGCTAGCCGCCGGCCCGGTGGTCGTGGGTCGTGACCTCATCGTCAAGCGCGGCGACAACGTTGTGCTGAACGGCCTCACGTTCACGATTCCCGGTGGCCGGGTTACCGGGCTGCTCGGACCGAGCGGCTGCGGGAAATCCACCCTGATGCGCACGCTTGTCGGTGTCCAGGTGATCACGGCCGGGTCGGTGACCCTGCTCGGCCTGCCCGCGGGACATCCGGTGCTGCGTTCCCAGGTCGGATACGCCACCCAGGACCAGGCCGTGTACACCGACCTGACGCTCCGCGAGAACCTGCGCTATTTCGGCATCGTCCTCGGCCTGCGCGGCGCCGCGCTCACCGAGGCGGTGACTCAGGTGATCGCGGCGCTGGACATGACAGACCTGGAAAAACGGGTGATCGGAACCTTCTCCGGTGGCGAGCTCGCCCGGGCCGGCCTCGCGGTGGCCCTGCTCGGCAAGCCACGCTTGCTGGTGCTCGACGAGCCCACGGCCGGCCTCGACCCAGTGCTGCGCCGCGATCTGTGGGCGCTGTTTCACCGGATCGCCATCGGTGGTGCGGCGGTCGTCGTGTCCAGCCACGTGATGGGCGAGGCGGCTCGCTGCGACCACCTGCTCT
>Ga0123356_10003812_pt1 | contig 15697 bp, 17 predicted proteins | sample TergutEmb28metaG_2_FD_92546 | JGI IMG/M metagenome (GOLD analysis project Ga0123356, IMG submission 92546) | Embiratermes neotenicus P3 segment gut microbial communities from Petit-Saut dam, French Guiana - Emb289 P3 | ecosystem: Host-associated > Arthropoda: Insects > Digestive system > Gut ... | reverse complement strand
CCGGGCTAAACGACCCATGAAGGACACGTCTGCGCTCCTTTCTTGATTTTAGGTATACATAGTTTATTATATCATAAATTGTAAGGAAAAGCAAGTTTTTTTACGAAAATTTAGCCCCGATTTTATCGGGGCGTGGGGTTATTTGTGCTTTGTTGTTAATTTCCAATTTAATTTATTTCAATCTTTTTGTCTAATTCCCGCTTACAAGCGATTTCATCTACGTTATCGCTGATTAGTGTAATCTATCGCAATAAATGACCATTGACGAAACGAAAAATATATGCTATAATAGTATTATCAAGAAAACGTTGGAGACATTAATGAAAATTGATATTCAAATAGATTCTCTTACCCCTTGTTTAATTGAAAGGAAAACCGGAAACCCTGTAGATACGGTTGTTAAAGCCATCAAACCTGCAAAAAATGATTATAAAAGTTGGAACTTCGATTGGTCTATCCCGCTCAGAAATAATTATGACGTTTACGCTCTGCGGGTGCGCGGAAGCACACAAATACAGGGAATGATTGCAATTGCGGTTGATGATGCTAATGCTGCAATGAATGATAATAGAAGACGAAAGCTTTATAAATCTGATTAATAAGTATTATGGAGGTAATTGAAATGTTTAACGAATATGTAAAATTGGACGAAATAGCAATGGACGGTGTTTTCGCCGTCCCGTCAGTCGATGATTTTGATATGTTAGCTATGAGAAAATATTGCAAAGAGAAAAACAAACCCTATAATGAATTAACGGATGAAGAAATAGGTTTCTTTACGTTGCAAAGACAAGGGCGAGAAGCCATGTAGGAAAAATGAAATTTTGTAACAATCCCCTCTTCAATTCCGCCAATCGTTCCGCCATTAGTATAAATTTGTACCAATTTACATTGGTTTGAACATCGCCAAAACCCGCTAAAACCGCTCATAGTCAGTATTTAAACTAAACTGCAACTCCCTGACCCCCGGTTCAAATCCGGGTGACGCCTCGTACATAAATCCTCTGAAATTCAAGGTTTCGGGGGATTTATTGTTACCTGCTTGAGATTACAAAACCATTGACGAATCACCAGTTTTATGTTATACTAACATTATACGATATAGAATCGGAGAGCCCCAAATGATTATTTATCATGGCAGCACTGTGCCTGTAGAAACCCCGAAGATTTTGCAAAGCGAACGCAAGTTAGACTTTGGTGAGGGATTCTACACCACTTATAACCGTGAACAAGCTGTTCGCTGGTCGGAGCGTGTATGCGCGAAACGGAACACAAGCGTCCGCATTATATCTGAATACGAGTTTGATTTAGAGCTTGCCGAGAGAGAATTGAAAATCATTCGCTTCGGTAAGCCTGATGAAGATTGGTTGGATTTTGTCTCTGCTAATCGCAGCGGACATATGACGTCAGTTCCCTACGATATTGCAATCGGTCCCGTTGCAGACGATGATGTTTACGGAACGATTCTATTATACGAGCAGGGCATCTTGGATAAAAGCGAAGCAATCAAGAGGTTAAAGGTGAAGGAGCTCTTCAATCAAATTCTGTTTCATACAGAAAAATCCTTACAATATTGCCGTTATGCTCGGCACAAAGCGATTGGAGGCGATGTTTGATGGCGAAAGATAAGTTTGCCGCGCTTCTCCCTATTCTAATCGGAGGCTTGGCTAATAAAATTATTGAAGAAACTCATGTGTCTGAGGATGAAGCGTTAAATAAGTTATACAGCTCTGAATTATATTCTGCGCTTGAGAATGAAAAAACAAAGGTTTGGACATACAGTGTCCCGAAATTATTTGACTTATATCAAGCAGAAATCACCACCGGGGAATTAAATCTCCCTGAGTATTAAAAGGAGGAATCATCATGCCCGAAATAGTCAGATTTAAAGCGTTTTGTCTTGAACGATACAAGCACGAAAATAACATGACCGGCAAAGATACAATACGCTTGTTTAATCAATTCGGCGTACTTGATTACCTCGGTTCTTTTTACGATGTGCTCCATACCTTCGGCGATAAGTATATCGTTGAAGATATTGAGCAATTTATTAAAGAGCGTCAAACGGCGTAGAACTTTAATATTGTAACAATCCCCTCTTCAATTCCGCCAATCGTTCCGCCATTAGTATAATTTTGTACCAATTTACATTAGTTTGAACATCGCTAAAACCCGCTGAAACCGCTCATAGTCAGTGCTTAAACTAAACTGCAACTCCCTGACCCCCGGTTCAAATCGGGGTGACGTCTCGTACATAAATCCTCTGAAATTCAAGGTTTCGGGGGATTTTTTGTTTTGGGGGCTTAGGCAACCTCGGGAATTACTATGCGACAATCACTATATCATCAACCGCTAAATAAGGGAAACCCTCTTCATCAACTCCGAATACTCCCGGCAGTTCAATGAATGTCCCTTCGGGTGGGTAATCGTCAGGGTAAATATGTTCGCCGTTCCAAACAAATTCAAATAATTTATCACAGCCCGAAGAACATTCAATTATAATGAAATGCAGAAATTCATTGTTGACTTCCCAAAAAAGAGGATAATAATTACCTCTGATTTTCATGGTTTGCCCTACATAAGCCTGCATATTCTGCATTATAATATCCATCTGCGCGCTCACCATTGTACTGCTCAGCTTGGTAAAATCAACATCAACATCGACATCAACACTCATATCCGCGTCAACCTCCGGAGGGTTTTCACTGCCTCCGTTTTCTGTGCAGCCGGAAATAAGCATTAAACATAAAAACAACGCAAGTATTTTTTTCATTCTATCCTCTCCTTAAAACAAGTCCGATTATACTAAACACAGCGAATACCGCTATATTCACCGCAACAATGACTGAGCCGAGCGGAAGATTATCATACATCGCCGACAGCAGAATCCCGAACGTCGAGCATACCACCGACACAATTACCGAGCAGATTGTCACCGCTCTGAAGCTCTTGAACACGCGCATGGCGGTGAGTGCAGGGAAAACCACCAACGCCGAAACTAACAACGCTCCGACTAAATTCATTGCTAATACGATTATAACTGCGATTATAACTGCGAGAATCATGTTGTAAACCTTTGCTTTTATTCCCGTTGCGGCGGCGAAGTCTTCATCAAATGTTATAGCGAAAATCTTGTTATAAAACAAAACAAATACAACGCTTACCGCAACAGATAACCCTACGCATAACCACACCATCCACGTTTTTGAACCGAGAGTTAAAATGGCTGTAGAGCCGAATAATACAGTACATACATCAGCGGCTAAATTAGCAGAACGCGGGAAGATATTCATAAATAAATACCCGATTGCCAAGGTGCCCACCGAAAGCATCGCAAGTGCCGAATCGCCTTTTATTTTTGAATGAGGCCCCGAAAGCAACAGCCAAATCGAGCATAAAATTGTAATCGGCAACACCCAAAAGATGTTGTTTTGGAAGTTTTCGACTCCGATTCCCATAGCAACAGCCGCCACAATTGTAGTTGAACCGAAGGAAACGTGCGACAAACCGCTCCCGATGAACGACAGCCGCTTCAGCACTAATGTTACGCCTAAAAGTGATGAACAGAAGGCAATCGCCACCCCGACAATAAGTGCGTAACGGGCAAAAGCGAAATTCTGGAATAAATATACAAGCTGGTCTAATCTTTCATTAAAGCTCATACTTTGCAACCTCCCCGTAAAACTGCATTGTCTGACCGCCGATATGTAAAATATGCGAAGCGTATTTTACGGCGTTCGCTATATCATGCGAAATCATAATAATGCTTGTGCCGCTCTTATTTAATTCTGCGATTAAATCATACATTTCGGCAGTTGCAACAGGGTCAAGCCCTGCTGTCGGTTCGTCTAACAGCAGTATTTTACGTGTAGCGCACAAGGCTCTCGCAAGCAATGTTCGCTGCTGCTGACCGCCCGATAATTCACGGTAACAGCGTTTGGCGAGGTTAGTTATACCGAGCTTCTCCATGTTTTCGGCGGCTAACTTTTTTTCTTTCCTGTTATAAAACGGCCGAAGACCGCACCCGTTCAAGCAACCCGAAAGCACAACTTCTCTGACGCTTGCGGGAAAATCTTTTTGTATAACTGTTTGCTGCGGTAAGTAGCCTATTTCGTTTAAATGAAGTCCGTCACCTGCTTCGATTTTTCCCGACATCGGCGATTTCAACCGAAGCAAGGTTTTCATCAGCGTGCTTTTCCCCGAACCGTTTTCGCCGACAATGCAGAGATAATCTCCTGCATTAACCGCGAACGAAATATTTTTAACAACTGCTTTACCCTCATATCCGGCAGTTAATTTTGAACAGGTCAGTTGAGCCATTAAGATAAAGCCTCCCTTAAAACTTCTAAATTGCTTTCCATAATTGACAGATAATTCATGCTTGAATTCGCTGTCTTCATGCCGTCGAGAACGAGGATTTTCTGGTTTCCCGCTTCGGTTGCATTTATAATTGTTTCGGCAATATCGCGCTTACCCGTTTCGGTAATCATAATAAAATCTAATTCTAACTCGTCAATCCTTCTCGAAAGCTGTACAATAGTGGAAAAGCTCGCCTCCGCTTCTGCCGAGCAACCCGAGAAAGCCGCGTAATGACTGATTCCGTAGTCGTTCATCATGTAAAGGAACGGGAATCTGTCAGCGAATACTACCGTGTCTCCCGAGGCTTCTGCCACCATTTCTTTATATCGTTCGTCTAATTCGGTTAATTTTGCGGTGTAAACAGAAAGATTTTCGCGGTAAGCTTCTTCATTTTCAGCGTTTAATTGAATGACCGCTTCTGCTATAATTCCGCACAAAACCTTCGACATTCGCAGTGAAGTCCATACGTGTTCTTCCTCATGCAGTTCCTCGTCTTCATAATCATCGTGGTCGTCGTCACATTCCTCGTCCTCGCAGTCATGCTCAATCATGAGAATCGCGTCGCCGAGGGCTTCAACCATGTTAATCACAACCATGTCAGGGTTAATCGCTTGCGCAAGCGCATCCTTCACCCAGTCGTCCGAGTGACCGCCGACATAGATAAATAAATCAGCTTTTGAAATCCTCGCAATATCGTTCATCGACGGACTAAAGCTGTGCATATCAACACTGCTGTCAATCAGCAGTGTCAGCTCAAAATTGTCGGACTTTTCGCCGATAATTTCACGAAGCCAGTCATACTGCGGAAATACCGTGCAGACAATGTTGAGCTTTACTGTCGGTTCAGCTTCGATTGCGTCTTCTCTGTCCTCGGTCGGCGCAGCTTCCCGACTGCACGCCGCAAGAATAAAAACTGAAATTAAAATTAATAAAAATCTTTTCATTTTTTCCTCCTTTTATCAGCCGCAATCGCCACTGTACACGCAATAAGAACGGGAATCAGCATATAATTTCTTCTACTGCTTGTTTTGGGATTGCTTTGTGCTTGAGAATCAAGCTCGCAAGCTTCATCGTCATTGAAAGCAAAGCCGCCGTTGCTGAGATTTGACACAAACTTAACAACGCGTTCAAATATGATTGCGTTCATCATTCCGCCGTTTTCATCAGCGTCATAACAGAAGGTCATATATTCAAACGAGCCGACCTCGACAGGAAACTCTTCTGTCGATTTCCCGCTGAGTCTATGCGTGGCATGAAAATGCCCTGTTCTCGTGAGTGTTGCGAAGTGCTGTGTAAACTGCTCTGCGAAGGCAACTGCCGCGTCGCCGCCCGTGATTGTAATTACGCCGCTTCTTGCCGCAACTCTGCCGCTGATACTGCCGTCTTCGTTAGTGAAGTCGTAACTGAATTCGCCTGTAGCGTTATTGATGTCACCGCCCGAAGCAACGACATCACCGCCCGCACCGCTGATAAGCCAGTCGATTTGTGTTTTCTTCGCAGGGACATCGGCAAATGCTGTAATCGTGAAAACAAGCATAATAATTAATGAAAATATAAGCGTGAATAGTTTTTTCATGTTTTATTTCTCCTTTAAATGTAAATTAAATAGTCAAATGCTTTTAAGCACAGAAAAACAAGGCACAGCAATAGCCAAACCTTGTTTAATTGTACGTATTTAATTATTTAATCTGACATTCGCCTCGACTGGATTTGCGGGGAAAATCAGCATTAAATCTGATTCCTTTGCGTGAAAACCCGCAGAAATGAAAACCACAGACAAAACAGTTGCAAACGTAACAGCTTTTCTGAATTGCTCTAAAACTTTTATGATTTTACAAATGATACAAATTTCTTCAATACAGCCGTGACCGGCGTGCGCCGCAACTAAGACTGCCGTTAAAAGAGTAAAGGCAATAAAACTCAGCAAGAGCATTACGACGAGCGTCTTTTTCATAATTGCCGTCCTCCTTTTTGTTTTTGTATAACTCTGCTCAATAATTATAACTTAAAAGAAAATATTTGTCAATAGTTTTTTACATCCGCAGAAAATGCCGAGTAGACAAAAACCGCCGCAATCGCGGCGGTTTTTCATGTTCTTTCTTATATTTTATCAATTACCCCTGCTACTAATCTTAAAATATTTAATGCACTATTTGTTCCTATATCACCTTTACCGCCGTTAGCAACAAACTGCTGAACTGAATTAAGCTTGTTGATTCCCGCTATGTGCCGAAGCAGTGCAAGCGCGTCTGCTGTCTGAACCTCGCCGGTGCCTGTGATGTCACCTGTTTTGAACGTCAGCACAAGAAAATCGCCCGTTGCAGTGATGTTTATATTTGCGTTTCCGTTTGCGCCGACTGTCGAAGCTGACACGAACTCAAGCTCATTTGTCACTGCATTAAATTTCACAAGCACTGCGTTTTGCCCTGCATGAGCCGCTCCTACAGTTACGGAAGTATTACCCGCTGTGGTGACTTTTAGCTGATTCACGGGTATATTGCTGTTTATTGCATTAATTACAGCTCGCGGGATATTTACAATAAGCGTTGCTGTACCTGTTGCTTGCTGAACAGGCGGGGTTGGTGCGGGTGGTGTTTCGGTGTCTGTACCGCCGCCGCCGCCACCACCTCCTCCGCCGCCGCCGCCGGGAGGTTTAGTCGTTCCGCCGTCTGTTGTGCAAGGCTTTCCGCAAGCGGCTTCACCTTTACAGCTCGCACCGCAGGGTACGAAAGGCGTTGTTCCGCCGCCTGTTGTGCAGGGCTTTGTGCAAGCGGCCTCACCTTTACAGCTCGCACCGCAGGGCACGAAGGGCGTCGTACTGCCGCCTGTTGTGCAGGGCTTTCCGCAAGCAGCTTCACCTTTACAGCTCGCACCGCAGGGTACGAAAGGCGTTGTTCCTCCACCTGTTGCCTTTGTTGTCAGATAAACCCGCGTAGCCTTTGCATTATCGGCAGTATTCCAGAATCTGAAACGCAGATTATCGGTATCAAGTCCGCTTATATCGAAAATAATTTTCCCCGGTTCTGTGGTAATCCGCGGGTTGTCTTCGTTAAATTGAGTCCAGTTGTCGGGTTGTGACCAAAATGCGAACGAATAGTTCCCCGCAAGCGTTCCGCTGTATTCAATTACCATGATTTCTGCCTTTTCTAATATAAAGGCGGGAGGAATCCAGGTAGTAAAACCAGTAGCGTCAAGATTTCGGTCTAAATCATACGGGAAAACATTAAAACCATGGTTCGGTCCCGGTATTCTGTTATAAGCCGCGAAGAAAGCATTAACAAGCGGCACATTCCATTCATTTATACTGCGGTGGAACAATTGCCAAGCTTCTCCCTCTACGGCGTTCCACCAAGCTGTCGGTATGCCTAAATCAGCGAAATACTTGAAATACTGCGCTGTCCACTCTGCTTCACCGCCAAGCGTCTGGTCTCCGCCCCCGGGAAGGCTTGTATCAATGGGAGCGATTTCTTTTATATAAATCGGAATCCCTTTATCTAATGACGGTTGTATATATTCTAAAGAATACTCAGGATAATAGAAAATACCAACCATAGTGAACGGGTCGTCCGGGGCTTCGTAATGTCTCAAGGTAGTAGAGCTCGCCTGTATAACTGCCTCAATAACTACACGCTTGTCGTTGTTGCCGCCGCTTTTGCGGATTACATCGAGTGCGACTGCGTTCAGTTGGTTAATCCGAGCCGCGTAAATCGGGATTTCTGCCGCAAAGTGGTCATAATCCCAGAACCAACCGATAGTTGCTCTCGGATAAGGCTCGTTCATCGGCTCAAACAAAAGCTTATCAACAGGATAATCCTTGAATTTGTCGGCGATTTGCGTCCATACGTCAGTGAGCCAATCGCTCGCATCGGTAGTATCGTAAGACGATAAATTATATAAGCTCTGCGGCGTACTGCGCTCATGGTGGGTATTGATAATTACAATCAAGCCCGCTTCTAACGCCCAGTCTACAGCCTGCTGAACTCTATCCATCCACTCTTGGCTTATGTTTCTGTTCTCGTCCATGTGCAGCTCCCACGTTATAGGAATACGCACATGGTCAAAGCCTTTGAGTGCAATCGCCTCAAATTGCCATTTCTCGATTCTCGGCTGACTCCAACAGGTTTCCGAATCCATAGGGTCTGCAAGCCAATTCCATTCACTCGGCGGGCAGGGTGTTGAACAGGGCTTATTATCACATTCGTTCGTATTATTATTGGCAGGGTCACAGCCAAACGGGCGCGCTTCGAGCGTGTTGCCTATGTTTATGCCCATGCCGAGCTTTTTCATCATGCCCCAGCCTGTGGTGTAGCCGCCGATTTGGGTGGGGGGGTTGGTGGGGTCGGGGTCGGTGCCGCCGCCACTGCCGGTTGTAAGGTACATTTTTGTGATTTTCGCGGCGTTACCCGCTCCCCATGTACCAAAACCAAGCTGAGCGCCCTCAAGCCCGCGTACATCAAAGGTTATTATCCCCTCTTCACGAGTTACACGGGCATGGCTTTCTTCAAATTCCTGCCACGGACCGCTTATAGAAAATTTAACATCGCCGGTGAGCGTTCCGGTGTGTTCAACCACCAAAAATTCTGCGATATTGAGCACATTAGGCAGAGGAGTCCAGAAGGTAAACTCGTTATCTACAAAAGCACCTTTGAATTCATAAGGAAAACCAGGAGTCGGCAGTATATAATCCGCGCCCGGCGTTCTTTTGTAAGCTGCGAAGAAAGCGTTCAGTAGCGGCACATTCCACACGTTTGTTGCACGGTCGAACAACTCTTCGGGACTTGTACCTTGACAATTCCACCACAAAACAGGAACGCCTAAATTAAATAGTGCGGTTACAGTTGTGTTAAGCCAATCTTCCGGCATTGGCATTGGTGAGCCGGTGTCCATACTAATTATTCCGTATTCCTTAATAAAAACAGGAATTCCTTTGTCGATTGCGTGTTTAATGTCTGCGGTATCGTCGCCGCCATAGAAAAAAGTTCCAAGTATAACAAAGGGGTCATCGTTTAAAATTGGCTGTAGTGACGGTTGCGACAGCACATAGGGAATCGTTTCAGGCTTTCCGCCTGGAGCAGTCAATGCGACAATTCGGTTGGCGTTTTTGCCGCCGCTGTTACGTATTATATCTAAAGTGTGGGCATCTAACTCAGCGACTTTTGCAATATGAGCAGTATCAATAATAGGACCGTTTGCGTCCCAACCCGAATATATCCAACCGCCTTGAACAACACGGTAAGGCTCGTTCATCATCTCGAAGATGAGGGTTTCCGTAGAATAATCCTTGAACCGTTCGGAAATCTGTGACCAGACATTGGTGAGCCAAGCTTTGGCTCCGTCCATATTTCCTACATCAATCATATTATATAAGCTTTGCGCTGTAGTGCGTTCGTGGTGCGTGTTAATCACTACAATCAAGCCCGAAGCAATAGCCATATCTACAACTTCTTGAATTCTGTCAAACCAGTCCTGTTTGATTGTTCCGTCAGAGTTTATGTGAATTTCCCAAGATATAGGAATACGCACGCTGTCAAAGCCTTTGAGTTTTATCGCCTCAAACTGCCATTTCTCTATTCTCGCCGCTCCCCACATAGTTTCGGAATCCATATGGTCTTGAAGAAAGTTCCAGCTTCCCGCTCCGCTCGGCGGGCAGGGAGTTGTGCACATTACCGGTATTCTTACATCACACGGTTCATTTCCTAAATGACAGCAAAAGAAGCCTAACGGGCACTCGCCGTTCTTACATTCGTTATTTTTTCCTTTTTCGGGCTCGCAACCACTCGGGCGGGCGTCCATTGTATTGCCGATATTTATGCCCATGCCGAGCTTCTCCATCATACCCCAGCCTGTTGTGTAAGTAATGCCGCCGATGACAATTTCAGATCGGGAACAACAGGGTCAGTCCCGCCTGAACCCACAGGAACAAAGCTTATGTTATCAATTTTAACTTGAACAGCTACGTTGCCCGCATTTATGTAACTGCTCAAGTCGATAACTATATTTTCCCAAAAGAAATCGTGCTCTTGCCAATCCTCTGTTTTCTCTACAAAATCAAGGCTTCTGCTCAACGGAACCTCAGCTCCGCCGTTAACAATATAAGTGAAATCGACGTTTATCTTGTCGCCTACGCTATAGCTTCTTTCTCCATAGAACAATTGCATAACAAAGTTTGTCGCTGTGAACGACAAACCGCTTATATTCGCATTAAATGTTTGAAAACTGCCGGATAAGTTGTTAATTTGGTCAAGCTGATGATAATAAGTCGTCACACCGTCGTCGTGAGCTGCAAGCTGTGCGCCGAGACTGCCCGCCGTTATGTTCGGAGTGCTTCCGCTTACCTGCAGAATCCCTCCTGTCGGCGCAAGACTTATGATAAATATAACTGTTAGAAATAGTGATAAAGCTTTCTTTTTCATGATATTCCGTCCTTTCTGTAAACAAGATTTAATTATACAAATTCATTATAACACGCGAAAAATAAAAAAAGGTGTGCCAATAGCACACTTTTTTATAGAATTAAATGGAAATTTATATTTTTAAAATCCGACGTTTTCAGTTCCGAGCAATGCATATGTTGTAATATACATTCGTGTAATTGCTGCGTTATTGCCGTTTCCCCAAAAAGCAAACCCAAGAGCCGAACCGTCCAATTCTCTTAAATCGAAAATGAGAAGCCCATCTTCTGCGGTGATTCTGCTGTCACCTTGGCTAAATTGCTGCCAATCCAGATACCTTACAAATGAATAATGCGGCAAGCTAAGCCTGCTCTCATATTCTACAACCATAACCTCGGCAGCGTTAAGTACACTCCAAGGAATATTTTCCCAGAGTGTGAAGTCTTTGTCTGCGATTTCGCCTAAATATACATAAGGAAAATCATGCGGTTGCTGAGAAACATATTCGTATGGCGGCTGTAAATAACTTTCATCAAGCGATTCTATGCCGAGCTGAGCGTAGGTCGTAAGATACATACGCTCAATGCTTTGTTCATAGAGTGTATCCCAAAAAGCGAACGCAAGATTATTGCCTTCTAATCCTCGTAAGTCAAAAATGAGTTTGTCATCTTCAGCGATAATTCGGCTGTGACCGATTTTAAATTCCTGCCAATCCGAATGTCTTGCAAAGGTATATGAGCTGGAGTGAGTCGGCGGTGTTCCTGTATATTCCACAACCATAATATCTGCGATATTTAATATATCCTCGGGAATATCACGCCAAAATGTAAAATTCCCTGTATCCATAATCTCGCCCGAAAATTCATATAAAATATTTGCAAGGGGCTTTTCATAATTTTTTGCAAATATTCCTGTAGCAAAAATTAAAACGACTGATAAAATACAGGCAACACTTGTAACAATCTGCCGTTTTGTGCGATTTTTATAATTATTTAAAGCCTTTTTTACAGCAGCCGCACTTTGATACCGCATTTCGGGTGCTAAAGCGGTGCATTTCGTGACAATTTTAGCGAGAGCCTTGTCTTCAATTTCAAGATTCCTTTCAGCTTTGCCCGTCAGCAGATAACGCAAAAGCACACCAACAGAATAAATATCACTTCGGCAATCGGTTTGAGCGAAGCCGTATTGCTCAGGCGGCGCAAATTTCTGTGTGCCGAAGTGGGTTGTGTCAGCTTCAGAATCGGCAGAATATTTGCGTGAAATCCCGAAATCAATAAGAGTTACTTGATTATTTTTCGGATTTATAATGATATTCGACGGCTTTATGTCGCGGTGGATAATCGGCTCGGAGCGTGAATGTAAAAATATGAGAATATCACAAAGCTTAATTATTATGTCAATTGAATTTTGTTCGTCTTTGTATTTTTTCAAGTATTCATTTAGCGGTAAGCCTTCTATATATTTCCGGATAGAATATCTTTCGTCATCTAAGCTTTCAAAGCTCGGTATTCCCTCATATTCAAGCCCCTGAAGAAGCACTCCTTCGCTTTGTGCCGGATTTTTAATATTGCGGTGACTTTTAAGTACATATAAATTCTTAGTATCTTTTTCAGACATAACTATTGTTTCGCCAAATTCATTGTGTCCGATAAGCTCAACCATATTAAAGCGAGCCGCGATTTCCTTCGGCAGTGCGTGTTCTTCAAAAGAAAAAGCTTCAGATGGTGTATTCAAAAAATCTTCAGTATAGGATTTATTCATCTTTCTTCTCCTAAAAGCGGAATAGATAGCTCGAAAAGCGTGGCTTGTACAGCTTGAATATCAAAGCCGTTTTCTAAAGCGTAAATAATAGCGGCATCGCGCCTTATTTTAGGATAAAGCGCGCCTCTTTTTGCTATTGTCAGCAGTTTTTGCGTTTCATCATATTTCATTCCAAACCCTAAAGCAAGCTGAATAACCTTATCCCGTGACGGCATTTTCGTTCCGTTGAAAAGCTGATGCCCGTAAGTGCGTTCAATATCAGCTTTTTTGATTACATTGGCAGGGATTGTCTCTTTTTCGGTGCAAAGCTTATTCAGATACACATGAAAAGAAAGCGCGCTGTCAGTTTCCTCTTCATAACGCTTGATAAAGCGATTTAAAGACGTTGTTTTGAATAGCCGTTTCAAAAGTTTATTAGTGGGTATTTGAGGATTTGACATATTCTTCTCACATCTCCGTAAATACTGTTTAGGTATACTTACTTCCTCCCAAGCACCCCATGCGTCTCCCTCAGCTGCTCGATAATCTTCAGCTTCTGCGGGCATTTTTCCTCGCAGACGCCGCACTCTACGCACTGCCCTGCGTCCGTTCCCCAACCTATTTCCCACGCCGCTGTGCGCTCTGCCATCGGCTTGTAAAGATTGCCGTATTCAGCCTTTGCGTAGTCAGTCAGCTCGTAAACGCGGTGATAATTCATCAGCCCGAAAACGTGCGGAATGTTGATTTTCTGCGGACACGGCAGGCAATAATTGCAACCCGTGCAGTACAAGTCAGACAGCTTTTTATTCTCCGCCATCATTGCATTGATTTGCGCGATTTCATCGGCGGTCAGCGCGTTTTCAATCGCCGCGACCTTCGCGTTTTCCTCAAGCTGTTCAAGGTTTTGCATACCCGAAAGCGCGATGTCAACATACGGATTCGCGGTTACAAAGCGCATCGCGATTTCAGCCGAGCTTTTCACCTCGCGCTTCAAAAGCCCTTTGATTACGCTCGACGGTGCGCCGAGCCGCCCGCCGCCGACAGGCCCCATGATGACCGTGCCGAGTCCTTTTTCCTTTGCGTGTTTTAAACCTGCTTCAAGCGAGCGGTCAAGTAGGTTGTATTGCAGTAGCACCGACTCGAACATTCCGCTGTCGATAATCGGAATAAGATTCTCGGGAGCATCGTGAAAAGAAAACGAAATATGCCGAATCAGCCCTTCGTCTTTGGCTTTCAGCAGTTCCTTATAAACGCCGCCGCTCCCCTGCATTTGCTCGACAGTTCCTTTATTGATTCCCCACATATGGTAAAAATCTATGTAGTCGGTGTCAAGCTTGGTGAGTGAGGTTTCTAATTTCTTCCGCAGGTCAGCGGCAGTACAATCATCAGAATTATACTTGGTTGAAAGATAAACCTTGTCGCGCCAGCCTTTTAAGGCTTTCCCTACGGCAACCTCGCTGTCGCAGTCGCAGTAGAGTGGCGCGCTGTCAATGTAGTTAACGCCGAGCTCAAACGCCCGCTGCATAAGCGGCGTCGCAAGCTCGTAGTTTACCTTGCCACCCTCCGACATGGGCAGGCGCATTGCGCCGAAGCCGAGCAGAGACGTTTTTATTCCTGTTTTCCCGAATTCTTTATAAATCATGTTTTAATCTCCTCAAAGTTTTATTATACTTATTCTACCATGAATTTCCTCTTTAGTCAACAAAAATAAACCCGACTTTAAAAGCCGGGTTGTTATCGTTATTATCACGCGCTTGAAGTAAATTTATCTCCTGCTTTAGCGGTGAACATATCAGGTGCGCCCACCTTGAAAAGCTCCATATAATCAGAATTAACGTATCTCGTGCTTGTTCTCGTTGTGCCACCGGAAACGTAGTTCTTCCCACATTCGGGACAGGTGTCTGTATGAATCTGCACACTCTGCGAGGTTATGCGCTTATCGCTGTTACCCGCTACTTTTTGCTGTTCGCGGCGAACGTGCTCCATTTCATGCGCGCGAACCATGTGCTGAGCTTCTGCAGGCTTCATTCTCGTAGGCTTCTGGAACGAAACCGCCGAGTCATTAGACTTGTCAACATAACGTCTGTTTTTGCAAGTTTCGCACTCACACAGCGGACACTCGGTATGAGAGCCGTTGTGCTTATTATTAATATGGTCACTTACGAGCTCACTCTTGGACTTTGAATTATCCGGCTTGCTCGCAACACCAAGACTGAACATCTTCTCTAAATGCTCTTTGCGTGCGGCTTTTCTCGTTTCGGAATCTCTTGTGATTCCGTCGGGGTCGTAGCCGGATTTTTTCTCAGCGTGATAAACTCGCTGAGTATCCTCAAGCCCTGTCGTCACTTTCTCGCTTTTCATGCGGGAATACACAGTCCCCTGTGCCTGCTTGTTAGTATCGTCAACGTTATTATGTTTAAGTCCCAACGCCTGCGCTACCATTCCGGTCACCCCTTTCTGCCTTTTTAAAAAATCCGCCAATTACACACTATAAATATAGCACGCGCGAAGCAGAAAGTCAATAGGTTTTATTGATTTTTGTAAGAAAATACAAATTTTTTTATAAAAACTATAAAGTTCTTCTTTTTTCTGCCGATATAACAAATAACTTGTATTGTGTAAAAAGGGGAAATTAACATGAAAAAGCTTGTAACTCTACTGCTCACCTGCATTATTCTGACAACTCTGCTCTCCGCCTGCGGAAGCAACGACGCCTTCGAGCCTGTGCCGAGGGACAGGACCCCCGCGGAACCCGAAGACGAAAGCATAGTAACGACAACCGCGCCGCCGGTCACAACCACTGCGCCACCCGAACCCGAGCCCGAACCGCTCACGTTCGTAAGCGAGGAAGCGGAGGAGCTTTTTAATGTTATAATAGAAAACAGACACGTTTGGGAGCGGGAGAATATGCTCGGCGGAACTCTGATAGACTTAGACTTTGACGGCACGCCGGAGTTTTTGGTGTTTTCTGCTGACGAGTATAGCGGGGAGTGGAGAAAAGGCGGTAATAATATAAGTATTTTCAGAATCCATTCGGACGGCTTTGAAAACATCGCGGAAATAAGAAGCTACGGCATATCAGGTGACGAAACATCCAATAGCTCAATCGCGCTTCACACCGATGACGACGGTAAAAGAAGCTGGGTAATACCTAATATGATTACAAACGGTGAAATTTCGCAGTGGCGGCTTGGATTGTTTGATTT
>Ga0123356_10003811_pt1 | contig 15697 bp, 5 predicted proteins | sample TergutEmb28metaG_2_FD_92546 | JGI IMG/M metagenome (GOLD analysis project Ga0123356, IMG submission 92546) | Embiratermes neotenicus P3 segment gut microbial communities from Petit-Saut dam, French Guiana - Emb289 P3 | ecosystem: Host-associated > Arthropoda: Insects > Digestive system > Gut ... | reverse complement strand
CTATGGGTTGGCCGTTTAGTAGTAGGGTTGCGTTGTTTGTGATGCTTTGGTTTGCGTCGTTTATGGTGTGGGTTAGTAGGACGCGTATGGTTGTGCCTGCTGGGACGTAGGCGGGGTCAAATACCAAAGTAACTTGACCTACACCTGGTTGGACCACAAATCCAACAGATGATGAGTTGCCGTTGAATTCTACTTCAGAACTGAGATAGTTAAGTGCACCTGAAGGTGTCCAAGTATCAATGATACTTAATGAATTAACTATAGTATCTGTTGATACTGTGTAGGTGATTGCATATTCAATTGTATTGTTTACATTGTATGCACCAGTTACACTGTTTACGGTCTTGAAAACTCCGCCTGAGGGTATCCACTGGGCAATCAAAGTTGCATTCTCGAAAATCTGGAAGGTATCTCCGTTCTGGTAGAGTGTATAATTATAGAACCAGCCAGCAAAAACATAACCCTCAGCCGTCAAATTGCCCGTATTTCCCAACACCGTAACGGGGTAACCAAATTCGTAGAGATTACTATCAACTGGAACTGTACCCGACGTATTTACTCCCGTTGGCCAGTTTGGTATGTAAGTCACGGTATAGCGATTTTCGGTCCAATGGGCCGTTAAGGTGATGTTGCCTGTGGTGTCTGTAGGGATAGTGAGAGAAATTGTTGGGGTGTCTATATTTAGGCCTCCGCTGGCAGTCCAACCTGTAAAGGTGTAACCGGCTTTAGTGGGGTTGGCTATGGGTAGCGGGAGGTCTTCTATGGTGTATGTATTGGGGTTGTTGGGGTTGTTTGTTCCGTTGTCTAGTATATAGTGGATGTTGTAGCCACTAGTTTGCCAGTTGGCTGTTACGATGACGTTGGTTGGGGGCATGGTGAAGGTTGCTGTGGGTGTATTGGGCAGGGTGATGTTGCCCTCATTGATGGTCCAATTGGTGAAGGTGTAGCCTGGTCGGGTTCCAGCGTTAATGGTAACGTTGTCCCCTGGGAGGTAGTTGCCTGCCCCTGTTATTTGGGCATAGCTATTGTTTACGGTTACATTGTAGCGTGTAAAGGGTGTACCGTATGTGTAGCTTATATCGTAATTATTGTACCCCTGGATGAAGGGGATAGTCCAAACTACGTTGGCACCTATTTGGGTATAGTACAGTATATCATCGATGGGGTTTCTATTGTATGCAACAGAGGCGCGGTTATTGGAAAATATCATACCATCATGGACAAATAGTCTGTTCAAGTTTGCACGGGCTACCCAGACTCCTCCACCATCGTTTGAGGCGGTGTTGTTTGCAATTGTTCCGACAAATAATTCTACAAGGTTGTTTTGGAGGTAGATGCCGCCGCCGTCTATGGCGGTGTTGTTTGCGATTGTGCCATCTTGCATTATAAAGTTGCTGCTGGTGTAGATGCCGCCGCCATAGTTAGCTGTATTACTTGTGATCTGGCCTCCAGACATGATAAACGTACCATCGTTGAGTACGCCTCCGCCATTATTGGGGGCTGTATTGTTAGAAATCTCGCCCCCTCGCATCTCAAGTATGCTGCCGGCGCCATTGTTAATGCCGCCCCCATTGCTGGTTGCAGAGTTGCCCGAAATAACTGCGCTCTCAGCCATACTAAAGATTGTACCTGTGCCAGTGTTATACACACCCCCGCCCGCTACGGCAGTGTTAGCATCAGTTATAGTTGAACCCCCAATAATTCCCCCCAGCATAGTAAATCGACCTGCATTATGTACACCCCCGCCGCTATCAGCTGAATTATTAGAAATTACACCCCCTGACATCGTAACTGTGCCATAGAGCACTCCCATAAGGCCACTGTTGTATATTCCGCCTCCGTTACGTGTGGCGTGGTTGTTTGAAATTTCTCCCCCCGAAAACTCAACCTGACCCACCCCAAACATGTTGTATACTCCACCGCCATCGATGGCAGTGTTGCTAGAAACTAGCCCCTGGGTCATGTTAAAGAGACCGGCATTATATACGCCCCCTCCTCCATAGAGTCCTGTAGTTCCGCTAACGCTGTTATGGGAAATTATGCCTCCAAGCATAGTGAGGCCTTTTTCACGATCGTTGTTGTATACTCCGCCGCCCATGCCTGTAGCGGTGTTGTTGCTTATAGAGGCACTATCCATCAAGACAAGAATTTCGTTGTTGTATACTCCGCCGCCAAGGCCTCCACTAGTTCCCTCGGGGCGGCCGGCGCTGTTGCCCCATATTATAGAGTTTTCAGTCATGGTGAGATTGGCGAGATTAGAGAATCCGTTATATACTCCTCCGCCGTCGCGTTCTGCTTTGTTGTTGCTAATAGCGGCGCTACCCGATAACACAAGAGCTCCGCTGTTATATACTCCGCCTCCGTTGCCGTCAGAGGCAGTTGTGCTCTGGGCGGTGTTGCTAGAAATTACTGCATCGCCTGACATGGTTAGATTGCCGATGTTTTGTACTCCTCCACCCGAATAGGCTGTGTTGTAGGCTATCACGCCACCGTACAGATTAAAGGTGCCATTGTTGTATACTCCGGCGCCGCTATTGGCTATGTTATTGGAGATCTCGCCACCAGTCATACTGAAATTGCCAAGCTGAGTGTATATGCCGCCGCCGCTGTTGGTGGCTGTGTTGTTGGATATTTTACCTCCAGATATGCTAAGTCTGCTGTTATTGAGGTATATGCCGCCGCCATAGTTGCTGAGGCCGGCTCCGCCTGCGATGTTGCCCGATATCTCTCCATCAGTCAGGGTGAGGGTGCCGGACTCGACATATACCCCCGAACCCATAGTTCCGCTTAGATGAGTTACAATAATGCCTGCAAGTTCCAACACCCCGCCTGCATTAACCCTGATGGTGTATTCGTTGGGTGCGCCAATCAACCTAAAAAAGCCGGGGCCACTGCTCATTAGTGTAATATTTTTTCCCATGTCAATGTTTAGAGGTGTGTTTGTAAGTTGGATGTCTGTATTTAATACAATAATGGTGGGTTCTACTGCATTATTGATCGCTGTTCTGAGGGCGTTTTCGTCTCCAACATACACTGGGTCTGCGGCATTCGCGGGTAACATGTATGCGGGCAAAGTAGAAAGTATCAAAATAAACATTAAAAAGAAAACATATGCCTCTCTATATCTATATATTTTTAATTTTGATCCAAAATTTATTTTCATCTAATGTTTCCTCTAAATATTGTTTTAGAAAATGTGAGCGACAATGTGTATTGTCAATAGGCTGTATTTGGTGATATGGAAAATTTATGGCGACTAGCGTAACAATACTGCCTTATGTCCACAAAACTACAACGACCTAAATACCTGCGTCAACAAATATGCCGCTAAAATATGCGTAATATTAGAAATTAATCGCATATATATTCGTTCTGTTTTTTGAATTTTGGGGCATAAGCTGGTTAGACTCCTATCATATGAATACTGGACACATTTTAGCACCTGGGGTGTATGTGCGCTCTTTACAGTTTTGCTCAATTTTCCCCTCAGCCTAAAAAAATACACAAAACACTTTGATCAAAAAAGAAATACCTAAACCTCAACAAAAACAATAGCCTAATTTCCAATAGTTCCTAAACCAACATCATCAAACAAAAATCACCCGCCATCAATTGTTATACAATTCGATAAATTAACGACATAGTAATTTGTTTGTTCCATTCGCGTGTTCCATCCCCGGGTGGACGTACTCAATCAGCATGCTTTTATCTGAGGCACAAGAAGTACTTAACTAATCCATGATACCCAAGGTTGCATCCGTATGGTTGAACTCAGAGCACAAGAACAGCAGCTCCTCTCTGCTCTAGACAAACAGCAAAAAGGAAGCGCCAGCGTAGAGCAACTCGTCGAATTCTGCAGAGCTCCCGACGCCGCCATTATGCGTAATGCGCTTAGTCTGCAGGAAAAAAATCTTCTAACCATACATGCGACAACTCAAAATATAATTAAACTCACTGCCGAAGGTAAGTCCTATGTCACAACCAGTTTGCCTGAACGTCAGCTTATCGTGGCCGTGGCACAACTAGGCGGCAAAGCCAATTTGTTTGAAGCAGCCAAAAAAGCCGCCCTTGTGGGATCGTTTGTACAGATTGCACAGGGCTGGGTTATCCGCAAGAAATGGGCTTTCTACGATTCAAAAACCAACACCCTAACCCTCAATGAGGCGCTACTGCATCAGATGACAATTCCCAATGGGGGTGATGAAACTTTGCTCAACTATCTTGGCGAAAAAGACTCTGTGGTTTTTGATGATTTAGACGGGGACCTAAAAGAGGCCTCTGAACAACTCAAAAAACGTAAGCTTGTTGTGATTGAGCCCAAAACCACGCGTATTCTAAAAATAACTCCCGCGGGCATAAAAGCTGTTTCTGAGGCATCCCTTGTTGCACCTGAGGTGACCAAACTCACCTCTGAGCTTATAATCACTGGTAAATGGCGGGAAGCTGAACTCCAAAAATACAACATTGTTGCACCTGTTGCTAAAACCTGGGGCGGTAAAAAACATCCCTACCTTAGTTTTCTTGATGAGGTTCGCGCAAAACTTGTTCAATTGGGTTTTCAGGAAATGACCGGCACTGCAGTTGAGGCCAGTTTTTTTAACTTTGACGCACTATATGTGCCCCAAGATCATCCTGCAAGAGATCCAAGCGATATCTACTACATCAAAGATCCAAAATATGGCAATTTAGACAGCCAAACCCAAACAGTTAAGCGGGTAGGGGAAACCCATGAAAACGGCAACCAAACCGGTAGCACCGGGTGGGGCTACAAATACAGCCTAAACGCGGCTAAGCGTCTGATTCTGCGCGGACATGGCACTTGCCTAAGTGCTCGAACTCTCCAAACCGGCAAATACAGTGTGCCTAGCCGCCACTTCAGCATCGCGCGGGTATATCGCCCTGAAATCACTGACCGCACACACCTCTCAGAATTCAACCAAGTCGAGGGTATTATAATTGATGAACACCTAACCCTGCGAGACCTCTTAGGTGTCTTGGGCAAATTCGCCACAGAAATCGCAGGTGCCAACAAAATCCGCTTCAAACCCGACTACTTCCCCTTCACCGAACCCAGCGTAGAACTCTCCGCCTACAAGGAGGGCTATGGCTGGATTGAATTCGGCGGCTCAGGTATATTTCGCCCCGAAGTCACCATCCCCCTAAATGTTAAAGCACCCGTTATTGCCTGGGGATTAGGCGTTGACCGCCTCTATATGATGCGTAGCAACATAAACGATATTCGTATGATTTTTAGTCAAGACCTTGACTGGCTCAGAAAAAAACAGGTGTACTCATAGATGCCCACAATTGATATAAACTATATTGAACTCCAGCGCCTGCTAAACATAAACCTAAACAACGACCCCGAAAAGCTCGACGACATTTTAGCCTATGTTAAAGCCGAGGTAAAAAACTTTGACCCAAAAGAAAACTCTCTTAGCATCGAGATGAAAGATACCGCCCGCGCAGATCTCTGGAGCACAGAGGGCCTAACCCGCGCACTACACAGTTACACCGGCCAGCAAGGGGGTATCAAACCCTATCACGCAAACAAATCCCAAATCGAAGTCAACGTGAACGCCAACCTATTTGATATCCGGCCCTATATCGCCTGCGCCGTCATTGAAGACATCCATCTAAGCGACACAAACATCAAAGGCATTATGCACCTACAAGACAAACTTGACCACACCTATGGCAGAAGTCGACAAAGAACAAGCATTGGCATCTACAATCTTGACCTTATCAAACCCCCCATTATATATACCGCAGTTAAACCTGAAACTGTAGAATTTGTGCCCCTTGGGTTCACCCAAAAAATGGGACTCGATGAAATCCTCGAAAAACACCCCAAAGGCCAAGAATACGGTCACATCGTTAAATCTAACCCCCTCTACCCGATGCTCTATGATAGCGAAGGTAAAATCCTCTCTTTTCCCCCCATAATTAACAGTAATGATCTGGGTAAAATCAGTGAGATCTCCCGTAATCTGCTCATCGAAGTCACAGGTACACTCCATAAAACTGTACTAAACACTCTAACCTTGATCACCTCAGCTCTTATTGATCGCGGCGGAAAAGCCTACAGCGTAACTATCAACTATCCCAAAGATGCTAACTATCCCCAAAAGATTCTAGTAACTCCTGATTTTAGTAATAAACGCCTCGAACTAAGTGTAGCAGAAACTAACCGTCTCATAGGACTAGATTTATCCACAGAAGAAATCATCTCTTTACTGGGAACTGCTGGTTTGGGTGTTGAAAAAGTCTCTGCCCAGAGCATAACGGTTCTAGTTCCATGTTATCGTGTGGATGTTATGCATCAAGTTGACATAATCGAAGACATCGCTATTGCTTATGGTTATAATAACATTGAGCCGTTGTGGCGTGAGTTACCCACAACAGGTAAGGCTAATTTTGATCAACGCTATATTGGTCTTGCACGCGATTTGATGATTGGTTTAGGCTATCAAGAGGTTCTCAACACAACTCTAACTAATCCTAAAATACTGTTTCAAAAAATGAATCAGTTTCCCAATCGTCTAATCGAGTTGTCTAATCCCAAAGTTATAACTATGACTTGTCTTCGTAACCAGCTGTTACCTGGGCTTATGGAGTTTTTAAGCAGTAATCAGTCGGTAGAGTTTCCTCAGAAAATTTTTGAGCTTGGAAAGGTTACTCTCCCAAACGAGCAAGCACAGACACAAACATGCGATAAAAATTATCTCTCCGCAGTAACAACGCATCCTAACGCGAATTTTAGCGAAATCAAATCTACTCTAGATTTTTTTATGACAAATTTTGGTGTTGAGTGGCAAATCCAAGAAACAATTCACCCAAGTTTTATTGATGGTCGCGTCGGAAAAATACTCACAGAGGGTAAAGAAGTCGGTTTAATCGGTGAAATCAATCCTGCTATTCTTGAAGCGTGGAAACTAGAAAACCCTGTTGCAGGTTTTGAGCTTCACTTTCAAACCTTAGTTGATGCTAAGCAAGATAATCCGCTAAAGTAAGCTGAGGTTTGGTTTGTTTTTGTCCTAGTTTTATCGGTGTGTACGTTCTAAACGGCATAAAAATGGGTTATTTTATGCGTTAGGTTATCAAATATATTGGAACTGGGTTGATTTACCGTGACTTTTGCCAAAGCTTATATGGCTGTGGCTTCTAAGCGATTGATGGGTGAGGAGCGCCTGTGAAGCCATATACTCATATTGAATACAGCGCGCAATGGCTGAGTAGGAACAGGCTCACCCGTTATATTTCTAAGTTGGTGAATGTAATTCGGTATGGTTTGACAGAGTTTTAGGTTGTTTGGTGTTTGGTGATTTTGTAGGTAGGTTTTGGGTTGTTGTGGCGGGTTGGTGTTGTGGTTTGAGGTGTTTGTTTTCTAAATTCTCAAAAATTATGTGGTGGTGTTTTGAGTTTTTTGCAGATAATGTTCTGATTAGTGTCTAAAATTTGTTGTCTATGTTGATAAAATATTTTGGGTGTAAATTCTGTTTATGCCTGCCTCTTTTGACGAAGAACCCTAATTTGTTCGGGAATTTGTGTTGTTGGTTTGTGTGTTTATTTTTTTCTTTTTATTTTGATTAGGTCTGATTGCATTAGTGTGAAGCGTATGTGTTCGCAGTTGCTTGCGTCGCATACTGGGCAGTAGCTGCCTTTGGATGTTATTTGTATGTTTGCGATTTGGTTTAATTTTATGTCTCTGATTTTGGTTCCTTTGTTGTCGTGGTTTATTATGCTTAGGTGTGGGTCTTCGTATTTTTGTAGGTGTTGTCGTACTGCTTCTTTGACTATTTCGGCGCGTGAGGTAAAGCCGTGTGCGCCTATTAGTTTGTCGATTTCTGTGGCGAATTCTTGTGGGACTCGTATGGTTGAGTATTTGTCTTTTCGCTCTTTTTTTATCATGTGTGTGCTTCCTTGTTTGCTCTTTTGTTGAGTCATGGATTAGTCACTTCTGTGTTTTAAAAGGTTGTGTCAAAGTACGTGTTTAGTTCTCAGTAAAATTGAGTCTTTAGATTTCTCATTTTTCATTAGAGTTTAAATTTTTATGCCGAATTTATTCAACAAATATTTCCACATGTGCATGTCGATGCGTATGTGTTTCAACAAAAATGTGTGGGCTAAATATATGCGTGTCAAAAAACTAAATATTGTGGTTTGTGGGATATTGTTGATTCATACATATTATGTACTGTGTAGTATATAATGTGTTATTTGTGATGATGTGAATATATATTGGGGCTGATCGTTTTGATTCAATTGTGGCTCATGTATGACGAAATATATTACCGTAAGACTTCCCGAATGCTACCGCCAAGGTATGGATAAACTGATTGAAAAACATGGTTTCGCCAGCCGCGCAGACGTAGTCAAAAACGCACTACGCGAATTTTTCCAGAAATACCCCGAAACAAAAATTGTATCGGAGCCCTAACCGTCTTGCCCATCCCTAACATGAACACAAACCTGCCCCACTCCCCACCTAAAATTTTAACGCCCAACCACACCGCTAAAACACTGCCCCCAAACACAATACAACTTGACCTGCCAATCACTATCTAAAACAAAAAATCAAGCCCCGGAGAACAAAACTAAACGTGCATACCAATAGACTCCCACACGACACCACCTAACAATTACCACACAACCCAAATCAATTATCAAAAACGGTGTAGCAAAACGGGCAAACAACTCAAACGCTTTGACGTAACAAATATGGCGCCAAAGCAACGCCAAGAACTATTTATTGAATGCCTAACCCAAACCGGGTTTATCGCGTTTATAAAAACTAAAACCGGCCAACAAACTTGCTACACCTTTATCTACGAACGCAATATCCGCTACTAACCGCTCACTCTCAATAACATTGGTTGCACCAATAGTGTAATCTTTATTGCGCTATCACAGCAGTCTGAGCCTAACAGAAAACGTCCTAAAGCACTGTATCACAAACAAATAATGAATGGTATGGCTCAAAACACTCTGACTTTGGGTTGACTATTCGATGATTATAAATACTAGTACAGCTGATAAATTTTTTAGAGAACGATCAAGCGACTAATACTTGCATCGTTCAACAATTAAAGGAAGAAAAATAAAATGCATAAAAGTAGAAAAATCGCAATTCTATTTTCAGCAATACTGATACTCTCTATAGCCACATCATTACTTATTACCCCAAACGCAGGACAAGTCTATCCCCCACCCGGCTCCCACATCCCAACATATGCTTTTCTCAACGTTGCCCCCAACCCCGCCGGAGTAGGCCAACCAGTCACACTCAACTTCTTCTTAGCAACCCCCATGGAAACAGGTGAAGGCCCAACCGGAATGACCGTTGTTCAAATGAACCCTGACGGCACAAACACAACTCTAGGTCCCTTTGTAGGTGACGCCACAGGCGGCTCATACTGCATGTTTACCCCTCCACATGTGGGTAATTGGACCTTCCAATTCTTCTACGCAGGACAAACTCTCACTGGACGCGACGCAAACTCCGACCCCCGCGGATGGGGTGGACTAATCACTGACCCAAGCATGAGCGCGCCTGTAACCCTTGTTGTCCAAGAAGAACCCATCCCCCGCAGCTCATATGCCATCACCTCTCTGCCAACAAACTGGTGGGAAACTCCAGTATCAGCTCAAAACGTAGAAGAATGGTACAAAATCACTGGACCCTGGCTAGGCTTGAGCGGCATCACCTTTGGACAAACAGGCTCCTACAACCAAACCAGCTTCCACAATCCCTATACTGAATCAGTTCTCTCAGGACACATTCTTTGGACTAAAGTCTGGGCAAGCGGCGGTGTAGTCGGAGGAGATGCCGGCGGAACACAGGACACAGGTCACTACTGGTCAACAAGACAATACCAACCCCAATACGCCCCCGTCATCATGAACGGCATCATGTATTCCCAACAATTTGACGCATCCATGGGCGCAAACATGGGTTCAGGCATACAAGCAGTCAACCTCTACAGCGGCGAAACAATCTACACAATCAACACAACCAATCCTCTGCGCTGTGGCATGACAACAAGATATGGCCATATGAACCAGTATGGCGCTATTGGACCATTTCTTTGGACCACCGGCACACTCCCCGCTGGTGACACAGGCGGAACCAGAATTAACCAACAACCCGGTACAACACAGTGGAATATGTATAACGCCCTAAATGGACAATACCTCCTTAGCGTCGTCAATGGCTCTGCGCTAAACCTACGACCTGATGAAAGCGGAAACTTGATTGGCTACTTTATCAACAACACAGCTGGAACCCAAACTGTCTATCCTGCACCCGGACAAAGTAAAGTGGTAACAACCACCGGCCCTCACCTAAGTATGGTAAACATGACCATGGCTATTGGTCAAACAGGCGGATCATGGCAAGCCGCTAGAAACACTGTTCGCTCAATGTCATCTGGTATAATGTGGACCGTAGATTTGCCTAAAAACGTCTCAGGTGTGCCAATTGATCCCGCACTTTCCATTAACGCAATTGTCGGCGATGCAATTGTTATGACCTCGGGTATGGTTCACGCACAAGGCGCAGGTGGAGAAACGGCGGGCTGGAATGTTTACTGTAGCGTTGATGCAAACACGGGCGATTTGTTATGGCTTAAGAACTTGACCTATGCAGACGGCTGGCAATCATATCTGCCCTACACAAGAACATCTATAGCATACGGTGATGGTATAATCTTTAATCTAAACAACGTTAACTATGTTGTCGAAGCATTCAATGCACGCACCGGCACAAAGGTCTGGACTAACACACTCACAGGCGACGCTGGGGCACCTCCCAACAGCTATGACCTCTTTAGTCTTAAGCCCTATGTTGCAAACGGTTTACTTGTCACTGAGGGTCTTGGAGGAGACATATGGGGCCATAACACAACCAGCGGCAATTTGGTTTGGTACACCAACACCACTAAACTTATCGGCGATCCAGGTATCACAACACCCTACGGTATCTGGCCGCTTTGGGTCTTTAACTGTGCAGGCTTTACAAATGATGTTGCATATCTGCCCATCGGACATGAATACAACCCGCCCCTGTTCCATGGTGCACAAATGTTGGCCGTTAACCTGACTGATGGTTCACTTATCTGGAGCGAATTGGGAACCTATACCCGTTCCACAGCTATTGCATATGGTATTATGCTGTCGATGAATGCATATGACAATCAAATCTATGCCTTTGGCAGAGGTCCAAGTAAAACAACTGTAGCGGCCCCCCAACTCGGTGTAACAACCTCTACGCCCCTCACCATTACTGGCAGAGTAACCGACATAGCCGATGGCTCAAAGCGTCATGATGTAGCCGCCAACTTTCCCAACGGTCTTCCATGTGTTTCTGATGAGAGTCAGAGTAAATTTATGGAGCACGTCTACCAGCAGCAACCCAAACAATCTGACACCACAGGCGTTGAGGTTACTATAAATGTGATTGATAGCAACGGCAACTACCGTCCGATTGGTAAAACAACAACTTTTGATGGAGAATTCGCATTAGTTTGGACCCCCGATATTGCAGGTTCCTTCCAGGTGATTGCAAACTTTGAGGGCACAAACAGCTACTACCCCTCGTCAGCTATAACCTACTTCCACGCAAGCGACTCCTCAACCCCTGCACCAGTCTCAGGGGACGCCATAGGCTTAGTAACAACAGCTGATCTGCTAACCTATCTCTCAGTTAGTGTTATCGCTATCATCATTGCAATAGCTATCGTTGGACTACTTATCATCCGGAAAAAATAAACACCAACCCCTTCTTTTTTAATCCTTCTTTTTATCATCATTATTATGTGTCAGCATTTTTTATAATTCCGATCCCTTGTTTTGAGGTTTGTAACGAGCCTGTTTTATTTGTTGCGTCCGTACCGCTAAATATGATACTCGATAGTGCAAGCTGCTCTTTATTGCAGTGATTATGTTGTGGGTGGGGCGGTTAAGCATTTAAATGATGCAGTGTGAATGGTAAGATAATTTAGTATTGGATGGTTAGTTCCGGAAAAGACAGTATCGTGTTGCTGAGTAACTTTAATAAATGATGTTGTGAGACTCGAAGTAAATTGTTGTTTGGGCAGGTAATTTGATAAAATTGTTTGCTATCAAGAGAGGGAGTGGGTCTTTGATTTGGGGGACGAAGTAGTGATTGCACGGGTAAGAAATTTTCTAGGTTTGCCAAGCAGTGTATTTCACAGTTTCCTATGCCCAGGAATGTTGATTTTTTTGTGTGCAACTAGGGCCATTTCTTGTTGAAGTGGTAAATATGGAGAGCATACTTGATTACCTATATCTGGGTGTAAAAAATGACCCTGACCGTTGTGTATTTAATTTTTTGGATTGCAGTAAAGAACCCTTCGGTATGCAGCAAATCAGTATAAGACAGTTGTATGATAAAGCCTGCGATATGGCTGTGACACTAAAAAAGAAGGGTGCAAAAAAGGGTGATCGGGCCATCATATTTTCTATGCAAGACGCAGGTACAATTTATGCAATTTTGGGCTGTATGATGGAGGGTGTGGTATTCACTGTTATCCCACCGCCTATTGATGAGTCTAAATTATTCCGCTTTATTTCTGCACTCAAATCCTGTAAACCAAAGTTTCTCATATCCAACTATGCTCTAGAGCATGAATCAAAAAGAGATATCCTTAAGTCGCTTCTCAAAAAAGCCTTTATGCGTGTTATCACTCTAAAACGTATATACACTGATCGTTTAGCTAAACATGAGGGATATACACCTCTTAGAACTTATCAAAAAGATGATCTTGTGTATCTGCAATATACCTCTGGATCCACCTCTGAACCTAAAGGTGTTATGGTAACAAATAGAAACCTTATGAGTTGTCTTGATAATTGCAGAGAAGCTATTGATTTCACCCATGGCTACAATCTTGTGTCTTGGGTTCCGTTTTATCACAATATTGGTTTGATAGTTACCATATTTATCCCCCTGATCATCAAAACCGGTACAGCATATTTCATACCTACTTTGCAGTTTCTGCAAAAACCAACCATTTGGATAAAATCTATCTCTGATTTCAAAGTTAATGCAACCGTAGCACCAAACTCAGCCTATGAGGTATGTACAAAACTTATCAGCAAAGAAGAGGCTAAACAATATGATCTATCCCATGTGACGCTTCTAATTAATGGCTCCGAATTTGTGTACTCGCACACCATAGAAAAATTCTGCGAATTATTTAGTATTCCTCAAAAATCTTTCGCCGCAGGATATGGTTTATCTGAATGTGTCTGTGTTGCCACCCTCTCGCCCCTTTCTTATAAATGTCAAAAAATAGATATAGATCACTATCTAAGCGGTAAATTCATCACAACTGAAAATCAACCTCACAAATTAGTGGTCAGTTTAGGACAGCCGCTAAGCAACCTAAAAGTTTTAACCGTAAGAGAAGACGGTTGTCTTTGTGCAGAAAATGAAATTGGTGAAATCTATATTCAAGGTGAGAGCGTTTGTCAAAGTTATTGGGAAAATCCCTCCGAAACAAAGCGCTTCCAAGCAACTGTTAACGGTGTTGAGGGGTATTTTTATCGTACCGGTGATATGGGACTAATCTTTGATGGTGATCTCTACCTCACAGGCCGTTTAAATGAGATGATTATTGTTAATGGAAAAAATATTTTCCCAAGCGATGTTTCGTTGTTGCTACAACAAAACTGTCCTACATTGCAAAAAGATACCATAATCATTTTCTCTATTCAAACCAACAATAAAGAAGAACCCATACTCTGCCTAGAGAGCGATGAGCGTGTATTTGCACCCTTGGTGCGCGATATTAATCGCACAGTGGCTCAATCATACAATTTTTCATTTAACAATATTGTGTTTGTCCGAAAAAACACTCTCCCCCGAACCGATAATAGAAAAATCAAAATAAACGCCATCAAAAAACTCTATGAACAAAACAAACTAGAGATTTTATACAACACAAAAAACTCACCCATTGATACGCATCTAATTGATGATCTAACAACACGTTTATCGGCAAGTACTCCCATAGATGAAATAAAAACCTGCGTACGTCATGTATTTAAAAAAGTCGTTGGACCTATCGAGTTTGATGACACTACACTGTTTATGGATTTGGGCACAAATTCTTTGACCGTTGTTGAGATGATAAATAAACTAGAACGTCAATCCGGCATAGAGATAGATATCAGACAAATTACCAGTGCATTGACTGTAAATGACCTAGCCCACCATATACAACTTACCCTGCGAGGCGAAAAACACAATCCTATTAATTTATCAACCGAATCCATCCTACCCAACGATATTCAACCCCCAAAAAACTATACCCTACAACCCAAACAATGCCGCAACATCTTTCTCACCGGTAGCACAGGATTTTTGGGCGCCTATCTGATCCGATCTTTAATTCAACAAACCAACGATGAAAATATCACCCTCTTCTGCCATGTTAGAGCAGAAACCCAACAAAAAGCGATGGAACGTATCATTAGCAACATGCAATTCTTTCAATGTTGGGAAGAAAAATTCCACAACAAAATCATAGCCATACCGGGAGATTTAAAAAAACCCCGCCTTGGTATCGAAGACAAACTCTACTCCACCCTCTGCAACACAATCGACGCAATTTACCACAACGGAGCTACACTAAATTTCTTATTCCCCTACAATCAACTCAAACAAACAAATGTCACTGGAACCCTTGAGTGTCTGCGCTTTGCCTGCACAGGGACACCTAAATACTTCCACTATGTCTCCTCCTATAGCGTATATGACAATCCCAGTCACTTTGACAAAATCGGTCTAGAAACAGATCCTCTAATATCTTCTGAGGGATACTTTTTAGGATATTCTGAAACAAAATGGGTCGCTGAAAAACTTGTCACAGAGGCAACAAATCGCGGCTTGCAAACCACCATCTATCGACCCGGCGAAATCACCGCATCGTTGAGAGAAAATATCTGGAAACTAGAAGATATGATAAGCCGTACCATTGTTGGTTGCATTCAAATGGGTGCAGCACCCGATATCACCATAAATCTTCCCCTAACACCTGTAGACTATGTAAGCGATGCAATTATTCACATATCACGCCAAACAAACGCTATTGGCAAATGTTTTAATCTCACAAACAAATATCCCGTTTGCTTCAAAACAATTTGCCAATTTACCAAAAAAGCCGGATATAGCTTAGAGATTTTGCCCTATGCGGAGTGGACCAAAAAATTGGCCGCCTGCGACTTTGAAAAAAACGCGCTAAGCATTCTTGCCCGCCTATTTATTGACAAACGCAAAGACGGTGAAGGTTTAACTGAGCGATACGGAAAAAGGCAAGCTCACATTGATACCTCAAACACCGATGCCCTGCTTGAGGGTACCGCAATTAAATGCCCGCCTATAGATGAACAAATTTTTCACAACTATTTAGAACTATTTGCCAAAATGGGTTATATCCCAAAAATTCTCCAAACCAAAACACCCCACACAAGTCTCCAATGAACCCAAAATAACTAGACGCGATCTGCTCAACTTTTATTTGGCAGTTTGAGAAAAAAATCAATTATTAACCGTAACTTTTCTTTTTTATGCCATATGCCGCTTGTTTAAGCCCTATTTTGCCTCAATTCAATGATTAAAACACAAATCATAAATAACCGTTACGCCATAGTTATGCCATATGCCAACCAT
>Ga0123356_10003810_pt1 | contig 15700 bp, 8 predicted proteins | sample TergutEmb28metaG_2_FD_92546 | JGI IMG/M metagenome (GOLD analysis project Ga0123356, IMG submission 92546) | Embiratermes neotenicus P3 segment gut microbial communities from Petit-Saut dam, French Guiana - Emb289 P3 | ecosystem: Host-associated > Arthropoda: Insects > Digestive system > Gut ... | reverse complement strand
ATTCTCCATTCTCCATTCTCCATTCTCCATTCTCCATTCTCCATTCTCCATTCTCCATTCTCCATTCTCCATTCTCCATTCTCCATTCTCCATTCTCCATTCTCCATTCTCCATTCTCCATTCAACATTCAACTATACACATCATTTAAATAATCGTGTCAACTATCTAACAGTAAAGTATTTCCCAAATGCAAAACAATTTTCTAATTTTTCCCTTGTAAATAACCCGTATGGGTTGTTATATATGCTGTCGAGCATTGTACGCAAATATCTGAGGAGGATAAGAATATGAGTATTCAGACTATTAGTGCATGGGCAGGAATTATTACCGCATTAATAACCATTGCAAACTTTGCAACAAGAATAAAAACGAAAAAAGAAGCGAAAAGAGAGACCGTTTTACTAATCAAACTTGTATTTCTGGGGGCTATAGGAACTATAGCCGGATTGGTTATATGGTTTATTGGATCGCCGATACTTGGTCCTATAGTTGGTTACGGTAATGGTGCAATTGTTTTTGCAGTTGTAGGTGGTATTTTTATTGCCTTGGCTATGGTCAAAATTGTTAGTATTTTTACAGGAAAACTTAAGAGTGCTAAAATCGGGTATATCATTACCTGTATACTTATGGCTGGAATTTACTGGACAATAGCATGGTTTATATTAAATGATCTCTACAATCACCATTTTTCAGAACTATCGGAAAGTACACGAGGTGTGGTAGCAAATATAATCGGATGGGGAATATCCTGTGTTATTGGCAATACCGCTTTGCTTTCTATTGCAAATTTTATCGACATGCTTTTCCAGCCGGAAACACAATAATACTATTAATAAGGAGATAAAAACATGAAGACAAGAAACACAATCTTGACAGTCGCTTTATTGCTATTTACAGCATTTTCCATCTTTGCACAACAGGCAGACCCTGAAAGCGACTTTGCCGTTGAGCTTATAGACAACGGCAGAGCGGTTCGCATTACCGGATACAACGGAAACAGAACGGCAGTAAATATTCCCCCGCGCATAAGAAACCTGCCTGTTACAGAGATTGGAGAAAGGGCGTTTGTGGGCAACAGTCTCACCAGTGTAACAATCCCCAACAGTGTTACTTCTATTGGAAATCATGCGTTTGCGACAAACAGACTCACGAGTGTTACTATTGGTAACGGCGTAAGAACAATAGGGAACAATGCATTTTGGAGAAATCAACTCACCAGTGTTACAATTCCAAATAATGCTACTTCTATTGGAGTAGCTGCGTTTGCGAGCAACAGGCTTACCAGTGTTGTTCTTCCTAACAGCGTCACATACCTTGCAGGTTTTTCCAACAATCAAATAGCAAATATTACTATTCCAAATAGTGTTACTACAATTGGACATGCCGCATTTGCTGCCAACCAGCTTACTAATGTTACTATCCCCAACAATGTAACAACAATTGAGGATTTTGCGTTTAAAGAAAACCTGCTTACCAGTGTCACAATAGGTAATAGAGTTACCAGCATTGGACAAGGAACCTTTCATAAAAACAGGCTAACCAGCGTAAATATTCCTTCCAGCGTTACAAATATAGGGATTGGAGCCTTTGCCGAGAATAATCTTACAAGTCTAACAATCCCGAACAGTGTAACTACCATAAGAAATTACGCCTTTGCGGAAAACAGATTAACCAGTGTAAGCATTCCAAACAGAGCTGCTCAAATCGCAGGCGATGCATTCTGGGGAAACAACATCATCAGTATAACTGTGGGCGGCAGTGCCAGATCATTAAACCCCTGGCCGAATTTAAGCAGATATGCTGATATTATTTTCGGAGAATTGCAAAATAATGGTCCGCAATGGAGAACAAGAGGTATAAATTACGCAGAGAGTAATCAATTAGGCAGGCAGATTGCTGCTTTAGAAGGACACAATTCTATCAATACTGATCTAAAAGCAGCTCTTGGCGGGTACTATATTGGTTGGAATATGAATGAAGAGACGGAGTCAATTTTACCGCGCAGTCTTCCACGTCAGGTTGACATGCAGTTAGGATTTAGGGTTTACATGAACATGATTACCCACCGTTTCTTTGGTGACACCGCCGCCGTTAGCCGTCATGAAGCAATGTTGCAATTTATTACTAGTCGCGGAAATGCCACCAGCGCAGAGATAGAAACATTTTATCGTAATAATAATGTACGTGAACTTGTTAATACATTGGTTGATAAAGAATTTGGAGGTGTAAATGTTCCATCTGAAACTGTAACTTATATAAAACAATCACTAGCCAATTTTTTAACTACTCCTAACCAGACAAATTTTAATACCCTAAAAAGTATATACGATTCGACTATATATGTTGTTTTAGATTCTTATACTCGAAATGCATATCAAGCAGCAATTGCAAATGCTTTAGTATTTGAAGATATGGGTATGACAGGTGCTGCCGAAGCCGCACGAAATACAATCAGAACTGTTGAAAATAATTCCTTGAATCCAAGAAGAAGAACAATTAATGCTCCTAATAATGCTCCAATAGATTGGGTAGGATTTAGTGATAAATATATTTTTATTCTAAACCATTTTAGTACTGAGTTAATTAGAAGAATGAGGTAGTTTTTTTTTGCAGCCACTTTTCTGTAGCATTGTATTGCGCCTAACGATACCATTACGCACCATATGGTATCGTTATGGTGCGTAATTGCCGCTTTTTCGCTAAGGCGGCGCAAGTGTACCAGCTGATATGATGACCTTCCGAGTCAAGTAGTTTTTAATATAAATTTTAATATTTGTTTTTCATACGCAACTCCTTAGAAACGAGGGATTAGTCAGCAGAATGACAAAACAAGACGGAAAACGAAACACGGCGATTACCAGACTGAGATTTGCGGGTTGATTACCGCACAACGGTTCTTTCGCCAAAAGGGGTTGCCTCACTCTACCATCAAGGATCGGCCTAATGCCGCCGTTAGCAGATATCGAGGGTCTTCCTTGTTTTACTACCGGGTTTTCCGTCTTATTACGCTATTCTACCGACATCTAATATACCTATATTACTTGTTATGCGACATTAGAAACTTGAATAGCCCAAATAAATCTGGTCAATTCACGAGCTGCAGCGGTAACCGCTACATTTTTATGCTTACCATTAAATAATACAAGCCTTACATATTTTTTATACAAGACAGTAACAGAATAACAGGCGCCTGTTTTAAAAAATGAAATAATGTTTTGCATTAAACTGTCGTAGAATTATAATTGTATTTATCCGTTGTTATAAATTACCCACTATTTGTACAGCGGCTGGGCAGGCAGCGGGGCTGCGCTGTGGGAAAACATTTTTTGCCGCTCCTCGCGTAAGAGACTCAGAGCTAAAATATTATTATATATTATCGTATTAATTTAAATTATTAAAAAATCTCTGAGGCTCTGTAGCGAATTCTTAGCAAAAGTTTTCCCACAGCGCAGCCCCGCTGCCTGCCCAGTCGCTGTACAGAGAGCGAATAACTCTAAAACAACCCCGATATCTTCCCATCACTATTAATATCAATATTCTCCGCCGACGGTACCTGCGGTAACCCTGGCATAGTCATTATTTCACCAGTAAACACTACAATAAATCCGGCTCCTGCAGAAATCTTAACATCCCTCACCGTTAGCTGCCATCCCCTGGGTGCGCCTAATAGGGTAGAGTCATCGGAGAAACTGTATTGGGTTTTTGCCATGCAGATTGGAACCTTGCCGAAACCCATTTTTTCCATTTTGTTTATTTGTTTTTGCGCGTTATGGAGTATAACAACACCATCCGCTCTGTAAATATTTTTAGCGATAGATTCTATTTTTTCATTTATGGAAAGATTAATATCATAGGAAAACTCAAAATTGTTCGGTTGTTCGCAAAGACGTACGACTTCTTCCGCGAGTTTAATGCCGCCTTCAGATCCTTTTGCCCATACTTCGGAAACCGCAACATTGACATTTAACTCTTCACATTTTTTTTGTACAAACTCAAGTTCCGCTTTAGTATCTTTAGGAAATACATTGATGCTTACTACAGCCGGAAGTTTATATATCTTTGTTATATTTTCTACATGTTGTAATAAATTAGGCATACCCGCTTCCAGGGCAGCCATGTTTTCATTTTCCAGTTCATTTTTTTTCGCGCCGCCGTGGGATTTAAGAGCGCGGATAGTAGCTACAATTATTACTGCCGATGGTTTAAGACCCGCGAACCTGCATTTAATGTCCAGGAATTTTTCCGCGCCCAGGTCAGCGCCGAAACCGGCTTCGGTAACAACATAATCGGCGCATTTTAACGCAAGACGTGTAGCCATAATTGAATTGCAACCGTGGGCGATGTTGGCGAAAGGGCCGCCGTGTAAAAATGCGGGAGTACCTTCTAGTGTTTGAACAAGATTTGGTTTTAACGCGTCTTTTAAAAGAGCAGCCATTGCTCCCTGCGCGTTAAGCTGCGCTGCGGTAACAGGTTGTTCATCAGATTGTTTACCGTGAGTGTAACCAATAATGATACTTCCTAACTTATTTTTTAAATCATCAATACCGGAAGCAAGGCACAATATAGCCATTATTTCTGATGCGGCAGTAATGTCAAACCCGTCTTCACGCGGGAAACCGTTTATCTTTCCTCCAAGACCGTTATTAATAAACCTAAGCTGGCGATCATTCATATCCATACATCTTCGCCATGTTATTTTACGCGGATCAATGTTTAACTGGTTGCCCTGGAAAATATGGTTGTCTATCATCGCGGCTAAAAGATTATTGGCAGTCGCTATTGCATGAAAATCGCCCGTAAAGTGCAGATTTATATCTTCCATTGGGATAACCTGCGCCCAGCCGCCGCCTGCGGCTCCGCCTTTGACGCCGAATATCGGCCCCAATGACGGTTCTCTTAAAGCGACAATTGTTTTTCTGCCAATTAATGAAAGACTGTCAGCAACGCCTACAGTTGTAGTTGTTTTACCTTCTCCCGCAGGAGTAGGATTAATTGCTGTTACAAGAATCAGTTTTCCGTCTTTTTTATCATGGTTTTTTTCAAGAAAATTATAATTAACTTTTGCCTTATAATTCCCGTAATACTCAATGAACTCATCAGAGATACCGGCTCTTTTGGCTACATCACTTATCTGAAGAGCGTACTCCGGGAAAACAGCCTGGGCTATTTCTATATCTGAGCCATGGAAATCCCGGGTTAGATATTTTTTTTCAGGATCTGCAGGTTTATTTTCATCCGCCATAAAATGATGATGTAACTATAACCAATTAATGTCAATATAGTATAGGGTTATGGGAGCATCTTACAGCCTGGTTGGGTTTTTAAAGGTAATATTTAACTTACTACTGGTTAGTTTTAATAAAATAATAGATAATCATTATTATGATTAAAACAATATTAATTTTTTTATACCTGTCCATTTCCATGATTTTGCTGATTCTGCCTGCGCTTATAATTGGTTTTTTATATTTAATAGGACTGCGAAATTCCATGAGATTAATTTTTTACCGTCTCGCGCAAGGTTGGGGGCATTCGATAATAAAAATGGCGGGTTGTTCTGTTACAGTTTCGGGCAGGGAAAATATTCCCAGAAAAAATGGCATTTGTTTTGTAAGTAACCATTGCGGTTTTTTCGATATTGTCTTATTACTTGCCTATTGCGGCCGTCCCTTTGGTTTTGTAGCAAAGAAAGAACTGCTTTTAATACCATTTCTTAATATCTGGATTTTTTTACTCGGAGGTCTTTTTATTGACCGGAAAAATGTCAGAAAAGCTATCCGTACTATTAATAAAGGCATCCGGCGGATTAAATCCGGCGGCGGTATGATTATTTTTCCGGAAGGGCATCGTTCCAAAGGCAGGGGACTTCTTCCCTTCCATCCAGGGTCTCTTAAACTTGCAACAGAAGCGAAAGCTCCTATTGTCCCTGTAGCCATATCAGGCAGCTACGAAGTTTTTGAAAGAACCTATCGTGCTGTTTCCTCTCCTGTAAAAATATCATTCCTTAAACCAATCAATACCGCAGACCTGCCTCCCGCAGACCGCAAACATGTACTTAGTGACAGAATCTATTCAATTATTAAGGAAGAGCTTGGAGAAGGCAATGCGGTTATATAGTGTGTAGTGACTAATGAGAATGAGTAATTAATACTAAACAGGCTGTTAAATCTGTCTGATGGAATAAAAACCGCTGTTGAATTGTTTTCTATAAAATAGGATAGTATCTATCGTGCCTGCTTATTTGGTACAGATTTGGTACGCTTATTATAGTAAAATTCTAAAATTTGGTAATAATCTGTACTTTCAACAAAAGTGGCGGCAAATAATTAAAAAAGGCGGGGGAATGAAAAGAAAAATATGGAAAAATCTTGAAATCAAAATAGGATTAATGCTGCTTTTTGTTGCATTATTTGCATCCGTTGGTATTTATCTTATTAATTATAGTCAATTCTATTCAGTAACAATGGATGAGCTTAAACAAGATGCCATAAACCTTCACAGTTATGTTGAGAGCGCGATCGATATACGTATTTTTTCTGAAATAAACACAATTGAGGATCAGCAAAGCGAGCTTTATATTAACACGCATAGACAGTTAGATGAAATCAGGCGTATAGCGAATGCCAAGTTTCTGTATACAATAAAGTTAAACGATAACAACGAATATATTTATTTGATAGACGGTTTGGATAGAGATGATGAAAATTTTTCTCACGCAGGTTTGCCTGTCGAAGACGAATACCTTGCGGATTTGGATCGGTGTTTGAATGACGAAATAATAACCAGCAACGGAATCATGGTTACGGATTACGGATACTTGTATTCGATGATTTTCCCCTTCCATGACCATGAAGGAAATGTCATTGGTGTTATCGGAATAGACTTTGATAGTGAGCAGCTTTATTATTCCATGAACCGCGTTAGACGAATGACTATAATTTTTACATTTATTTTAGGATTAATTTTTACTATCATAACTCTTTTTATTGTAAAAAGAGTCGTCAAATATACTGAAAAAGTATTTAATAAAATGGAAAGAGAAACAAATGAAGCATATAAACACACAAAAATATTATTGGATGAGATACAGGAAAAAGCTGTGCAGTTAGAAGCTGCAAAAGAAGCGGCTGAGCAAAGCAGCAAGGTAAAGAGTATATTCCTCTCCCAAATGAGCCACGAAATACGAACTCCGATGAACGCGATTCTTGGTATCGCAGAGATCCGGCTGCGTAATGATACTCTTTCAGAAGATGTGCAAAATGGGTTTGTAAAAATATATGAATCTGGCAGTTTATTATTAAACATTATTAACGACATCCTTGATTTTTCTCAAATTGATGCCGGCAAACTGGAGATCGTTCATACTCAATACAGTGTTCCGAAAATGATAAACGATGTCGTGCAAATAAACCGCCTGAGATATGACAGCAAACCGATTGAACTTAAGTTAGCAATAGATGAAAACATGCCTCTTAAATTAATCGGTGATGAATTGCGTATTAAGCAAATACTCAATAATTTGCTTTCTAATGCCTACAAATACACGGATGCAGGTGAAATCTGCTTTTCAGTTTCAGTTGCAGTTAATAAAGAAAATAATACCGAAACTGTGATACTTATTGTAAAAATAAGCGACACAGGGCAAGGTATGAGCGAAATACAGCTTAACAACCTTTACGAAGCCTATACGCGGTTTAACCTTGATAGAAACAGCGGTATTAACGGTACTGGTTTGGGAATGAATATCACGAAACGTCTCATAGGAGCTATGAACGGCAAAATAAACGTAGAAAGCGAAAGCGGTATAGGTACGGTGTTTTTTGTCCATCTGCCGCAGAAAAGATGCGGTTTAGAAGTATGCGGCGCTGATATAGTTGAAAAGCTGCAGGCCTTTAGTTTCAATAATGAACTGGCTTCAAAAATGGCGGAAATTACATATGAGCAAATATCTGACGGCAGGGTTTTGATTGTAGACGATATAAATATTAATTTATTAATCGCCCAAGAGATGCTGCAACCCTATGGCTTGTTTATCGAAACCGCAGATGACGGATTGGAAGCAGTGGAAAAAATCAAAAATGACGGAAACTACGATATTGTTTTTATGGATCATATGATGCCGGTAATGGACGGTATAAAAGCGACTAAACTAATACGTGAATGGGAAGCAGAGCAGATTCAGTGCAACAATAGGAATTCGCGCAAGCGAATTCCCATTATTGCCCTGACAGCCAACGCTGTTTTGGGACAGGAAGAAATATTTTTGGCAAACGGTTTTGACGCTTTTATTGCAAAACCGATAGACTCACATAAATTAGACCAGGTGATGTCGAGATTTATAAAAAGAGTAAAACCTCTTGATGAATCGGAACTCATTAATAAATCAGTAGATTTTTTGAAGATGGAAAAAATATTTATATAAAAGGAGAATCGGAATGAAAACGATTTTCGTAGTTGATGACAACGGCATAAACTTAATGAAGGCAGATGAAGCTTTATCGGATCATTTTAATGTGTTTACAATCTTATCCGCTTTTACAATGTTTGAACTTTTTGATGATGTCATCCCTGATGTGATTCTATTGGATATAATGATGCCTGATATTAACGGGTTCGATGTTTTGGAACGTTTAAAGGCTGATGTACGGTATATGGGGATTCCGGTCATCTTTTTGACGAGCTTGAACGATGCCGCTGAAGAAGCCCGTGGTTATGAAATAGGCGCTGCGGATTTTATCAAAAAACCATTTTCAAAGCCGATTCTACTTGACCGTATAAGCAAAGTTTTGGAATCAGGAGGAACACAATGTTAAAACAAATTTTAAAAATGCTATTTATCACAGGTTTTATTATCGCCGGTTTTTCTGCTTGCGAACAACAACCGTTAGTAAACCAATATGATATAAACCCGTTCGCTTCGTTCCGCAACATCCCGGGTATTACAGAGCAGGAGATTTCTGACATAGAAAAGCTGCAAAGGGAATACGAATCCTTTACATATGCGATGGTTCAGTCAACAGACGCATTCGTAAAGGAAAGCGGCGAAATTGGCGGGTACGCCGCTTTGTTCAGCGAATGGCTGACCGGTTTATTCGAAATCCCCTTCAAAATCGAGTTTCATCCGCTGAGTGTTTTATATGAAAAATTAGACGCCCAGGAACTTGACTTTGCCGGAGTTGTAATGCTCACTGACGAAAACCGGCAAAGATACCATATGACCGATGTCATCGCTGAACGGATGTTTGTATTGTTCCGGATAGCCGGGAGCAGAAGTCTCAGCCGAATAGCGGCTGAACGTTTGCCGAGATACGCATTTTTAGAAAACGCTCCCGCGGAACGCCTCTTTGCCGCACATAACGAACCGGGGTCTTATGAAACCGTATGGGTCAGAACTGCTATGGAAGGGTATCAGGTTATTAAAAGCGGGGAAGCCGACGCTTTTTTTACGTCGAATAACAATGATGCACTGTATATCCAATACGGTGATGTGGTTACTGAAGATTTTTTTCCGCTGACTTTTAATCCCGTTGCAATGGCAACGGCAAACCCGGCTTTTGAATCCATAATCTCCGTTGTGACCAAAGCACAGCGTAACGGCGCCAGTATCTATCACAACGAATTATACAAACGCGGGTATCAGGAGTATCAAAAACATAAATTGTCTGTGTGGCTGACAGACGAGGAACGCGAATATATAAGAAACAATCCGGTCATACCGATCGCTGCAGTCTCCAGCAATTACCCCATCACTTTTTACAACGCACGTGAAAAAGAATGGCAGGGAATCTTTTTCGATTTGCTGAAAGAAATTGAAACTCTTACTGATCTCTCCTTTGAGCTTATCACTGATGAATACACCGACTTTTTCGTTCTGTTGGATATGCTGAAAAACAAAGAGGTATCTTTAATTGGTGAATTGCTGTGGACAAAAGCGCGCGAAGAACATTTCATCTGGACGAAAACGGTGATTCAAAACGATTATTATGCGCTTATATCCATGGACGACCACTTTGACATCGCCATCAATGAGATCCGAGGCTTAAAGGTAGGTCTTGCCCGCAATACCGGCTATACTGCCATGTTCAGGCAATGGTTTCCGGATCATGAAAATACTGTTGAGTTTGACAGTATCGAGGAAACCTTCATCGCCTTGCGTAACGGTGAGGTGGATCTGGTCATGACTACAGAGAGACGGCTCATGTTTCTGACGCATTACCAGGAGTTAACCGGATATAAACTAAACTATGTATTTGATCAAAATATAGACACCAGATTAGGGTTTCATAAGGATGATATTGTCCTCTGTTCCATTATCGACAAAGCCCTCCAATCCATCGACACAAAAGCGATATCCAACCGGTGGATGCACAAAACCTTCGATTACCGCGCAAAAATAGCTGAGGCCAGGGTACCTTTGCTGATAGGTATATCCATTTCGTTTGCGCTAATCGTTATTTTAGTGTTGTTTTTGTTTTTCATAAGCAGAAGAGCGGCAAAGGTCGAACAGGAGAGGTTGATGCTGATGCTTAATACCTGTCCAATGGGTATTGGGATATGGGGTAAGGATTTGAACGTCATTGATTGTAATGATTCGAACATCGCTATTCTGGGGTTAAAAGATAAACAGGACTATAAAAATCGGTTTTACAAGGATTGTTTCCCGGAATATCAGCCGAATGGTCTGCGTTCCAGCGAAAAAGCTGCAAGCCTGCTGCGCGATGCATTTGAAACTGGTTATTCCTTTTTTGAATGGACACTAAAAAAACCGGATGATAACTCGTTGATCCCAACGGAAGTAACGCTTGTTCGCGCGAAGTTCGGCGAAAACGATGTGGTAATCGGCTATACGAAGGATATGAGAGAGCAAAAGGAGCAACTTGCTTTAATTGAAAAGATGCGTGATGCAGACGAGCGTATGCGTACCTTGCTGGAAATAAACCCGCAAATTAATTTCTTGTTTGACAGTAATTTCAGAATAATTGACTGCAACCCTGCTGCTATGGCTTTCATGGGATTTAAAACAAAAGAAGAAATGACTACGGGATTTGTCGAACGTTTAACAAAAGCCGTACCGGAATTTCAACCCGACGGGAATAAATCCATTCCGCTGCTCGAGCGGCTTAATAAAACTATAAAAGAAGGACATGTAAAATTTGAAACTGAATTAAATATGTTCGGCGAAAAACGCGTTCTTGACGTAGAGTTCAAAAAAATCCCCCATGAAAGCAGTTTTGCTGTTGTAGGTTTTGTTCATGAATTAACGGAAATGAAGAACCTTGTTCGTGAAGCGGAAAAACAACGTTTGGAAGCAGAAAACGCCAATAAAACAAAAAGCGTATTTTTATCGCATGTAAGCCATGAAATACGCACCCCCATGAACGCTATACTCGGCACGGCTGAAATTCAATTACAAAAGGAAGAAACCACGCCGGAAATTGAAGAAGCGTTCAGCATGATATACAGTTCCGGGAATTTGCTGTTAAACATTATTAACGATATTCTTGACCTGTCAAAAATCGAAGCCGGAAAGCTGGAAATTATATACGAAAAATACGACATTCCGAGTATTATATACGATACGGTGCAGCTTATATTCCTGCGTTATGACAGCAAGCCTATAGAGTTTATCCTTAAAATAGACGAGAACACACCGCTTGATTTAATCGGCGACGAACTTCGCATAAAGCAGGTATTGAACAATATACTTTCTAACGCCTTCAAGTATACCGACAAAGGTACAGTAGAGCTGTCAGTCAGCGCGGAAAGTTTTGTTGACCCAACCGATTCAAAAGCGCAAACATATAATGCGGGAAACTTCGCTGTAAAATGCGTACTTGTCTTGAGCGTGACTGATACCGGGCAGGGAATGACGGAAGAACAGGTAAATAGACTGTTCGACGAATACACACGCTTTAATATAGACACTAACCGTACTATAGTCGGCACAGGTTTGGGCATGCATATAACTAAACGCCTGTTAGATGCAATGAACGGCGAAATTTCTGTTAAAAGTGAAAAGGGAAAAGGCTCGGTGTTTACCGTACGGCTTCCGCAGGAACGTATTGGTAACAATATATGCGGACCCGAATTGGCGGAACAATTGCGCAGTAACCGTTTTAAGGGCGTATTAAAATCAAACAGATCACAGATTATACGTGAATATATGCCCTATGGCAGCGTCCTTGTAGTAGATGACGTTGAATCAAATCTTTATGTGGCAAGAGGCATGATGCAGCCATACGGTTTGACTATCGAAACCGTTTCAAGCGGTTTTGATGCTATAGATAAAATCAAAGAAGGTAATAAATACGACATTATATTTATGGACCATATGATGCCGGTAATGAACGGGATAGATTCAACAAAAAAAATCCGTGACATGGGGTATACCAACCCTGTTGTTGCACTGACAGCCAACGCTTTAGCGGGAACATCGGCTATTTTTCTGGAAAACGGCTTTGACGGCTTTATGTCCAAACCGATTGACATACGCGAATTGAATTCCATATTGAACCGCCTAATCCGCGACAAACAGCCTCCCGAAGTGGTTGAGGCGGCACGAAAGCAAATGAAAAACCAAAAACCCGTTAGCGGTTCAGTTAATGGCCCGCAAAATAAAAATGATTTTTCTTTAATAGTCGTACAGGACATTAAAAAAGCTCTTGCCGTGCTGGAAGATATATTACCCAAAATTAACAACGGCGGCGGCGCGGATATAAACCTGTTTACCACAACTGTTCATGGCATGAAGAGCGCTTTATTGAACATCGAAGAAGCGGAATTATCCGCCGTTGCGTTAAAATTGGAACGAGCGGGAGTCGCCGGGGAAATAACGGAAATATCAGAGCGCACACCGGAATTCATAAACGCGCTTCGGATATTACTTGAAAAACATAAACCGAGGGAAACAAGAAACACCGATGATATATCTGACGAAGACAAGATTTTTCTGACAGAAAAACTGTCCGAAATAAAAATAGCTTGTGCGAGTATGCAAAAAAAAGCCGCCAAAATCGCGCTAGATGAGCTGAAAAGCAAAATGTGGCCGCGCGCGGTAAACGAGTTTTTAGATGATATATCAACGTATTTATTATACGGAGAGATAAAAAAGATTGTAACTGTTGTGGAAGGATTTATGAAAAGACAATCTGATTGATGTATAAAAATACTTGGCGTGATATTGACAAAATTCAGCAGATTTTATACCATTTCTGTGTACACGGTCCCCGGTTGTGTAAGGGTAGCACGTCAGTCTCTGGATCTGATTGTGGGGGTTCAAATCCTCCCTGGGGAGTTATCTTATATGATACTTAAATATTTTTTCATTAAGATAATATTAACAGAATGAATGCAACTTGAGGATTTGAACCACGTAGCCGCGGCTCCGAAGACACGAAAGTGTCTGAGGGGTAAACCACCATGGATGGTGGTTTAGCGGCGGAGACGGGCCTGTAAGCCTGAAGCAGGATGCTGAGGGCTGGAAGGTCAAATCCTCCCTGGGGAGTTATCTAGTATAGAGATTCTGTATATAAAATCTATCGATTTTGATTTTGGAAAGTATTATCAAGGGGGAAATTATGACTGATTTAAAAGGTACAAAAACAGAAAAAAACTTAATGGAAGCGTTTGCCGGTGAAAGCCAGGCGCGTAACAAGTACACTTATTTTGCTTCCAAAGCAAAAAAAGAGGGTTATGAACAAATCGCAGCTTTCTTTGAAGAAACCGCAGGTAATGAAAGAGAACACGCTAAATTATGGTTTAAACTGTTAAACGGCGGGGATGTTCCTTCTACAACTGAAAACTTAAAAGCCGCTGCCGCTGGTGAAAATAGCGAATGGACAAATATGTACAAACGAATGGCTGCAGAAGCGAAAGAAGAAGGGTTTAATGACATTGCTTTTCTTTTTGAAGCGATAGGAAAAATCGAAAAAGAACATGAAGAACGCTATCTTAAACTGCTCGCGAATATAGAAACAAACTCTGTCTTTGCCAAAAAGGAAAAATCCGTATGGATTTGCCGTAATTGCGGCTTTATTTTTGACAACGAAAAAGCGCCGGAAAAATGTCCTGTTTGCGCGCATCCGCGGTCATACTTTGAATTGCGCGCTGTTAATTATTAAACTAAGTTTAAAACCATAAAAAAAGCTGTCAAGGATTCATCCTGACAGCTTTTTTTTATCTGATTATTTTTTTTATCCTGGTAAAGTAATATTCATCTTTTTGGAAAGTTCCTGCAGTGCATTCAAAGCGAGATCTATTTGTTCCTTATTATGGCAGCTTGTAAGGCAGAATCGCAGGCGCGCTTTGTTTGCCGGTACTGCGGGATATACAGCCGGAGGTACAAATATTCCGCTTTCAAACATTGCTTCCGACAGAGCGAATGCGTTGGAATCACTGCCGACAAGAATTGGAACAATAGGACTTTCCGAAGCCATGCATAGGTTAAAGCCTTTTTCCTTTGCTTTGGATACAAAGTAATGGATATTATCCTGTAATTTACTGACAAGCGAATTGTCTTTTCTGATTACGCGAATCGCTTCAAGAGACGCAGCTGCAAGAGCGGGGCTGAGACCGACAGAAAATACAAAACCGGGCAAGAAATACCTTAGGTATTCAATAAGCGATTTTTTTCCTGCAAGGTAACCGCCGCATGTTCCAAGTCCTTTGGAAAGAGTGCCCATTTTTATGTCTATATCATCCGGTTCAAGATTAAAGTACTCATCAACGCCTCTGCCGTTCTTTCCGATTACGCAGCTTGAATGAGCTTCATCAACCATGAGGAAAAGACCGAATTCTTTTTTAAGTTTTACAAACTCTGGAACAGGAGCGATATCGCCGTCCATGCTGTATACGCCTTCGATTATAAGCAGAACTTTTTCAAACTTGTCCCGCATTGATAAAAGTATCGCTCTTGCTGTTTTATAATCATTATGGGGAAACAGTCTGCTTGTTGCGCTGCTTAATTGAATTCCCTGGCTTACAGAATTATGCGAAAGGACATCATATAAAATTAAGTCTTTCTCGCCGCAGAAATTACCTACAAACGACACATTTGTGGAATGACCGCCGACAAGTACAATTGCGTCTTCGGTTTGTTTCCATGCCGCGACTTCTTTTTCCAGGTCTTTATGCAGTGTTTTTTCGCCGGCGAGAAGGCGGCTTCCGCTTGCCGATGTTCCAAGTTTTTCTATCGCGTCTATCGCCGCTTTGGAAACCTGAGGATGTCCGCTTAATCCTAAATAGTTGTAAGAGCCGAAATTAAGCACTTCTTTGCCGTTAACTATCGAAGTATCACGTAATGTACTGTCATGAGGGATATAATACGGGTTCTTCATTCCTTTTAATGTCTCAAAACGTGCCCTGAATGATTTATATTCAGGAGTATCTTCAAAATTTGTTATAGGTTTAACGTCCGTATTGCGAGTTACGGTTTTTGTTGCTTGCGCGGCGCCTGTTATTTTTTCCAGTAAAAGTTGACTGACATCATTGGGTGTTCTGCATCTGTAATAATCGCCTTCTTCTATAAGGACACCGAATCTTGTTTCTGCCATTACCAGTAATCCAAGACTGTCCAGACTGTCGCCTCCAAGGTCTTCGATAAAACGCATATCAGGCCCAACTCTTTCCGGCGCTATTTCCAGAACTTCTGCAAAACATTTTATTACCTGTTCCCGGATTGCCAGGAATTGATTGTTATGT
>Ga0123356_10003809_pt1 | contig 15700 bp, 9 predicted proteins | sample TergutEmb28metaG_2_FD_92546 | JGI IMG/M metagenome (GOLD analysis project Ga0123356, IMG submission 92546) | Embiratermes neotenicus P3 segment gut microbial communities from Petit-Saut dam, French Guiana - Emb289 P3 | ecosystem: Host-associated > Arthropoda: Insects > Digestive system > Gut ... | reverse complement strand
GTAGCCACTAAAGGTACGTTAGTTATATCTGTTACCGGAATAAAGACTGCTGAAAAATTAACATGAATAGTATGGTTGCTTGTAATATTGGTAAACGTATAGACACCGTTTGCAACAGCGCCGGGGTTATTGAAGCCATCTACCAGCACCTGACTAATCTCATATCCACTGTTAGCAGGCGTAAAGGTAAAGGTTTGCGTGGCGCCCTGCGGTAAAGTTATTGTTCCGGAGGGATTTATACTACCGTTAGGACCGGCGCTTGCCATGATCGTATATTCAACATGGCACGGCTCTTTCGTTACGCTCACCGGATCTGATTCAGAGCTATTTGGACAGATTGCCTTTACAGACCATGTGTACCCTTCCATCGGGTTAAAACCGGTATCAAGATAAGAGGTTCCTGTAAAATTGGTTGCAAGAAGCTGATTGCCTCTGTAAATATTGTATTTCGTTTCAACGCCAACGAGCGCCTCAATATTCCAGTTAGCGCTATAGTATCCTTCAGTCAAGTTCCATAAATTGGTCCATCCTCCATCATAATACGTTAAATCTCCTTTGCCAACCACTCTGGGACCAGCATCACAACCGGCAGGCCACTGATCTTCTAGTGTTATTTGAAGACGGTAAGCAATCCATAACTCCTGAGAAGCAATAATATGGTAAGGAGTGGTTAATTCTACAATATTATATGCTTCGGGTATCAATGGTTGTGTAACAAGCTGTTGATACATTAGAGCGCCCGGATTGGTGGGTGAAGTGCCCCCTTGATAGATTTGCAATGTAAATGTAATGTCTTCAATGTCATAAAGAAAGAATCTCATTTTATTAATTTTATCTCCGGTAGTTATAGATGCCGCTGCTAAATCGGCAGGGGTAAATCGTGCCGCAACAATGAAATCAATAGGATCTCCTGTTCCCATATCGGAATCATTATCTCCACACCACGATAACCAACCATTGGCTCTATCCGGAGGATTACTATGGGCAATTTTTTCACGACGTGAATTATTAGAAGAGAAAACTATGTCTGTTTGTAAAAACGTTTCTTCTTCAACAACCTCTTCCTGAATTGATTTGAGAACGATTGATTTAGTATCGGGTACACTCCATGTTAATTCGGCATCACAATCGGAAGTATAAGTAACCACTAAATTGGTTGGGGCAAGGCACCCGCTTCCAATAAGGAAATGTTTAGAGATAATTTCCGATTCTCCATCTGTGTAAACGGCTTTCACTCCGGCGGTATGCGTACCCGGAGAGAGATTGGTAAATGCATATTCTGCATTCTGCAAGCCTGATGCTTTTTCCACATCGTCTAAATAAACTGTAAATCCGGAAAAGGATCTTTTGGGCGGTGCGCTTGCTACTTTCCCCGGAACTCCCAAAAAGATATCATCCACCATAAATATATAGGCTTCATCAGATACACAGGCTATGGCAACATGCACCTTCTGCCCCGCATAATTATTTAGATTATCATAGGTATATTCTGTCCATTCGGTAGGAGCTGACACGTAATCTCCTGAAGAAATGATAGTGAAATCGCCGGGTAATGTACCCGTAGTGGAAACACCTACTTTGAACCTTTCAGCACCATAAGAATAGTTATAGCTTTTTGCCCAAAATTTGAAAACCGTCCCTGTATTAACATATTGTTGCGGCAGAATGAGCCAGTCATTATTGGGACCGTCCATAGCAGCAAAACAAGCCAAAAATTTACTGCCACTATGTGGTTGAATTGCAGGGTCGGTCATCGGAGGAGTAGTTTGAGAGGGGTTAAAAACGATATAAGAACCGGTATATTCTGAATGTTCAAAAGAGATTCCTCCTTCTATGCCAAACGTAGCACTACCATCCCCATCATACAGAATATAATCTCCAATATTGTCAATAATAAAATTATTATAACTCTCCATATTGTCAATAAAAAAATCATTATTCCATGAGAATAATGCATTTTGTCCGGTTACTACAACTTTCAGATTGTAAGGTTCTTCAATTTCAGGATTTGTTCCAAAAGATGAGAAACAGAGACTCAAGAGGAGCGATAGTGTAACTAAATTTTTCATAATAAATGTTTTAATATAATATTTTTTTTGTAAAAAGTGCGCAAAAATAGCATTTCTTTTTAAAAAAGTTACAGCCGGTACATCAAATTGCATCCCCTTACCTGTGCAGCATCCAACCTGCCCAAAATCTCTATCATCCCGTTTGTTGCTCTTTTTCCTAAGTCGTCGGTGGCAATGAAGGCGCAGGAATCTATGTTGGCAAAGTCAATAACATTGATTACTCCGCTACTAAGGGAGGCGGCGCAATGGAGCGGGTCTTTTTCGTCGCGAAACAGGAGTTTCATCCATGGAGGGGTGGCAAACAGGTTCTGCCCGTTGCTGTATGCCTGCGATAACAACTCGCACATGCCGTACTCGGAATGGATTGTTTTTACGCCAAATGTGTTGCACAGAATCCGATGCAGTTCTTCTTTTATCATTTCGGGGCGGCGCCCTTTCATGCCGCCGGTTTCAAATACCATTAAATCGGGAAATGTTACGGTGAATTTTTCGGCAAAATCCAATAAAGCAAAAGAAACGCCAAATAAGACTGTTTTTATCTTTTTTTCTCTTAATGTGGTAAGTTTTTCAAATAATTCTTCAACATTGTACAAATAAAACCCACTTTCAGCATATTTTGAACCGGAAATAAACCGCTTCATCATATAGATTAATGAGGAGTGTTTTTGTTCCAAATAGTTGGGCAATAATGCTAAAAAACAATAACCAGAAGGGTCTCCGTAAAAATATTCAAAAGCGTGCAAAAAAGCGCTTTCGTAAAGTGTAACATCTTTTATGAAGTGTTGCGATGTTTCGCTTCCTGTAGTTCCGCTGCTCCAAAAAACGATCTCAGGAGCAAATTCTCCTGTTTTAACATGATGGGTTTTGAAAAACGAGATGGGTAAAAATGGAATTTGCGATAGCGAGCTTATATTTTTTATATTAACATTCAACATATTACAAAAAGAATGATATACTTCGTTCTTCTCATACTGATGCCGAAACAGCGCCAACGCATGTTGCTCAAAATCTAAATCGGAATATGGGTGAAAAATATCTGCAAAATTCATTTTAATTTCCTGTGATTTAAAAACTTGTTCTCTTTTTCAATCTCTTTTTGTTTCTCTTTGGTAGCTTGAGAAAAAAAAGAATCTGCAAAAATCTCTTCAATATAACGCACTGCATTTTCCTGCGGATGGCACAAATCGTCCGCATAAAAACGGTAATCTCGCAAATCGTCCATCAATATTTCATAAGCCGGAAAGTAAAAAATGGTTTTGTCGTCTGTTAATTGCTCAATAGCAAGGTGCAACACCGACTTGCTGAGCTGGTTTTCGTGAAATCCATCTCCCAGGTGGCGCACCGGACTAACCGTAAAAATTATTTTCAACGAAGGATTGATCTGTTGAAGTTTTTGTACAATTTCTCTGTAAATTTGTACAATTTCCTCAATTGTAAGTCGAAACTTTTCAAATTGCCTGTTAGGAATTTTATGGCAGTTGGCAACCACCAAATCTCTTTCCAAAAACCGGTAACAATATGCGGTTCCGAAAGTGATGAACAAAAGACCGGTTTTTTCCAAAAAAGCTTTGGTATTTTGCCACTGCTGTTCGATTTGTGTAATAAATTGATTTTCATCATGATGAGAGAGTGAGCCGTGATGGGCAAAACTAACCCATCGCTTATCAAAAAAATAGCGATAATCTTCAGTAAATAGCGTTGGGTCAATCGTCATCTTTAAGACATTTGCGATAGAAACCGGATTAAAAAGAGTTCCAAACGGGTTAGAAAGTACAAAAAACCGATGCTGTTCCAAAAAACTTCCTATGTGATCAGAGAAGCAGGAGCCGAGCAGTAATAGCCGATCCTGGTAAGAGATTTGAAACGGGAATTTGGGAAGGGGCAACTCGGTACGGAATTTCATTTAGAGTATAATTTTGGTTAACAATGACTTGCAAAAAAAGTATATTTTTTTAATTTACAAGGCGAAGGTATAGAATAAATTGAAAAATGTTTATGGGTTAAAAAAAGGCTGTCTGACAAAAAAGTTGAGATAAAAATATATTTTTGCAAAGATTAATATCACAATCAAGATATTGATAAATAAACTATTATTTTAACACCATGGATAATTTCATAGTATCTGCCCGCAAATACCGCCCATCCACTTTCAATACGGTGGTGGGGCAAGACTCGATTGTTTCTACACTCAAAAATGCGATTAAGACCCAGCAGGTAGCGCAAGCATTCCTGTTTTGCGGTCCAAGAGGCGTGGGCAAAACCACCTGCGCCCGTATCTTTGCCAAAGCGCTCAACTGCCACCACCTCACTCCCGATTTTGAACCTTGCAATGAATGTGAGTCTTGCAGATCGTTCAATGCATCTGCCTCCTTTAATGTGTATGAGTTAGACGCCGCTTCCAACAACTCGGTAGAAGATATTCGCTCGCTGGTAGAGCAAGTACGCATCAGCCCGCAGGGCGCCAAATTTAAAGTGTATATCATAGACGAAGTGCACATGCTTTCCAATCAGGCGTTTAATGCTTTTTTAAAAACGTTGGAAGAACCACCACCCTATGCCAAATTTATTCTGGCAACCACCGAAAAACATAAAATTATCCCTACCATCCTGTCACGTTGTCAGGTATATGATTTTAAACGTATTGGAGACAATGACATTATGAAACACCTTGCCTTTGTGGCAAAAAGCGAAGCCGTACAGGCTGAAGAGGAAGCATTGCGCGTAGTTGCCTCAAAAGCCGATGGCGCACTCCGCGACGCACTCTCTATTTTCGACCAATTGGTGAGTTTTTCCGGAAAAAATATTACCTATCAAACCACCATCCAGCATTTGAATGTATTGGATGTGGACAACTATTTTAAAATGACCGACTTTCTATTCAGTGAAGAGGGCTCTGCCGCGCTACTGCTATTTGATGATATTCTGAATAGAGGCTTCGATGGTCAGCATTTTATTTCCGGTTTGGCTGCCCATTTCCGGCAGTTGCTGATGTCGCAAAACACTTCTACCATCAGGTTAATGGAGGTCTCCGATTCTGTGAAGCAGCGTTTTCTTGAACAATCCAAACAATCCGACAGGCAATTGTTGCTTCGTGGTTTAGAATTAGCCAACCAATGCGACTTTAACTATAAACTATCTCAAAACAAACGCCTTTCCGTTGAAATCTGTTTGATGCAAATCAATGGCAATTACGTATATAAGTTAACCGCAAGCGTCAGGCAATCACGGGAGAAGTAGTGCAGAGCCCCAGCCGGCAGGCATATCCAATTTAGTGCCTTCCACAGCCCCGCAGCAATCCACACGCGGCTTCGTGGCGCCTGTCTCCGTGCCTGTTAAGAAAACTCCGGATATTACCGATATAATAGGCGAGCGGAAGACGGTGAACGGTGAGGAAGCAGAAAGCAAAAAGCAGAAAGCAGAAAACGAAAGGCAGAACGCGCGAACCTCTGATTTCCCCACCCATTGGCGCGCCCTCTTCGAACAAGTCTTCTCATCCGTGCCCACAATTTATTATCCGTTAAAAGAATCGTTGCCCGAAATAAATAACAATATCATCAAAGTAACCGTTAAAAACGATATTCAAAAAGAACATTTTGAAGCGAAAATAAGAGATGTGCTGGAATTTTTACGCACTCATTACGATGAAAAAATTGAAGATGTGGTTGTTGAAACAAATGAACAGTTGGAAGTAAAAAAGATTATTTATGATGTAAAAGATAAATTGCAAAATTTTAAAGAGCAAAATGAGGAGTTTGAAGATTTTCTACAAATATTAGACCTTAAAATTAAAGACTAAAATGGAAATTTACATACCTAACCTGACATTAGAAAAGAAAACAATCTTAAAGAAATACAGAGAATTGTGTAGCTTGCTTCCATTGCGGGCTACCAAGCAACAGCACAGAATTTTTCATAAAGCATTTGCATTAGCTGTTGATGCTCATAAAGATATGCGCCGTAAGAGTGGCGAACCCTACATCTATCATCCAATTGCTGTAGCGCATATTGTTGGACAGGAAATCAATCTGGGTGTTACTTCCATGATTGCTGCGCTCCTTCACGATGTGGTGGAGGATTCCGATTATACATTGAAAGATATTGAAGGACTGTTTGGTCAGGATGTTGCTAAAATTGTGGATGGACTTACTAAAATAGAGGATATTGTGATTGATGTAGATCAATCGGTGCAAGCTGAAAATTTTAAAAAAATATTACTATCTACCGTTGAAGATGTGCGTGTAATTTTGATAAAGCTGGCAGACAGACTGCACAACATGAGAACGCTCAGCGCTATGCCGCAAGAAAAACAATGGAAAATATCTTCCGAAACCTCCTTCTTTTTCGTTCCTATCGCACATCGTCTGGGGCTTTATACCATTAAAAGCGAACTGGAAGACCTAGCAATGAAATATAATGACCCCGTTGAGTATAATAAGATTTTTCATGCACTTGAAACCTCTGAACAGAAGAGAAATACATTAATTGACGATTTTACCAAACCCATCATTGAAAAACTGCAGGAAGCCGGCATTGAAGCGGAGGTTACCAACAGAACAAAATCAATTTACTCCATTCATCAAAAAATGATTCGGAAAAAAATCAATTTTGATGATATTTACGACATTTTTGCCGTGCGCTTTGTATTTGATTCCCCTCCCGAAGAAGAAAAAATTATTTGCTGGCGAATCCATACGATCATTACAGAACTCTACAAAACCAATCATTTACGCGAAAGAAACTTTATCACAAATCCCAAACCTAACGGGTATCAATCGTTGCACATTACGGCAATGAGCAAAACCGGAAAATGGGTAGAGGTGCAAATTCGTTCGCAACGTATGGATGAAATTGCAGAAAAAGGACTTGCTGCGCATTTTAAATACAAGGAGGAAAACAGAAACCCGCAGGAATATGAAAACCGTGTGGAAGAATGGCTTGAAAAAATCAGAGGCATGTTGCAAAGTGAAGATACTACCGCTTTGGAGTTTCTAAACGAAGTAAAGTTGAATTTGAATTTGAAAGAGGTTATTGTGTTTACCCCAAAAGGCGAAAGAATAGTGCTGCCTGCCGGCGCCACTGTGCTTGATTTTGCCTACGAACTGCACACCAATCTCGGAAACCAATGTATTGGCGCAAAAGTGAATTACAATATTGTGCCTATTGATTATATACTGAAAAACGGCGATCAGCTTCAAATCATTACATCAAAAAAACAGACTCCTAAACCGGAATGGTTTAATTATGTGAAAACGGCTTATGCGCGTGAAAAACTTAAGGAAGCCTTTCGTGAAGAGCACAAAAAAAAGGAAGAGGAAGGAAAAAAGATTTTGGCTGACATTTTTAAATCATTGAGAGTTGAAAATAACGCCTCAAATATTGGTCGTGTACAGGCAGATGCAAGAATCTTGTCGCCCTATGAATTTTGGAACCACGTGGCAGAAGGCGTGATTACAAAAGATCGTATCCGTAAGATTTTTAGAAGAAAAACCTCCAATACCAATGCTATTGATGATTTCAGAAAGAAGATTGCAGACCAATTGCCTGAAAAAGAAATTGATAGATTAATTGATGAACAGTTGGATAAAAAGCCGGAAGTGTTCCTGTTGGATGAAATTTCAGATGTAATTCGTTATGTGATTGCCGAATGTTGCAACCCTATACCGGGAGATCAGGTGATGGGATTTCAAATTACAAACGACATCATAGAGGTGCATCAAACCCAGTGTCCGCATGCCATTGAGCAAATGTCGAAATTTGGAAACCGTATCATTAAAGCCAAATGGCGCAAAGAATCTAATGTGGCGTTTCTCTCCGGAATCAGAATTTCCGGATTCGACAGAAAAGCGATGGTAAAAGAGATTATTGATGTGGTTAGCTCTCAAATGGAACTAAATATCAGATCGTTCGATATCTGGTGCAAGAGCAACACTTTCACCGGAAAGTTAATGATATATATTCAAAATGTGAAAGCGCTGAACGAATTAATTGAAAATTTATCTAAAATAGATCAAGTAGAAAAAGTAGAGCGCATTGCACCCGAATAATGAAATACAACTTTCTGCAAGCAATTCACAACCACTTACTTCACCAACCCCATAGTATCCGTAGCAATCACCAATTCTTCGTTGGTAGTAATTACCATAGCGGCGGTTTTGCTGTTGAGTTTCGTTATCAATTTGTCTTCGCCGCGCACATTGTTGGCATCTGCATCAAAATCAACGCCTAAGAAGCTCAAGTTGCCCAAAATTTCGGCTCTTGCGTTTATGTCGTTTTCTCCAATTCCTCCGGTCATCACAATCAAGTCCACGCCATCCATAGCAGCAGTGTAGGCGCCGATATATTTTTTCACACGATAGCAGAAGCACTTGAAGGCGAAGAGGCTGCGTTCATTTCCGGCTTTAATACCTGCATCAATATCGCGCATATCGGAGCTACTACCGGTAAGCCCTGCCAACCCCGATTTTTTGTTAATGAGCGTGTTCATTCCTTTAAAATCTAATCCTTCTTTTTCGCCGATATAGAGCAATGCGCCCAAATCCAGGTCGCCGCAACGGGTGCCCATAACCAATCCCTCTACCGGCGTAAAACCCATGGAGGTATCCACCGATTTTCCGTTTTTGATAGCGCAGATTGAGGCTCCGTTACCCAGATGACAAACAATAATTTTCAGATCTTCATAATTTTTACCCAACAAGTTAGCTGCTTTCGGGGCAACATATTTGTGGCTGGTGCCGTGGAATCCGTATCTGCGAATTTTGTTTTCTTCATAATATTTGTACGGAACTGCATATAAAAATGCCTCTACCGGCATCGTTTGGTGAAAAGAGGTATCAAAGACGCCCACTTGTTTAACATGAGGTAACATTTTCATCATCACTTCAATGCCGAGCAAATTGGCAGGGTTGTGCAACGGCGCCAATTCACAAAGATTCTTGATTTCTTCTAACTCTTTTTCTCCCAACACCATACTGTGTTTGAAATACTCACCGCCGTGCGCCACGCGATGCCCTACCGCCTTAATCTCTTCTAATGAGGCTATTACCCCGTAGTTGTTATCCAACAGCGCCTCTAAAACCAACTTTATTCCCACTTCATGATCTTTGATGGGAGTTTGTACGTAATACTTGTCGCCTGTAGCAGGTTTATGAGTAAACTCACCCATTTCCAACCCAATACGCTCAACAAGTCCCTTTGCCAACAAATCGGCATTTTGTTCCATATCAATTAATTGATATTTAATGGAAGAACTTCCGCAATTTAATACTAATATTTTCATAAGCTAATGATTTATAATAATTTATACTTTTTAATTTCTGTTGCAAAAGTAAACAAATATTAATAAATTCTGTATTCTGTTGCATTTTTTGATGAACGGCATTACCATCGTTTGACAAGAATTACTATTTTCGCGGCGTAGCTTACGTTAAAAGTTTGCAAACCAAATACGAAAATAAAAATATGGAACAGCAAAAAGGAGAAATAGTAATTTATCAAAACAAAGAGAATGATATCTCTTTGAATGTTCGTTTGGAAGAGGAAAATGTTTGGTTGACACAACAACAAATGGCTGAGCTTTTTCAATCTTCTCGAACAAATATAGTTGAGCATATTAAGCACATTTATGAGGAAGGTGAATTAGATGAAAGCGCAACTTGTCGGAAATTCCGACAGGTTCAAAACGAAGGCAATAGGATTGTTGAACGGGAATTGCCATTTTACAATCTCGACCTGATAATTTCTCTCGGCTACCGAATAAAATCCCGTATTGCAACACAATTCAGGATTTGGGCAACACAACGACTGAAAGAGTATATAGTTAAGGGATTTTCGATGGATGATGAGCGGTTGAAAAATATTGGAGGAGGCGGTTATTGGTACGAACTTTTAAACCGTATTCGTGATATTCGTTCATCTGAAAAAGTTTTATATCGTCAGGTGCTTGATTTGTATGCAACAAGTGTTGATTATAACCCGAAACTGAATGTTTCCATTGAGTTTTTCAAAATCGTTCAAAACAAATTGCATTATGCCGTACATAGACATACGGCGGCAGAAATAATCTTTGAACGAGCCGATAGCGACAAACCGTTTATGGGACTTACAACATTCTCAGGTAGTCATCGAAAATATCAGGTAAAAACAATTTCGCCCGTTGAACAGGCATATATTGGAAGCAATAAAAAATACCGAAAATAAATATATAAATCTTAAATTTTTAAATCACTACGGTATTTCCATATATTTATGACTTTGCAATGAAATGCGCCAGTGCGTATTTTTCAAAATATAATCAACAATCTTGGGTATCATATTTTTACTGCTGCTCCACTCGGGCTGGAGAAGCAAGTGGCAGCTTTCATTTACATGCTTCGCGTTTTCTTCTGCCCATGCAAAATCTGATTCATTGCAAATCACCACTTTCAACTCATTGGCTTTTTGTAATACTTTTTGTAATGGCGGGTGGTTTCTTTTCGGTGAAACGCAAATCCAGTCCCATTCTCCGGAAATGGGTTCCGAACCGGAGGTCTCTAAGAATAATTGAATATTATTGTTTATCAATGTATTACACAGGTATTCCAAATCATATAACATGGGCTCTCCGCCGGTTACCACCACTGCTTGGGAAGGGTTTTCAATAATTCGGTTAATAATTTCATCTACAGGGGTTAAAGAATGTTTATGGGCGTTCCACGATTCTTTTACATCACAAAAGTAACATCCAACATTGCAGCCGCCAATACGCAAAAAGTAAGCCGGCTTTCCGGTGTGTACGCCTTCGCCTTGCAGGGAGTAAAATTCTTCCATAATAGGGAGAAAGCGGTCTGAGTAGTTTTTTACGGAAGAAGTTATCATAACAGTTTTTTTCAGCGCGACAAAAATATATGAAATTTTTTGACAAAAAACGATACTTTTGCCGTCAAAAATTTTTTAGATTTATGAATGAAAAAATAATCATCTTAGATTTCGGATCGCAAGTAACCCAGTTGATTGCGAGACGCATACGCGAAATGAATACCTATTGCGAAATTGTTCCTTACAATAAATTTCCTGAAAATTGGGAGGGAATTAAAGGCGTTATCTTATCCGAAAGCCTGTTTGCAGCCAATCAATTAGAAGATTTTAAACCTAATTTTGAGTTGTTTAAAGAAAAATTTCCAGTTTTGGATATTGAGAATGAGGCGCAACTTTCAGCCCAAAAAGAGGAGGTTTCTATTCTCAACCATTTTGTACAGCAAATTTGCGGTTGCAAACAAGATTGGACAACGGCTTCGTTTATTGAAACAACCGTAAAAGAATTGAAAGAACAATTAGGAGACGACCGTGTTGTATTAGGGTTGTCGGGCGGTGTAGATTCTACCGTAACTGCCGTACTGTTGCATAAAGCTATCGGAAAAAATCTTTTCTGCATTTTTGTGGATCACGGTCTGCTACGTAAATATGAATTTGAAACGGTTCTGGAAAACTATAAAACCTTAGGTTTAAATGTAATCGGCATTCCGGCAGCACAACGTTTCTACGATGCCCTAAAAGGGATTACCGATCCGGAAGCAAAGCGAAAAACTATTGGCAAAGGCTTTATTGATGTGTTTGAAGAGGAAGCACACAAATTGCAAGGTATTCAATGGCTGGCACAAGGCACTATTTATCCCGACATTATTGAGTCTTTGTCGGTAAAGGGCAAGGTGATCAAATCGCATCACAATGTAGGCGGGCTTCCCGAAAAGATGAACATGAAATTGGTAGAGCCGTTGAAACTTTTATTCAAAGACGAGGTGCGCAAAGTGGGAGCAGCTCTGGGTATTGCAGATTCGTTTCTGCAAAGGCATCCCTTTCCGGGACCGGGATTGGGTGTGCGCATTTTGGGTGAGATTACCGCAGAAAGAGTGCGTATGTTGCAGGATGCCGACGATATTTTTATTAGCGGCTTAAAAGAGCACGGCTTGTATCATCAGGTATGGCAAGCCGGTGTGATTTTGTTGCCCGTTCAGTCAACCGGCGTTACGGGCGATGAAAGAACCTACGAAAATGCAGTGGCGTTGCGTGCTGTGTTATCAACCGATGCCATGACGGCAGACTGGGCAAAACTCCCCTACGAGTTCCTTGCCATAATCTCTAACGAAATTATTCATAAAGTAAAAGGAATTAACCGCGTGGTTTACGACATCAGTGCCAAGCCACCGGCAACGATTGAGTGGGAGTAAAAAAATAGCACCTCAAAAAAAGATTTAACCCAAACGGTTTAAAACCGGCACATATTTTTGCTAAAAATTGTATTTTCGCCAACTCATTTTAAAAGTTGAAAATAGATGAAGCAAGCAGACTATGTTTTTGAAACCAGTTGGGAAATTTGCAACAAAGTAGGCGGTATTTACACCGTTTTGTCCACAAAAGCCTTTACAGCCGTTCAAAATTACGGCGACAATTATATTTGCATAGGACCGGAATTGTCGAAGGAGGATAACTCCGATTTTATGGAAGACCTCTCTCTTTTTAAAAACTGGAGGGAGCTTGCGCAAAGCGAAGGGCTGCGCATTCGCACAGGGCGCTGGAATATCAGCGGCAACCCTATTGTGATTTTAGTGGACTTCACTCCTTTTTTTGAGAAAAAAAATGAAATTCTTACACAGTTTTGGCTTAAATATCAGTTAGATTCTATTTCGGGGCAGTGGGACTACATCGAGCCTGCCCTCTTCGGCTATGCCGCCGCGCGCGTCATCGAGAGTTTCTACAACTACTACTGTTACGCTACGGATAAAATTATTGCGCATTTCCACGAGTGGATGACCGGAACGGGAATCTTGCATCTTGAAGAAGATGTTCCACAAATTGCGACCGTTTTCACCACCCATGCCACTGTGCTTGGGCGTTGCATCGCCGGAAATTTGTTACCACTATATGGAGTGATGGAAAATTATAATTCCCAGGAATTTGCACAACAATTTAGTGTACAGTCCAAACATTCTTTAGAACATCTTTCTGCAAAATACGCAGATGGTTTTACTACGGTGAGCCAAATTACCAATCGTGAGTGCAACGCTTTTTTGAAAAAACCTGCTGATGTGATTACGATAAACGGGTTTGAAAACAACTTTGTACCGCAAGGTGAAGCGTATGCTGAAAGAAGAGCCATCGCAAGAAAAAAATTGATAGAAGTTACCCAAGCGCTCACCGGACAAGAAATCGCAGAAAATACTTTATTTGTGGTAAATAGTGGTCGTTACGAGTTTAGGAATAAAGGAATTGACCTCTTTATTAACGGATTGACAAAATTGAAAGATCAACGTACCGATCGTCCCATTGTAGCCTACATTACGGTACCTGCCGGCACAAACGGGCATCGTTACGATTTAATCGAAAAAATGGAATCCGAACAGGCATTGTGCACAACACCCCAATTGTTCGATTATTGCACCCACCCTTTGCAAACCCCCGACCACGATCCCATTGTTAACCATCTGAAAAAAAACAATTTGGATAACTCCCCAAATACACAGGTTAAGGTGGTGTTTGTTCCTGTTTATTTAGATGGAAAAGATGGCATTTTTAACCTTCCGTATTACGATTTGTTGATAGGATTCGATTTGTCTATATTTCCCTCATATTACGAGCCTTGGGGTTATACTCCATTAGAAAGCATTGCTTTTGGTATCCCCACTATTACCACCTCAGTAGCAGGGTTTGGCAAGTGGGTGCTGGATAATTTCGGCAGCCAAAAAAGCGCGTGGGTCATTCATCGCGACGATGACAACGACAATGAAGTGAGTAATGAGATTGCTGACGCTATTTATTATTATGCCAATTTAAAAGAGGCTGAAAAAGAGAAATATAACGCTTCTGCTATTGAAATGGCGCAAAAAGCGTTGTGGACGCATTTGTTTGACAACTATTTGAAAACTTACGATATTGCCTTGACAAAAAGCGATTTGCGTTACGATAAATACAAACATAAAGTATCTCGAATTGTGATGCAAGTAACTCAAATGGAAAGAATGGAACCTCGGTGGGCGCATATTACCGTAAAAACCAAACTGCCAAGCAATTTAAAAAAGTTAGAAGCGCTTGCCCATAATTTGTGGTGGAGCTGGAATTACGAAGCCCGCGAACTTTTTGAAGAGATTGCCGGCGCTGAAATGTGGAAAGCATATAAAGAAAATCCTACGCATATTTTGCAGATTCTGCCGCTGCCCCGCATGACGGAGGTCAGCCAAAATAATCAGTATATTAAAAAGTTAGATAAAGTTTTTGAAGATTTTCAATCTTATATGAATGTTAAAAAACCTGCCGATAAAGCTAAAATTGCTTATTTCAGCATGGAGTATGGCATTAGCAACGAGTTGAAAATTTTTTCCGGCGGTTTGGGCATGTTAGCCGGTGATTATCTGAAAGAAGCCAGCGATTGCAACGTGAACATGATGGGTGTGGGGCTTTTGTATCGTTATGGCTATTTTACACAACAAATTTCGCCGCTGGGTGATCAGGTTTCGCTTTACCCGAGCCAAAGTTTTTCAAAATTACCTATTACACCTGTTAAAGATGAATATGGTGATTTTAAAATGATTACTATTGCATTGCCCGGACGAACCCTTTATGCACGAATTTGGCGCGTGGCGGTGGGGCGAATCCCTTTGTATCTGTTAGATACAGATTTCGACCTCAACCAGCCGCAAGACAGAAACATTACGCACACGCTGTACGGAGGGGATATTGAAAATAGGCTCAAACAGGAGTTGTTGCTGGGCGTTGGAGGAATCAGAATGTTAAATTTGTTGGAAGAAAATCCTGACTTATACCATCTTAACGAAGGGCATGCTGCATTTTTAACATTAGAACGCATTAACCGGTACCGCCATGTTCATAATATGGCATTTCCGGCTGCGGTGGAATTGGTGCGTGCGTCATCGCTTTATACTACGCACACGCCGGTGCCGGCAGGACACGACGCTTTTAGCGAAGACCTGATGCGTATCTATTTTGCAAACTATCCCTCTCGATTCAATATTCCCTGGGAAGCCTTTATGGCTTTGGGTAGAAAACATATTGATAATGTAAACGATAAGTTTTCAATGAGTATTCTTGCTTGCAAATTGGCGCAGGAAATTAATGGCGTGAGTAAAATTCACGGCAATGTTTCGCGGGAGATGTTTGTAGATCTGTACGACGGACATTTTGCCAACGAACTGCATATTGACTTCGTTACCAACGGTGTACACTACCCCACTTGGGCGCACAAAAAATGGCAAAACTACCACAAAGAGATTTTGGGTAATGATTTTCTTGCCGACCAATCGAACCCTGAAGTTTGGCAAAACATTGAAAATGCGAATACTACTACTTTATGGAATATTAAAAATGAACTTCGCGCCGAGTTGTTAGATGAGGTGAAACAGTTGCTGGAGGTACAAATGATGACGCGAAACGAATCGCCGGAATTGATTTTAAATACGGTAAAATCAATTAAAAATAACACGCTTACGATTGGCTTTGCCCGTCGCTTTGCTACCTATAAACGTGCCCACTTGCTCTTTACAAATGAAGAGCGATTGGCAAAAATTGTGAACCACCCAGAACAGCCCGTGCAATTTTTATTTGCCGGCAAAGCGCATCCCAACGACAAAGCCGGACAGGATTTG
>Ga0123356_10003808_pt1 | contig 15701 bp, 10 predicted proteins | sample TergutEmb28metaG_2_FD_92546 | JGI IMG/M metagenome (GOLD analysis project Ga0123356, IMG submission 92546) | Embiratermes neotenicus P3 segment gut microbial communities from Petit-Saut dam, French Guiana - Emb289 P3 | ecosystem: Host-associated > Arthropoda: Insects > Digestive system > Gut ... | reverse complement strand
ATTTCCTGTGCAATTATGCCTTGCTCTTTTTCAACACTTTCGGGAGTAAAGTAAGGAACTGAAACAAAACTTAAGAGAAGTTTGAGGTTTTCAAAAAATCTATCCGAGCATTCAAAATGATAAGCAGTCAAATCAGTCGATGTGTAAGCGTTCGGTGATGCTCCGTTTGCGGATAATTGTTCAAGTGCATTACCCGTTTCCGTATCGAACATTTTGTGCTCCAAAAAATGTGCAACTCCTGCAGGGGTTTCATATTTTTTACCTGTGATACTGAAACACCTGTCAACTCCGCCGTAATCGGTGGCAAAATATGCATATTTCTTATGAAAACCGGGTTTTGGCACCACATAAACTGTCAGACCGTTCGGCAGTTTTCCGACATATACTTTTTCATTTATATGATTATATTCATTTAGCGTCATCATCCGTCTCCTTACTTTCCGTGATTTCGATATCTTCGGTGCCTGACAGAAGATATACAGAATCAAGTTTAATACCGGATGATGCTTTTATTACACGCTCAACGGTCACGTCATCAATCATACTGCACAACTCTGCCGGATTATAAGTTACTGCAGAAAGAACACTGTCAAAATAAAGCTCTTCGAGTCCGCCGGATCTGTCAAGTGCCGACCTGATCGATGTCATGATCGAACGCTTGGCTGATGTGAATTCCAACTCCGTTATATCAGCTGATTTAATATTTTCAAGCTGTGCAAGGATTTCGTTCAAAGCAATTTCTGCATTTGAAAATTCAACTCCGGATGTTACCAGCATGATACCTTTATGTTTATCAAGCATTGAACTTGCATAATAACAAAGAGACAAACGTTCACGAACATTCAGAAATAATTTTGATGATACACTGCCGCCGTATAATGCATTGAACATCATGAATGCGGGATAATCGGGTGTTTTCATTGCGTCACCGATTCTGAAACCGGCAACCAGCTTACATTGCGTAACATCCAAAGTTTCCGAAAATCTGCGCGGTTCATTTAAATGCGGATCATAAACCACATCGGTTTTCGGTATGTTCGGTTCCGTACGATCTGACAGACCGGAAAAAGCATGCCTAATCATCGCATCAACACGTTGCGGAGATATCGAACCGCAATATAATATTTCGATACGTGAGTTTGCGATTATATTATAATAATGCTCGGTCAATGATTTGCATGTGATTTCGCGAACACGTTCTTCATCACCGAGTTTACTCACTCCGAATGCCTCACCGGCACACATTTCTTCAAGTAATCTGTCAACCGAATAACCGCGTTTGTCATTTATCCCCGCTCGTATATCATCAATAAGATTCGATTTTTCACTTTCAATATAATCTTCACGCAACAAACCTTCCTGCAAACACGGAGAAAGCAGAATATCTGCAAGTATTTTAACAGCACTTTCCGCTATAGACTCACCGCCCGGTATATAACGGTCATCCGGAAAGTCAACATAAAACCCGATACACTGGATTTCACCCTTCTTCCTGATGATCGGTTCGATCCGAACACCGTATAAATCATCAAGAGCAGCCGTTATACTTTCCATATCCGGCAAACTCGCAGAACCGCGACGCAAAACACGCGACAAAAGAGCATTCGCCCCCGCCGTCTCTTTCTCAAGCCCGCACAACAAATTAAATGTTATACAACTCGACTTAAACTTATCAGTAGTGATACAAGTCAACGAAACCCCGGCCCTGATCTCACTCTTACAAATAGAATACAAACTCCCGTTTTCCAAACAACCGCTTTCTTTCTGAATAATATACCTGCACGGCGTTCATTGTAACATTATTCACTGATAAATGAAACAAAAAATTACAAATTAGTAATATTACCGATAAAATAACAGTAATAATCCGAAGGGGAGTTATGATTTCAGTTTTTCATTGTTTTCATAAAATTTCAGAGAGCGGCAGGACAGCTTCCCGGGGTAGGGAAAATGTTTGTGATTTGTCTTTAAGCCGATCATGGAATGTATGAAAACAATGAAAAACTGAAATCATAACTCCCCTTCGGATTATTACTGTCTGTCGGTAATAGAAGTACAGTTATAATTGATTGGTGTATTGCAACAGTTTGTCGATGACGGCAGGGAAGTTCATTATGTCTGTGTTTTCGCGCAGCCAAATGATGAGATCGTTGTCTGTATTGTATCGGTATTTGTCGAGTTCGTTCATTAGAGTCAGTAAACGATGTGTTATGGCAAGCCCCAAACCGGTACCTTCGATCGCTTTTTTTATCATTATTTCAACATTATAAATAATAAATATGAAAAATCAATGACGTTCTGTATACATGTTGTATCCGACGACCGTACAGACGATTATAATACCTCCCATGATTGCAAATCGACCCGGAATTTCAATAACGGGTAAAAAGCCCCAAAGTCCTGCCAGAAGAACCCAAAGCGGATTCAAAATCGGTTCGATCGTTGTAATAAGACAGGCTAAAAGAGCAGGTGTTTTTTTTATTCCCTTTGAAAAGAACACATAAGCAAGCCCGACCTGAACAACACCGAGGATTATAACAGCACCCCATGCATATACATCTGCATTGACCTCAATCACGGCAAACGGTAACCCGATGAGTGTGTTCATCAAAAAACCCATATATAATGCATTTTCAGGATTTGTATCGGGTCTTTTATTGCATACATAAACACCTGCCATCGATAAACCCGATATAAGAGCCATGATATTTCCCCAAAAAGCACCGGCATTCAGGTTCCCGGCAAAAAACATCATCATCCCGACCAAAGTAAGAAGCACTGCAATAATTGCACTGATTGTCGGTTTCTTTTTATAAAAAATCAAATAAATCAAAATAATAAAAACAGGAGCAGTAAACTGTAATAAAATCGCTGCCGCCGCGGTAGTCAGCTTATTGGCAAACACATACAAAACAGTAGTGGAGGACAAACAGACAGCAGTCATAACATTACCGAGAGTAAACTCGACTCTGAAACTTCGCTTGTATATAATAAAGACAACAGCTGCTAACGTTGCCCTCAAACCGACAATAGTCATCGCACTCCATGGAATAAACTTTATGAAAACACCGCCGAAACTCCAGCAAATCGCAGCCAAAACAATAAAAAGAGCTCCGCCCCGTTCCTTCCGGTCATCCAAAATCATAATGATCCCCTTTATATTAATTCACTACGGGTGGCATATTATCATGTGCCGTGGAAAAATGGAATTTATTTTTGACAGATTTGCGGTTTTCCTGTATAGTAGTAGCGGTTTTCAGTATTTTACGATTTCGAGGAGTTGGGTCGATGCCGGATGAAGGAATATATAAAAAATTTATAAGTGAACATGCCGATACATTACTTGATCAAATTACGGTCAATAAATCGATTTTCATACAAAATGACGTAAAACGCGGACTGCGTAATGCCGACGGTACGGGAGTCATGGCAGGAGTCACGAGAATAGGCAGTACGCAGGGGTATTATATGCGTGACGGTGAAAAAACCGCGATGGAAGGAAAGCTCTATTATCGCGGTATCGATGTTGCCGATATCGTCGACGGATTTTTAAGTGAAGATCGCCCCGGATTTGAAGAAACCGCATATTTACTTATTCTCGGACATCTTCCGAACAAACCCGAACTTGAAACATTTCGCCTGATGCTCGAAGACTTCCGTGAACTTCCCGCCGGATTTACGGAAAACATGATATTACCCGCACCGAGTATCAATATAATGAATAAAATGTCACGAAGCATGCTTGCACTTTATTCATATGATGACGAACCGGAAGCGGATGAACACAATCTTGAAAAAGAGTTGACAAAAACGTTGCGCCTGCTTGCATGTTGCCCGATCATAGCTGCACATGCCTATGCTGCAAAACGACATTATTTTGACGGTGAAGGCTTGTACCTGCACAGATCACAACCCGGATATTCAATGGCGGAAAATTTTCTGCACTCTGTACGTCGTGATAACAGCTTTACCGAAGAAGAAGCACGACTTCTCGATTTATGCATGGTTCTACATGCGGAACACGGCGGTGGTAATAACTCGGCATTTGCATGCCGTGTGTTAACATCATCGGGAACAGATATATATTCATCAATTTCTGCTGCGATCGGCTCTCTCAAAGGCCCTAAACACGGCGGTGCCAATGAAAAAGTAATCGATATGTTCTCTTATATAAAAAGAGACGTTGAAAATTGGAAAGATGAAGACGAACTGTCCGATTATCTTGATAAAATATTAAAAGGCGAGGCCGCATCAGGTGACGGATTGATTTACGGAATGGGACACGCCGTTTACACGATTTCCGATCCCAGAGCAGTCATACTGAAAAAACTGGCACGTTCTCTTGCAGAAAAAAAAGGAATGCTTGAAGAGTTTGAGTTGCTTGAAACAGTCGAAAAACTTGCACCATACGCCCTCGGCAGAGCAAAAGGAACAGGCAAGGCAGAAATTTGTGCGAATGTTGACATGTATTCGGGAATGGTTTACGAAATGCTCGGAATCCCGCATGAATTATATACACCGTTGTTTGCTGTGGCAAGAATGGCAGGATGGTGCGCTCACAGATTGGAAGAAGCATGGGGCGGAGGAAGAATAATAAGACCCGCTTACAAAGCAATAGCACTCGACGAAGATTACATACCTCTTGATAAAAGAAACTGATAAATCACAAAGGAGAAACAGAAAATGTCAAACAGGATTTTTACATCGGAATCAGTAACGGAAGGACATCCCGACAAGGTTTGCGATCAGGTGTCCGATGCAGTGCTCGATGCATTGCTCAAAGGAGACAAAAAAGCTCGTGTTGCCTGTGAAACGATTTGCACCACGGGGCTTGTACTCGTAATGGGTGAAATAACCGCAGACACATACGTCGACATACCGAGTGTCGTACGCAACACGATCAAAGACATCGGATACATCAATCCGGAGCTGGGGTTTGATTGCAACGGCTCTGCCGTTATGACCACGATAGATGAACAAAGCCCTGATATAGCGATGGGTGTCAACAAAGCACATGACGACGCTGATGAAGAAGGTGCCGGCGATCAGGGAATGATGTTCGGATTCGCTTGTGACGAAACACCGGAATACATGCCTGCTCCGATTTCGATGGCACATGCTCTCACACTCAAACTCGCCGATGTCAGAAAAAGCGGAGAACTCAAATTTGTCAGACCGGACGGAAAAAGCCAGGTAACGGTCGAGTACGATGAAAACAGAAATGTTATCAGCGTTCCGGCAATCGTTGTATCAACCCAACATGATCCTGATATAGAAATCGAAAAACTTCGTGAAGCGATCACTGAATGCGTCATTAAACCGGTCATCCCCGCAAATTTGATCACAAAAGACACAAAAATTTATGTTAACCCGACAGGACGCTTTGTTGTCGGGGGGCCCGTGGGAGACTCCGGACTTACGGGTCGTAAAATAATCGTCGACACATACGGCGGATACGCCAGCCACGGCGGCGGTGCATTTTCCGGAAAAGACCCTTCAAAAGTCGACCGCAGTGCCGCATACATGGCACGTTATGTCACAAAAAACGTTGTTGCAGCAGGACTTGCACGCGCATGTCAAATCGAACTTGCTTATGCAATAGGTGTGGCACAACCCGTATCGGTACACATCGACACAAGAGGAACGGGTGTGATCTCGGATCAAAAAATTGCTGATATAGTAATAGAAAACTTCGACTTCAGACCTTCAAAAATAATCGAGAAACTCGATCTTCTCAAGCCGATCTACAGAGCAACCGCCTCTTACGGTCACTTCGGACGCGAAAACGAAGGCTTTACATGGGAACGTCTCGATATGGTCGACAAACTTAAGAGTTACAAAAATGGATGATTCCGGGATCATAGAAGGTCGAAATGCAGTTACCGAAGCCTTGCGTTCGGGAGTTAACATTGATAAAATATTCATCGCCAAAGGTGAAGTCGACGCCGCGCTCAAACACATAGCATCAACAGCTCGTGCAGCAGGTGCAGCGGTTGTCGAAGCAGACAGACGTAAGCTTGATTCAATGAGCATTACAGGGTCACATCAGGGTGTTGTTGCGGTTGCGGCCTTTGCCGAATATGTATCGATCGATGATATCCTCGAAAAAGCAAGGGAAAAAGGAGAAGCTCCTCTTATAATCATATGCGACGAACTTTCCGATCCCCATAATCTCGGAGCGATCATAAGAACATGCGAAGCATCAGGCGCTCACGGTGTCATAATCCCTAAACGACGAAGCGCGGGACTTACCGCAACAGTAGCAAAAGCTTCAAGCGGTGCGATTTTTCACATCCCGACAGCAAGGGTACCGAATATAACTGCTGCGATCAAAGAACTTAAAAAAGCCGGTGTCTGGATATTCGCGGCATCTCCCGATGCGGAAAAAACACTCTGGGAATCAGATTTTACATGCCCCGCGGCATTTGTTATCGGTTCGGAAGGATCCGGGATCGGCAGGCTTGTAAGCGAAAACTGTGATTTTAAAATAAACATCCCAATGAACGGAAAACTCTCATCACTTAATGCATCCGTATCTGCGGCAGTTTTATTATACGAAACTGTCAGGCAAAGAAATCGTTGCACTTGATAATCAACGAGAGGGGAAGTCTTTATGTCGGATGAATGGGGCGACTTCGAAGAAAACACCGAAGAAACAGAAACCGCCGGTTTTTACGATTCCGAAAACAGCAACAACAGCACCGGAAGCTATTCAGGAGAATATGATGGTGGTAACACCGGAAATTATTCTTTGGAGTCTATTCTTGCTGAAATAAAAGGTACGGCGTTTATCAACGGCGATAAACGAACGCCGCCGGATCTGTTACAGGAAAAAGCAGACAGGATACTCAGAGAAGCCGCAGAAATGTCTGCAGTCGGCATTACCGAAACCGCACCGCCTCAAACTATCTCATCCGCGACCCGTCAAACATCTCCGCAACATATACAAAACGACCCGTACGAACCGGACTTTTCCGATACGGACGAAATACCGATGATCGTTATGCCGATCGAAGACGAAAGACCCGTATATACACCTAAAACCGACCCGACATTTGCATCTTTCGACGCCGCCATGGACGAAGCAACCATCATGTCGGCAAAAGATTCCGGCAGCGATCGACAAAGAAATCAGGAAGAGCCTTCCGTGCTCTTCTTCGACCAATTCCGAACAGATATCCCGCAGGCACAAGAATTGCCCGTCAGAAAAATAAGCAATAAAATAATCGGAGAACATGAATTTTTCGATCAGGATGAACATACTGAATTCGATCCGGAACCCGAACTGAAACAAAGCCGTTTCTTCGGAAAGCGCAATCGTTCATCGGGACCCGTCAATGAATCATTGTTTGATGATTCGGACGAACAAAGTTCACTGTCCTTTGAAGATGAGATATATGACGAACCGGATTTAAGAAAAGCCGTGCGCAAATTTGCCGCAGAATGTAATTCAATATCTATCCGCGTTATCCCCGCATCGATCATCACAATTCTCATGATTCTTATCACATACGTATTTGAAGCCGGAATGATTGTACCGTTCGGCATCGGAAACAGTACGGAACACGCAGCCGGAATGCTGATAATCTTTTTACTTATCGTAATGATGCTTTGTTCCGATGTGATCGTAAGAGGTGTCGATTTTCTGATTCGCGGAGTACCGAATGCCGAAACACTGATCCTGTTTTCCTGTGTATTTTCTCTTATATCTCCGACATTCAGCATCATAAGCGGAGCCGCATCGATGTTGCCGTTTTGTGCTGTTTCTGCACTTTCACTAACTTTTGCCGCTCACGGTGAAAAATACAATCTTCGCGCAATTACAGACACATTAAAAACCGCTGTCAGTTCATCTGAGCCTTACGGTGTACAAGCCGAATACAATACCGACATCGATAAATCCGTATTGAAAAAAGCATACAACAGAACCGACGGATTCTTCAACAATCTCATGCAACCCGACATTACTGAACTTACATACAGATATGCCGCACCGATTTTACTGACCGGAGCATTATTACTGACAGTGATAATCATAATCATAAGAGGCGGTGTTGAAAATTCTCTGCATATCCTTTCTGCTCTTCTGGCCGCTGCAGCACCGTTTTCGGCATTACTGTCATTTTCCGTACCGTTTGTCACGGTAGCAAAAGCGATCAAAAAATCAGGTGCCGCAATAGCCGGCTGGGGCGGAGCCGATGACATGAGTTTTACGGACGGTGTTTGCATAACCGACGACGATTTGTTCCCTCCCGGAACATTAAAACTCAGCGGAGTAAAAGTATATGACGGGGCATCACCCGAAAATGCAATACGTTACACTGCAAGCATCATCATGGCGTCGGGATCGGGATTGACGAGCCTCTTTGCGGAAGTTCTGAAGCAACAGGGTCTCAGTGCGATGAGAGTGGATAATTTTGAATGCCACGAAAGCGGAATAGGCGGATTGGTTCGCGGTGAACAGGTTTCGACAGGTTCCGCTGCATTCATGAATCTTCTCGGTGTCAGAGTCCCGGATGATGCGAATATGAAAAATGCCGTTTATACGGCAGTCAACAACAGACTGACAGCTATGTTTGCGATTGAATATAAACCCTTACCATCAGTACAAAGTGCCCTTATATCAATGCTGAAATGGCGCATCGATCTGTATTTTGCAATGAGAGATTTTAACGTTACACCTGCTATGGTGGGGCAAAAATTCAAAGTCCCGTTTGACAGCTTTGTATTCATACCCGCAAAAGATTCATATAATATATCGGATCTTTACTCAAGAAACCGCGGACGAATGTCGGCAGTGCTGATCCGCGAAGGTTTCAATCCGTTTGCCGAAGCCATCACAAGCGGAAGATTGCTTAAATCAGCGGCATTTTTTGCCACGATCTTGTCGGTCATATCAGCGGCTCTCGGAGTACTGCTCATGTTTTACATGTGCTGGACAGGATCATTCATTTCGGCAAGCCCCGGAAACCTGGTGATCTTCATGCTTTGCATGCTGGCAACGGTAATGATAGTGTGCGGTTATGTACGTCTGAAAAAATAAGAATATTAATGTGCAAATATTATATTTACCGATGCCGAAAAAACAGTTGTATTATAAAACCGGTTGGTGTAAAATAAAGCTCCGCGTTTTTTGAATCAATAAAATAAAATCAGTCAGTTAGCGAAAGGTTGGACATCAATTATGCCGTATACCACAGAAAATATCCGAAATATCGCATTACTCGGACACGGGAGCAGCGGAAAGACAAGCCTTGCCGAGAGTATGCTTTTCTTAACGGGAAATACCGACAGACTCGGTAAAGTATCCGACGGAAATACGGTCGGTGACTCGGACTCCGAAGAAATAAAAAGACAAATAACTATTTATCTTGCATCAATGTTCACAGAGCATAAAGGATGCAAAATAAACATACTGGACACACCCGGATTTTTCGACTTCGCGGGTGAAGTTCTGGAATCATTGCGTGTAGCAGATGCCGGTATCGTCACATGCACGGCTAAAGACGGCATCAGCGTAGGATTTGAAAAAGGATGGAGTATGCTTTCGGTCAACAAGATCCCGAGAGCGATATATATCTCAAAAATCGACGAAGAAAACGGTGATTTTGACACAGTTCTTGAATCACTTCGCGAAAAATACGGATCATCTGTCTGTCCGCTCACAGTCCCCGTTAAAAACGCAGCAGGCAAGATCGAAGGTGTTTACGACCTCGTATACCGTAAAGCCTACAGCTTTGAAGGCGGCAAACAAAAAGAAATCCCCGTGCCGGACAGCATGAATGCCGAGCTCGAAGCACTTTACGAAACCTTCAACGAAAGCATTGCCGAAACATGCGAAGAACTGATGGAAAAATACGGCGAAGAATACACAACAGCAGAAATAATCAAAGGCGTAAAAATAGGCCTTAAAGATTTGACACTCTTCCCGGTATTTTGCGGATGCGCAACAACAGGATTGGGAACCATCCCTCTTCTCGACGCCATTGCAGACTTCTTCCCGTCACCGCTTGACAGAAAAGAATTTACCGATGATGATAAAGAACTCCTGGTCGACCCGAACGGTCCGACATGCGCGATCGTTTACAAAACCCTTTCCGACCAGTACGGAAGATTCAGCCTGCTTAAAGTACTTTCGGGCAAAATCACTTCTGACACACAACTTGTAAATACACGCACCGGTTCGACCGAAAAAATGAATAATATATTTAAAATGCAGGGTAAAAAGAACGTCGAAACAAAAGAAATCATATGCGGTGATATCGGTGCAGCATCAAAACTTTCAGACACAAAAACCAACGATTCATTAAGCGATTCCAAAACAAAAATAACCGCCAAAAAAATCGTATTTGCACCGCCGTGTTATGCGATGGCGATAGGACCGAAAACAAAAGGTCAGGAAGACAAAATATCAACAGGTCTCGGACGTCTCGGTGAAGAAGATGTTACATTCACATTCCTCAACAATCCCGAAACAAGACAATTTGTTCTTTCGGGCGCGGGAGATATCCAACTTGACGTTCTTTGTGCAAAACTCAAAGACAAGTTCGGTGTTGAAGTCGTATTGACACCCGCACGTGTACCTTATCGCGAAAAGATCCGTAAAAAAGTATCGGTACGCGGAAGACATAAAAAACAATCAGGCGGAGCCGGTCAATTCGGTGATGTCGTTATGGAATTTGAACCGGGTGAAACAGAAGATTTGATCTTCGAAGAAAAAATCTTCGGCGGAAGCGTTCCGAGAAACTTCTTCCCGGCTGTCGAAAAAGGTCTGCGCGAAAGCATTCAACGCGGTGTTCTTGCCGGTTATCCGCTCGTGTTCTTAAAAGCAACACTCGTCGACGGATCATATCACTCGGTCGACTCAAACGAACTGTCATTCAAACTTGCGGCACAACTTGCATACAAAGAAGGTATACCGCAGGCAAGTCCCGTACTTCTCGAGCCGATCGGTCGTCTGCTCGTTACCGTTCCCGATAACTACACGGGCGATATCATGGGTGATATTCCGAAAAGACGCGGAAGTACAATGGGCATGAGCATGAATTCCGAAGGAATGCAGGTCATCGAAGCTGAAGTTCCGATGGGTGAAATGTCAAGCTATGCGATCGACCTTCGTTCAATGACACAGGGCAGAGGCTCATTCACGATCAACTTCGAGCGCTATGAAGAAGCCCCGGGTCCCGTACAGGCAAAAATCATAGAAGAATCAAAATACTTAACAGAATCAGATTAACCGTTAAACAGGTAATGATCGATAATGGGGCGGTCCGGCAGGGCTGCCCCTGAAAAATAGGGAGACAAATGGATTTCATTCGAGAATCGATAATTCATATGCGTGAAACGCTTGCGGGCTTTGACGGTGATTATCTGCCGTATGCAACGATGATCATCCGGTTTATTTTGCCTTTGCTTGCGATCATCGTTGTTGTTCGATGCGGAAAATCACTTTTGCATGAAAAAAGCGAAAGCGAAATATGGGGTCAGCTCAGACTTCCCAACGGAACACTAATAAATCTCAATTATTGGGAAAATGTGATCGGAAGAGCAAAAACATCAGATGCGTTTATGGAATATCCAACCATATCACGAAATCACGCGGCACTTATTCGAGACGAAAAAGGAAATTGGAAAATCTACAATGTCGAATCAAAATCCGGAGTCGTCGTAAACGGTAAAAAAATTGAAAGTGATGCCGGTATCCCTGTAAACTCAGGTGATAAAATCGAACTCGGAGGTGTGGAACTCAAATTCATCGCAGCCGATAATACCGACGAATACGAACAGGCAGCCAGCAGAACACGTCCCGGTCAATACTACAAGCAACATTCAACATTGATATATTTAACAGAGTTTCAACTGCTTCTCGGGCTTCAATTATATATATCCGCAGGTGCCGCGGCGACATGGGCTCTGCCGTTCAGTTTTCTTGCACTTATCGTATTGATGTGGGGTTGTTATATATTTACCCGCATAATGAAGCGTATTGCTTTTGAAATAGAAACGATCGGTTTTTTCCTGTCAACAATAGGATTATCGGTTATCGCATCAGGTTCTCCGGATGAACTGACAAGACAGGTTTTATTCATTATATTGGGTTTGGGTTTGTTTTTCATCATGGGATGGTTCTTACGTGATCTTGACAGAGCGAAAATGGTTCGCAGACCGATCGCGGTGCTCGGACCGGTTATCCTGGCTGTTACGTTTGTGATCGGTTATATTCAGGGAGCCGATGTTTTCGGAGCTATACGATGGATCAGGATAGGCAGTCTGTCATTCCAACCTGTCGAATTTGTTAAAATAGCTCTTGTTTTTGCCGGAGCGGCAACTATGGAACGTTTGTTTGCAAGAAGAAACCTTTATGCATTTATAATATTGATGGCATTATTCATGGGGCTGTTGGCTTTGATGACCGACTTCGGATCGGCAATGATCTTCTTCGTAACATTCCTTGTTATTGCATATTTACGTTCAGGTGATTTTGCAACTATCATACTCAGTGTGGCGGGAGCAGGGTTTGCGGGATTGGTGGCATTATCGACATGGTCACATATAGGCAGACGTTTTTCCACATGGGGGAGAGCATGGGTACAGGTCGAACCCGGGCAATATCTGGGAGATCAACAGGTTCGTGCAATGGCGGCAGCCGCAAGCGGCGGTTTGTTCGGTGTCGGAGCAGGTAACGGTTGGTTAAAAGGAACACCGTGGTCACCGCGTGTATTTTCATTCGATTCGGATATAGTTTTTGCTATGGTCAGTGAAGAGTTGGGACTTATAATCGCATTGACGGCAATGGTATCTATACTGCTGTTTGCCGTGTTTTCCGCACGATCGGCTGATTCGGCACGCAGTTCGTTTTATGTAATCGCCGCATGTGCAACATCGACAATCTTCGTGTTTCAAATGTTGCTTAACGTTCTCGGATCAATGGATATTGTGCCGTTTACGGGAGTAACATTCCCCTTTGTTTCAAAAGGCGGCACAAGCCTTGTAGCGTGTTGGGGGATGCTTGCGTTCTTAAAAGCCGCAGATACAAGACAAAATGCCAGCTTTGTTGTAAAAACACCTAAAAGACCGCAATTCAAAGGCGGCGGAGCAATCACCTACAGAGAAGTTGAAGGATCATTATGGGAACCGGAAGAACCGAAAACCGGCAACAGTAAAGTAAAAGTCAAAGTTAATCGCAAAAATGGAAGAACATGATTTATGAAAAAAGTTAAGTCACGCGCAGTTTCAGTTTTATTATTGGTTTTGATCGCAATTCTGGGTATGGGATTTTATGTCGGAAGATATATCGTTCTCGGATCGCAGTGGGCATCTTCACCCGTAAATGCAGCGGTGTTCAGAAGAGGAGTTCTTACGACCGGTGAAATAACGGACAGAAACGGTGTAATCCTTGCAAGAATTACGGACGGCAGAAGATCATTTGCATCCGACCCCGATGTAAGACGATCGACCCTTCATGCTGTCGGTGATGCCAACAGTAATATAGGAACCGGAGCGATGCTTGTGTTTGCTTCGGATTTGTCCGGATTTAATCTTATCACCGGTTCATACTCAGTCAGAAATACAGGAAGAACTGTTAAGCTTACGATTGATTCGGAGCTCAACACGATCGCACTGAACGCACTGCGCGGCAGACGCGGTGTTGTTATGGTCAGCAATTATGAAACCGGTGAAATACTCTGTATGGTATCAAGCCCGACGTTCGACCCGGTAAACCCGCCGTCAAATCCGAGTGAAGAAGAAGCACCTTTTTTAAATCGCGCGATTTTTGCGGATTATCCGCCGGGATCGACATTCAAACTGGTGACGGCAGCAGCGGCTATTGATAAAATAAGCAATGTTTACAGCCTTGAATTCACATGCGCAGGGGGAAACAGAGGCGAAACAGCGGTCGGCAATGATTTATTGATCTGCAGCCACGGACCGCACGGCACTCTGGGAATTGAGCGCGGTATGGTCGTATCATGCAATATTGTTTTTGGTGAACTTGCACTCGAATTGGGTGCCGATGTTCTTGCGGAATATGCAAATAAATTCGGACTTTCAACAAGCACAAGAGTGAGCGGTATTCAAACGGTAAGCGGAAACTTTGATAAAGGTGACCCCGGCAGCATATTTCTTGCATGGTCAGGCATCGGACAATTCAACAATCAGGTTTGTCCCGCATCGATGCTTCGCTTTGTCGGAGCTATAGCCAATGACGGCAGAACAGTCGATCTTTATTATAAACAAAGAACGGGGCTTCAATCATTTATCCCGTCAAGAACAAGAAGGTTGCTGACTGCAAACACGGCATCGGGACTTGAAGAACTGATCGAAGTCGAAGGTGCATCAAATCTTCTGCTCCATGCAAAAACAGGTACCGCACAAATCGGCCCCGGTATATCCCCCCACGCATGGTATACAGGCTATATAAACAACCCCGGCCACCCCTACGCCTTCGTCGTAATAGTCGAAAACAGCGGAAGCGGAGCCGACATAGCAGCCCCGATAGCAAGAACGGTACTGCAGGCGGCAATAACAAGGTAATTCAAAAAGACAGGAGGACACAACGATCCTCCTGTCTTCTGCATTACCCGGGTTACTTAGTTCCGAATATCCGGTCTCCTGCGTCACCCAAACCCGGTACAATGTAACCGTGGTTGTTGAGGTGACCGTCTATTGCACATGTGATTATTTCGACATCGGGGTGGAGCTCTTCCATTTTTTCGACTCCCGGCGGTGCTGATAAAATAGTCAGCAGTTTTATCGAACGTGCTCCCGCGTCTTTGAGAAAACGTGCAGCCTCTGCTGCAGTTCCGCCGGTTGCAAGCATCGGATCGAGAATAAAGCAATCGCGCTCCATGATATCGGGAGGCATTTTGCAATAATACTCGACCGGCTCGAGTGTTTCGGGGTCGCGATAAAGCCCGATATGCGCTACTTTTGCAGAAGGGATGAGGTCGAGGATGCCTTCAACCATGCCGAGTCCCGCACGAAGTATCGGGACAAGAGCAAGTTTTTTCCCGGCGAGCGCTTTAACAGTCGCTTCCGCAACGGGAGTCATCACCTTGACCTCCTCCAAAGGCAAATCGCGCATTGCTTCGTAGCACATGAGCATAGCCATTTCTCCGACTACTTCGCGAAATATTTTTACGCCTGTTTCGATATCACGAAGAATCGTCAGTTTATGTTGAATAAGCGGGTGTGTAAGAATTGTTACCGGCATAAATTACTCCTCTATTGTTATTTCCCCGGTTACGATATTTTCCGTTGTTGCAGAGTCGGGTTTTTGTTTTTCATCTTCATCATCGACCGTAACGGCATTCTTTTTATAATCATCAGCTCCGGGGAGGATTTTGTTGAGGATGATACCGACGATTGCGGCAAGAGCCATTCCTGCTTCGATGTTGAATTCACCTGTTCCGAATGAGAAGGGGATCTCGGCTCCGCCGATTCCGAGAACCAAAATGACGGCTGCAATTATCAGATTGCGGGGTTTGTGGAAGTCAACTCTGTTGTCGACCAGCAAACGGGCACCGACCGATGCGATCATTCCGAATAATACTATCGAAATACCGCCGATGATCGGACCGGGGATCGTACTGATGACAGCCGCGAGTTTCGGAATGAAGCCGAGAGCAATGGCAAATACAGCCGCTATACGCATGATGGTCGGATTGAACTGACGTGTCAAAGCAAGGACACCGGTATTT
>Ga0123356_10003806_pt1 | contig 15708 bp, 38 predicted proteins | sample TergutEmb28metaG_2_FD_92546 | JGI IMG/M metagenome (GOLD analysis project Ga0123356, IMG submission 92546) | Embiratermes neotenicus P3 segment gut microbial communities from Petit-Saut dam, French Guiana - Emb289 P3 | ecosystem: Host-associated > Arthropoda: Insects > Digestive system > Gut ... | reverse complement strand
GGCCTGGGTCGTTGATCGCCTCGGAGAGCCGGAGCGGGATCCCGTGCGTCCGGGTCGCCCACTGCATGAGCTCGGCGAAGAGGTCCAGCTGGTGCTCGTTGAGAGGCTCGTCCCCGCCGGCGCAGCCCTCGGTCTCAACGCCGATCGAGTAGGCGTTGTGCGCGACGCCGTGCCACGCCCTGATCGAGGTATCGACGTGCTGGAAAGGGAGGCCGGCCTTCGGGATCCAGACGTGCGCCGATACCCGCCGGGCGATGTAGACGGGGAACGGGTTCCCGTTGCCCGCCTGGTGGTGGAGGGTGACCGCTATCGGCCGCAGGTCGCCTGACGCGCGCCACTGGTCCCGGTCGGTCGTGGTCCGGTCGGTCGGAACCGGCTGCCACGCGGCCGTGGGCCACCTAGCCATCTTCGGGCTCGTCCCCCAGGTCCTCGGGCGCGGGTCCCATGCCCTCGTCCTCCAGAGTCGGCTCCGGCTCCTCGACGGCGCCTTGATCGCTCACGGCTTCACGATCTCGGCGGCGTCCATCAAGGGATCTCCACGATGGCGGGGTTGGGCTTCGGAGGGAGATCAAGGCACCGGCGGGCGGCGTTCTCGGCCCATCCCCACATGAAGCCGCTAATCCCCTCGAACCGAATTCCCTCGGCGACCAAGGAATCGTAGAGGTCGTGTCCCTCTGTCGAGGCGAACCGCTCAGGGTTCTCCAGCGCCCATCTGAGGATCGCCCCGCCGGCGCACCGCGCTGCTTCGCCGTACTCAGTGGCCTCGTCATAAGGACCGGCTTCGAGGAGCCAGGTCCTCATGTCCTCGACCGACTGTCGCTCGTCAGCAGCGGGTTGTGGGGCGCCCCCGAGCACGGTCTCCAACGCGCGTTCGGCGTTGACTCCGAGGTGCGCGCCGTCGCTCATCAGCTTGCCAGTGCGAGCTCGTCGACGGGTTCATCGTCCAACGAATCGAGATAAGCGCCCATATCGCGAATGGCGATCCTAGCCTTTGCGTAGGTCAGCCCCGGCGGGGGAACGATGGGGAGCTTGGCCATGATCGCTTTGAGTTGGCGCCTGCGAATTGCCGCGTAGTCGGGATCGGCCTCGGCCCAAGGGACGCCTTCGGGGTCGATCAACCAGCCGACGATGCTCCATGCCTGTGAGCGGCTTACGCCGGCGTCGATGAGATCTCTGGCGAGCTCTCGGGCTTCGTCGGTCGTCTCCGGCCGGTAGAGCTCTTCGTCGATGCGACTTTTCGGTCCTCGTGCTCCCATAACAGAGTTCACTCTACCGATGGGGTCGGCCGGCCGAGTGCTTCTCTGGCCTCCTGGATGAGCTCTTCGCGGACCGGTTGGCGTGGCTGCTCGGGCTCGATATCGCGGAATCCACCACGCGGGGAAGCGGGTTGCGGGGCCGGACGGCGGACCGCCGCGTAGAGCTCGTCGATGATGGCGGTGAACCTCTGGAGCTTCGCGGCGAGCGTGTGGGCCAGGGCTTCGAGCTCGTCGACTCGTTCCGGGTAGCGCATCTCTAGGACCCTGAGGCGGCGGCCGGGTTTGCTGTCTCGGATGATGCGATGGCCGTGACGATTGATTGCCGAACGGAGCCTGTCGTAGGCCTCTGGTGATGGATCTTCCTCCCTCTCTCCACTCCCTAGAGAGTGAGAGAGAGAATCTCTCTCTAAAGACAGAAGGAGAGGGTCCTCGGGCGGCTCGCCGTTTGTGTGAACCTGGAACGTATGTTCTGGCTGCTCAGAAGGGGTGCTCTGGCCGTTTGTGTGAACATGCTCGCCGTTTGCGTGAACCTCATCACGCCTGGTCAGGAGCCCAACGAGCGCCTTTCCGAGCAAGTCTTGGACACTCAAACCAGGCTCCTGACCTGCGAAATGTTCACTTGAACGGCCTTCAGGTTCATGAAACTGCGCCACAAGAGAGAGCGCGACCCGTCGCCCGCTGGGCTTCCAGGGCACGCCGAGATTCATGCCTTTCGGATTCTTCATCGATCGGCCTCGGCGGTACTCCCAGTCCTTCACTCGTGGATTGATCCACCAAAGCGCGGGGTGCCGGCCCTTAGAGTCCAGCCGGGAGAGAACCTTCTCCTCGAGCAACCAGCCAAGCACCTTCCGGTCGTATCGAATCTCACCCTTCGTGACCCGGCCAAGCTCTGTGCGCAGGTCGTGGTCGGTCAGGGGGCGAGGGCGATCTTCCAGCGCGAGCAAGGAGACCAGGGCGTATCGCCGGCCCCACTTGCTTTGATCGATCAGGCCGAGGACATCACTGAGCGTGTTTGACATACTCGAACCGTAAACCGCGATATACGCTTGTGCGGTGGATGGTTACCGGGGGCTCAAGTCTTGGTCGAGCAAGAAGACGCCGAACTGCCAGGAGTGCGAGGACAGCGGCTGGCGGCTCGACGAGCTCGTGGTGACCGATGAGGCCGTGGCGAAGGGCTATCGGCTGGTTCCGCTCGCGGTGCCGTGTCAGTGCGAGGCGGGCCGGAGTCGGCTGGCGTGGATGGAAGGGCAGAAATGACCGAGGACCGTGACCTGACCGAGGTCGAGAATCCAGGATTGGCAGGGAAGGTTGTCGCGCAGACGATCTGGGCTGGCCCAGGGAGCGGGGAGAGCCTGGACGCCTGGCAGCGGAGAACCGATTCGCTGATCTCGGCGGCCGCCGACTCCGTCTGCCGATCGGCGCTCTACTGGCTCGCCGCGTTCAGAGTCGGGGAAGGGTTCGAACAGTGAGAGGGAACGGTCGCCATGCGATCCGTGAGAGGGCTGACGAGTTGGGGGTGGATTGGTTGTCGATGCCGCTGCGCCTTAAGTCGGGCTGGGTTGTCGCGACGGGTCGTAAGCGCTCGACGGGGGACATGTTCGTTCTGGCCAACTACGAGGGGATCGGGGTGCGGGAGCGGCGCCAGCCGATCCTGTCGATCAAGTTCACGTCGGCGGAGTGGGACAGGTTCTTGGAAAACAGGCGGGCGTCTGATGAAGGCGGGTGAACCTGATTCGCGTCAGTCGACCTTTGTCCGCTTGGTCAACGTCACCGATGTGTCGGAGTTCATGGGGCTGGGGAAGTCGCCTCGGACGGCGTACGCGTATGCCCGGGTGATGCAGCGGGTGCTCCCGTTGCTGGAGGCCCAGGGCGTCGACCTGGGCTCGTGTTCGGCGGCGGATGTGGCGAGGGTGGCGGAGCAGTGGCCGCGGTCGCATTCGTCTCAGGGGCAGTTGCGGGCGGCGTTGGCGGCGGCGTGGGAGCTCGTGGGGCGGGAGGCGCCTCCGTTGCGGGCGGTGAGGGTGCCGCCAAAGGCTCGGAACCGATCGAAGGCGCTCTCGGAGGAGCAGGCGGCGGCGTTGGAGCGGGCGGCGTGGGATCGTTGCGACGCGCCGGGGTTGTCGGTGCTGGTGGGGCTGTATTCGGCGTTGCGTTGCTCGGAGATCGCTTCGTTGGCGCCGGCGCAGTTCAGCGCGCACGGGGACGGGTTGTGGCTGACGGTGATGGGGAAGGGTGAGATGGTTGAGGATCTGCCGGTGCATCCGGTGCTTGAGGCGGCGTTGGAGCGGTGCGGGCCGTTCGGGCGGTGGGTGTTCCCGGGGCGGCCTGGCCGGCCGGGGCATGTGTGTCCGGCGACGATTTGGAACTGGACGCACCTGGTCGCGGGTGAGGCGGGGTTGGGGCGATCGGTGCACACGCACCGGCTCCGTCACACGGCGCTGACGGAGATGAACGATCGTTCCTCGGATCTGCGGGCGGTGCAGACGATCGCCCGCCATTCCCGGCCGGAGACGACGGCGGGGTATACCCGCACGCAGGCGAGGAGGATGCGCCAAGTGGTGAACATGGTCGATTACGGGCGACGGCTCGACGGGGACCCGTCGTGAAGCCCTCGGTGCTCGTGGAGATCGACAATGCGGCCTGGGCGAGGCTGACTCCTCGGATGAGATGGCGGGCGCGGAACCTCTACCGGATCCGTCGACAGGGGGGCGCGTCGAGGGATCAGGCGCGGGTGGATCTGCGATTCTTCGTCGCGGGGATGGAGGCGGCCCTCTCTTCGCTCAAGTGGGAGTCCTCGCTTGCCGTGTCGTGAGTGTCAGCGGCTCCAGGCGGACGAGCGGGTGCGGGGGTATTTCGTGCGGGTGGGGCCGGAGGAGGTCGAGGTCCAGATCGTCGGGTGCGCTCGGCATGTGGCGATGTTGCTGCGGGGGGAGCGGGAGGAGCTCGCCGGGATCGATTAGGGCTTCTTGCGTGGGCGAGTAGTGGTCCATTCCCGACCGTTCCACCAGCGCTCGTCGGGACCTCTTGGGTCGGCGTACCAGCCCGGCGGTAGCGGTTGGGGGGCTCGGGGGTCGGGTCGGGGGAGGACGAATCCTGCCAGAAGGATGACGGCGCCGGTGGCGGCGACGGCTGCGCCTCCGAGGTAGATCTCGTTGGCGAGCTTGCATTGTTGCTCGCGGACGGGGTCGGCGTCGGAGCCGTTGCCCAAGATTCCTGCGCCGTTATCGATCGCGCAGGAGTGGTGATTGGAGGTCTCGGCGAAGGTGGTGAGACCACCGGCTGCGACGAGGCACGCGCCGAGAATGACCATCGTCGTTTTGCGGTTTGCCACTGCCTTTGTGTCCCCTGCTCCGCTGCTCGAAGCGGGAGAGACTAGGGCAGGAGGAGCCAGGTGATCCAGGCGGCGGCGGGGAGGAGGTTGCGGCCTTGGCGGACCCGCCAGAGCCAGAAGGCGCAGCCGGCGATGAGGCCGAGGAGGATGAGGGTGATGGTGCCCTGGCCGTGGCCTAGGAGCCAGTTCTCGAAGCCTGTGTACCAGGGGGGTTGCACGCGGCTTAGCGGCGCCGGCGGCGGCCTTTGCGGCGGTTGGCGGCAATCGCTTTCTTGATGTTGCGGCGGGCGGCGGCTTTTTGCTTGGCGGTGGCCATTCGGGCGGGTTCCTTTCAGACGGCTTTGACGTTGAGGTTGGGGGCCTGGTCGAAGCTGTAGACGGGGACGAGAGCGGCTCCTGCGGGCACGTAGATGGCGTCGTCTTCGCCTTGCCGAATGACGATCGGGCTCGGTCGATCTGGCTGGGATGGGCTTTGGCTTCCTGGAGGGTAGAGGTAGAAGCGGGCGCCGATCCCGGCGTCGTAGAGGTCGGCGATCTGGTCAGCTGTGATGCTGCGAGCAAAAATGAGATCCGCTATTTGCCCTTGGAAGAATTGTGTTCCCGCGCCTGATTGTCCGATCGCTGCGGTTGTGGCAGCTTGAGCGGACGGATAAGCGGGTCCGCTGCTGGTGAGGTTGCCGTCAAGGAACCAGGAGATCTCGCCGCCGGCGACGCCGAGGGCGAGGAGATGGGGGCTGCCGTCATTGATGATGGGCCCTGTTGAGCCTGCGATGCCGGGAAAAGCCCAAGCTGCCTGCCCTGGTGTTTGGCCGCTGAAGAGCCGCCAACTAATGGCGTTGTCGGAGGAGAGGATGAACTGGGCGCTTGCGCGAGTGGTGGCGATCCAAAGGAGCAAAGCATAGGCCGTCTGGTTCGCGAAGGCAGAACTGACTGCTGAAGCTGGAATGGATATGAAGCCGCTCGTCCCGTCGAAACTGGCGCCCATCTTCTGGCCTGCGACGAGCATGCTGCCGAGGGTGATTCCGCCTGACGGGGTTCCGTCCTGGTTGTCGCAGCTTTCGGCGATGGTGGCGGATCCGGGTTCGTCGTCAAACTTCCAGCGGGCAAGCGGGTTGAGCGCCGTGACGCAGGCCTCGTAGGCCTGGGGATTGGTTTGCCCTGGGAGCGAGACGTAGAAGATCCGGTCGAAGGGGACGGCGGAGATGGGCTGGCCGCTGACTGGAGGGGGAATCGTGACGGTGCGGCCTCGGCCGTTGTCGGGGATCCAGGGTTGGCCGGTCTCGTAGTTGTCCCGGCGGGTTCTTGCGGTGTCGGTCCAGGTTGATCCGGGCACGAGCGGCCTCCTAGCTGAGGGCGATGAAGGGGGTGGACCAGATGGCGACTTCGGTGAAGAGGTCGCCTGATGAGGCGCCGATGATGGTGCCGTTGAAGTTGTTGACGGCGTTGAAGAAGCCGGTCTCGGAGACCACGCCGGACTGTGTCGAGCCGGCGGTGGCGCCGACCACGAGGCCCTCGACGGGGAGGGGGATGGGGATGGTGCCGAGCGGGCCGGGGGCGAGGGTGGCGGGCTGGACGGCGTTGGCGGCGGTGGTGAGCATGACGGCTCCGGTTGCGCCGGCGCCGAGCGGTTCGGGGGTCTGGGCGGCCCAGCGCACGGCGTGGGGGTTCTCGGCGGTCTCGATGCCGTTGTCGGCGGCGAAGTACAGGTACCGGTCCCCGGCGGTGGAGTCGAGCTCGAAGGCGGCGTAGACGGCGAGGACCAGGGTGAAGGTCACGGGCTCGAAGCCGAAGTCCGGGGCGCCGGGCTCGATGTGCTCGGCGAGGGGGAGCAGGTCGGGGGCGGGCAGGAAGTGGTGGATCATGCGAGGAGCCCCGAGACGCTGACGTATTGCACGATCGAGTACTGGACCCGGGCGTTGACCTGGTTGCCGGCGGTGAGGCCGTAGTAGACGATCGAGAAGATCCCGCCGGAGGGCACACAGATCGGCGGGGAGTACTCGCCGACGTCGTGGGCGGCGTGAAGCGAGTAGTCGACCTCGTAGGAGGGCTGGTCGGGGGAGCCGATGAACATCCGGGCGGTCCCCTCGTAGGCGGCGACGCCGGCGTAGGAGACGCTGATATCGATCCGCTCGATCTCGTAGCCCTGGCCGGAGGGAACGGCTTTCAAGATGAGCTCGGCGCCCGTGGCGCCCTCGGGGACGATGGCGGAGAGCGGGAGGTTGTAGCGGTCGAGGACCGAGCGCGCCCGGATCGCGTTCGACGCGGCGGGAGCGCCGGCGTTCGCCGCTGAGATCGACCCGATGGCCGGGCCGGTGCTCTGTGCGTACCCGGTGGGCATCAGGCGGGCTCCGCTGGCGGCTCCTCGGCCGCTCTACGCCCGCTGCGGGAGCGGTGCGGGTGATCCTCCACCTCGGGGGTCTCGGCGGCTCCTGCGGCCTCTGGGGCGGCCTGGCCGGCGCCGGCGACGCGGAGGACTTGGCGGAGGAGGTCCTCGACGGGGGCCATCGCCTGGGCCACCTCTTCGTGGACCATGTTGGCGACCTGGTTGCGGTCGAGCTCGGGGGCGCGGGCGGCTCGGGCTGGGGCGATCGAGCCGGGGAGGGGCCGGGCGTGCTCCTGCGGTTCGGCGGCGCGGGCCTTGCGTTGGGCGAGGGTGTCAACCCACGACATGTTGTGCTCCTTTCAGGCTGCGGCTGCTAGGGGTAGGGCTTTGGTGACCGTGGTCGACACGCCGGGGAAGAGACGCGTCAGGCCCAGAACGATGAGGCCGAGGGCGCCGAGGACGAACACGCCGGTCAGCACGATCGACAGCACGCTCTTCGACAGGCCCGAGGTGAGGCCGGAGACGGCGCTCTCGGCCCCGCCGGTGACCGCGCCGGTGATCGCGTTGCGGATCGTGGACACACCGGGGATGCCGGCGCCGGTGGCTTCTGAGACGACGGCGCCGGCGCCCTGGCCCACCGCCTTGCCCAGCTTGCTCGTCCACGAGGTGAGGACGGCCGTGTTCTCGCTCTGGGGGACGCCGAGCTCGCTGAAGATCTGCGTCCCCTCGCTCGATCCGCCCTGGTACTTGCTCTCGGCGGCGTACACATTGCCGCCCGTCTGCTGGAGGAGGCTGGCGAACTCGTCGGCGGCGACCTCGGCCTGAGCGGTGAAGCTGGCCGGACTGTTCGTGTTCAGCGTGGCCGAGGAGACGGAGGCGCCGCCGGGGTACTGGGTGCCGGCGCCGAGGCCGAAGTAGCCGCCGTAGCCCTCCGCGTTGATGCCCGCCCCGGAGACCTCGCCGGCGCTCTCGGCCTGGTCGATCGCGGCGAGGATGGCCGGGTCGACGCCGGAGAGGTTGCCCTGGCTGGCGAGGGTCTGGAGGGTCTGCAGCTGCCAGGCGGGGATGCTCGGGGCTTGGGCCACGGCTCAGCCGATCTTGAACTGGGCGACGCCGCCCGGGCCGTACTCGAGCACGGTGTCGCCGGAGACCTTGGCCGAGTACTGGGCGCCGGCGGGCGGGCTGGCGGTGATCATCGACCCGGAGACCGAGACGCCGGAGCCGTAGAGGCCGCCCTTGCTGGTGACGTCGACATAGCCGGAGCCGGCGGGGACGGCCTGGACGATGGTCTCGCCGGGGGCGACGCTGGTGCCGACCGGGTACAGGTTCGCGGCCGGCGTGGTCGTGGTCGGAGTCGAGGCGCCGACCGGGACCGTGCTGGCGGGGACCGGGCTGGGCGGCGGGGCAACGCTCGTGGTCCCGCTCGTCGTCGCGCCGGTCGCCGACTGGGAGCCGGTGATCTCGTTCTGGACGGTGCCCAAGGCGTCGACCATCTGATTCTCGAAGCTCGTCAGCTGGTCGACGCCGATCGGACTGTTGTCCGCCGTCGTGGTCCCCGAGCTCGTGGTCGTCGTGACGCCCGAGGCCCCGGCCGAGTTGCTCGCGCTCCGTGCCCGGAGGAAGGCGTAGAGGCCGAAGATGATCACCACAGGGGCGCCGTAGAGCAGCAGGTTGCGCTGGACCGGGGAGAGGGGCATCTAGCGGTCCTCGGAGAGGGCGACGACGGTGGCGTACGCGCCGGGGTCGCCGGGCAGGGGGATGAGCGGCTTGGGCGGGTTCGGGTTCGGGGGCACGAGGTCGGTGTGCACGATCGGCGCCGGGACCTTCTGGAGGGTCTGAAGGCGGGCGTCGCCCATCCGGGCGGTGAACTGCGCCCGGGCGACGGCGCCCGCCATCGACAGGGAGAGCTCGGCGATCCCGCCGGGGGCGACGGTGGGCATGCTGCCGGTGAGGGCCATCAGGCGGCCGCCTGCGTCTGGACGCTGGTAGCTGCGCCGCTGGACCCGGTGAAGTTCGTGGTGCGACCCTGGAGGGTGGTGAAGATGCCGATCGAGCCGGCGGAGAGGGCGCCGAGGATCTTCGAGGCCTGGCCGCCGTTCTCCAGGAGCAGGTAGAGGGCGATCAGGCCGAGCATGATCCCGATGACGCCGAGGATGTTTCTGGGGCTGAACATGGACACGGAGGGGCCTCCTAGAAGGGCAGGGTCTTGGGGGCGACGAACCAATCGATGGCCCGGGTGACCCCGGAGATCACGCTGGTGGCGAGGTTCGCCCGGGTGAGGAACAGGTAGAGCATCAGCACGGCGAGGGTGGCGACCATGACCCCGGCGAAGGTCCCCGAGCCGGTGAAGGTGGACTCGGCCTGGCCGCGCATGCGGTAGACGGATCCGCCGATGCTGCGGGCCCGCGCCCGGCGGGCGGCGCTGCGAGCGGCCCGGGCCTCGCCTTGGGCGGCGGTGGCGGCGTCAGTGGCGAGGGGGTCGGTCGCCTCGGCGGTCCTCGCCTGGGAGCGGCCTTCGGCCTTGATATCGGCGGGGGTAGCGGTGAGCTCGTCGAGCTCCTCCCGGTCGGCCTCCGTCTTGCTGCGGGCGCGCCACTTCCCGGTCTTGCGGTCGAAGACCCGGCCGTGCTCGCTGAGGGGGGTCGTGGTGGCGGCCATCAGAAGGTGGGGGCGGGGGGGCTAGAGGGGTTGTTCGTGTTCTGGGCGGCCGGGCTGGTCTTGGCGCCCGCGGCGGCGTCCTCGATCTGCGACCACAACGAGCTCGACGAGCTCGAGGAGGTTGAGGCGCCCGAGGAGCTCCCCGAGCCGGTCGAGGAGGAGGGGGTGGAGCTCTTCGAGCCGCTCGAGGATTTGCCCGACCCTGAGAGACCGACGATGCGGGAGGGAAGCCCCGCGACGAGCGTCTGAAGCAGGAGCCAGACGCCTCCGACGATGAGCAAGAGGCCGGCGGCGGTGCCGGAGGGGGACGCGGCCATCAGCTTGCCGCCTGGTGGAGGAACTTCGCCTTGAGCCAGGCGGGGAGGGTGCCGTTGGCGAGGTTGATCAGCATCACGAGGACGAGACCGGTCAGCGCCCAGACCGCGACGGTGTTCACGGGTCGCTCACGAGCTCGCGGTGCGCGGAGCGGGACCCCTCGTAGTTGCCGAGGATGGCGATGATCCCCCCGAAGATCAACGTCAGGACCTGGGAACTGTTCGCGGGAACCTCGCTGATCGAGTGATGATCGGCGACCTCGTAGAAGATCGCGACGGCGAAGATCACAACGGCGATCCCGAGGGCGGCGGCGAGGATGATCACCACGAGGTCGGGCGTCTGTCGTGGCGCCGTCATGCACTAGGAGAACCGGATCGAGAGGTGGATGAGGCCGACCGCCAGGGCGAGGAGGAAGACGAGCCAGAAGCTCGGCTGGGCGAACACGCCGACACGCCCCGGTACCGGGGTCGTGGCGATCGGGGTTGCCGCCTGCGGGGCCGGCTGCGGGGTGCTCATCCCGGTCGGCTGGACGGGCTCTTGAGCGATGCCGTAGTAGGCGGAGGTGACCATCGACATCAGATCAAGATCTCCTCGACGACCCGGGTGTACGCGCCGGGTTGAACGTCGACGGCCGGGTTGACGAACATGAGCGCCTGGAGGTTCGTGACGCCCTGGAGGAGGATCGCGTCCCGGCTCGGATTCCGTTTGAGGGTGTCGATGACGTAGGTGTCGTAGGGCAGCGGAGCCCCGTAGTCGCGCTGGTTCATCTCGGCGAGGGTGGAGGCGGGGTTCCAGATCCGCGGGGTGGAGACGAGGCCGTAGTTGAACTGGATCTGATCGATCAGCGCCGATGGGGCCGTCGATGGCAGCGCGGACAGAAAGACCTGGGGCGACAGTTCGCTCCGCAGGAAGAGACGCTGGAGGACGCCGGCGGTGCGTTGCACGGCGGCGGGCTGGCGGCCGGTGCCGGTGATCGCCTGGTCGATCCCCACGAACATGTGGATGCGGTTGACCTCGGGGAGGATCAGCTCGCCCTTCTGGCTCACCGGGATGTCCCACACGGTGATCTCGGGATACCACTGGCCGGTGATGACCCACGCCGCGTCGGACGCCCCGGTCGGGCTCTGGAGGTTGTGGGTGAGCTCTTGGGCAAGCTGGACGCTCACGGTCGCAGAGGAGCTCTGGAGGAAGAGGGAGCCGATCAGGCTGGTCTGGTCGACGGCGATGGGGATCTCGTAGGACAGGTAGAGCGGGTAGTTGCCCACGGCGAGGACATCGGTCGCGTCGCCGCCCACCGCGCCGGGGAACTGGTCGACGACGTTGCCGAACACGAAGGGTAAATCGGTCTGTTTGAGGGCATCGAGATCGAGCCCGTTGCAATCCCAGGTGTCGGCGCCGAGCCCAGCCGAGAGCTTGAAGCCCGACAGGAAACCGTAGGGCCAGCGCTGCCCGGGGGCGGGCCCGGCGGTGAGGACCTGGAGGTTGCCGACGAACTTCAGCTTGAGCAGAGAGCCGACGCCGGCGCGGGGCAGGTAGAACGTGGTCTGGTTGCCCGGCCCCGGCGTGGGTACCGGGTCGAGAGGTTGATCGTTGTTCTCGGTCATCGACGCGAACGTTGCCGGGTCGATGACGTAGGGGACCTCTGGGAGGCTGGAGAGGACGGCTGCGCCGGTACCGGTAGGCACGAATGGCTCCTTGGTCGACTAGATGGCGCCGGCGACCGTCGAGAGGCCGGGCACGCTGAAGCGGAGGAAGATGACCCGGAAAATCGCCACGCTGGCCACGCTGACCAGGGCGACCGCGAGCCAAAAGGCGAGATGGACGTGAAGATTCACCGCGGCCGCCTACAGATAGCTGGCCAGGCTCGGCTGAACCTTCGACAGGACGAACTTCGCGACGAGCACCGCGACGATCGCGATGAGCGCGGTCTGAAGCATGAGAGACCTCGATCCGCTGGACGCCGGCCCACGAGCTCGGGACCGAATGACGCTCCTACGGCTAGCCGCGCCCCCGGGCCGCCGAAATCCCATCATCAGATGGACAGGTGCGCGCGAAGCTCTAGGCCGTGGACCGGGCTGCGCTGCTAGCCAAGCTTCGCGAGCAGGCGAAGCTGGTCGAGGAGGAGCGCTGGAACCTGGAAGACACGCACTGGGCGGCTGACCGCGCGCTCCTCGAATACATCGACGACCCAGAGATCACCGAGGCCTACGACTCCTTCGACAAGTGGTACAGCTAGCCCTGGCGGTCGAGCTCGAGGGACGCCATGAACGCGGCCAGCATGTCCCGCTTTGCCTCCTCGATCGAGCTCTCCACGGCCCGGTGAATCGCCTCGCCCGTGTCGACCACGATCCGGGTCACCCTACGCAGGATCGTCAGGCCCACCACGAGCGCGGCGAGATCGACGACCGCCAGGACGATGAGGAGGGCCTGGTCCCAGGTCACGCGCGCTCGCCCATCAGAGAAGACGGGTCCTGGCGTTGATGTCGCGCCACAGGAAGATGGCGCCGATGACCGAGGCGGCGAACATCATGATGAGGCCCCAGGTGGGGATCTGGGAGCTCACGGCGCCTCGGCTCCGATCAGCTTGATGACGGCGCTGTGCGCTGCTTCGCCTGCGGCCTCCTGGTCGCGCCTCTCGGCTTCCCTCACCAAGCGCTGAAGGATCAGGTGTGCGGCGACCTGGGCCAGGCGGTCGAGGAGGATGACGGTGAGGGCGACGCGGAAGGTCTGGCCCCACTTCATGTCGGGCTCGTCGAGTCGGTGACGGCGGAGAGGAGGGCGCAGGCCTCCAGGCAGAAGCGGCCCCACTGTTCGGGGGTGAAGAGGATGCCGGCCTTGCCGCGCACGTCGAGCCATACGCCCATGGCGGTCGGGGTGATGAGGACCTGGTCCGGTTTGGCCGCCCGTTGGGGTGTGAGTCGGCGGCGCCAGTCGCGGGGCATCTCGCGGATGTGGTAGCCGCCGCCGGCGGCGAGGATCTCGGCTATCGGGCGGAGGTCACCGGGCGGAGTTGGCGGGTTGTCTGGTCCCACCAAAGGAAGCTCTTGGTCCTTGGGGGGAGGGTGCTCCATAGGGCCTCCAGTTCGGCGAGGGGTATCCCGAGGTCGGCGGCGACGGTGTCGCGGTCCTCCCGTTTGGGGAGCGGGTAGAGAGCGGCGTGGGTGGCGTTGGCCTTGACGCCGGTGTAGATGTTGCGGGGCCTGGTGGCGCAGGCGATGTGCGCGGTGGGCCATTTGCGGCCCGCGTAGACGCAGGCGGCGACCGCCTTGGGGCAGCGGGTGGCGGGCATGATGCGTTCGGCCTCATCCGCGAGGATCGACGCGCCCGGCCAAGAGTGCTCATCGACGACGAGCTCTTTGATCCGCCGGTAGAGGCGGTCGTAGGCGTCGAGGTCGTCGTGGTCGACGGGGACGAAGCGGATCGTGGAGGCCTCGGCCGGCCAGCTGCGCCCGGTGGGGTCGGCGGTCGACCACACGCCGGGTACGTCAGTCGCCGCCGATCCCATCGGGTCGACGATCACCCGCGGCGGCGGGCAGCGGGTCAGTAGCCACATCGCGAGCGTTGATTTCCCGCAGCCTGAGGGTCCCGTCAAAAAGATCCGTGAGGCCAACGGAATCGGCGAGGGGCTCGCCGAGGATGAGGAGAGGGGCGTCGATCCGTCCCTCGGGGTCGGGTCCGAGGAGTTCGAGCTCGTGGACCCAAGCTCCGTCGATGGTCCCGCCGGGGGCGATGGCGAGGGGCGGGGCGCCGTCCTCTCGGATGGCGGCGAGGACACTGAGGAGCCCGCAGATGGCGCGGTCGATGTCTCCGCTGTCGAGGTCATTGAGTGAGGCCCTGACCATTGGTAGAGCCCCAGCGAGCAGCACCGCTAGCGGCGAAACGTTCCCCGTCGAGGACTCCATCAAGGTCTCCTCGGCCTGCTGGAACACCAGGCCCAGCTTTTGTCGACTGTCCATCGGTGGCGTGCCTCCTGGTCTGGACGTTGCGTGCCATGTAGCCGCTGAAGGTGAGCGCGAGGACCACGTAGTCGCCGTGGAGCAACGCTCGGCGGAGGGTGTCGTTGCGGTTCGCGAAGCGTGTGAGCGGGGGGACGCCTTGGTCGAGCTCGTCGTCGGTGAACCGCCACAGGTCCGGCGTCACCGGGTCGATCATGTGCGCCATGTTCCCCATGCCCACGAGGACGCTTCGCACGAGCGCCTCGTCGACCTGGGGGACGACCTCGGCGAGGTCATCGGGGGCCTGGTCGTCCTCGAAAGGCGGGGGGGCCGGTGGGATCGAGCCGAGCTCCTGCGCCGGGGGACCAACCGGCGGATCGAAGACGCTCATGAAAGGATCCCGTCGATCCATTCGATGCGGGTTCCGTAGTCGGCGTGACCGTGGACGGCGAGAAAGGTCGCCATGTCGGGCCACAGCGATGTCGAACGAAACTGGGTCAGCCAGCGGACGGCGACGGTGCCATCGTCGAACTGCACGCCTTGGAACTGAGCTTCCTCAGGTGGGTTGCCGTAGCCGCCTTCCTCGTAATGGGCGGGTTGATTGGGCCGGTAGCCGGCGAAGAGCCTCACCGGAGGATCCTCCCGTAGTAGCCGAGCCGGCCTCTCGACGGGGTCACCGGCGCCGGGGGCGCCCCCAGAGGCGCCTCCTGGGCTGGGAGCCGGTGGCTCACGCCGTGCGGCGCCGGTGACGGCTCTTGCGAGTTAGGTAGGGGAACCGCTGGGAGAACATCGCCGGTGGCGGGATGCCGGCCGCGGGCCTCGTCGAGCTCCTGGTCGGGCGGCGGCTCGGGGAATCTCAGATCGCCGATACGCAGCTCAGCCGGCTCGAGGACCTCGACGGTCGCGATTCCTTCCAGCGCGGGCCCGGAGCTTGCATCCATGCCGCGGGCCCGCGTCGTCGGGGCGGGGGCTCCGGCCATTGCGGGCACCCTGGTCTCCTGGGGGGCTTCGCCGAGCTCGTTGGCGAGCCAGAGGCCGCCGCACGAGCGGCAGAGGAGCTTGGTTCGTCCGGCCGCCTTGGTGATCTTGCTGGTACCGCACCGGGGGCAGCTAACGGTCCGTTGAACACCCATGTCGTGAGTCTCGCGGGTCAACCTGCCTGCTCACAGCATGTATACCCTATGGTGAGTCGGCTTCCGTGGTGGCGCCCAGATGCTCGCCGCAATCCAGGCAGACGGCCTCGATCCGGTCGTGAGCGCAGCGCTCGGCCTCGCTGCGGGCCTGGGCGATCGCGTCGCGGACGAAAGCTGCCACGTTGAACTCCCGGGGCCGTTCGTCGAGCCAGGCCCGGTCCCGGGCGGACAGGTAGACCTGGATCGTCGGCATCGGCTCAAGTCACGTTGTCGGTGCGGAACGCGGTTGTCCAGGTGACCACGCCGACGATGCCATCGACGCCGATGCGCTTCTCTCGCTGGAACTGGCGCACGACGCGATCGGTCTCTGGGCCGAAGATCCCATCGACGGCGATGCGCCATCCCCGGTCTCGCATGCGCTGCTGGAACCGTCGCACAGCGTCGCCGGTGCTGCCCTGCCGGAGCAGTTGGCCGGGGAAGGGCGGCGGCTGGGGGCCGGCCGGAGCCGGCGCGGCGGGAGCCGGCGGAGAGGGTGCCGCCACGCCGGCTCTGCGGAGGATCTCGTCCCGCTGGGAGACCCGGAGGTCACACGGACAGGCGGTGGCGGGTCCGCCGCGGGCGCGGTGGTAGTTCAGGCCTGGGTCGTTGATCGCCTCGGAGAGCCGGAGCGGGATCCCGTGCGTCCGGGTCGCCCACTGCATGAGCTCGGCGAAGAGGTCCAGCTGGTGCTCGTTGAGAGGCTCGTCCCCGCCGGCGC
>Ga0123356_10003805_pt1 | contig 15712 bp, 11 predicted proteins | sample TergutEmb28metaG_2_FD_92546 | JGI IMG/M metagenome (GOLD analysis project Ga0123356, IMG submission 92546) | Embiratermes neotenicus P3 segment gut microbial communities from Petit-Saut dam, French Guiana - Emb289 P3 | ecosystem: Host-associated > Arthropoda: Insects > Digestive system > Gut ... | reverse complement strand
GTTATTGATACATTTTGAGAAAAATGGTATTTTCTTTTGATTTTCTACGATTGTTAAGTTGTCCGTATAGTAGACACAGTGATATAGGTATCTATGATATAATAACCCGATACCCGATACCCGATACCCGATACCCGATACCCGATACCAAGGGGTACCTATGTCCGCAAATGCTATTCGGAACAGGTGCTTTTCCACAACTGGCGGATTTTTCGATCATTGGAAGTATTATGCGGATTTAAGGTGAAGGTGTCAAGGTAAAGACGCGGAGTGTATGGTTACTGAAACAAACCCACGGTGCCGGTTTTCCATTCTTCTCTGGCTTCCATAACCAGATTTTCTACGTCGAACCAGTTGTTGGCGCGGGGGCCCGGCAGTTCACGGTTGGTGGAATTGCTGAACACAATAGTCTTGCAGCCCAGCTTTCGCAAACCGATGATATTTTCCGGAGCATCGTCGATGTATACATGCGCTCCCACGGCGCCCTTGTCTTTCATAAAACAAATGTCCCAGTAGGGAATGTCGTAGTTGTCCAGCCAGTCAACGGTTTGGGTAATGGTCGTGCGGTGGGAAAATTTAAGGAACAGCCGGTGGGTGATGATACGGATGCGAATGCCCTGGTTGGAAAGTTTACGCAAAATGACCGGAGCGTGTTCAATGGGTTCCATTTCGCGGAAAATATCCCGCTGGGTAACGGCAAAACGGTGCAGGTTATTGTAACCGCCAAATTCGCCCAGACCCCATTCGTCAAGGCCGTAGGTGACTTCGGTGGTAAGGGTTTCCAGCGGCTTGTTCAGCCACTCGGCGGCAATTTTGCGTATTGAACCGTAAAAATCGCCCACGACACCGTCTAAATCAACGCCAAGAATAAAAGTACTATCGTTCATATTATGTTGCGCCTTTTGAGATAAGGATAACGATACTGCGGGCATTTACCGTATATTTATAGGACAAATCAAGCGCTTCCTCGCCGCCAACGGGCAGTATGTCTTTGGGGGAACTCATGCTGGTATCAACCGCCCGGAACCAGCGCTTGTGACCGGGACTGGTGGTGGGCGGAATGGAAAAAACTATCGGGGACAGTCCAGCGTTAAACATAATATAAAAATCATTGGTGTCTTTGTCCCGTGATACAGTGGCCTGGCTGCCATTGACTTGCAGGGCAAGGTTATACCCACCCCGATCCCAGTCGGGGTTTGCGCCTTTTTCATTGTACCAGCTAATGTCGGGTGTTGCGTTGTAGTTGCCTTCGCGCCCGGTGTAGAACTCAGGCCGCATAAAACCGGGATGCCGCAGACGGAAAGCAATCATCTCTTTTGCAAAGCGGAACAGATTCTTGTTTTTTTCCAGCAATGACCAGTCATACCATGAAATCTCATTATCCTGACAATATGCGTTGTTATTGCCATGCTGGGTGCGGCCCATTTCATCACCGCCCAGAATCATGGGCGTTCCCAAAGAAATCAACATTGTGGCAAAGAAATTTTTAAGCTGCCGTTCCCGAATTCCTTCCAGTACCGGATCTTTCGTGGGGCCTTCGGTGCCATAATTGTAACTAAGGTTATTGTCATTTCCGTCGCGGTTGTCTTCGCCGTTCTCATTGTTGTGTTTATGGTCGTACGAAACCAAATCCTTCAGGGTAAAACCGTCATGGCTGGTAATAAAATTGATTGAGTGAAAAGGCTTGCGCCCGTCACGAAGATACAGGTCCGAACTGCCCGAAAGCCGCGTGGCAAGATTCCGGGTTTCCCGCGGATCCCCTCGCCAGTATTTGCGGATATTATCCCGATACCGGTCATTCCATTCCGCCCAACGCCCGCCGGGGAACCAGCCCACCTGATACGCCCCGCCGGCATCCCATGCCTCGGCAATTATTTTGGTGGAGCTTAAAACCGGGTCTTCAGCAATGCGCTCCAGCACCGGCGGGGACTCCATCAAACGGCCATGCTGGTCTCTCCCCAGGATAGATCCCAGATCAAAACGGAATCCGTCAACATGCATCTCCACTACCCAGTAATGCAGACAGTGCATGATAAAACTGCGGACAACCGGATGATTGCAGTTTACCGTATTACCGCAGCCGGAATAGTTTTGGTAATAGCGTTTATTTTCGTTTAGTATATAATAAATCGGGTTATCCAGACCCCGGAAAGAAAAAGTCGGGCCCAGCTCGTTGCCTTCGGCAGTGTGGTTTAATACAATATCCAGAATAACCTCTATCCCCGCCTTGTGCAGTTCCCTTACCATGAGCTTGAATTCATTGACCTGCCCTCCGGGACTGCGGTTGGCAGCATACGATTCTTTGGGGGCAAAAAAAGCCATTGTAGAGTACCCCCAGTAATTGGTTAACAGCTTGCCCGTACGGGGATTAACGCGGGGAAATTCATGTTCATAGAATTCCTGTATGGGAAGGAATTCAAGGCTGGTAATACCCAACTCCTTAAAATACGGAATTTTTTCGATAACACCCAGATAAGTTCCCGGATGCTTCACTTCCGAATTGGGATTGGCAGTTAGTCCTTTCACATGCGTTTCATACAACACGCTAAAGCGCAAAGGATAATTCAGGGGAGCATCTCCCTGCCAATCAAAATCATTATCATCAACAACGATACACCGGGGACTGCTGGACAGGTTTTCCTCTGTGGACAATGAAAGATCGCTTATGGGCGATTCCGAATCAAAACCTGCGCATTTTTTCATATCCCATTTATCAAGTGTGGTAAGCGCCTTGGCGTAGGGGTCAAGGAGCGCTTTATGAGGATTAAAACGCAGCCCTCGTTCCGGCAAATAGGGGCCGTCTACCCGGTACAGATAATAAGCGCCCGCCTTGAGTCCCTTTACAAAACAGTGCCAGACATCACCGGTTTTGTTTCCCCTTTTATCTAAAGGAATTTCCCGGTAAGGCCCCCCTGCAGCGGACTCAAAAAGTACCAGCGTAACCAATGTGGCATGACGTGAAAAAATGGCAAAATTAACCCCATCTTCATGTATCGTGGCACCCAATGGCATGGCTTTTCCCATACTAATCGTACAATCACCGAAGCTCATGGAACCATTATGCACTATTTCCGGGAAATGTACCATAAGTATGAGCATAGTATTTTTTGAATGAGAGTGTATTGTTTTTTATACACTTGGAGAAAATTAAGATGTTTGCTCTTCATTTGAAATATATTCCTATTTCATTTTTGGGTGAATTTGCCAAAAAACACCCCATTTTTTAATGTATCGCATAAATTTTTACCAAAAGTGCCAACTTGGCACGGAATTTGCTACAGTTTTAGTAGTGAATAAAGTATTAGTTAAAAACAGCGTTTTTTTTCCTCCCACCGCCGCCCGCGCAAACGGGCCGGCGGAAGTTTTTGCCGACATAAAAACCGAACTTATCAGGAAATCCATACACTTTCTTATCGCGCTCAGCCCCGGCATGGCGGCAATTAACTATCCGCTGACCGTACTGGGTTTAATGGCCGGCGTTTTGGGCTACACGATAATGGAACACCTGCGGCTTTCGGGCATAAAGGTGCCGGTGATTTCCGCCCTTACCGATATGGCTTCCCGCCCGCGGGACAGGGGCAATTTTGTACTGGGCCCGGTAACCCTGGGAATAGGCGCCCTGCTTGCCCTGCTGCTGTATCCCTCGCCTGCGGCTTGTATTGGCATTTATGCCCTGGCTTTTGGCGACGGTTTTGCCGCGCCTATCGGGAAACTGTTTGGCAAGACTCGCCCGGCCTTTCTGTTCGGCAAAAGCGTAGAAGGCTCAGTCGCCTGTTTTACCGCAACGTATATCGCGGCCTTGATGGTTTCGCGCAATTTCACCATTTCTCTGGCGGCCGCCCTTACTGCCACAGCCGTAGAAGCACTGCCTTTGGAAGATTATGACAATATCGTCCTGCCTTTGGTGGTAGCCTTTGTCGTGCAGTTGGCGATGCACTAACTGGTGATTACAGCCACAAGTACACTTTGTGGAGCCTGATACAGATAAGCCAGGTTCCGACAACAAGCAATACCAACCCTATCGGTAATCCAACCCAGGTATCGGCGCCAAACAGAATGGTCCTGCCAAGGAAGGCAAGGATAGAGCCTGTGCCAATAAAGATAAATTCACGGGAACTGCGCGCCCAGCTGGCAATAAAAAAGCTGACCGTGGTAATAAGGAAGGTGCCAATCTCGATAAGCCTGAATGTCGAGATATAGCCGCTCATCATATTCAGACTGGAATCCCAAACGGCGGTATCAATGGGGGAGCCCAAGGCGATAACCGATGTTATGACGACCAGAATCATGACGACATTGCGCTGTCTTTGCGTCTTAAAGCCCACGGCGTAGACGCTGGCAATGAATAGCGAAAAAATACCAAAATATCTGCCAAACAGAATGATACGCGATGCCATGAGCAGGTACAGTGAAGGGATTTCGTACACCCATTGCAGGGGCAGAATCAGCCGAAGCGCCTCAAGGGAAGAAGAAACGGCAAAAAAGGCGACAAACAGTATCTCCGGCGACTGGGTTTTTTCAAAAAAGTAATAGATAAAAATAATCGAGCAAAAAGCATACAGAACCAGAGCCAAAATACAGGAATGTGCCGCCAGCAGTTGTACGGCCGAAAATTGCCCCAAAAACGCCGGTAAGGAACTTTCGGAACGACGGGTTATCTCGGCCTCCATCACGGTATACACCGGGATTACCTTTATGGACGCGGCAACGCATATCAGCAGGCACAGGAACGAAAAAGCTATTCCCAGCTTAAAGGCAAGATTCCTGTCAGATAAAGTCATACGTTCAGCATAGCAAAATAACCGCTTATGTACAAATGCCAAAAGGCCGATGATCGTAGTGTGGGGGGATCGATATGATACTCAAAAGGGCTTTTCTCGTCTTTTTAGGGCTGTTTTTATTCACCGTATCCATTGTATGGGCGGGTGACTCGGCTTTTTTTGTAGATCTCGGCTTTTCACCAGACGGCCGGCACTATACCTTTGCTCAATATGGAGTAAGAACCGATACACTCAAGCCCTGGGCGGATATGTTTGTGGTTGATGTTGCGCGGAATAACTTTGTTTCCGGCGGCAGAATTGCGTATATCCACAACAAACCGATAGAAGCCGGGCAGGACGGCACCGGCGCTTTATACCATGTAATTGCCAAAAACGCAGGCATTGTTGAACGCCATAATGTTTCATACGCGAATCAGGGACAACCATTGTATATCGCGCTCAGCGGAGACCCGGCCTATGAAGGCACGGCAATTACCTTTAGGGATTTTATATCGGGGATTTTCTACCAGACAACCCTGATCGAAACCATAAGAGGTACCGGCAAGGACACGCGATCATCGTTTTACATAAAACTGGAAAGCACAGACAATGACGGCGAAAAAAAATCATACACCGTAGGCACACTCGGTCTGGAACGGCCAGGCATCTTCTCATATCGAATCAAAAAAGTATTGATAGATTCATCCGGCAGCTCGCTTATTTTTGTTATCGAAATGAAACGGTGGTCTGAACAGGGACATGACATTCGCTATATGGTTGAAGCGGTGCGGCTGTAATGGGAAAAAGCAATCGTCAAAAAACAAAGAAAACCTCACGATTTTCAATCCGTGCAAAATTGCTAACGATTATTGCCATTATCGTGATCTTATCGGTGGCAGTAAGCACCGGCGTTGTGTTATGGCTGGTCAATCAGGACTTAAACGCTACGGCGGAAGTAAACAATGAAGAAGCAAACCGGCGTTCGGCAATGGAAGCGCAATACACGATTGAAAATGTAAGCGCTAACTCCAGAATGCTCCTGCAGATTATCGATTCCGCCGGAGCAGGGAATGCCCTGTCAAGGCAGGCAATAGAATCGTTCTTTGAGCAGAACAAACAGGTAGCGGCGCTGGTCACTGCCATTCCCGGCCAGCCAAATCAGGAATTAACCAATAACCAGTTTTTTCTTGAACGGGAAATCCGCGTTACTCCGCTTAAGCATTACCTGGAAGCTCACAGAAAAACGCTGGAAAGAGCCGCCGCCGGCGAAACAATGCTGCTGAACGCAACTCCTGAATTTATCATTCCCATGTTGGCCCTGTTTTTCCCCTGGCAGGGCAAGGCAAGAATGGTGCTGTTTTCTTCGGAAAAACTGACCGAATCGCTCAGCTCCAGAATAAACCAATCCTTTATGATAAACCGCGCCGGCGATATTCTGATACACCCCGATCCTGATATTGTGAAAGCCGGAACAAATGTAGCACACTGGAATTTCATCAAAAAAATACGCGAACATCCCGCTCAAAGCATGCAGGAGTTGACCGAAGCCGATTTTAACTTTACGCCCATTGGCACAAATACCATTGAACCAATCGTTATACGATCAACAGACGAAAACGCCAATATCATTGTACAGAAATTTTTCCTGTTGGCGCAGCAATTTCTTGACCTGATTGCGCATATTCCCGATACCGCTCAAAGTACAGAAATACGCTATTATGTGGCTTTTACCAAACTGGACATTGGCGCTTCCACAGTGATTACCGGCATTGAGCACAACAAGGTTTTTGAGATGATAGGCGCTACTACCCGCCGTAATCTGTACTTCACCGGAGCAGTACTGTTACTTGCGGGAATGTTTATCTGGTTTTTCTCAAAAAGCATTTCTATTCCCATCAAAATACTGGCCGCTGCAGCCCTGACTATAGAAAAAGGTTCGTTCGAAGTAAAACTCAAAAGCAAAAGCCGCGATGAGATAGGGTTTTTAACCAAAAGTTTCCAGCGAATGAGTACGGCCCTGGGAATTTTTGGCAGATTCACCAACCGGGAAATTGCAGTGCGGGCCATGCGGGGTGAAATTAAACCGGGCGGTCTGCCGAAACACGCGACCATTTTTTTCTCGGACATTCGGGGTTTTACGGAAAAATCGGAAAATTTCACCAAGACATTTGGGGACGAGGCATCGGACCGTATTGTTCAGTGGCTCAATGAATACTTTACCCTTATGGTTGATATCGTCGAAAAAACCGGCGGCGTTGTAGACAAGTTTATCGGCGACGCGGTAATGGCCCATTGGGGTACGGCTTACACGGCGGGCAGCCCGCAGAAAGACGCCTACAACTGCGTCAGGGCGGCGCTGATGATGCGGCTGGCGTTGATCAACCTGAACAAAGACCGGGGGCCGGATAAACCGCCCATCAGCATTGGCTGCGGCATTAACACAGGGATTGTTACCGCCGGCCAGATCGGTTCCGATTTGCGCATGGAATATACGGTCATTGGCGATCCGGTAAACCTTGCTTCCCGGGCCGAAGCCCTGAATAAGCCGTTGGGCACAGACATATTGATCACCGAGGATACCTGGGCGTTGATAAAAGACCATATCATTGTTGAGGAAATGCCGCCGGTCGAAGTAAAAGGAAAAGAAAAACCGGTGCGATTATTTGCGGTGGTAAACATTACCGCTGTCACCGACAAGCCCCGGACCTTGTCCGAAGTGCGGCGGCTTCTGGGAATCAAGGCTCCCGATATGGCAAAAGTAAATATCAACTCCGAAGAAAAAAAATATAAAATTGGCGGATCACCATAACTATGGCAGCCAAGAGTAAATCATTCCGGCTTGCTGATTATCTGATAGTTGCACTCTGCCTTTCAGGAGCTGCGGGGTGCATTACTCTGTTTGTGCGTGATCTGTATAAAACGTATAATGTCGTGAATCGTCCGCCTGTCGGATCTGTTGTCGTAAAATTTAATACCGTTCAACGGCGGCTGGATGATCGGCTGGTGTACGACCGTCTGGTTAATCGATCCCCCGTATATGACGGAGATTTGATCCGTGTGGCAGACCGTTCCGGCGCAGAACTTGAAATAGACAACAACTATCTCGATCTCAAAGAAAATACCCTCATTCGGATACAAAGCAAAAAGGGCCCCGGCCCTCTCCAGATTAATGTTTTTCAGGGAAGCCTGAACATCAATTCCAGCGCGGAAGACGGCAATATCGTGTTGTACATTCTGGACAATCAGGTAGAAATCGGGCCGGGAACGGAACTGAACGCTGCTGTTGTCAATGGCGGCATGATGCTGCAGGTAAACAGCGGCGAAGCCGAATTGACAACCAGTCAGGGAGCGGGCGAAGCGGTAACTGCAGGCACCGTGATTACGCTGGACACCGCAGGCAGAAAACAGACCATTCCGGCGGTAGTGGTCACACACCCTCCGCTCAATATGCGTTACCTTATGAGCAGCCCGGAGCCATTGCACATTGGCTTTACCTGGAACCGATTTAATTTTGCACCAAACGATACGCTGAGTCTGGAGATCGCAAGCGACTGGAACTTTGATCAGATTGTGCACACAATCGAAGATGTCCATTCTTCCGCTCAGGCGGCTCTTGGCGCCGGGTTATGGTACTGGCGGCTGTCTCACCGGGAACTTATCCTCCATGCCGGACGACTCGCCATAATTGAATCCTCCGGCCCGGCATTGATCAGCCCGGCAGCGGATCAATTATTCCGTTACCATACCAAACCGCCGGAAATATTTTTTCAGTGGTCAAGCATTGCCGAAGTTTCACATTATATTCTGGAAGCCGGAAAAACACCGGATTTTGAAAATCCACTCATACAAAGAGAGATACAGGCAGCTTCTATCGTTATCCCCAATCTGGAATTGGGACGATGGTATTGGCGGGTACGGCCGGTTTTTCCCGCTCATTACGAAGGCAGCGCCGGTTTTTCGTCCGCCGCATCCTTTCGTATAGAACAAAGCGATACTATGGAAGCGCCGGCATTACGATCCCCGGCGCCGGATGCCATAATCAATACGGCCGAAAATCAGGGAAACCTTTTCTTTTCCTGGGAACGCTGCGACGAAGCGGCTGCCTACACATTTCGAATCGCTGCAGATAAAGATTTGCACAGGCCGCTATTTACCCGGGTTGAGCTGCAGAATTATTGTTATATACAACATGACGATCTGGAACTGGATCCGGGAGAGTACTACTACTGGGCTGTTTCCGTTACCAATGAATATGGAAACCAGTCGCTGTTTTCCGCTCCGCCCCGGCCTTTCAGAATTCCCGGAACGGATTTTGTACCAGCGCCCATTGACCTTGCCGAAAAATTCACAATGGAAGGATTCCCCGCCCCGCCGCCGCCCCCGGAGGCAGCAACTACCCCGGTGGCAGCAGTTACCCCAGTGGTAAGGCCGCCGCCGGTGCAAGTTCGGCCGCTTACGCTGGAATCTCCGGCAGCAGAAGCACAAATAGAAGGCCTTACCGCATTACGGCAGCAAACCGTATTCCGCTGGAACAGCAGCGAAACCGTCGGCCGATCACGGTTTGTCCTTTCCCGAAACGCCAATCCTTTGCAAGGGCGGCCTGCAGTAGAAATCCGCAACCCCGGCCGAACCGTTACGGTAGACCGTTTGGGCGAGGGAGTGTGGTACTGGACCGTGGAAGCGCAAACCCCCGAGGGCCGTTCCATCAGCGCCGCAAGACCCCGGCAATTGCGGGTGTTGCCCATCCCCCTATTGCCGGTACCGGAAAACCAGGTCCCCCCCACAGGATTCCAGATTGGGGGAGAAGAACTGCGCACACAAGAAAGTCTTGTTTTTAGATGGGCAGCGGTAGAAGGCGCCAATGCCTATATCTTTAGCTTCTTTCAGGAAACCGATCGCGGAAGACGGCGCATCGTCAGCACTAACCCGGAGAGCCGAACTAGTTGGACACTGGACGATTTTAGCATTTTGGATGAGGGAATGTTTGTCTGGCAGGTAGAAGCGGTGTACAGAGGCCGGAATGGCGCCATTGAGCAACGAGGCCGAACTGAAGAAAATATTTTTATCGTAGATATTCCGGAGCCCGGCCGCATAGAAACAGGAGAACCGGGGGTTTTGTATGGTTATTAAATTGACCATAATATTATTGCTGCTTCCGCTTCTTTCACTACAGGCCCAGAGCGGCAGATTCTTTCTTGACAATAGCGGACCAGAGCCTCGTTTTACGCAGCAATTAACCTGGAGCGGAGGCGGAAACGTTCTGTATTACGAAGTAGTAATCGAACGGGAAGAGCATGGGCAATTTTGGGAACATGAACGAAAATCAACCGAAAGTTCCTACATAAATGTCGAGTTAAAACCGGGAAGATACCGCTACCGCGTCATTCCGCATGATTTACTGGACCGGCCCCGAGAAGGTTCCGCATGGCGCATTTTTCAAGTGCTGACCGCGCAGAAACCTGAGCTCCATGATTTTTCCCCGGCTGTTTTTACCATGAACGAAGCGCCGTTGATTGTACACATTTCCGGAAAAAATCTGTACCCGGATGAATCGGGAATAGGCCTGCGCCTTTCCGGCAGCAGCGCTGTTTCCATTTTGCCCATGGCGCGCAATATTTCTTTTGACAATGCCCATATACTGCTTACTTTTGATCATGCCCAGCTGGCTCCAGGCACATATGATATATATGTAAAAAATCCTGGCGGGCTGGATACCAGCATGGGGAGCTTAACGATTAACCCTCCCGACCCTCCAAAGAAAACACTGTTTGTCAGAAACGAACTCCATTTCTGGAGTTTAGGCGTTTTCGCCGGAACCTCGTTCATTGACCCCTGGGCGATAGGCACCGTACGCGCAACGCTTGCGCCCCTGCCCTATTCATTTCTGGCGATTGGCCTTGACGTCGGCTTTATCAGCACCATTACCGATGCGCAATATTATTCCCTGTGCCCCTTTCTCTATTACGCCTATTTCAGGCCCATTACAACCAACAGCAGCTGGTATGCCGGCGCAGGAGCCAGTTATACACTATCCCGCTATACCTTTTCCGAAAATACATTTCCCGAGAATATTTTTGCCATTGACATTGTTCTGGGTGTTAATTTTTTCAATATGCTGGACATTTCCTACACTTTACGGACCAATTTTGACGGCGCAAGCAATAAAATAGCGATTGGCTACACCTACCGATTTTAAGGAAAAGTTGACAAAGCGCGTATTATACCGTATATTATTATTGAGGGTTTCATTATGAATAAGCTATGGGTTATCGCCTTTGTCATAATACTCACAACCTGTAAATTGGGAGCAGATTTAGACACAATAGAACAAAAATTGAAACCGGGCCCTGACGGCCTGACAACCATATCCTATAGCGGTCAACTGACCAACGATGCCTGGCTGAGTATCTTTGCGGACATAGCATCAGCCGGCAAGGATGTTGCGCTTGACCTTTCCAACTGCACCGTTCCCGGCGGAGTATTTAGTCCGCCGTCCCATGATGCCGCGGGTTTTATTGTATCCATTACCCTGCCCAATAACACAACCACTGTAAACCCCTCCTTTAGTACTTTTAACAAACTGCAAACAGTCAACGGCGCGAGTGTTACCAGCATTAGCGCCAACACCTTTACTGGCTGTACCGCTTTGACCGCAGTACACTTCCCGTTAGTAACAAGCATTGGCAACAGCGCCTTCGCTCAAACAGGACCCAACCCCCTGACCATTACTCTGGGTTATACCCCTCCCACAGCGGTGAATGGCATTTTCGGCACTGTCACTGCGCCCAAAACCGTTACCGTACAGATTCCTCCCGGAGCAACAGGCTACGATGCTTCCTGGAGAAACAACTTCCAGGGAGGAAACCAAAATATTATGTTGATTGTGGTGTATATTGGAGGCGGCTTGGTAGAAACACCGACCGTACACAGTGTCACCATTACCACCGAAAACAATATCACAATGATCGCACCGGGTACAACCCTGCAATGTACCGCAGTTGTTAACGCAACCGGCGGCGCTGCGACAACAGTTAACTGGTCGATTAATCCTCCCGTTAACGGCGTAAGTATTTCTACAAATGGTCTGTTGACCGTAAACACAATCGTAGCAGTCGAAACCATCATCATCGTTCAAGCAACACCCACCCAACCCGGATTTGCAGATAGAGCCGCAACAATACTCATTATGGTTACACCCGATCAGATACCGCAAATCACTATCAATATTCCCACCATAATAGGCGTAACACTACCAGTAACCGGCGCAATACCGGTAACAAGTATCATGGAAACCGATCAATACACCGGAACGGTGGTATGGAATCCGGCGGTAAGCGGCACTTTTGCCCCTACGACCGTATACACCGCAATCATAACGCTCACGGCAAAAGAGAGATTTACCTTCAATGGCGTCGCGGAAAATTTCTTTACGGTTGCAGGAACAATACCGACAATGCCGGCGACAAACCCTGCCAATTCCGGCATGGTCACCGCAAGGTTCCCACCAACGGCTCCTGAGATGGATGTTCCATTCGACACTGGAGTGATTTTGACCGTTACCGCAATGAATGCCGGCGTTAATTATACCATTATCCCTACAACTCCTGCCGCAAGTGCATACTATTTGCACTATATGGCAGGAAATCATTCTGCGAATGGCCTTATTGATTACGGAAACGATCAATTAGTTACGGTACTGGACGGTACTCTTGGTTCGTTAACAAACGACATGGAGTACAGTTTTGTAGTAATAGCCGAATTAGCTGGACGTCTTGATAGTGTGTCAGACGTTGTACACGCAACTCCTACTTTTGAACCGGCAGTAATCAACGTTACCGTTACCGCAGAAGACGACGCCGCAACGGTCGCGCCGGGCGAATCCCTGCAATTTTTCGCAACGGTTGACGCAATCGGCGGCGCTGCCACTACGGTTACTTGGTCGATTGCGAGTACCGGTCATAGTGCTGGTACTCGCATTGATCCGACCACCGGCCTTTTGACCGTTGCTCAGACTGAAGCCCAACCCGCCATCGCCGTTAGAGCAACATCCACCCAGCCCGGATTTGAGAGTGTATCCGGGACAATTGCGGTTACGGTAATGGCTATACCAGCAACTGCAACCATTACCTTTAATGCCAACGGAGCAGACGGCACAGCCCCACCCCCACTGACAGTGAATGTCGGTTCCAACATTATACTTCCCAACGGCGATGGGCTTTTCAGAAACGGTTACCATTTTGGGGGATGGAATACCGAGGCTGACGGCACAGGAGAAAATTATGCATTCGGATCTGAATATACTGTTACTGGTGATATTACCCTGTATGCAAAATGGGACGAGAGTATGGTGTGGATACCCGACGGTAGCTACACCAGAGGCAGCGAAGACAATGAGGATTTGTACGCAAGTCCTGCACATACGGTCACACTGACCCAAGGCTTTTACATGGGGAAATATCAAGTAACGCAGGAACAATATATGGCGGTGATGGGGAATAACCCCAGTCGTTTTTCGAGTAATCCTGCAGCCGGAGAAGTGCAGGGCAGGCGGCCGGTAGAACAGGTAAGCTGGTATGATGCGATAGTATTCTGTAACCGACTGAGCATTCTGGAAGGTCTGAGCCCTGCGTACCACATACCCGGTTATGGAAACAGTTACGATCCGGAGTTTTGGATAGCCAGCAATGGAGGAACCATACCAGGGAGCAGTAATGCAACATGGAACGCCGTCCAGATAGTCCCCGGCTCTACCGGTTACCGTTTACCAACCGAGGCGCAGTGGGAGTATGCCTGCCGCGCAGGTATTACTACTGCGTATAATACCGGGGATACGATAAGCGATGATACCGGATGGTATAATGCCAATAGCGACTGGCAAACCCATGAAGTAGGATTAAAGCCTGCCAATGCGTGGGGCCTATATGATATGCATGGAAATGTATGGGAGTGGTGTTGGGACTGGTATAGTAGTTACCAAAGTGATGCATGGTCGGACCCCACGGGGCCGCCCTCTGGCTTTGACCGCGTTATCCGCGGCGGGAGTTGGAACTACGACGAGCAGAACCTCCGTTCAGCCTTTCGGAGCAACTACATCCCGTACCTCCGGTACTTCGATCTCGGCTTTCGGCTGCTTCGCCCCTGAGTTTCTGTTCGCACAGAGAGGCTATAGGAACAATATCTACTCGCAGAATATCACACCAAGATCACAAAGATCACCAAGACACAAAGGAAGACAATAAAACGCATTATTTCTTAACCTTGGTGTCTTTGTGTACTTCGCGATCTTTGCGTGAAAAAATGCGAGTAAATCCCTTTTAATTTTTAATATACTTTCAAAGTCTTAAATATTTTTGAGATGTTTCTAAAATCATTATCGCATGGCCTTATAATCATAATTTTCCCTAAACTGAATATTTCCTCTTAATTCCTTGTTCCTTTTCCTATTGTCAACATATTCCTTCAAAACCACATTGGTTCTCATAATACACCTCTCAATACACACTTTAATACACAAAACAATATTTGTCAAGAGGTTTTACAAAAGAACCGTGAATTTACTCGCAGAATCTCACGCCAAGGCACGAAGACGAAGTTATGATAAAAACAAGCGGCTGCTGGTGTATACTGTAGGTGTTCGGAAAGAACAGCTGCCGGTTGTGACCTTTGCTGGGGCAGAAATTGACCCCGTCAAGACGATTAACAACCGGCAGCCGCATTTGCTTCCTGGGCGACAGATCCTTAAGACGAACTGTACCCCGAATAGACGCATGGTACAGTATACCGTAGTTCAGCCGAACAATCAAATCTTTTCAGGAGGTTCAATATGAACTTTATCGGTATTGATCTACATACCAACAAATTTACTTGTTGTTATCGGAATGAGCATTCACCAGTTGACAACCCCAAAAATGGTCGGGAGATTAAAACATTTAATCTGACTGAAGATGGGTTAACCGCGTTTTATCAAACGTTAACAAGCGACACTTATGTTCTGGTAGAAGCGACAATAACAACATTTTCCTTTGTCCGATTATTTAAAGATCGTGTAAAGGAAGTAATTGTCGCTAACACCTATGAGCTAAAACAAATTAGTCATGCTAGATGTAATACGGACAAAATAGATGCGGATATACTATGCCGTTTTTTAAAAGCGCAAATTATATCGGGGGAGCAATTTATTACTAATGTATTTGTACCTTCTAAGGAAATACAGGATTTACGGAGTTATTTTACTACCTACAGATTATTAAAAAAACAAAATGTCCAGTTAAAAAACCGTATACATCGCTATTAAAAGAGCAATTATATGGCTTTACCCAAGAAGAAATATTCAGCAAAAAAAGCAGAGGGCAAATCCGCGCGATTGGTCTTGGGAGTGCGATGAACCAACAGGTTTGTATGTTATTGGACAGGTTGGAACGAGATGAGGCAGATGTTGAAGAATTAGAAGAGCAAATTAAAATATACGCCCAACCTTTTATGGAACAAATAGAAATATTGCCAGTATGAAAAGGCTTAGCGTATTTATAGCGATTGCTATAATAGCTGATGTTATTGATGTTAGCAGGTTTAAGAACTCAAAAGCATTTATTTCATATTTACGATCCGCTCCAAGAGTATCAAATTCAAATACGTCCGAGCGTACTCGCGGAACAAACAAGAAAGGAAGAAAACTTGCTGCGACTTTGATTACTAATTCATTAGAACATGTTATGAATTCCAGTAACAAATTAAGGCGTTGGTATGACCGTTTGTGTGAGTATAAAAAACCAGGTCTTATACGGACAGGTTTGCGTCGGCGTGTTTTTGCGGAAATATTTCAGATGCTTAAGAAGAAAGAATATCCCTATGGAAGGGAACCGCTAAAACATGAACAAAAAATGAGCCAATACAGATCTTTTCTTAAAAAAAGAAAAAATCTTTTGGAAATAGCTTGACTTTTATCATAGACG